>Ga0181520_10010239_pt1 | contig 12636 bp, 12 predicted proteins | sample PEATcosm2014_Bin_29_FD_132451 | JGI IMG/M metagenome (GOLD analysis project Ga0181520, IMG submission 132451) | Peatland microbial communities from MTU Mesocosm Facility, Houghton, MI, USA - PEATcosm2014_Bin02_30_metaG | ecosystem: Environmental > Terrestrial > Soil > Wetlands > Peat | place...
CGGCCCTCGATCCATTCCACGAGTATCTGGAGTTGCGCTGGCAACAGGGATGCCACAACGGCGCCCAACTCTGGCACGAGTTGCACACGCAAGGCTTTGCCGGAAGACCTGGCATCGTTCGGGCGTGGATCAGAAAACATTTCGGCTCGCGTAGATGCCGGAGCCGACAACCGCCTTCCCCTGCGGCGCCTCCCCGCGCCTCCCCGCGGCAAGTCGCTTGGTGGCTGCTCAAGCAACCCGAACAAGCCCGCCGCTATCTGGATAAACTCAACCAGCGTTCTCCACAGATTACCCAATGCGCCGCTTTGGCGCGTGAGTTCTTCCGCATCATCCGCAAGCGCGACGCCGCAGCCTAGCCGGCCTGGCGCAACGCCACTGCCGCCACTCCATTCGTCAACTTCACTAAGCACTTGTGCCGGGACGAAGCTGCTTTCCTTGCTGCTCTCCAACACCCCTGGAGCAACGGTCCCGTCGAGGGCCACATTCACAGACTGAAGCTCATCAAGCGGTCCATGTACGGTCGCGCCAAGTTCGACCTGCTGCGGATTCGCGTGCTCAACGCCCCCTGAACTTCAACTCCGAAAACAAACAGCGGAGCCTTGTGCCGCCTTCACCAAATTTGAGGAAGAACCATTTCTAGATTAACGGTGACAGATGCAACTCTTAGAAGTGTTCTGCCCATGATTTATTCCGTTCATACGTATATCGTCGCTCAGCCTCGCCCCTTCCTGCTCGCCTTCCGCGATTCGGGTCTTTGGCATATCCTTGCGCGCCGGCGGCTTCCGGGTGACATAGGAACCAGCGTTCCGCGCAGCCAGGCCTGCTCGTCGCAATGGCTCGTCATCCACTTCGGCTCAGCGACCTGAAGACACTGCTTGCAGAGATCCTCAGAGCAAAACCAGGAGGGGACGTTCTGCGTTTCTTTGTTGCCCATCTCTGAGACTGGCCATGACATGGAGTGAGCTGAAAGCGGGTTGGTCGATGGTGGCAACATCGGCCAGCCCTTCGCTGATGGCGTAGAGGAGCGCCTGAAATCACGGTTCAAGTCGTCAAGCGCAATGAACTGCATGCCTTGTCGTGCTGCCGAACGCGGGGTCGTCGAACGCTGCTTCGGATGGCTGAATTTATGTTGGGCATGCTGACATCGCTATTTCAAGAAGTGTGGATTGAGATGTGAGCCGCCGAGAAAACAGCAGGAGCGATCTGAATGCTGTACAATGATGCTCATATCGTCTATTTGTAGCTTGCCTCTTGTTCTACTGCTGCTGTTGCAGAGCATGAGGCAACCTACAAATAGGGGAGAAATCAATGGCGGGCAGCACATCGATGGGCTTGGACAGGAACGTGAACCAATGACAGAATTTCAGGAGTGTGTCGGTCATAGGTGTTCGAGTCTTAGAATCAACGACCTGCAAACTCTGCCATATTTGATAGGCCGTTCATTTTATGAGACTTATCAGATCTCAAATCCTAATGAGTGATACGCTCCTTAGGTCAAGCAAAGGGCGACTAGAGTTCCTTTGAAGTGGAGGGCGCGACACTAATATCGGATGGCTTAAGCATTCTGAACAAATTGCAGTAGAAAACGTGACAAGGCTATATCGACATGCCAGTTGTGAATGGTCGAGTGAGAGTCGCTCGCCAAGAGAAAGGACAAAGGCCACATAACATACCGGACTGTGTGGATAGATTAAGCATGCAAACTGACAAAGGATCATTATTCAAAGACTCGGCAGTGTACTTAACTGCAAATATTATCAATGCGGTGATCCCATTTGCCTTGCTTCCGATTCTGACGAGGTATTTGAGTCCGGATAAGTACGGCGAAGTGGCAATGTTTCAAACGTTACTGGCATTTCTGGGGGCACTGGTCGGGCTTGAGACATGTAGCGCTGTATCTCGGAAATATTTCGACGAGGGGGTAACAAATAAAGAATTAAGTGAATATATCGCCGTATCTCTTCAGGTCATTCTTGTATCCGGGACGTTGCTGCTACTGGTCATTCTTGCCGGTGGAGGCGTGCTAGCAAACGTATTTAAGTTGAATACGGTATTCATGTGCTATGCGGTGATTACCGCGGTTGCAACAGCATGTCTGCAGCTACGCCTGACTCAATGGCAGGTGCGCAAAAAGGCAAAACAGTTTGGGGCTTTTCAGAACCTGCAAAGTCTGATCAACATGATAATTTCCCTTATATTGGTGGTCGGAATGAAGATGGGGGCCAGTGGCAGGATTATGGCGCAGGTATGGACGGCCGTGCTTTTTGCCTTAATTGCCATTTGTTCGTTGCAGACTGACGGGCTGCTGCGGTTTATCTCCTGGAAGCCATCCTACATGAAGGACGCGCTCAGTTACGGTGTGCCGCTGGTGCCGCATTCAATCGGGATTATTTTGCTGTCGATGATCGATCGCGTGATTATTGCGGATAAAATAGGCATAGGAGAAGCAGGTATCTACATGGTGGCAGTGCAGCTTTCCATGGGACTCTACTTGTTGTTTGCGTCGCTGAACAATGCATATTCGCCATGGCTGTTCATGAAGTTGACGACGAACAATGCGCGGGAAAAGCGTATGATCGTAAAGTATACATACGTCTTTTACGTTGGTGTATTATTAATTGCATTGTTAAGTTTTGCGGTGGGGCCGTGGGCGGTAAATCTTCTGGCTGGCGCGAAGTATGAACGGGCAGGGAGAATCATTGGGTGGCTTGCCTTGAGTCAATGTTTTTTGGGAATGCAGTACAGCGTTGTGAACTTTATCTATTATTCAAAGCGCACGGGACTTCTTTCATTGTCGAGTCTTGGAACAGGCGTCTTGAATGTCGTTTTGCTACTGGCGCTTGTCCCGCGAATGAAGATCGAAGGGGCCGCGATTGCAATGGCTGTATCGATGGGGGTAAGATTTTTGATTTTATGGGCAGTAGCTCAGAAATCGCATCCAATGCCTTGGCTTGTTACTTTGAACGGAGGTTGTAAATGCTGAAGAACTCAACGATTTTAGTCACTGGAGGCACGGGATCATTTGGCAACACATTTGTTCCCATGACACTTGCCAAATACAATCCCAAGAAACTGATCATATTTTCTCGTGACGAAATGAAGCAGTGGGCCATGGCGCAGAAGTACCAAGGCGATGACCGAGTCCGCTTCTTCATAGGAGACGTCAGGGATAAGGCGCGGTTGTACCGTGCGCTCGACAATGTGGATTACGTGGTGCATGCCGCCGCGACCAAGATTGTGCCAACGGCCGAATACAACCCGTTTGAGTGCATCAAGACTAATATCATCGGAGCAATGAACCTGATAGATGCCTGCATCGACAAGGGTGTGAAGCGGGTGGTGGCTTTATCCACAGACAAGGCAAGCAGTCCGGTGAACCTGTACGGAGCGACGAAGCTGGCCTCAGACAAAGTGTTTGTGGCGGGCAACTCGTATGCGGGGGGGCGTGACACGCGGTGTGCGGTTGTGCGCTATGGAAACGTCATGGGCTCCCGCGGTTCAGTAATTCCGTTCTTTATGTCGATCAAGGACCGGGGCGTATTGCCGATCACAGACCCACGGATGACACGGTTCATGATTTCCCTAGAGCAAGGCGTTGAGTTGGTGTGGCATGCATTCGACGACATGACTGGCGGCGAGATTTATGTAAAGAAGATTCCGTCGATGAAAGTCACTGATCTTGCTCGCGTAGTGGCCCCGGAGGCCAGGCAGGAGATCATCGGCATTCGGCCGGGTGAAAAGCTTCACGAGCAAATGATCGGGACAGAAGACTCGTTCTACACCTTCGAATACGAGGCGCACTACAAGATTCTCCCTGCGATCCATGAGTGGGACAAGGATGCGCACCGCATCAAAAACGGCAAGAAGGTGGCTGAAGGATTTAGCTACACGAGCGACAATAATACGGAATGGATGAGCGACGCAGAACTACAGGCGTGGATCGAGCAGCACAAGGCCAAAATAGGACAGTTCTAATGCGGTTGTCATTGGGTACGGCTCAGTTTGGATCGGCTTATGGGATTGCCAATTCCAGCGGGCAGATTCCGTATGCTGAGGCAGAACAGATATTGGCGTATGCCCGCCGCTCCGGGATTGATGTACTGGATACGGCGATCGTGTATGGAGAGAGCGAAACCGTTCTGGGCCGGATCGGAATGCAAGGCTGGAAGTTGATCACGAAGCTTCCGCCATTGGATGAAGAAGTAACTGATGTTGAGTCATGGATGTTTCAGCATGTGGATGCAGCGCTTTCCAGACTGAGAATTGATGGATTATATGGTCTTCTTCTGCATCGCCCGGAAGACATGCTGGGACGAAATGGAGCTGCGTATAGGCGGGCTCTTGAGGGGCTGCGTGAAACGGGGCGGGTTCGGCTCCTAGGGTACTCCATCTATTCTCCGGAGATGCTTGAGGAATTGACAGCACAGTTCTGGCCCGACATCGTGCAGACTCCGTACAACGTGTTTGACCAGCGGATACGAACCAGTGGATGGCTGGAGCGGTTGACAAAGGGAGGCTGTCGGGTTCACGCGCGGTCTGTGTTCTTGCAAGGGCTGTTGGTGATGGAGGCCACAAGGCGGCCGGCCTATTTCCAGAAATGGAAAATTCCTCTGGGAAGATGGAAGATGCTTGTGGAGAGTGCGCAAGCCAGTCCGTTACAGGTGGCCGTGAATTTCGCTTTGCAGCAAGAAGGCCTGGAGCGAGTAGTTGTCGGCATAGACAGTCTAAGCCAACTAACCGAGTTGGTGGCGGCGGCCCAGAAGATAGCGATACCGGATCTGGCGGAACTAGCGAGCGAGGATCCGCGATTGATCGAGCCGTTTCGGTGGGAGATGAAATGAGCACAGTGGCAATCGTGCAGGCGAGGATGGGGTCATCGCGACTACCAGGAAAGGTCTTGGCTGAACTCTGCGGGAGACCCATGCTGGAAGTGCTGTTGTATAGAGTGAATCGGGCTGAGAAGGTCGACAAAGTAGTTGTAGCTACGACAACCAATCACAAGGATGACGTGCTAGTGCAGTGGCTGCAGCGACAAGGAATAGCTCATTACCGTGGCAGCGAAGAGGATGTGCTGGATCGATTCTGGCAGTGCGCACGGCATTATGAAGCGGATGTGATTGTCCGTGTGACAGCAGACGATCCGCTGAAAGACCCGGAAATTATCGATCAAGTAGTCAGCCTTCTGGAAGAGTCAGAAGGACTAGACTATGTGTCAAACACGATCAAACCGACGTATCCGGAAGGGCTAGATATCGAGGCGTTCCGTTTCCGAGCCTTGACGTTGGCATACGAGGAAGCTAAGTTGATGTCCGAACGTGAACACGTTACGCCGTACATCTGGAAGAATCCTGACAAGTTTGCGTGCCGCAGCTTGGAAATGGAGCCGAATCTGAGTAAGTGGCGCTGGACGGTGGACAAGCCAGAGGATCTTGAATTTGTGCGGACAGTGTTAGCGCATTTTGGTAATGATTTCGGCGTTGGATACAGGGCGATTATCGAGTTAATCTTGCAGCATCCGGAACTGTCCGAGATCAATGCGGGGACGATTCGTAACGAGGGCTATCTAAAGACGATTGCCATGGAGGGATCAAATGAGTAAGACAATCAGCCGTATCGGCTCATCAGAGCGTGAAAATATAAACCAAGTGCTTGACTCAGGGTTTCGCAGTTCAAGCGGAGCAACCTTCATGCGGCGACTTGAACAGGCGTTTGCGAGCCGGTTTGGATCGTCGTACGCAGTGTCCTTTGTCAACGGGACAGCGACGATGCATGCGGCGCTGGAAGCGATGGGGGTAGGCGCAGGTGATGAAGTGATTGTTCCGCCATTGACGATGTCATCGACGACGTTCGCCGTGTTGCAGGCCAATGCCACGCCGGTCTTTGCGGATGTGGATGCGGATACGTTCGTGATCGACGCGAAATCAGTCGAAGAACTGATAACGCCGAATACGAAAGCAATCATAACGGTGTCCTTGTACGGTCTATGTCCGGACATGGACGTGATCATGGCCATCGCACGAAAGCACGGCGTCAAGGTGATTGAAGACAACGCTGAATGTTATCTGGGAAAATACAAGGGACGAATTGTCGGGACTCTGGGCGACTGCTCGAGTTTCAGCTTTCAAAGCTCAAAGCATCTGACAAGCGGAGAAGGCGGCATGGTGCTGACGGAGGATGAGGCTCTGGCCGAGAACATCCGAAGAGTGCAGTCGTTGGGGTATGCCGGCGTAGGAGCTACGAAGGCGCGGATCACGAAGAAGGATATTCAGGACCCGAATTATTCACGCCACGTCTCGTTGGGATGGAACTACCGAATGTCAGAACTGTGCTGTGCTGTGGCGTTGGCGCAGGTGGAAAACATTGATCAGTTAGTCGGCCGTCGGATCGAGGCGGCGCGGATATTTGCCGAGGCGACGACGGAGTATCACAGCTGGTTCATACCGCAGCGGGTCGGCTCCGACTATGTGAACTCCTACTGGACGTGGGTCTGCAAGAATGAACATCCGACGGCGACATGGCATGAGATCCGTGATGCGTTTTTGGCCAACGGCGGGGACGGAGTCTATGCAGCTTGGCAACTAACCTACCTTGAGCCGATGTTCAAGGAGCAGAATCTGCTTGGTCGAGAGAAGTTTATCGCGCCGCGCAGGCTGGAGTCCTACCGGCTAGGTCTGTGCCCGACGGCCGAGCATCTGCAAATGCGACTGTTTCAGTTCAAGACCAACTACTGGGATTTATCGCAGGCGCGCCAGCAGGCCGAAATCCTGCAGAAGACCCTAAAGCAGTTTTCCTGATAAGGCGGACAGAGGCAGGAATGAAGAAGATACTGGTCTTGGGAAGCAACGGCCTTTTAGGGGCATCGCTGGTTCCTTACTTGTTGGAGCGCGGGGAAAACGTAATAACGGCAGGTCGGTCAAGTCAACTTGATCATGTGCTGAACATGACGGACGTAGAGGCCGTGCGGTCACTGATCGAAGCAGTGCATCCTGATGTAATGATCAACTTGATTGCGGCGACCAATGTGGATGTGTGCGAAATTGATGTGCCGATGGCCGTGCAGGGTAACGCGTTAGTGCCGAGTTTCCTGTCGACGGCGATTGCGCAGAGCCGTTGTCCTGACATACACTTGATTCACGTTTCAACGGATCAGGTGTACGACGGCAAGGGAGGGCACAAGGAAGCCAACATCAGCCCAATGAATGTATATGGACTGACAAAGCTAACCGGAGAGTTGCTGATCAAGTGCAAGAAGGCGACGATCCTGCGCACAAATTTTTTCGGCAAGAGCCGTAGCGCGACGAGAGAGAGTTTCAGCGACTGGATCTATAATTCCCTCCAGCGTGAAGAGCCAATCACGCTGTTTACCGATGTTGTGTTCAACGCGATGCACATCAGCAGCTTGTGTGTTCTGATGCAGATCATTTACAAGAATCAGATAACGGGTACTTACAACGCGGGCTGCAGGACGGGCATATCGAAGGCAGACTATGCCATTGCGTTTGCCAGTGCGCTGGGACTGTCCCTGAAGACCGCCAGCATGGGAGAGTTGACGGCGCGACCTCTACAGGCCAGACGTCCGCTGAATATGACCATGAATGTGGACAAGTTGAGTTGCGCGCTGGCCCCTTATGGGGCTAGGTGTCCAGAGATGCAGGATGAGATTGCCAAAACAGCCATGGAGTACGAGCATGCGTAAACCAAGCACCGAACTGCGTATCGAAGGCAGGCAAATTGGGGAAGGACACCCGGCGTACTTCATCGCTGACATAGCGGCCAACCATGACGGAGATCTGGGCCGGGCGCGGGAGTTGATCTTTCTGGCCAAGGAAGCTGGGGCAGATGCCGCCAAGTTTCAACACTTTCGGGCGGCGAGCATCGTCAGCGATGTAGGGTTTCGTGCGCTTGGGGGAAAATCCCATCAGGCGAGCTGGAAGAAATCAGTCTTCGAAGTGTACCAAGATGCGTCAATAAGCATGAACTGGACGGCGAGTTTGAAAGAGACGAGCGCGCGGGCCGGGATCACATTCTTTACCAGTCCGTACGATTTTGAACTGGTGGACGCCATCGATCCATATGTGCCAGCCTATAAAGTCGGGTCGGGAGACATTACCTGGATTGAAATCATCCGACACATCGCATCGAAGGGAAAACCGTATTTGATTGCTACAGGAGCTTCGAGCATGGACGATGTGCAGAGAGCGGTCAACGCCGGACTGGAATTGAATGAGCAGCTGGCACTATTGCAATGCAATACGAATTACACGGGCTCGATAGAAAATATGCGTTACGTTCAGCTGAATGTGTTGAAAACTTACCGGGCCATGTATCCGGAAATGGTTCTGGGGTTGAGCGACCATACGCCGGGATACGCCAGCGTGCTGGGGGCCATCGCGTTGGGCGGCAAGATCATTGAGAAGCACTTTACGGATGACATCAGCCGCGAGGGACCAGATCACAAGTTCTCCATGTGTCCGAAGAGTTGGAAGGAGATGGTGGAGCGGACACGAGAGCTGGAAGCCGCATTGGGAGGCGGCGTGAAAAAAATTGAAGACAACGAGCAGGAAACCGCGATCCTGCAACGGCGCGCCATACGTGCGCGCAAAACACTGCAGCGCGGTCATCAGATAACGGCGGCGGACATAGATGTTCTGCGGCCGTGCCCGAGCGATGCGTTTCCACCTTATAAAATGGACGAGGTTGTGGGCAAGAAAACCACGCGTGAGGTACAGGCAGGAGAGCATCTTGGAGTCTATGACATCCAACAGTGAAAAGCCGATCGCGGCAGTCATACCTGCGCTGAACGAAGCAAAGACCATAGAACGGGTAGTGGCCGGCGTTCGGCAGTATGCGATGCCAATCGTGGTTGATGATGGATCGACTGATGCGACGGCGGAACTGGCCAGAGGGGCGGGAGCAATCGTAATCAGTCACGCGGGGAATCGAGGGTATGAGGCGGCGCTTCAGACGGGATTTGAAAAGGCATGTGAAGCAGACTACGCTTATGTCATTACGCTTGATGCGGACGGACAGCATGATCCTGGTATCATCAAGACGTTTTACGAGCGGATCGTTCAGGGTGAAGATATGGTCATAGGCAGCCGGGATCGCCTGCAGCGCCTGGGGGAAGTAGCCTTTTCCGTAGCTGGTCGGCTGCTGTGGGGGCTGAAAGACCCTATGTGTGGGGTGAAAGCTTATTCAGCTGAGTGCTTGCGCAGTGTTCTTTCAATGCCCGAGTTTGATTCAATTGGAACGAAATATGCGGTGGAGGCGATTCGTCGCGGCTACAAGTTCGTGGAATTGCCTGTGCAGACGAAGCGCAGGGCCGACGCGCCGCGCTTCGGGGCAGGATGGCGGGCGAATATGCGCATCCTGCGAGCGCTGAAGACGCTTATTTTGCTTCCTCTTGCGCAATAAGCTTTGCCCCGTCCTTCAGGATGCAGAGATTAAGTGTATGTCCCGGAGTCGGCCACATGACCTTGAGTGAGTAGACCCAGGGAATTTTGCCAGTTGGTTTTGGGGATTTGATCCATCCGTAGTGGTCGTGGCGGTGGGAATGTGGGAATCGGCTTCCACTCTTTCCAAGGTTTTTGGAAAGAGAGGAAGATAGCACTGTAGCATACGGCCAAGCACACGGTTGACGAGACTGGGTGGGCGAGTTTAAAGAACTGCAGGAGTGTGGCTGGAGATCCAGGCGTCCGGGGTGAGTGTGGCGGTGCGTTGGGTCGAAGTGTTGGAGAGCCCGGGCAGGGTATCGCCGAGGTATTTGCGGATTGGAATTTCGAACCGTCTACAGCTTTCGACCACGGAGAGGATTGCCGCCACTTTTGGTCCGTTTTTCCATCCTGCGATAGCGGTGCAGACGGCAGGGTGAGTTCGGCCAAGCCGGACAGCATGTCGAGCAGGTATTTGCGGATGGGTACGCCGAGTCTGCAGCAGCTCTCGCAGATGCTATAAAGATGGCGGCTATCTTCGGTCCCGCTTCCTTGCTCCCCAGGCGCAGCCAATTACGCCTTCTATGCGCTGAAACCACACGCCCCTTCTTCGACAGGAGGTGTCTGCCGGATAGCATCCAAATCAGCCGATGCAACATTGAGAGAAATCTCCGTACTCGTATACATCCAGATAGGATCCGGGGGACATGTTGACGATGCGCGCCCCCTTCCGCTCCGCAATCTCTCCTATTCGGTAATAGGCATTAAACAAATTAAAGCTTAATGCTATCTTCTCTCGGTAAGTAAAGATGCCTAGGTCAGCCTGCGCTATACCGTCCTTCTCCTCGTAGAAATGTGGAGAAATGCCCTTGCTCACCAGCCAATCATGGTCAAATCCTAGTAAGTTTACGACTTTGAAGCCCATGTACAATGCAACCATGATCGCCATTTGCGCCGTTGATTGGTAGGACAGCGCCGGCCCTGCTAGATCGTCTCCCGTCTTGAGCCAGAATTTAGGAGCCACCGCCGAACAGTAGTAATGAATCTTTTGCACGCTCCTGCCTTTAAAATACGGCCACGCGTCGGAGTTAAACCAGTAGGAATCCGCTTGGACGCCTCTCAACATCATCTGCGGATCTTCCCAGGTCTTGCAGCCGTACGGTTCTCCTATGCAGTGCGCAACTATGTGGAATTGTTCCTTTAGGGGATGCTGTTCAAAGTGATTCATGACTATGATTTTCCTGCCATAAATCCGAGTGAGATCTAACTTGTTCAGGGAGGGTCCATTGGCTATTACATAAACCTCTTCTCCTGCATGCAAATTCTTCATTGCCTTATTAGCCTTTAACATCGACCGATTACAGTTTTTTCCGCGATAACTGATAGATAGATACTTTTTAAAATCAACGATAACTTCAGGAATTAAGTACCTCGCGCCAGGGAAGTTTCGACCGATATCGACCGTCGCACCCTTTCTAGGGTCTTGTTCTTGCCTTGCAGCCATCTCTGCCTTCCTTGCTTCGCACCGTGTTGGGCTGTCTGCCTATAGCTTCCTGGGTTGGAATACCTGACCTGGTTTCGGAGGACAGGCACATCTCTGTGATCTTAGGTAGTGCAACGGCTCGTGATAGTTGAGGTTGCGGCCATGTGAAAATCGACACTTTCAATTTTCACAGTCGGTGGGAAGAACGGAAAATGACTTTATCGTTTCTCAGGCTTTCTATCGGACCGACATGACCAAGGCCGACCTCAGTTCAAGCCGCCATCACTTTCACCCACAATCCAAAGTATACCACCTGAAGTATGCATAGGGCTGAGGCTTGGAGCAGTCGGGAAAGTCTGGCGGCCATTTGGAAACCCCTGAGAATCCTGGTCTAAAACAGTAGGAACGCGAAGTAGCGAGCTTCGCGAGCCGATTCTCAGGAGTTCACCCAAACGGTGAGTTACGAAAACCAGGCTACACGCCGCATCCCTGTCAATCAAGGGGTTCGGGCAGATATTCCGGGGCCTAACAAAATCGGGGCTTCCACGCCCTATGATGATTTCGTCAACTTGACTTGGGTTCTTCCTCACATTTGGTGAAGTTCCTGCGAGGCGAGTTGCAGAATTAAAGTGCTGGTTTTATGCGGCGAGAAGGACGCGAAGACGGAGCAGATCGAAGCTGGCTCTGCCATACATGGAGCGCTTGATCAGTTTGAGTCGGTGGACATTCCCCTCAACTGGGCCATTGCTCCAGGGGTGTTCGAGAGCGGCGAGGAAGGCTGCTTGATCGCGGCACAGATGTTTCGCGAAGCCCGCCAGTGGACCAGCAGAGGCGGAGCTTTGCCATTCTGGCCATGCCGTTATGTCGCGTTCCCTGATGATGCGGAAGAACTCGCGGGCTGTTTTGGCCAAGGTCTCGATTTCCGGGGTGCGTCTGTAGAGTTCCTCCAGAAATGGCTGCGCCTGCTCAAGCGGTTTCAGTATCTGCCAAGTGACTCTGCGCGGCGACACATGCGGTTGAATTGGTTTTGGTGTTTGTTGCTGCTGGCGTTCACGTCTGCGGCCATAATGCTTTTGTAACCAGTCACGCAGCGTATGAGGGCGGCCAGCAAAGCCTTGCATCTCGATTTCGCGCCAGAGCGGCGCCGCCTTATGGCATCCCTGCAGCCAGCGTTGTTCAAGATATTCAAGATAGCTTTCCACGGGCGAGTGCCGGCTGCTGCGCGTTCGTTCCGGAAATCCGTTGGCCTTGAACCAACGTCGGATGGTTTTGCGGCTCAGGCCACATTGGCGCCCGATCTCTCGCTGAGACAAGCCCTGGCGCACCTTTTCCATCACGATTTCATAGCGATCCTGTCGCCGCTGGAGATTGGTCTGTTGACGCTGCTGCGCATGGGAAACCGGCATCGCCGGATTGCGCGTCTCTAACGATGCTTGTTCCGATATTATCGCTGCGGGAATAACCGCGCTCGCAACCTCATTCAGTAGGCGATGATGCCGCGCCAACGCCTCAGTCAATGCCTCCGTCATGTTGTGCAGCAGATGCCAGCGGTCGGCAACCTGCACGGCGCGAGGAGCCGCATTCGTGGCCGCTTGTGCATACAGGCTGGCGCGGTCCCGGCTGACGATCTCTGTGCCAGGGTGCGCACGCAGCCATCGTTCGGTGCTCTCCGCACTGCGGTCGGCCAGCAGATCGATCACCTTGCCGCGTTCCAGATCGCAG
>Ga0181520_10010240_pt1 | contig 12636 bp, 10 predicted proteins | sample PEATcosm2014_Bin_29_FD_132451 | JGI IMG/M metagenome (GOLD analysis project Ga0181520, IMG submission 132451) | Peatland microbial communities from MTU Mesocosm Facility, Houghton, MI, USA - PEATcosm2014_Bin02_30_metaG | ecosystem: Environmental > Terrestrial > Soil > Wetlands > Peat | place...
CGCAATTGCCGCCGGTTCTGTGCCGACACCACCGCCGCGACGCCCTCGGCCTGCGACAAATCCAGTTTCCCGGTGAACAGAGCCCGGGCCGTGAATTCACCCGGCCCCGCCACGCTCGCCCCGGCCACCACGAGGCATCGAACAAGGGCACCGGCCAGAATCGGGTTGCCCGGGAGGTGAAACTCGAACAAGTCCTGCCCCGTGTAACTGCGCGGCGCGATGAACCGGTAGACCCACGCGCCCGCCCGCATGCCGTCAAATCGAAGCTCGCGCCTCGCGACCGCCGCACTGTCCGACGGCGGGCAAATTGTCCGCGCCAACTCGACGGCTTTGGGCCCCGTCATGCGCACGATCATCCGCGCCCCGGCGCCCGTCGCGCTGGAGACGGCCACGATCGTCGATTCCAGGTCCATCGCCCCGCTCGCGTGGGTTCAGTTCTTGCGCTTCCCCGGATTCTCGCGGCGCATATCCTCGACCTTCGCCTGCAAATCGGCCAGCCAGCCGCTCAGACCGGTCTTCTTCACCGGCTTTTCGTGCTCAATCTTGCGCGTTCGGCTGGCGCGGGTGGCTTTGCCGACTTCGACAAATTCCTTGCCCGCCTTGTCCATCGCCTCGCGCTTCTTGATGTGGTCGCGGATCAACCAGCTCTCGACGATCCCCAGCCCGGTGCTGGTCAGGTAATACAGATTCAAACCGCTGGGAACCGCGTAAAACATCAGCGGAAACAGCAGCGATGTATACGTCATCATCTTGCGCTGCTGCTCCTGCTCGGGCGTCTGCACGGCCGGGGGCGGCATCAGATACTTCTGATTCATGAACGTCACCACCGCCATCAGCACGGGCAGCACGTTGATCCCGTATACGTGCCAGCCCAAAAACGGAATCGTCACGGGCGCTGAAAACCGGATCAGGTTATCCGGCTCGGACAGATCGCGAATCCAAGTCAGGTGCAGCCAGCCAAATCGCAGGAACGGCGCCTGCCGCAATTCAAACGTCGAGAGCAGCGCGCCGTACAGATTGATGAACACTGGCATCTGCAGGAACATCGGCAGGCAGCCCAAAACCGGCGTGAAGCCCATTTCCTTGTACAACTCCATCTGCGCCTGCTGATAGCCCTTGGTATCATCGCCAAATTTCTTCTTCAGCCGCTCCATCTCCGGCGCCAGCTTCTGCATCTTCATCATCGAGACCTGCGACCGCCGGGTGATCGGGTGCAGAATCAGACGCACCAAACAAACCAGGGCGATGATCGCCAGCCCCCAGTCGCGCAGGACGAAATGAAACGCAAAGAGCATCCAGACCAGCAATGACACGAGCCAGTCCCACATCATCCACGCGCACGAACTGCCGGTCATCACCAGCATCTTGTCGTACGACATCGGATAGGCCGAGTAGTACGCGTCGTTCAGCCATTGCCGCTGCTTGGGCCCGAAGAAGACGTGCGTCGCCACCAATGACTGGCCCCCGGCCGCAACCACCATGTCGCCCGTCGTCGCCCGCAATCCCACCAGGGGGTCCTTGTCGATATCCGGGCCCAGACCGACGGCCGTAAATTGTGCGAACTGCCCCGGATTCTCCGGCCGGTTGATGGCGCAGAAATAGTTGCTTGACGATCCGAACCACAGCAGGCTCCATCCCTTGTCGCTGGTCTTAAGTTCCTTGGTGGCCGCCAGCGTACTGAGGCGGCTTGGCGGCTCGGCGTTCATGGCGATGGTCTGGTTGTCGTCGTAGCCTTCGACAACCGACGGAATATCGCGTGAGGTTGTTGCCTTCGGCACCGTCGGCCCGTTAATCGTCAGTTTCACCGTGTGCTGATGATCGGAGAGATTCGTTACGTTATACGTCACCAGCAATTCATAACCGCCGTCGGCGCGATACCCCTGGTCGATGCGGGGGATGGTGATCGTTTCCGTGATGCGCACCGCCGGAGCCTGGTTCAGCAGGACGTCCAGCGAGAATGACGGCGCGCCCCCGTCGCCGGACGGGTGCAATTGCCAGTCCTGATCCCACAGCTCAAGGTTCTGGCCGTCCACCGTCACTGAATAGACGCCGATCGGCCGGAATTTCGCGCCGTCGTCGCCGGGATAGGTGGTTTGAAATCGGAACAGGTCGGTGTCGCTGCTGCCGGCTTCGGCGCGAAACTGGTTGAGCACGACGGATTCGACGGCCGCGCCCTTCCCACTGAACGACAGGCCCATCGCATATTGCTTGTCCCTGAAGTTCGGGGAGCCCAGGTACATCTCGCTGGCCGACGCCGCGCCCTGCACGCTGATGGCAGCCTGCGTGCTGGAAAGATTGCTGATCGAAACGGCGTTGCTGGTCGTTGCCGTGGACGGTGCCGGCGTGGTGTTGGCCTGGTCGGTGCTGTCGGGCCATTTCCATTCCGGGTGACGGTTGCGTTCGTAGACCGTGAACATCTGCCAGCCCATCATCAGCATGAACGCCAGCAGCATGAAAAGATATGTGCGCTTTGTATCCATTGAGTTCTTTATCGCCCGTCGAGCAGCCGCGTGCCCAGAAAGTTGTCCAGGTCCGTTATCGCCTCCACCTTGCGCACCGTCGTCTCGACGTCGTACGGTATGCGGACGAATTCCACCGCCGTGTCCGTCACCACCACGAAACTGCTCCGCGGATCGCGGTCGCGCGGCTGCCCGACGCTCCCCACGTTCACGATCGCCTTCTCGTCGGTCAATTCAAATTTGTAATCCAGCTCGTCGGGACTGTAGAAATCCGGCCCTTCGAGAAAAACCCCCGGCACGTGCGTGTGCCCCACAAAACACAGCCGGTCGAACCGCTCGAAAATGCTCACGAATTTCGCCGGGTTCGTGTAGATGTCGTCGGGAAAGATGTATTCGTTGATCGGCCGGCGCGGCGAGGCATGCACGGCCACAAAATCGTTGGTCCTCAGTCGCACCGGCAGGTTCCCCAGGAAGCGCCAGCGATTGGCCCGCCGCTCGACGTCCGGATCGTCCTCGAAACACTTCCGCGTCCAGTAGCACGCCTGTTCGGCCCCGGCGTTGAAATTGTACGGCTCGTAGAATACCGCAAAGTCGTGATTTCCCATCAGCGACGCCCGGCACCGCGACGCCACCAGGTCCAGGCACTCCATCGGGTTGGGCCCGTAACCCACCACGTCGCCCAGGCACACGATGTGCTGGATCTGCCGGCGGTCGATCTCCGTCAACACCGCCGTGAACGCCTCCAGATTCCCATGTATGTCGCTGACTATCGCGAACATCGCCGCTCCAGCAGACTCGGTCCTTCGGGTGTAAGCCTCAGGGTCGATGACCGACAAGTAAACACGACGGCCCCAAAACCGGCCGGCGAGCGTTTCATCGTAAGCGGTACACCACATACCCGTCAAACCTGATATAGTACCGCCCACTATGTCCCTTGAAGTCGGCATCGTCGGCTTGCCCAACGTCGGCAAGAGTACAATTTTCAACGCCCTGACCGCCGCCGGCGCCCTGGCGGCCAATTACCCCTTCGCCACCATCGAACCCAACGTCGGCGTCGTCGCCATCCCCGATCCGCGACTGGGCATTCTCAACAAGTACCAGGTGACCGAGAAGATCATCCCGGCCACGATTCGAGTGGTCGATATCGCCGGCATCGTTCGCGGCGCCAGCACCGGCGAGGGCCTGGGCAACAAATTCCTCTCCCACATCCGCGAGGTGGATGCCGTCATCCACGTCGTCCGCTGCTTCGCCGGGACCGATATCATCCACGTCGAGGGCAGTGTCGATCCGCTTCGCGATATCGACACCATCGACACCGAACTGGCCCTGGCCGATCTGGAAACCGTCACATCATCCCTCGACAAATGCGGGCGCCTGGCCCGCTCCGGCGACAAGGACGCCATCGCCCGCGCCGAGGTCCTCAAGCTCTGCAAGACGCAACTCGATCAGGCCAAGCCCGTCCGGCAACTTGATCTCTCCCCCGATCACAGGAAGCTCATCAAATCCCTCGGCCTGATCACCTCGCGAAAGGTTCTTTACGTCGCCAACGTTGAGGAATCGGACATGCACGGCCAGAGCCCGCTGGTCCAGAAAGTCCACGACCGCGCCGCCGCCGAAGGCAGCAAGGTGGTTGTCGTCTGCGGCAAGCTGGAAGCCGAACTGGCCGAGCTTCCCGAAGGCGATCGCGGCGAAATGCTCAAGTCGATGGGCCTGGACGAACCCGCCCTTGCCAAGCTGGCCCACGAAGCCTATCGACTGCTGGGCTTACAGAGTTTCTTCACCACCGGCCCCGACGAGATCCGCGCCTGGACGATCCCCGTCGGCGCCACCGCCCCGCAGGCCGCCGGCGTCATCCACACCGATTTCGAACGCGGCTTCATCCGCGCCGAGGTCTACACCATCGACGACCTGCAAGCCCACAAGACCGAACCCGCCATCAAAGCGGCCGGAAAACTTCGGGCCGAAGGCAAACAGTACATCATGCGCGACGGGGACGTGGTGCATTTCCTGTTTAATGTGTGAGGCTCGCATGACCGCTGCATCCGGTCAACTCGACGCTCCGCATTGCCCCGGCTGCGGATACAACCTGTTCGGGATCGAGAGCGAGCGCTGTCCGGAATGCGGGCTGGAGATCGATCGCCGGCTTTTCCGATCGCACCTTCCCTGGACCCATCGCCGGAAGATCGGCCGCATCCGCGCGTTTCGCGAAACAGTCTGGATGGCCACGTTCCATGGCCGAACGGTTGCGGAGGAATTGAACCGTCCCGTGAACCTCGCCGACGCTCGGCGGTTTCGCCTGATTTGCGTCCTGCTGGCGTGGACTCCGATCACCATTGCAATGGGCGTTTTGCTCTGGCTGGCCGACGTCGATGACGGCGAGTTGTGGAATCCCCACAATTGGTCAGCGGAGTTTCGGACTATCGCCCTGACCTCGATGGGGATCGCCGTTTGGGTCTTCCTAATGGGAATGACGGCACTGCCGGGGTTATTCCTGCCGGCCGGCCTCGACAACCAGCGGGCTGTCCGCGCGCGAACGCTAATGGCCTACGCCGCCGCGCCCTTGGCATGGACCGTAATCCCCTTGGGATTGTTCTTGGCTGCAGGATTGTGGTGGCGGGCATCGATGAACCTGTCGCTGCAACATGGGATGGGCGTGTCGCTTCTTGCGATCGCCTGTATTTTCGCCGTGGTGCACATCATCCTGCTGCCGCTGGTCGGCTCGGCGTTCGTGGAGCGATTGGCATCAGGCTCGGCGTGGTGGCGATGGATCACATTCGCGGCATTGTCCATCGGCTGGCTGGCGCTTATGGCAATCACGTTGATCGGAATTCCGCTGGCCGTGCTATTTGTCGCGATTGTTGTTGAGAGCTTTCGTTGAGCTTGGGTTCGACGCCGGAGTTGCCGGCGCCGACGCTGCACTCAAGAGATATACCGCGTCGGCGCCGTCCCAGCGATATTGGCCGCGTTTGGGCATCGCGCCACCGTCGTCACGGAAGTCCTCGCCGACGCTGTAGAGAATCATCCCCAATCGAGCGTCTTGCTTGTATTTGAAGGTCGCCGAATTGGGGTTCATTGGATCCATCGGAAGTGCAGGAAGATACGCGGGGACCAGTTCTTCCAGCGTGGCGGGGAAGTTGCCGGCGTGATCGATTCGCCAGAGGCGTATGGCGAGAACGATCGCTGCGGCGCGGCGATCGGTTAGAGCGCGAAAATGGGTAGTGACCCAACCATATCCAACGGAGGTTCTGCTTATCCAATGCGTAAGCAAATGCACCGGTTCTGTATTGTCAGGTCGCCGACTTTCGGGACGCATGGTGTCGAACGCCGCTGGGAGCGTTGGCTGTACCAGGCCCGAAGCAACCGCATCGCTTCTCTGAATCGCTCGGAGCGAATCCAATTCATCGGCAGGGGCGAGCAACAAGTCCAACGGTCGAGCCCGCAGGTCGAACGCCCAATTCAGCATTTTTGCGTTCGTGTCGGATTGCTCGCTCATTTGCATTTGCCGGCCGCGCAATGCGCGAACGGCCCCGGCGCGGAGTTCGCGATCATCCAGAAGACGTGTGACGAGTTGAGCAACGTGACCGCGTGTCGCCGCCAGCACAGGCTGCGCGGGCGACGCTGGATCGGAAGCAACGCAAAGGGACGAGGCCGTGCCAATCACGCCGTCAGCCGCCCAGTCTTGGATATGCTTGGCATCCATGCTCGCCCGGAGATCGGGAACATAGTTCTCGACGGCATCGCTGAGTGCAAGTAGACACTCAAAAGTCTGGACGCAGCCATCGTCATCCCCTTGTATGTGCTGAAGAAGCGCGGCTTTTGCGAGCAAATCCCCAAGGTCCGTTGATCGGTACTCGGGAAGATCAAGGCCTGCGTCCCCGGCACGGAAATCCACGTGCCACGCAGCGCGCGGGTGGCCTGGAATCTGTCGCGCCAAACTCAGAGCGATCTGGTTGTTGCTCACGGCTCTTTTCAGCCGCGTCAATTCCGAGGCAGTCGGCGGACTGGTCCAAAACGTGTCGGGATGTGCTATGAAGAAATCCAATGAACTCCCCATGGCCGCCATCGCCCGCCGGACGTAGGTGGCGGCGTTGTCGGCGTCGGGAATGTCCTCATCCTTGAAATCGGCCGGCGAGATCGGGTCGCCGCGAGCATGAATCGCCGCGACCTCCGCCACAAGCAGCCGATGGGCCTCCCATCCCCACCACAGCCGCAGGATCGTTAATAGCAAAAGTAACGTTCCCGCCACGGCGCATGCACGCCGAAACCCCCGAAATCGTGGCGGGAGCGCATCGGCCTCACGCATATCGGCTTGTTCGGCAGATCCCATCTTGACGCGGATTATACCGCGCATGGGGCGAAAACTCGTGCCCTTTTGACAGTCTTGTGTTAAGCTTGGTCAGCAGGAGATGGCCTCATGACCGTGACCTTTGACCTTCCCAACAACCTTGAGCAAGACCTTCGCCGCCAACTAGGCGACCTGAACCAAGCGGCGAAGGAGGCGGCCCTGGTCGAACTTTACCGCCAGGACGAGCTCTCCCAGCACGAACTATCTGAGGCGCTGGGCATCTCCCGGCTGGAGGTTGAAGCCGTGTTGAAGAGGCACAACGTCATTGAAGATCTCCCAAACATGCAAGAATACGACGAGGCGATTGCTTATTTGCGGGCAAATACCAAGACGTGATTGTTGTCTCCGATACAACTCCACTCAATTATCTGGTGCTCATCAACGCCGTTGACGTGCTGCCGAAACTCTTCCAAGAGGTCTATGTCACGACGGCGGTCCTTGGCGAACTCATGCACGCCAAGGCCCCGGAAACCGTTTGCCGGTGGGCGCAGTCGCCTCCCGCGTGGCTGAGGGTGGAAGATCCTTTGTCCCTCTTGCCGTCCACAGCTCGGCTCGGACCTGGCGAGGCCGCCGCTATCTCGCTGGCCAAGGAACGTCACATAGCGACGGTTCTTATCGATGAACGCCGCGGCACAAACGTGGCACGTCGGGAAGGTCTTTTTCCGCTGCCGACGCTCGCTATCATCGAGCTCGCCGCAGAGCGAGATATTCTGCCAATCCGTTCCGCGATCGAGAAACTGCAAGCCACAAATATCCGAATTTCGCGGGAGCTTGTCGCCGCCGCACTTGACCGCGATGCGAAGAGGAAGATCGCGGGAAATCGGCCCACATAGCAGCACAAGTGAGCGACCGGTGAGAACCCCGGCGATCACCCCGCCAATTCCGTCGGTTGCGGGAGGTCTTTCAGGCCGTTGAGGCCGAAAAGTTCGAGGAAGCGTTTGGTCGTGCCGTAGAGGATGGGCCGGCCGGGTTCTTCGGCTCGCCCGGCGATCTTGACCAGGTGTTTTTCCATCAGGCTGCGGATGGTTTCGCCACAGGCAACGCCGCGGATCGATTCGATGTCGGCACGCAGGATCGGCTGCTTGTAAGCGATGACCGCCAACGTCTCCAGGGCCGGCTTGGTCAACCGCGTATCGGCGTCCTTGAGATGCAGCTTGCGAACCAAGTCGCCGTGATGGGCGAGAGTGAGAATCTGATACCCGCCGGCCACCTGTTCGACGCGGAAGCTCCGGCCCGTTGATTCATATTGGGCGTTGAGAGCCTTGATCGCACGGCGCACTGCCGGCGGCGTGACATCGAGCAGTTCCGCCAGACGCCCGGCCGTCAGCGGATGGTGCGTCGCCATCAACAGTGCCTCGAGCGGCCCCGGATCAACGGCCGGCGCATCGGGGGCATCGGCCGCCGGCTCGGCGTCGGCCTCGACCTGCCCATCGGCCAATTCAGTATCCGTTGGGGAATCCCCATCCTCCGGCAGCGGCGCGGCCAACTCATCCTCCTGCGGAATCAAATCGTCATCCCTAACCAATCTCATCGCGCGTCTCCAGGGCCTCGTGAACATTATCGGCCACAGTCGCCCGGGCGATGCAACGATTCTGTTGATACCGGCCGGAGGCGTCGGGGGCAAGTGGACAAAGCGGATTTTGACACTGCGGCAAAGCGGAACTCACCGCGGAGTGAGCACGACCGGGCCGCTCGCCCCGAGCGAATGAAGACGCACAGTTTGCGATGGAACCGCAGATGAACTCCGATGAACGCGGATAAGACCAGATCTGGATCTATCTGCGTTTATCAGCGTTCATCCGCGGTTGATTCATCTCGTTTTCGCGCCGGGAAACTCAGGGGCACGGAAGAGAAGCCCAACCATGTGTTTGCCTCCGCGGTCCGCCGTTTCCTCCGCGGCGAGATTTCACTTATTATTGCGCACGTGCTTTCTCGGATTGGATTCTAGATCATGCCAGACGCTGCTTCGCCGCGATCGCTTTGGCGCCGGCCGCTGGACACCTACCAGGGACTGGCGATGCGCTGCGCGCCGGGGACTCACGAAGCGGCGATGAAGCTGTTGCGCGAATCGAATGCTTACCCCGGGGCGGTTCTGGACCTGGCATCGGGGTCCGGCGCGCTCCTGGCCCGGCTGATTGACGCGGGTTTCGGCGACGTCACGGCCGTGGAACTGGATCGCGGGAAATTTGGCCTGCCGGGGGTCGTGCCGCTGGGGATCGACTTGAATACGGATTTCGCGGCGAAAATCGAGCGGCGGTTTGGGTTGGTGACGGCCATCGAGATCATCGAGCATCTCGATTCGCCGCGACATTTTCTCTTGCAGGCGCGGGAGCTTCTGACGGACGATGGAGTGCTGCTGCTATCCACGCCGAACGTCGCGGAATGGGTTGGGCGGATCAAATTTCTCCTGACTGGCACGCTGCGCAATTTCGACGATTTGCAATACCGGCACAACCATCACGTATCGCCCCTGCCGGATGTGCAGTTGCGCAATATGGCGGCGGAAATCGGACTGCGCGTCATCGGATTCACGACGGCCGGCACGTTCTTCGGCCCGCTGAAAATGGCGTGCCTGGCGCCGATCTGGTGGCCGTTCAGGCTGCTGTTTGGGCCGAAGGTGCTGGGCGATGTGAACCTGTATCTGCTGGCGCGATCGACGCCGCGGCCGAGCCGCGCGGGGGATTGGAGTAATACATCTGTGACTTAACGCGGCCGCTCGCCAACAGTAGTGTAGGGTCCGCACTGCGGACCGCATTCTTCGGCGGCAATGGCAGTGGTCCGCGGTGCGGACCCTACGAAGCCTATCGAGTTGGCAACCCAACGCCTCGTCTCGCGGCATCATCGCCAAACGTGATCTTGTAAACAAAATCGGTCACCTGCGATGCGTGGCGCAAGACGCGAAATGAGTGACCTTGCCAGTCCGAATAGGAGATCCGTTGCATCCCGCCTTTGCCGTCGCCTCGCTCACCGAGCCTGCATTCCATCCACTCGATCTCATCCTCGGAGGCCGAAACCCTCAGACAAACATCAACGGGCGTCAAGGTTTGATCCGAAATCAGGACGCCAACGCCTCTTAGCCACGCGCTTCGCTCATGCGTCTTGCGCGCCTCGGAAAGATAGAAACCATCCAGGCTCTCGCCTTTCCAGTATGGGTATATCTCGGCAAGAGTCGGCGGCAGGAAAAACTCAAGACCGTTGAGAACGTCGCGAAGCTCCGGCGATTCCGGAAAGTCGGTTCCCAAGGCGATGGGTTCGAGAATCGATCGGAGCGCGCGACTTATTCGCTGTTCCGTTGATGGTGTCGTGGTCATAGGGACTTTTGGTCGCCGGGGACGTTCGGTCCGGCCTAAACGCTCTCCGGCACGACAAACGGCGCCCGGTATTTTCGGGTCAGGAGTGCATCGGCGTCGGGGTTGTCCACGAATTTCATGGTGTCGGTCTTGATCTTCAGCGGCACTCCGAGAATGGCCTTGTCGGTGTCGAACTTGATGTTGTTGATCGCCAGATGCGACTGGAGTCGGGCGAATGCCTCCTGGATCGCGGGGTCCTTGCCGATGGCGGCCTTGATGGCATCCGGATCGGCCTGCTTGCCCAGGCGATAGGAGATGTTGCTGATGTGCGACAGCGAACTGGACAGGTGACCTTCCAGCAGTTCGCCGTTCTGATCCTCGCGTTTGCGGGTCCGCATGGCATTGAGGAAGTTGGCGGTGTGGCTCTTATCGCGCGTGACGTTGCTGCCGGTGAATTGTTGAATGACTTTGCCGGTCTTGTCGTGCGCGGCGCAGAGCTTTTCGGTGATGGTGACGTATCCACCTTCGCATTCCAGAACATTGCCGATGTCGACGCCCTTGTACTGGTCCATCGCGTTGCCCGTGCCATTGGCGGGCAGGCCGCGGACCTCAAAGATGATCATCGCATCGCCGTAATCATGCACGGCCATCAGCGTGTTGGGGGTTTCACCATCGTCGATATAGCCAAACCGGCCGCCGACGGTAATGGCGGTTGGGGCGACCGACTGCTTGCCGAGCGCCCAGCGCGCCAGGTCCATCTGATGGGCGCCCTGATTGCCGATGTCGCCATTGCCCGTCGGCCAAACCCAGTGGAAATCGTAATGCAGCTTGGTGCGCCGAAGCGGATCGGCCGGCGCGGGGCCGCACCAGAGATCGTAATCGACCGTGGCCGGAACCGGCTGCGGGCCGGTGGTCTTGCCGATGCTGACACGCCGTTTGTAGCAGAACCCGCGGGCGATCTGGATCTTGCCGAGATTTCCGGCCTTGGCCCACTCGAACGCTTCGAACACGTTGGGCATCGAGCGCCATTGCGTCCCGGCCTGGACGATACGGTTATATTTGCGGCTGGCCGCCAAGGCTTGCTGGCCTTCCCAGATTTCATGGCAGGTCGGCTTCTCGATGTAGACATCCTTGCCGGCCTGGCATCCCCAGACGGTCATCAGCGCGTGCCAGTGGTTGGGCGTGGAAACATAGACCGCGTCGAGTTCCTTGCTCTCGATCAGTTTGCGATAGTCGGCGTAGCGGTCCACCGCCGCCTGGGGCCCGCCTCGGCGATTCCCGGTGATCTGCGCCATGCGCAAATCCAACTGAGCCGAATCCACATCGCACAGGGCCACGATGCGCACGCCGGTTTGGGCCATGAATTCATCAACATGGGCCCGGCCGCAGTCGCCGCAGCCGACGACAGCAAGACGGATCGTGTCGTTGGCGCCGACAACCTGGCTGTAGGAGCGGGCCGTCATGCGTGACAAACCCAGCACGGCCGCCGCCGTAGCCGAACGCTTGATAAAACTCCGCCGCGTGAGGGGTGCTTGAGCTTTCTTCATTTTCCTGTGGCCTCGGCAAGGCATTACGTGTCGATCCGGTCGAATATGAGACGCCAGCAGAAATCATAGCGTGGGATCGGGATTCGCCAAACCATTTTGCTTTCAAATCCGTGGCGAATTGTCTATTCTCTGATGAACAACAGGAGATCGTTCATGCACCGTTCGATTGCAATTATCTTGCTGGCCTCTGTCGCCGTCTTCACCGGCCTGGCCGGGTCCGCCAGGTCATACGGACAGGCCGCTGGCTCGCAGGCCAATGTGCTGGCTTCCGGCGGCAACGCCCCGACGGGATTTGACATGGCGCCCGAAACACGGCCGGAAGTTGTCCAGGCGGCCGTCGATAAGATCACCGATAAGATTCCCGCCGGGCCATTCACGGCGGACTGGAAATCGCTGGAAGCCGGCTATCGCGTCCCGGCCTGGTTCAACGATGCGAAATTCGGCATTTTCATGCACTGGGGCGTCTATTCGGTGCCGGCGTACCACAATGAATGGTACAAGCAGTTCATGTATGGAGCGGGACTCAGTTACCACACGGCGACATGGGGCCCGCCGGAGAAGTTCGGGTACAAGGATTTCATCCCCATGTTCACGCAGGCGAAATTCGATCCCGAGGCGTGGGCCACTTTGTTTGAGAAATCCGGGGCGAAATACGTGGTTCCCACCGCCCAGCATCATGATAATTTCTCGCTTTGGGATTCGCAGTTCAATCCCTACAACGCCGTCAAGATGGGCCCGCATCGCGATCTCATCGGCGATCTCAGCAAGGCCGTCCGCGCCCACGGTTTGAAATTCGGCGTATCCAATCACGGCATCGAGGCGTTTCAGTTCGTGAAGATCAATGCGCAACTGGAGGCCCGGCTCAAGGCGGCCAACGCCGATGTGTACGATCCCAAGTGGGCGGATTTCTATTGCGTGGCCGATCGCAGCGATGCGGCCTGCGAAAAATTCCTGGTCAATTGGGTGCAGCGCAACGAGGAACTGATCGACAAATA
>Ga0181520_10010241_pt1 | contig 12636 bp, 10 predicted proteins | sample PEATcosm2014_Bin_29_FD_132451 | JGI IMG/M metagenome (GOLD analysis project Ga0181520, IMG submission 132451) | Peatland microbial communities from MTU Mesocosm Facility, Houghton, MI, USA - PEATcosm2014_Bin02_30_metaG | ecosystem: Environmental > Terrestrial > Soil > Wetlands > Peat | place...
GCGGATGGCAAAAAAAAGGGAAGCCCGTTTGCTGCCCGAAGGGCAAACGATGCTTCCCTGATGGAGGAAAAACCGGTCCTTCTTTCTACTTCAGGCCCACTCCGTACCAATAGCTGTAGCCGCTTGTCTGTGTCCAGGGCAGGTTGGCGCTGTACTTTGAAAAGACCACCGAATTGCCCACGAAGGTGACGAATACATCATGCTCATAGGTCCCGGTGACCACGTGGAAGGTAAACAAACCGTAGCATGGATCGGTCAGTTGACCCGCGCTGCCATACAAATTGGGGGCATTGGCCACAGGCGTCAGCGCTGCATTGATGAACGTGTTGCCATTCGAATCGGTAACCGTAATGTTGGGGAGTGTGGTACCTGCGGCGGCGGTTACAACAATCGTTGCCTGACCGGTCGAAGGCGTGCCCGTCTCCGAGTTGGAGCCCGCAGCCATCGTGACATTCGCCTTCTCGTAGAAGATTCCGTTGTAGGTTCCTGCCACCGTTGGATCGAAGGCCGGGCTCGCCGCCTTCGGCAGACCGATGATCGAGCCGTTGGGCGTATCCACAATGAAGAAACCGCTGGCCGTGCCGAAGATGGTTTCCGTGCCGCCGCCCGCGCCAGGGATGACCCCAGAGATATAGGTGCCGGAAGCTGACTCTGTCAACCCGCTAAAGTCCATTGTGCTGCCTTGGAAGGCGCCGCCCGAGCCGGGGCTGGTATTGCCGTAAGGCCAATAATTGGTGTTTGTCCCGGAGGTTGGCCCGATACTGATCGAACCGATTTCAACGCCGCCGAAGTTAGTGCGGAACGACATATAGTTGTAGCTGTTGTTGGCGAAGGTGCTTAACGTGATCGGACCGCTCTCAACCGCAGTGATCAATGCCGCCGTGTCGCTGTTCGGTCCCACGTTGTTCGCCTGAATCAGCAACGCATAACCAGGTACTTCATATGCTGATATCAGATGCCCGGCGGGATCGCTCAGCGTATAGCTTCCATTCGCGTTGACCGTGTAGGGAATCGTTCCGCTCAGGCCGTTGGTGAGATCGTTGTAGCTGATCGTCAGCGCGGTCGAATTGATGGTAATGGTAAGAAAGTCGCCTACCGATGCCGTCCCGTTATAGGTATGTGTGACGGCGGCAGGGGTGGTTGGCGTTGGCGGCGGGGTTGCACAACCGGAAAATCCAGCCAGGATCAGCAAGGCACTCAAAAGGCGAATTCGCATAGTATTCTCCACAGGCAAATCTATTCATGGCCTTGTGTCCGTTATCGGCACACCTTTGGGCCGCTTGGCAGTCGAGCGATGGATTCTGACCCTTGGTAACGTGACTTTTGTTTCTGCATTTGATTGAAGGCAAGTAAGCTGCTCCTAAACGCAACAAAGCCCCGGTATCAACCGAGGCTTTGTGCTTCATATATCTCTCTCTTGAATCCTGGGAAACTGATTGCCGCTTTCTCTTCCCTATTCGATTCGCTGCTTTTCAGTAGCGGTAATTCTCCGCCTTGTAAGGCCCTTCAACCGGCACGCCAAGGTAGTCGGCTTGTTTCGGAGTCAGAGTGGTCAGTTTCACGCCGATCTTTTCCAGATGCAGCCGCGCTACCTCTTCGTCCAGATGCTTGGGCAGCACATAAACGCCGACCTTGTAACTGTCGCGCTTCGCCCATAGGTCGAGTTGCGCCAGCGTCTGGTTGGCGAAGCTGTTGCTCATCACAAAGCTTGGATGGCCGGTGGCGCAGCCCAGATTCACGAGCCGCCCTTCGGCAAGTACAAAAATGCTATGGCCATCAGGGAACGTGTAGTTGTCCACCTGCGGCTTGATGTTGAGCCTGGTTACGCCCGGCTCCGCGTTCAGGCGGTCCATCTGAATTTCGTTATCGAAGTGGCCGATGTTGCAAACGATGGCCTGATCCTTCATGCGCTTCATGTGTTCGAGGGTGATGATGTCGGTGTTGCCGGTGCAGGTGACGTAGATGTCGCCGCGGCCCAGCGTCTCCTCAATGGTGGTCACTTCGAAGCCTTCCATCGCCGCTTGCAGCGCATTGATGGGGTCAATCTCCGTGACGATGACGCGAGCGCCCATGCCGCGCAGCGAGTGGCTCGATCCTTTGCCTACATCGCCGTAGCCGCAGATGACCGCAACCTTGCCCGCTACCATCACATCTGTCGCGCGCTTGATGCCGTCGGCCAGCGACTCGCGGCAGCCGTACAGATTATCAAACTTCGACTTGGTCACCGAATCGTTCACGTTGATGGCCGGCACCAGCAGCTTGCCCTGCTCCATCATTTTGTAAAGCCGATGCACGCCCGTTGTGGTCTCTTCTGAAACGCCGCGCCACTCTTTCGCAACCTTGTGCCAGTGTTGCGGGTCCTCGGCGTAAACCTTCTTCAACAAATCCTTGATAACTTTTTCTTCTTGATTCGACGCGGGGCCGTTGACCCACTGATCGCCCTCTTCCAGCTCATAACCTTTATGGATGAGCAGGGTCACGTCGCCGCCATCGTCAACCACGAGCTGTGGCCCTTTGCCGCCCTTGTGGCTGAGCGCCTGCAGGGTGCATGCCCAGTACTCCTCCAGCGACTCACCCTTCCAGGCAAAGACAGGAACGCCGGTGGCTGCGATGGCCGCGGCAGCATGGTCCTGCGTGGAGAAAATGTTGCAGCTTGCCCAGCGCACTTCCGCGCCCAGGCTGACCAAAGTCTCAATCAGCACAGCCGTCTGAATGGTCATGTGCAGCGAGCCAGTGATGCGCACGCCCGCCAGCGGCTTGGCGACCGCATACTTGTTACGGATTGAAACCAAGCCTGGCATCTCGTACTCGGCGATAGTGATTTCCTTGCGGCCCCAGTCGGCCAGAGCAATGTCGGCAATCTTGAAGTCCGTTGCAGCGGTTTCCAGCGTTGAAGTTGCCATAATTGGTGGGTACTCCTGACTTATTGAGAATATCATCCGCCTTGAAACGGCGGTCGAGTTCTCGTTTTTCAAGCCGCAAGAGCAACCCGGCGAAGTTCATGCGTTCAATGCGGCTGTTCGCGCGCCTTCGGCTTCCAGCAGTTGCCGCTTGCGCTCCACACCCCAGCGATATCCGGTGAGCGAGCCGCTGACGCCCACAACGCGATGGCAAGGAACAACAATCGCCACGCGATTGGTGGCGCATGCGCGGGCGACGGCGCGGGTTGCGTTGGGAATGCCCATCTCGCGCGCCAACTGGCTGTAACTGCGCGTCTCGCCGCGTGGAATCTGACGCAGCGCCTGCCAGACGCGCAGTTGAAATGCCGTTCCGCGCAGATCCAGCACCTGCGGTGCGGCCAACTGCGCCTGCGGCGCGTTAAATGCGTTATCTGAATGTTCCCCAAGAACCATCGCCAAAGCCGTATCCACCATCGACGCCAGCGACGGATCGCGCCGCACAGTCGCCAGCGGAAATTCCTCGCGCAGACTGGCCTCAGCCTCGGCGGAACTAACTCCGAGCGCCAGCCAGCAAAGCCCGCGTTCTGTTGCACCCACTACCAGCCAGCCGAAAGGCGAACGTGCGGTAGTGAAGTTGATCCGCTCGCCACGGCCGCCCTGAGCGAAGCGGGCGGGTGTCATGCCCAGTTGCGCGCCGTCATAGCCGCGACTGGATGATCCGAATCCGGCGTTGTAAATAGCGTTAGTCACGGTTTCTCCTTGTTTGAGCGCGCCTCGCAGGCTGGCCGCCCGCAGCGCTCTCTGATATTGCAACGGGCTCACGCCGAGTGCCTGCTTGAACAGCCGCTGCACGGTGAAAGGGCTTAATCTGACGAGCCGACCTAACTCGGCCAGCGGAACCTGGCGGTCGAGGTTGACTTCGATGTGTTCTCGGAGCGTACGCAAAGGGCTGACTTGTTCAGAGTCAGGCTTGCAGCGTTTGCAGGGACGAAATCCGGCAGAGCGCGCTTCGTCAGCTAAGCGGAAGAAGCGGACATTAGCCCGGAGCGGACGGCGGCTCGAACAGCCGGGCCGGCAAAAGACGCCGGTGGTCGAGACGGCATAGAAGAATGTGGCTGCCGGGTCGCGGCTGAGAACCTGGCTCCATGCGGTCTCTGGGTCGATGGCCTGGGCCGGGGCAACTGCGGGGACTGTTCTGACTGGCCTTAACGATTTGCGTTTATCGCTCATGGAATCCATGTTCGCCGAATCGCGTCAGTGCCGCTACCCGATTCTTGCGCGCAATTCTTATTCTTGACGCCATTGAAGAAACTTTGCGGCGTGAGACCGACAGATCATTCGCCGCTTCGTTGTTCACGCTCCTGCAACAGCACCGCAGCCCGCAGCAGATCCTCATCGGTGTCCACGCCTATGGTGTCGGCTGGAGCGGCGGCCACGTAAAGCGCGATGCCGTTTTCCAGAAGCCGCAACTGCTCCAGCCGCTCGACCAGTTCCAATGGCGAGGGCGGCAGCGCGGCAAACCGCTCGAGCGCGGCCTTGCGATAGGCGTAAATCCCCAGATGCTTGCGGTAACCTGTGAAACCGGCGCCGTCGCGGTCGAATGGAATTGTCGCGCGGGAAAAGTAGAGCGCACGGCCATCGAGGGCCGTGACCACCTTGACGGCGTTGGGGTTGTCAAACTCCTCAGGCGGGCAGCGGACGGCCAGCGTGGCTGCCTCAACCTCCGGCCGCTCAAAGAGCGCCAGCAGCGGTGGGAAAAACGCAGCAGTCAGCGTCGGTTCATCGCCCTGGATGTTGACATATATATCGGCGCCGATTTGGCGGGCCACTTCCCTCACCCGGTCTGAGCCGCTGGGGCACTCCGGCGAGGTCATCGCTACGGGAATGTTGCGCTCGCGGCAGACAGCGGCTACCTCGTCTGAGTCGGTGGCCACAACAACAGGGTCCATCAGCCCGCTTGCGGAGGCCGCGCGCCATACCCACTCGACCATAGGCCGACCTGCGATGACGCGCAGCACCTTGCGGCTGAGCCGCGTAGAACTGAGCCGGGCCGGAATTACCCCGGCAATACGGAACGTACTCATGCAGCCGAGTTTACACGAGCAGGGTCAGAGTCTATCGGCGACCGAGCCCGGTGGCTAGCCAGTGCCGACTGAACAAGAGTTGGGTTGACCTTCAATCCTGCCGCCCGTAAAATCGAAAGTGGGAGTTGTGCGCGGATTTCGTCTTCGTCCAGTCCCCTCGGGCAAGCCCATCGCGGCCTGAGCCTCTTCCGGCGGGGTAGCTCAGATGGTTAGAGCGACGGATTCATAACCCGTAGGTCGGCAGTTCGATCCTGCCTCCCGCCACCAATCAAATCAACAACATACGATGGGATGATGGTCCCCGCCACCTCGCGTAGTTGCGCGGTCGTTGCGTATCCCGGTCAGAGAAGCCGTCAACTTCGCCTTTGTGACGCTGTCCGATGATGTCGTGAGGTCTGTGCGGTCAGCAGGTTCACGTTGAGCTGCCTACAGTCAGTGCGAGGATGAGGGCTGATTTGCGAAACATAGATGCTCCTTTGTGTGAGTTCACAGTTGATTTGTCCGTTGATGTGAAGCCGATTTTGGGTGCGGCTGAGCCGTACGTATCCGGTTAAGGCACTTCCGGAAGAAATGTTTTTTGTAATTGCTTCTGATTGAGGTTTTGGACTGTCCCAGAGGCAACACGCAGGATCATATTGCGGGGCATGAATCGTGCTCCCCAAGTGTTGAGCCGTCCAAGGAGTTTGCCGGGATAGCTGACTCTTCTGCCCTTTTCAAAGGCATGTAGGGTGTCACTCACTACGGCCGCCGGCTGATCCATCTGCTTAGCCTGCAGCTTCGGGTTCATCTTGGCGAAGAACTGTGTGGATACAGGGCCGGGGCAGGAAGCAAGGATCCGAACGCCGCTCTTCTCTATCTCCAGTGACAGCGCCTCACTAAATAGCAGGACGAATGACTTCGTCGCTGCGTAGATGGCCGCGCCAGCGAGGGGCTGAAACGCCGCTGTGGAAGCCACATTGATAACCCCGCCTTTGCGTGCGGCGACCATCCCAGGCAAAAAGGCATGAGTCAGCGTCACCAGTGAGCGAACGTTCACGTCCACCTGCTCCATCTGTGGATCGAGTTGCGTATCGAGAAAATTCTCGAACAAACCAAGCCCGGCGTTATTCACCAGGAGATCAATCCTGATACCGCGTTTCTTCACCTGCGTCACCAGATCATTCACCGCGCCAGTCGAGGAGAGATCTGCCGGCAGAATCGTTACCTGCACCTTCGCTTGCTGCCGCAATGCAACGGCGAGCCGGTTCAGCTTGTCTTCAGAGCGCGCCACCAGAACGAGGTTGGCGCCCTGCGCGGCCAACTGCCTTGCGAATTCCTCGCCCAATCCGGCCGAAGCGCCAGTGACGAGGGCCGTCATTCCTTGATAGTTCATTTTCGTTTCTCCTTTGAGATCCAATGTAAACGATGTTTACTTGTAATGTCAACATTGTTTACTTTATACTGGACGCGAGTACCTTGGAAAAGGATTCCGAAATCCTTCTGGAAGGAACAAATGACATCGAGCAAACCTGCAACTCGTAAGACGGTTGAGAGGACCTATCACCATGGAGACCTGAAAGGCGCACTGAAGAAAGCGGCGCTGCGCCTGGTTAGGCAGAAAAGCCCAGAGGGCTTTTCGTTGAATGAGGCTTCTCGTCTGGCTGGAGTGACGGTCGCAGCGCCCTACCGGCACTTTGAAGATAAGAATGCTCTTCTAGCGGAGATCGCATGTGATGGCTGCAAACTGATGGCCCATGAGTTGGAGGAGGCGGCAGCATCTGTGAGCGGAACGAAAGCGAAGATGCTCGAGGTCGGCATGGCCTATCTGCGATTCGCATCCCTCCATGCGGACTATTTTGCGGTTATCTTCAACGCGGGACTCGACAAGTCCAAGTACCCGGAGCTGAAACATGCTGCAGGAGAGGCGTTCGACGTCATTCTGGGCCTGTCACAACAAGTTGAGAAAAACGCAGAGTATGCCGTCCAGCGCGCAATCTCCGCCTGGGCGCTGGTGCATGGTCTGGCAACGCTGGCCGCAGACGGCGCCCTATCGACTGCGATGCCGGAGAGTTCAGAGCTGGAACATCTACGGCCGATCCTCCGAGGATTCCTGGCCCAGGCCTATGGAGCTCCGTCCTCAAGATGAAAGGACTGCTGCATCCGCGGAACAGGAGGCGGCATCTATCCGAATGTAAGTGATATTGATATCGAAGCAGAACGGGCAGAGGGAGGCTTTGAGCCGTGTTCCAAGATCGCTTACGCTAAATGGCACAATACGATAGACGATTCGGTGGGCCATAAGCCCAAATTTATGGGGTCATTCTCAGATTGAGACGGGGTCTTCGATTTCCTCTGCCTCGAATGAGGCACAGGATTCTCGAACGGCCCATCCTGCAATAAGCAGACTCGGGGCGAGGGCTGGAGCGGTGTCGGCAAGAGCGGCCAGAGTCGAATAGATGATTTGCTGGCCGGGCTGCGCGGCACGCGAGACGATGGCGCAGGGAAATTCGGGAGGAAGGCCCTCGTCGAGCCATTGCTGCGCCAGCGAGCTCAGGTCACGGCCCGGCATGTAGACCACGCGGGTCGAGTCTTCGAGTGACGGCAGGCCGTCCGGGCGCGATCGCGCGTGATGGCCGGTGGAAAAAATCACGCTTGATGCGCTGTTGCGGCTGGTCAGCGAGCAACCAATAGCCGCGGCCGCGGCAAAGGCGGCGGAGATGCCGGGGACAATTTCGAATGGAATATCTGCTTCGGTGAGCGCAGCTATCTCTTCGGCGGCGCGGCCGAAGATGAGTGGATCGCCGCTCTTGAGCCGGACAATAGTGAGATTTTCGCGGGCATTCTCCACCATCAGCCCGTTGATCTGCTCCTGCGTAATGTTCTTCACGCCGCACCGCTTGCCCACATTGATGATCTCGGCTGCAGATTGCGCCAGTTCAAGAATCGCTTGCGCAACAAGGTCGTCGTGCAAAATGAGATCGGCTGATTGAATGAGGCGCAGCGCCTTGACGGTCAACAGGTCGGGATCACCGGGACCGGCTCCAACGAGATAAACCTTGCCTGTAGATTCAGCACTCTGGTCCGCGTGTGGCGCAAATGCCATCTGACGCGAGGGGCGAGTGGCGAAGTCGCAAATCTCGCGATGCGCCAGCCGGTGCAGCAGAGCCTTGCGCGCCTCGCCGGGAGGATGCGTGGAGAGAATATGGCGGCGCAGCCTTCCCAGATCTTCAAGCCACGGGCCGAGATCAGCTGGCAACTGCGCATCGATCTCGCGACGCAGCCGCTGTGCGAATGCGGGACTCTCGCCGGCTGTTGAAATTGCAATCTGCAATTTGCCGCGGCTGACCACCGAACCAAAATAGAAGTCGCAGTGAGGAGGGTCGTCTACACTGTTCGCCAGAATGCCTCGCTCGACAGCTCCCCGGTATACGGCGGCGTTGACCTCGGGGGAGTCGGTCGCAGCGATGACCAGAAAATTGCCATCAAGATCAGCGGTTTCAAAGGACCGCGAAATCCATTCGATTCTGCCGTCCGCTGCAAGCTGGCGAATCTCAGACGTTGCTTCCGGCGCGACAACGCGAAGGCGCAATCCTGTTTTGAGCAGGCTGCCGATCTTTTCGAGCGCAACTGTCCCCGCGCCTACGACAAGGCCGCGTCGGCCGTCGAGTTTGAGAAAAATCGGCAACAGATTCATGGCATGATCCTCAATCGGCAGCTAACTCGTGAGGCACGCGGCCCGTGGGCAGATCGCGTTCCACGGCATCGATCACTTCTCCGGCAAGGCGCGCGCGCAGTTCGTCGTTGCTGTGGCGCGCAAACCAGGCGCGCAGATTCTCTTCAGGCGAGCGACTGGCGAGATAGTGGCGAAGCAGGCGCTCAATCGATTCTGGCACCAGCGGCGCGGGGCAGCGATAGCCCACGGGGCGAGCTATGGAAGCGTGCTGGCCCACCGCTCCGCCGAGGCAGAAATAATAGGCGTCGGTGAGCTTGCCCTCGTGCTTGATCTTCTTCCCCTCGATGCCAATGTCGGCAATCCAGTGCTGTCCGCAACCGTTGGGGCAGCCGGTGACGTGCAGCCTGAGCTGCTGGTCGAACTCGGGCAGTCGCTCTTCAAGCTCATCCACAATCCAGCGCGTAAAGCCCTTGGTCTCTGTGATGGCCAGCTTGCAGAATTCCGTGCCCGTGCAGGCGACAGCGCCACGCCAGAACGACGAGCCATCTACCTGGAGGCCGAGTTGGCCCAATTCGCGCGCCAACTCCGCGATTCGTTGATTGGGAATGTCAATGAAGAGAAGATTTTGCGAGACGGTTGCACGCAACGCGCCGCTGCCGAAGCGCTCGGCAAGTTCGGCTGCTGCTTCCAACTGCTCTCCGGTCAGCCGACCGCGCAGCACCGATGCACCCACATAGCTCAATCCAGGCTGGCGCTGCGGATGGATGCCCGCGTGGTCGCGGAAGATATCGTTGGGAACCTGTTCCGGTGCAGCGGGAAGCAATTTGAAGTCGAGGCGCGAGTGAAGCTCGGCGAGAAAACTGTCGGCAGTCCAGCCCTCCTTGAGGAAGAGATACTTCATGCGGGCTTCGTTGCGGTTCTCGCGCAGGCGCTGTTGGTCGCGAAAGATTTCTGCAATTGCACGGGCCACGCGAACAGCCTGGTCAGGAAGTACAAACGCATTGAGTCGCACGGCCAAGTGCGGTTCCTTTGAAAGGCCCCCACCCACGCGCAGAGAGTAGCCAATATGGCCATCGTACTTAGTGGCCGTGAGAGCGATGTCGTTGATCTCCGGGTACGAACACCACGATGGGCAGCCGGTGACGGAGATTTTGAATTTGCGCGGAAGGTTATAGAAATTCGGATTTCCTTTGAGCAGTTCCGAGATTTCGGCGGCAAGCGGTGCGGCATCGATCAACTCATCAGCGGCCACTCCGGCCAGCGGGCAGCCGGTCACGTTGCGGACCACATCGCCGCAAGCTCCCTTGGGCGAGAGCCCGATGGAGTCGAGCAGATCCACAATCTCAGGCAGCGATTCGATGGTGAGCCAATGGAGCTGAATATTCTGGCGCACGGTGATATCGGCGAGATTACGCGCGTACTTGCGCGCCAATCCACCGATGGCGCGAAGCTGCAAGGAAGAGATGATACCGTTGGGAATGCCGATACGCATCATGAAGAATTCGGAAGTCAGGCCCTCGCCGCCTTTGCCTCCGGTGGCGCCCACGCCGTCGCCCTGCGTATAGATGCCCCACCATTTGAAATAGGTGGAAGCCCATTCGGGCAACACGCTTTCGCGACCCTGCCGGGCAAAGGAGCGCACCTCATCGAAAGCAGCCCACGGGTTCTTTTCGCGCTTCAGGCGCTCAGCCTTCTGGGCTTTAGTTTCTTTCTCTTGAGCTGTTTCAGTCATTTTTCCTCATCGCATAAAAACAAAAATCCCGCGGCAGCGTTGGCTGTAGCGCGGGCATTTGGGAACCGTGGATTTTGATCTGAACCTTAGACCCAGGTCACCTGGCCGCGCGTGGCAGCATACAGCAGCGACAACAGGATTGACCGGTCATAAACGAATATTACGGGTGCGCAACTTCAAAGTCAAGGTGGTCGCGGAGAACTGGTTCAAGACTTACCCTGTTGACAAGAAATCAGAAGTTCGCTACTTTAGGCAAACAAGGTCGTATCCGAGATGCAAAGTATTCTCACTAAAATCGCGTGTTGTTGCTGTCTTCGCTAGCGCCCGCTGGCCCGTCCGCGATTTTTTGTCTGTTCCGACACAAATTACCTCCGCTGAAACTTTAGGTACAGAATGACCGTGCATACACCCATCTCTGCACTCACACTTGAGCGCTCAGCCTTCGTGGCAGGCAGGCCAGGAACGACGCATTCCTGTTGTTGCCGCTTTCGCGCGCTCTTGCTCCGCGGCTGAATTCCCTCGCGGTAAAGAAAAACAAAATTCAAAGGAGAATTCAAAGTGCCAAGAGCTCTTGATGCTTTTGTGTCCGCTTCACTGCGCCGGTTGCCGCTGTCGATCTCTGCGGTGCTTTTTCTCATTGCTTTAGCGGCCATCCTGCCCATGGCCGCGCAGGACGACATCACCACACAAAACGCGACGTCCGGGTTCAATGGCTTATACATCACCGGGCCGGCTTCGAATCCGTTGAGCTTCCTGAACGGCGCGGCCTGGCGAACTACCGGCAACCCGGCGCCCTATGACTTTCACGACTTTGCCCCTGCGACCTACCTTGACGCAAAGCTGCCCAATTGGATCGATCTGCAGGCCGAGGAGCGGTTTCGGTATGAGGCGTACGACAATTCAAGCTTCAAAGCGAATGTCGATGACTCTTACCTGTTGAACCGCTTCCGGTTCCAAGTGGATCTGCATACGCCCAGTTGGTTCCGTGTCACGGCGCAGGTGCAAGACGCCCGTGCTGGCTTTCAAAATCCGCCGATCGGACCGCCAAACACGGTTCGCTGGGATCTCAAGTTGGCATATGTGGAGGTTGGCGACCCGGAGAAACATTGGTTCAGCTTGCGCGTGGGCCGGCAGCTTATCAACTACAACAACACCATCATCGCCAATTCGGAGTGGCGCAACCAGGCACGGTCGTACGATGCGGCGGTGCTGAACCTGAACGCAAAGCGCGAGCACCTGGGCATCTTCGCCGCCTCGGCTGTGGTGCCGCAGGCCTATGGCGTGAGCCCGCATCAGGAAGGCAATAACATCTACGGAGCTTACGGCCGCATCGATGATTTTCTTGTGCCGCACTCTAACCTTGAGCCGTTTTTCCTGTGGCGCGTGCAGCCGGCAGAGGTCGTTGAGCCGGCCGCGGCCAAGACCACCGGCAAGGAAAACGAGAAGGCTAGCGGCGTGCGCTTCAAGGCGCAGGCCCACACGGCGCTCGATTACGGAGGCGAGGTGATCCTTGAAACCGGCATGGTGGGATCGCAACCTCTTCGAGCCTCGGCAGCGCAGGCAGGCGTGGCATACCAGTTCCTCAATGTAGCGGCCAAGCCGCGCGTCTTTACCCAGTATGACTATGCCACGGGCAACAGCAATCCGGCGCACAACGCAACGCACACCACCTTCGACACGATCTACCCGACAGCCCACGACCGCTTTGGAATCACCGACCTGTTCGGCTGGCAGAACATCGAGTCTGTACGCGCAGGAACCACCGTTGAGCCGCACCGGCGGCTTACTTTGACGGTGCAGGGGCTGGACGCTTGGGCGGCTGATGCGCTGGACTCGATCTACAACACTTCGGGAAGCGCGATCGTGTCCAACAAGACCGCCCGCGGCCGCCATGTGGGCGCGGAGATCGATGGTTACTCCTGGTATGAGCTGAATAAGCACTTCAACCTGGGCGGCGGCATCGGCTACTTCGGAGGTGGCCAGTTCCTGACAAATGTGACAACCAACCACTCGTACACAACCTACTACTTTGCGCTCAACTTCAAAGACAACGGAAAGAAGTAGCCAACGAAGTACTGGAACTCCGTGACGAGGCTGGTTGGCTATGGCTACAAACGCAGCGCGAATAGCACGGAATAAACGCCTAGCCCCCATTTAGGAGGCCTGGGGAGGACAAGTTCAAAAGCGCCGGTGGCGAAGCGGCTAACGCGCAGGTCTGCAAAACCTGCATTCGCGGGTTCAACTCCCGCCCGGCGCTCCAGATTCAGA
>Ga0181520_10010242_pt1 | contig 12636 bp, 10 predicted proteins | sample PEATcosm2014_Bin_29_FD_132451 | JGI IMG/M metagenome (GOLD analysis project Ga0181520, IMG submission 132451) | Peatland microbial communities from MTU Mesocosm Facility, Houghton, MI, USA - PEATcosm2014_Bin02_30_metaG | ecosystem: Environmental > Terrestrial > Soil > Wetlands > Peat | place...
ACCGAGGCGGTTCGTGAACGACTGGGGTTGAGTTCGGAAAAGGTGTATTCCAACATAGCCCGCATCGGAAATACCTCCTCGGCGTCCATTCCCATCTGTTTGGATGAGTGCGCACAGACTGGCCGCTTGAAAAAAGGTGACCTGGTACTGATGTCCGCCTTCGGCGCCGGTGTCACGTGGGGAGCAGTATTGATGCGGTGGTAAGGACTAGAAGCCAAGAGTCAGGAGCCAGAAGTCAGAATGTAAAATGGCACACTCGTGGCCTGAAATTAAGCTCGGTTTTGGCATTACTGAAAGTTGCGGAGCAAGGTAATCAACCGGCGGAGAGTGTTTGTTCTGACTCCTGACTCCTGGCTTCTGGCTCCTTCGGTCACTTAATAAGAAACATGCAAAAGGTTGCATTCCTATTTCCCGGACAAGGTTCTCAGTATCCCGGCATGGGCCGGGAGTTGGCGGAAAACTTTGACGTCGCGCGTAAAGTCTTCGAAGCAGCCGACGCCGCGTTGGGGTTTGCCATCTCCAAGCTGTGTTTTGAGGGCCCGGCTGAGGAGTTGCAGCTTACCGCCAATACGCAGCCCGCGATCCTGACGGTTTCAGCAGCGGCTGCCGCCGTGTTGCAGGAGAAGGGTGTGAAACCGGACTTTGTTGCGGGTCACAGCCTCGGCGAATACTCTGCTCTGGTGGCCGCGGGCGCCTTAAGTCTGGCCGATGCCGTGCAACTGGTTCGGAAGCGTGGGCAGTATATGCAGGAAGCAGTTCCCGTGGGCCAGGGCGCCATGGCGGCGATTCTTGGATTGGACGGCGCCGTGCTGGAAGAAATCTGCCGCGAAGCCGCGCAAGGCGAAGTGGTTTCCCCGGCAAATCTGAACTCGCCCGGACAAGTTGTCATTGCCGGAAGTGCCGCAGCCGTAGCCAGAGCGGTGGAAATTGCCAAGGGGCGTGGGGCAAAACGCGCCATCATGCTCAACGTCAGCGCACCATTTCATTGTGCCCTGATGCAGCCTGCGCAAGATCGGTTAAGCGTTGACCTGGATGCGACCGCAGTAGCAGCCCCGCAAGTGCCACTGGTGAACAATGTGAGCGCGCAGGTGGTAACCGCCGCGTCTGTCGTTCGCGAGGGGCTAAAACAGCAGGTCACTTCGCCCGTACGCTGGGAGGAATCCATCCGCTGCTTGCGTGGTCAAGGCGTGGATTTATTCGTGGAAGTCGGCCCTGGCAAGGTCCTTTCGGGTCTGCTCCGGCAGATCGACCGTGCCGCTGAGTGCCTGCGCGTTGAGGACACTGCGACGCTTAACGATTTACTGCCACACTTTGCAAGGTGAGCCCTTGTCCACATGACTTTGGAAGATCGCGTTCCCGTTATCATTAAATTGGCGCTAGAATGAGTACGAATGATTACGCAAGTTGAAGCACTGAATTTTCGCTGCCTGCACTATATCCGTCGGCCGTTGCGCCCTTTTCAAGTACTTGTTGGGCCCAACGCCAGCGGCAAAACCACGTTCCTTGACGTGATTTCACTTCTAGGCCGGTTAGTCTCTGATGGACTGGAAGCGGCGATCCGTGACCGCACCGAAAACTTTGAAGACTTAGTGTGGAGGAGAGGGCACCGAGAGCAGAGTCCCGCTCTGATTGGCGAGCACAAAGGTAGGGTGAGCCTAGACCCATCCACTTTTGTCGATGAAAAATTCGAGTTGGCGGTTGAAGCGGCCATTCCGCAGGAGCACCGCGACAAACTCCCACGTGAACACGATAGAGTCCGATACGAAGTCTCTCTCGGGGTGGACCCTGAAACTTCGGAGGTGGAGCTTTTTGCCGAACGAGTTTTGTTGAAAACAAGTAGCCTCGAGGATGGTTCCCAGAGGGACCTGTTTCCCTCCGATCTTCAAGCTCCTGACTCTATCCTGGCGCCGAAGATGATGAAAGGTGCCCGGACCATCATCAATAAAGTTCGTGGGGGCAACGACAATTTTTACTCAGAAGTGGAAAAAGACCCGAGTAAAGGGTTTAAACCTGCATTCAGGCTTGGCCCTCGCAAGTCTGCGCTGGGGAATTTGCCGGACGATGAGTTGAATTTTCCTGTATCGACTTGGCTAAGGCGCTTACTGAGCGAGGGCGTTCAGCAGTTTGTCCTCAACAGCCTGGTTATTCGGAGGCCTAGTCCTCCCGGCAAGGGTCGCGGATTTAGGCCTGACGGCTCAAATCTTCCATGGGTAGTGGCACTGCTTGAAAAGACTGCCCCGGATCGTTTTCGTGATTGGATAGCGCATGTGCGAACTGCTCTCCCAGATATTGAGATGATTCGAACCGTGGAGCGCTCCGATGACAGGCATCGATATTTGATAATCCGGTATGCTGGTGGCCTGGACGTTCCGTCCTGGATGGCTTCGGACGGCACTCTCAGGCTACTTGCACTGACACTGCCAGCTTACCTGACAGATTTCAAAGGAATCTATCTCATCGAAGAACCGGAAAACGGCATCCATCCAAGGGCGATCGAGGCTGTTTTCCAGTCGCTCTCATCGGCATACGAGGCTCAGATCTTGTTAGCAACACACTCACCCGTCGTTCTTGGGGTTGCCAATGTGAATCAAGTCCTTTGCTTTGCCAAGACCGAGTCCGGCGCAACGGACATCGTCTCCGGAAGTGAGCATCCCAAACTCAGGGAATGGCGCGGAGAAACGAATCTCAGCGTATTGTTCGCCGCTGGAGTACTCGGCACATGAATGGCGTACCAACAAAAGACTTGATCGTCCTGGTGGCTGACCAAGACATGCTGTTTAGCCTAAGAGGATTGCTTTCGCGCCCTGGATCACTAGGCATCCGAGCCGTCGAGTACGATGTCTATCCTCACCCACACCATGATCCTGCGTGTCTTTTGGAGGCGCATGACTTCCTTCGCCCGTTCGTCAGAAGCTATGTACACGCGTTGGTTGTGTTTGATCGAGAGGGGTGTGGGCAGGAGCACAGGACGCGCGACGAACTGGAGCAAATAGTCGAGAAACATTTGACTCGAAACGGTTGGGACGATCATGCCGCCGCAATCGCAATTGATCCTGAACTGGAAAACTGGGTATGGAGCAATTCGCCACATGTGGATTTAGCCTTAGGCTGGAAGGGAAGACAGCCAAGTTTGTCGGAATGGCTAGTCCAGGATGGGTTTGTACAGGTACGATACAATAAGCCCGCCCGACCGAAAGAAGCGATGGAGAAGGCCTTGAGGATGAGCAAAAAGAGCCGTTCATCTTCTGTCTTTAAGCTACTTGCGGAGACGGTTGGTGTAGAGGGTTGTGCCGACTCAGCCTTCAATAAGTTCCGCGAAACACTAAAAACTTGGTTTCCGGTTCAGGCGGATGAGATAAACCTAGGGAAGGGCATCTGATTGCACCCGGATGGGTTCCGCCGTTTCTTTCAGTAAGTCAAAACGAATTGTCGGCGATCCAACAATAGAGGAGTGGGTGAAGTTATGTTAAGTCTGGAAGGACGCGTAGCGGTTGTTACCGGTGGCGCACAGGGAATCGGCCGGGCCACGGTCATGGCGTTAGCGAATGCCGGCGCCAAGATTGCTTTGACCAACATTCGCTGCGCCAAGCTTGACGAGACCATACAGGAACTTAAAGACATGGGCCGCGAGGCCCTGAAGTTTTGCGTTGACGTGACCGATGTCGCGGCTGTCCAGGAGATGGTGGACCAGACGATTGCCACCTGGGGGAAAATCGACATCCTGGTGAACAATGCCGGGATCACCAAGGACAATCTGGCGATGCGCATGAAGACCGCGGATTGGGAGGCGGTGCTCAACGTCAACCTGAACGGCACCTTCTATTGCACCCGGGCAGTTCTGCCGATCATGGTCAAGCAGCGCTTTGGGCGCATCGTCAATATCGCTTCCGTGGTGGCACAAACCGGAAACGTGGGCCAGGCAAACTATATTGCCTCCAAGGCCGGCATCATCGGCCTTACCAAGGCTGTGGCTGTGGAAGTGGCGCGACGCAATATCACGGTGAATGCCATTGCCCCCGGCTTTATCGCTACTCCCATGACGGAGGGTCTGCCTCCCGAAATTAAAGAGAAAATGCTCAGTGTGATTCCCATGGGACGCATGGGCACGGACGCGGAAATCGCGCACGGTGTGCTATTCCTGACATCGCCGGACACGACTTACATTACCGGACACGTACTTAACATTAATGGTGGCATGCACATGGCATAAGTTACGGGCGATTGATGATTGCCGATTGACCCGCGGCCGTTTCCGGCCCCCTTTAATCGTCAATCGACAATCGTCAGTCGCCAGTGTTAGAATGAGCGGCCCCATGTACCCTTGAGGAGGATAGACTGATGGCTTCGCCCGATGAGAAAGTGAAACAGATAATTGTAGAGCAACTTGGCGTGGATGAGGCGGAAGTAACGCCCACTGCGCATTTTGTCGATGACCTCGGCGCCGATTCCCTGGACATCGTGGAATTGGTGATGGCTTTTGAAGAAGCCTTCGAGATCGAGATTCCTGACGAGGACGCGGAGAAGATCACCACCGTCAAAGACGCCATTGATTATATTCAAGGCCACATCAAGAAATAACTGACCAGCGTAGGGCAGGTTTCCCCAGGAGGAGCACAGCTTGAACCGGAGAGTCGTCGTAACCGGGGTGGGGTTGCTTACCGCCGTCGGCCTCGACACGGCGGAGTCGTGGCGGAGTCTTCTGGCCGGCAAGAGTGGCGTGGCACCCATTACCCATTTTGATACCACTGGCTTTGCCGTAACGATTGCGGCAGAGGTCAAGGGGTTCGACCCATTTCAGTTCATCGAGAAGAAAGAACTGAAAAAGATGGGCAATTTCATCATCTATGCCCTCGCCGCCTCGCAGCAGGCCATGAAGCAATCGCAGTTGCAGGTTACGCCTGACATCGCTGAACGCGTAGGTGTGTATATCGGTTCGGGCATCGGCGGGTTCGATGTCATTGAGCGCGAGCACACGGCGCTGATGCAGGGTGGCCCGCGCCGGATATCACCCTTCTTCATTCCTGCGTCCATCGTCAACCTTGCTTCCGGGCACGTCTCCATTCGCTATGGCGCCAAGGGGCCGAACTCCGCCACTTGCACCGCCTGCTCCTCCAGCGCCCATGCGGTGGCCGATTCCTTCAAATTGATCCAGCGTGGCGCCGCCGATGTAATGATCTGCGGCGGCACGGAAGCTGCCATTACACCCATGGGGGTGGGCGGATTTGCCGCCATGCGCGCCCTTTCCATGCGCAATAATGATCCGGAAAAGGCCAGCCGCCCGTTCGATAAGGAGCGCGACGGCTTCGTGATTGGCGAAGGCTCGGGCATGCTGATCCTGGAAGGATTGGATTTCGCGATAAAGCGCGGCGCGACGATTCTGGGGGAAGTGGTCGGGTACGGCATGTCAGGCGACGCCTTCCACATTACGGCTCCGGATGAGACCGCCGATGGCGCGGTGCGTGCCATGCGGGCGACATTGGCCGATGCCGGGATTGCTCCCGAACAAGTCAGCTACATCAACGCCCACGGCACCTCGACGCCCTACAACGATCGTCTGGAAACCATGGCCATCAAGAAGGCCTTCGGCGACCACGCGTATAAGATTCCCATTAGTTCTACGAAGTCCATGACCGGCCACTTACTCGGCGGCGCGGGTGGACTCGAAGCCGGCATCACCACCATGATCTTGCACGATCAGATCATTCCTCCCACCACGAATTTGGATAACCCCGATCCGGATTGCGACCTCGACTACGTGCCCAACCACGCGCGCAAGGCCGAGGTGGAATATGCACTCTCCAACTCCTTCGGCTTCGGCGGCACCAACGCCGCCCTGCTCTTCAAGCGGTATACGGGATAGCATCCTCAGTTAGAGGTTCGCCGACCAAATCCTCCTTTACGAATGAGCGGTCCGCAGCCCCGTCAGGGGCGAAAGATCGTAGCCCACGGCATAAGCCGTGGGTAAGTTGGCGCCCCACCGCGCGCAAGCCCCGTAAGGGGCGAAAGAAATCGCGATTAGCAATATTGTCGTGGGCGTTTTTATCGTCGGACGCACGAGGGTGGGGATGTCAAATTACCGCAACGATGGCTTCTTTCGCCCCGCTGGGGCTTGGGGAATTACGGGGCGACCTCTTTACCCATAGCTTACGCTATGGGCTACGATCTTTCGCCCGCTTCGCGGGCTGGCCTCATCCGCGAACTGATGACTCGGAACGCCGGCGTGGGTTTTTTGATAATTCCCATTCAGGTCCGCGGGCTTTTCTGCCCCAGGGATTCTTGAATGCTCGTGCGAGAGCGGTGAAACTGGAGTGCGCCGCACTCCGAGGGCCGCCGCTGCGGCCAACCACGCAAAGAACACGGCAAAAGGTTCGGCGGGATTTGGTATCCACCGCGCACCCGTTTATACTTGCAGGCCGCGACCCGCAGCCCTGAAAGGATGGTCCGATGGCTCCAATTTCCCGGCGCAATCTTCTGGCTTCATTCCTCGTCTTGCCTGCCGCCCTGCGCGGCGACGACAACGAAGGCACTCCCCTCTTCAACGGCCACTCGCTTGATGGTTGGAAAGCCGGCGAGCACCGCCACTCGTTCCAAGTTGAAGGCGGGAATATTGTGGCATCCGGTCCCCGCGCGCACCTCTTTTATACGGGGAGCGTGGGGAAAACGAACTTCAAGAATTTCGAGTTGAAAACCGAGGTGCTGACGCGCCCGGGATCCTGTTCCAGCGTCGGTTTTCACACGCAATTTCAATCGCACGGCCCGATCAAAGCTGGCTTCAAGGTGCAAATCAACAACACCGGTCTGGGCAGCGTTGAGGGCAGCGAGATCCGCAAGACCGGCTCACTCTTCGGCATCCGCAACATTTACAAGTCCATGGTGAAGGATGGCGAGTGGTTCCGGTTACGTGTTCAAGTACGCGACAGGCAGGTGCAAGTTTGGGTGAACGACACTTTGGTTGTTGATTACCTCGAACCCAGCCCGCCCGTGGAACCCGCCCCGGCGCTCGGCCGGGGTACCTTTGCGCTGGAATGTTGCGGTCCTGAATCCAAAGTGTATTTCCGCAATCTCGTGGTCAAGCCCCTGCCGGATGATCTGCGGACGCCCGCAGAGCAACTCCCGCAGGTAGATGATGTTTACCGCCAGTTGTTGCAAATGAATCAGCAGGGCTATCCGGTTTTGGACTGTCACACTCATCTGAAGGGCGGTCTGACGCTGGAGGAAGCGCTTGCCAACTCGCGCCGCCTGGGGATCATGTATGGAATCGCCGTCAACGGCGGGCTGAAGTTTCCCATCACCAATGACGCCGGCGTGCTGGATTTCCTGGCCAGTATGAAAGGCCGGCCCTGTTTTGTGGGATTGCAGGGGGAAGGCCGCGAATGGGTGACCCTCTTTTCCCGGGAAACGATTGCCAAGTTTGACTACATCTTCACCGATTGCATGACCTTCACCGATGACAACGGCAAGCGCCGGCGTTTGTGGATTCCGGAAGAGATGGGTGAGATTTCCGACCCCGAGAAGTTCATGGAGATGCTGGTCAACCGCATCGTCGGCATCCTCAATCATGAACCCATTGACATCCATGCGAATCCCACGTTCTTGCCAGAGCCAATCGCGCACGATTATGATCGCCTGTGGACCCCGCAACGGATGCAGCGCGTCATTGAAGCCGCCAAAGCCAACGACGTGGCGATTGAGATCAACAACCGCTACCGGCTGCCCAGTCCGGCGTTCATTCAGCGCGCGAAAAACGCGGGGGTGAAATTCTCCTTTGGGACAAATAATACTGACCGCAACCTGGGCCGGATGGAATACGCAGTCGCGATGGTCAAGCAATGCGGCCTGACACCGCGGGACATCTTTATTCCCAAGCCCGACGGCCAAAAGGCGGCGCAGCGGCGGAAAGCGTAGATCGAAACGTGGTCAGCAAACGTGTTTTGGAAGGGCAGGGCTTTACAGGCTGCGGGAAATGCCGTCGCCGTCCCAAGCCCTGAAAGGGCGCAATGCAGCTACCGGGGGCAACGCTCCATAGGTGTTAACTTAAGGGTAGGCTGCGCCGGAAAGCCCGCGGAGCGGGCGGCATCCTGTAGCCCATGGCGAGCCAGCCATGGGAACGCGTGCGGAACCAATAACATTTCGAGCCCCGTAAGGGGCGACATCGGGCTACCGCTCGAACGAGGCCTAACATGGCGCACACCTATACGAATATTCTGATTCACGCGCTTTTCAGCACGAAAGACAGGCAGCCCTGGCTGCAAAGTGAAGTCCGAGCCGAGATGTTTCGCTACCTCGGTGGCGCGATCAACGAACTGGGAGGGCAATCGCTGTTGGTCAATGGGCCGGCGGATCACGTTCATATGTTGTTTGCCCAGCCGCCCACGCTCTGCATCGCGGACATCATGGAAAAAACGAAGGCGGCCTCCTCGGGCTGGATGAAGAAGCGCTGGCGGGACCACCCCCATTTTGCTTGGCAGCCCGGTTACGCCGCGTTCAGCGTAAGCAAGTCGCAGATGGAATCGGCGAGGCAATATATCGAGAACCAGGAAGCGCATCACCGCAAGGTGACTTTTCAAGAAGAAGTTCTGGCCTTCCTGAAGAAACAAGGGGTTGCATATGACCCGCGGTACGTTTTTATCTGACGGATTTTTCCGATGTCGCCCCTGCCGGGGCTCGTCGAATCTCGGGGTTGCGTCGCGTCCCGCGGCTGGCTCGCCATGGGCTACAGGATGCCGCCCGCTCCGCGGGCTTGGGGCAACGCACCGGCTATTATCGTGCCCTTACAGGGCACTAAAACCTTCCGCCCTCACGGCCTTGTCGGGACAGGTTCCGGCCACCTCTACGAAAGCCGTCGCATTCCAACATATTCGCACTTGTACAGAAAAGGACCAGAGTGATGTTCATGTCAAAGTCGCAGATAAGAACCTGTCTTCTAATTGTGGCGCTGGCGCTCAGCCCCGTGGCCTGGGAAGGCACGGTTGTCGCAGCCGGCAACGGAGCGCGCAGCAGTGCACCTGCGGCCACCGGCAAAACATTTGTGTTCCACAATTCCATCCGCGATCTCAATGAGTTTCGCACCTATGCGCAAATCGCCGCGCGCTTGAAGCCTTATGGTCACGTTCAGGTGGATATAGGCGTGCTCGCGGAAAGAAATCCCGTGCACACGGTAAGCCCGCGTAGTCCCTGGCATCAATATGGCGCGTACATGGCTACCGAATGGGCGTTCTTTCCGCCGCCCAAGCTCGCTCCCTTCCTCCCGGCGGAGTGGGTTGCCAAAAACCGCGCGCTGCTGCTCGCGAAAGTGGCCATCCTGAAGGAGCTCGGATTGGACGCCGTCTTCTCCGGCACCAACACCCAAATGCTGCCCGAGGAATTTTTCCGTCAATATCCCCAACTGCGAGGCCCGCGCTTGGACAATCCCCGGCGCAGCGGCCAGGAAGCGTTTTCCTGGTGTGTGGACCAGCCTGAGACCCTGGAAATGATTGAGTGGATGACGGCGGAATTGAAACGTAACGCGCCGATGATCCAGACGATCGAAGCCTGGAACAACGACTCCGGCGGAGGCATTTGCTGGCTGGAAGCATTGTATCCGGGTGCGAACGGTCCTGCCTTTTGTCGCGGACGGGGCGCCGGTGAGCGCGTTCGAGGTCTCGTTGAGGCCATGGATCGCGGCGCCCGGAAGGGTGGCGGTCCGATACAGATTGTGGAGGCCGGAAATTTCGCCACCGAGGACGCGGCACTCATTACGCCGCTGCTTCCTTCCTACGCCAAACTCCGGCTCGGGGGCACGGATCCTGCCACGGAAGATTCCCGGATCGTCGTGAAATCGCGGCTGGGGGAAGCCTATCCCGTGAAGGGGATCATTGACATTGCATCAATCCTGGAGAGTTTCGACCGGCTGGCCGATCCCGAGGTTCGCCAGGTTGACATCAACACCTGCCAATCGTGGTATCTCCGCGCCGATGAACCGTTGGCGGTGGTGGATCGGCTGGTGAGCCTGGTGGAAGATTCCCTGCGCACACCGGCGCGGGGCCTGTTTAACCGCGAGCAAAAGGCCCACACGCTGGCGACGCAATGGGGGGGAGCGCAGAACGCCGACCGCGTGATGGAAGCGTTCAACCTGGTGCAGCAGTGTTTCCGCCTCTATTCGCGCGGGTTCTTTCGCGACGTGGTGATGCCTCAGGATTTTGAATATACGTCCACCAACCGCTTGCTGACGCGCCCCCTGGTCATCAAGCCTGAACTACTTACGCCGGAAGAGGAATCCTATTTCCTTCCCTATGTTTTCAGTCCCGATGTGCAGGACGCCCGTACGGACTACAACACGGCGATGGGTGATAGGCGGATGGGCCCGGCCGAGTATCGCTCCTTCATGTATATGAGCACCCACGATGCGGCGCTCGAGGCCGCCCGGCGCTTCGAACAGGTTCCTAATGGCGCGCCGGAAGCGGCATGGTTTCATCAAATGGCGCTTTCCCTGCGGTTGTGGGCCAGCGCCGTCCGCAGCACTAACAACTTCTACTTTGCCCAGTTGATTCGCGACCGCCACAAGGAAGCGCTTGCCGCCCCTCCCCGCGCCCTCTCAACCCGGGCGGAAATGCACGATCCGGACATGCTCTTCTGGAATGAGATCCAACGAGATGAATTGGATAATACCAACGAACTCATCAATCTACTTGGTAATGGCGGCTTGGAGTTGGCCGCGCGCGCCCGCAATGCCAAAGACGAGGACACATTTCTGTATGGCCCGAACCTTGTCGACGATATGAAAAAGAAAGTTGCCATCATGCGTGAGCACTGGACGGATGGTCAACACTATCTGACGCCGCCGAGGAATTAGGCCTGGCACTGTTCGCTTAATTGGTTTCAAGACAATGAGTGGCAATAGGTTCCCGATCAACCCCCTCACCCGTCTCCGATGGCTGGAGTCCGATGGTCCGATCCGATCGGACCCGAAATCGGACCCGCCTTGACCTGATGAAAACGGCGGTTGCGGTCCACCCTCCCCGATTTCTGGGGTCCGAAGGGCCCCATCGGGGTCCGGAAATCGGACTCCCCCCAAAGGGGCGAGGGAAGTAAATTCAAATTGACTCTTCCCTTTTCTGTGGTTGGTGGGGGTGAGGGGGTCTAATGAGGTAGGCAAAATAGAGTGATGGATCCAGCGTAGCGCCGGCATCCTGCCGACACCGGAAAATGCCGCCGGGAGGGCGGCAATCACCGGGCTAAACAGGCTGCGCAAGAACATGGCTTATGCACGCCCTGAAAGGGCACAAGTTAATAGCCGGGGGCAACGCCCCCGGAATTCGTGGCGTTCAAATCCCGACCCTGAAGGGGTCGCATCACTCCAACGACGGACGCGCGAAATCTGAGATTCCAGCATGGAATCGACCCTTTCAGGGTCGGACGTGTTCATGGCACGCTTTCCGGGGGCGTTGCCCCCGGCTATTATATCGATCCCCTGCGGGGATCAAGGGCGAACAGGCCCGGAGGGCCGAAAGATCGTAGCCCACGGCGTAAGCCGTGGGTGAAGGGAGCGACCCCGAACGAGCCCCAGCGGGGCGAAAGAAGTAAATCGCGGCGAGTAGGGCGAAACCCCAGGATTGTCGCGGCCAACGCCCAGGGTCCCTTTCTTTCGCCCCTCTGGGGCTGGCGGTCATCGCGCACGCTTGACCCACGGCTTACGCCGTGGGCTACGATCTTACGCCGCTACGCGGCTGGTACGGTCGCGGTCTTAGGTTAACGCTTATGGTCCAACAGCCTGGGCTGTGATAGGGCGCCCCCTTGGGGCTTGAAAGCAACACCGCCCAAAGGGAATGGCTGAGGCTGGTGAGAAGTCCTTGCCAGGCCCGCGCCCATCGTGCTGTCTGATAGACTATTATGGCGAGGTGAGGGAATCCGATCATGGGACTGTTTGGTTCGAAGTCGAAAAAGCTGAGTGCCGCCAAGAAGCTGGAAGGCACGGTGCAATTCCCCGGGGATAAATCCATTTCCCACCGTTATGCCATGCTGGCCGCCATTGCCGAAGGTGAGAGCGAGATCCATTTCTTTTCCACCAGCGCCGATTGCCAGTCCACGCTGAATTGCCTGAAATCGCTGGGCGTGAAGATTGAGCGCAAAGATAACTTGGTGAAAATTGCGGGCGTGGGCATGGACGGTCTGCGCGCGCCGTCGGGGCCGCTCGACGCGGGCAATTCCGGTTCAACCATTCGCATGCTTTCCGGGATTCTCTCCGGGCAGCCGTTTCGTACCGTGCTGACGGGTGACGCATCGCTATCCAAGCGTCCCATGAAGCGCGTGGCTGATCCCCTGATGCTGATGGGTGCGCGCATCAAGACGGCGGACAAAGGCTGCCCGCCCATTGAGATTGAAGGCGGCAACCTTAAGCCGATTCGCTACGAAATGCCGGTGGCGAGTGCGCAGGTTAAATCCGCCATCCTGCTGGCGGGCCTGTTCGCCGAGGGCACAACGGAAGTGGTGGAAAAACTCCAAACGCGCGACCACACGGAGATCGCGCTGGAACAAATGGGTGCGGACATCGGCCGCCACCAACGCACCATCGCCGTGCGCGGCAGGGCGCGGCTGGAAGGGAAGAAGCTATACGTTCCCGGCGATAGTTCTTCCGCGGCGTTTTTCGTAGCGGCAGGG
>Ga0181520_10010243_pt1 | contig 12635 bp, 11 predicted proteins | sample PEATcosm2014_Bin_29_FD_132451 | JGI IMG/M metagenome (GOLD analysis project Ga0181520, IMG submission 132451) | Peatland microbial communities from MTU Mesocosm Facility, Houghton, MI, USA - PEATcosm2014_Bin02_30_metaG | ecosystem: Environmental > Terrestrial > Soil > Wetlands > Peat | place...
AAACCGCGCCGCTCATCTTCACCGCATTGGGCAACGATTTCTGGAGCACCAGCCTTAACGAGCCCATCGCAGCCCTCCCTCTGCAAATCTATGTCTACGCCATTTCTCCCTACGACGACTGGCACCGGCTGGCCTGGGCGGGAGCGCTGGTTTTGATTGTTCTCATTGTGCTCGCCGTTTCGCTGGTTCGTTTTGTCACCAGCCGCGGCGTTTTGAAAGGGGCAAGCTAAACGGCATTTCTCCTTCGAGAGTGCCGTCTTGAGGTTTAAGTGATGGGCTGATTTCTTGATGAAATCGGCCCCGCGATGTTTTGGTTTCAGCCAAGGTAAGAAGGAGAAATGCGCACGTGGGAGTCGGCATCGAAGTTACGAACCTGAATGCGTGGTACGGCACCAATCACACGCTGCAGGACATCAATCTGAATATCCCCGCGAATCACGCCACGGCGCTGATCGGTCCTTCCGGATGCGGCAAGAGCACTTTTGTGCGCTGCCTCAACCGAATGCACGAGACCAATCCCATCGCCCGTGTCACCGGCACTGTTCGCATTGGCGACCTTGATATTTATAACGACACCACGCCCGTCGAAATCCGCCGCCGCGTGGGCATGGTCTTCCAGCGCCCCAATCCCTTTCCGACCATGTCCATCTACGACAATGTCTCCGCCGGCCTCAAGCTCAATGGTTTTTCACACCGCCAGTCGCTCGACGAAGTTGTGGAAAAATCCTTGAAGAACTCGGCGCTCTGGGACGAGGTCAAGGACGACTTGAAGAAGAAATCCGGCGCCAGCCTCTCCGGCGGCCAGCAGCAGCGCCTGTGCATCGCCCGCGCCCTCGCCGTCGACCCCGAAGTCCTCCTCATGGACGAGCCCGCGTCGGCCCTCGATCCGGTCTCCACCTCCAAGATCGAAGACCTCATTTTCCAACTAAAGTCGCAGTACACGATCGTCATTGTGACGCATAATATGCAGCAGGCGGCCCGCGTGGCAGAGAATACCGGCTTCTTCCTCAACGGTCGCATGGTCGAGTTCGATTCGACCCACAAAATATTTACCAATCCTTCTGACAAGCGCACGGAGGATTACATCACGGGCAGGTTCGGATGACACGCATACGCTTTCAACAGAGTCTGGAAGACCTGAAGGAAAATCTTCTGGTCATGGCCGGGCTCGCCGAGCAGGCGATCCAACGCGCTATTGAGGCTTACCGGGTTCGCGACCTTTCCATCTGCGACCTGGTCAGCCGCAGCGAGATTGCCATCAATCGCATGGAGCGCGACATCGATCAGGCCGCGCTCGACCTGCTCGCCATGGAGCAGCCCATGGCCATCGACCTGCGCTTCATTCTCAGCGTCATCAAGATCAACGCCGATCTGGAACGCGTGGGCGACGCCGCTAAGAGCATCAGCGACCGCGTCCGGCACATGGATCGCCTGGGCGCCGTCGACTTGCCGGTTGACATTCCGCGCATGGCCTCAATGGCTGCCGACATGGTGCGTAAAAGCCTGCAGGCCTTTATAGAAGGCGACGCCGAGCTGGCCCGTGGCGTGCTCACCATGGATGATGCCGTCGACCAGATGAACCGCGCCGCTTTTCGCGCACTCACGAAAGTCATGGAAGAGCAGAGTCATCTCGCTCCACAGGCTCTAAACGCTCTCATGATCTGCCGCAGCCTCGAGCGCGTCGGAGATCACGCCACCAACATCGCCGAAGATGTCATCTTCTGGGTGCAGGGCGCAGATGTTCGCCACCACAAAAGCGTGGCGAAAGCAGCCGCCAATGCCGCAGCGGCCGCGAATACGCCGGCCGAAAACACGCCATCCCTGCCTGCCTCCGCGAACCCGGACGGCACTGTGCCGATCGATACCGCCCCTGCCAAGAACTGAACCGCTGCGGATTTCCGCCCAGAGAAAAGCCCCGCTCGTCGCGGGGCTTTTCGTCGTGTACTTGTAAATCAGTGCAACTGCGCCAAAAGCTGAAAGCTGCCTCTTAGTGCGCCGACTCCGCAGTGGTGGTCTTCACTCCCATCGTCGTCAGCCTGGTGCGCGCCGCTCTCGCCTCCGGCGTCTGCGGGTGCCGCTGGATCAGTGAGCGCAACTCGTGAATCCCTTCCTCGCGCTTGTCTTGCGCAATCAGCGCGAAACCCTTGTGCAATTGTGCCGCTGGAACCTTCGCGTTGCCGCTGAAGCCCTCGAGCAGTGCGTTGTAGTCGTTAATCGCCGTGTCGTAGTCCTTCTGCTGGTACGCAATCTCGCCCAGATAGAACTGCGCCGTCCCCGCCATGTCGTCCAGCGGGTAATAGTGCACCACGTCCTGAAACTCTCCTTGCGCCACTTGGTACCGTCCCGCGTTATAGTCGCGCTCGCCAGCCTGCAAAGTTTCCTGCAATGGCGGTGCCTGCTGCGTCGTTGCCGCTCCGGGCGCGCCGCCTGGCGTACCCGATCCCTGTACTGGCCCAGCCGGTGCTGCCGTCCCGCCAGGACCGGTGGCACTGGGTCCCGTTGCGGACGGCTGCTGCTGCGCCTGCGCCGCCTGCATCGCCTGCAGCTGCGCCTGCAGGTCCTGCACAGATTTGTCCAGCTTGGCAACTCGCGCCTTCAGCTCATCCACAGAATCGTTCAGCGACTGCACCTGTCCTGAAACCGCGTCCACCTTGCTGCCTACCGCGTCGTTCTGCGCGCTGATCTTCTGTTGCAGCGCGTTCACGGTGGTGGTCACCTGGGATGCCTGGTCGGCGGTCTGTTGCGCCAGGTGTTCCAGCAACCCCATGCGCGAATCCAGCGTGGATTGCAGCCGCTGCACCGCATCCAACAATTGCTGCACCTGCGTTTGCAATTCCACGATCTCTTTCGAGACCGCGTGAGCGGGGATGGCCGCGGGACCAAACAGAAGAATGAGTGCTGCAATTGCGAGCAGACGTTGACGAATTCGACTTGATTTCAGCATGACTAATGACCTTTCTGATTCAACAACTTCCTGAATACAACATACGGCAGCCTGGCTGAGGGAGCGAGGCTGCCGCGTGTCAATGCGATTGAATCGCCAACTGAAAGCTGACAGCTATCTTTACTTGTCGATCGTGAACCCGTCTCTGCGGTTCAACTGCCAGCACTCCTCTGTCGAATCGGAACAGAACGGCTTTTCCTTGCCGTAGCTGATTACCCGGATGCGATCCGCCGCGATGCCCGCCGTAACCAGCGCGGTTTTCGCAGCCTGTGCCCGGTTTTGTCCCAGCACCAGATTGTATTCGTCCGATCCGCGCTCGTCGCAGTAACCGCCGATCACAACCTTGATGTCGGGATGCGCATTCAGGTAATCGGCATTCTTCGCCAAAGTTGCCTGCGCATCACCGCGAATATCGTAGGTATCATAATCAAAGAAAATCGGCTGCACCCTCGCGTTGAACTCTTCCTCCGCGCTCATGCTCTTGCTGGGCACGCTGATCGCCGGCGGCGAATTCACTGTTACATACGCCGAAGCATCGGCCGAGCCGCCATTCCCGCGCGCCACCAGATGATAAGTGGTTGACTCGGTCGGGGTCACCGTCTTCACGCCGACCGAGGGAACATCGCCGATGCCGTCAATCGAAATCGAGCTTGCGTTGGTCGTCTTCCAGCTCAGCTGCACCTGGTCCCCGGCCGAGATCACCGTCGGTGTCGCGGTCAATTGTGCCGTCGGCGTGCCCAGGGATGTCGTCGGCGCCTCTTCCGCGGACGGTAAAGGCGCAGTCTTCTTGTTGCAACCCGAGACTGCGATCAAGGCGACCAGCAAAAGAGCAATCGAAAAAATGGATTTCTGTGTCTTCAAGGGAGTTCTCCTTCTAAGAAAGGTCAAGTCGCTCTTTCGGGCAACCGGGATTTTTGTCACCGCAGCGTGCCGCCGTCGCACTTCAGCACCCACAAAAATGATAGTTCATTGAATCCGAGGACACAGTTAAAACGCGGGAACTTGCCACGCAGGGCACCCTCCGGGTCCGGCCTTCAGTTGAAAGCTCACTTCCAACTCCAGTTGGGCATCATATTGTCGCCGGAGAACGTCAGTTGCTGCTGATTGGTGCCGTCGGCCAGCATTGTCCAGATCTGCGTGCGATGTCCAATCTGCCGCTGGAACACAATGTGGCGTCCATCCGGCGACCACGACGGAAAATCGTTGACGCCTGCTTCGTGGGTCGCCTGCAGCCAGTTCTTGCTGGCAATATCCATCACGTAGATGTCATACCCGCCGGGATCGCCGGCACCGTATTTGCGGTTCCATGCAAACGCCAGGATGCTCCCGTTGGGCGACCACGACGGAGAGATGGCATACCCGCCGTCAGTCATCCGCTGCACATTGGCGCCATCCTTGTCCATCATGTAAATCTGCGGTTCGCCCGTCCTTCCGCTCACAAATGCGAGCTGGTTGCTGGTGCGCGGATTCCAAACTGGCGATACATCGGAGCCGAACGACGTCACCCCGTGCGCATTGGCGCCGCTCACGTCCGCAATCCAGATATCCGGATGGCCCGATCTCGCGGAAGAGAATGCAATTTTCAACCCGTCTGCCGACCATGCCGGCGACTGGTTGCTTCCTCCCGCGGATCCCGCCGGGAAGCTCACCAGCCGTTCCAGGTCCAGGGAATACATCCGAATTGCCCATCCATCGCTTCCCAACGAGGCAAACGCAATTCGGGAGTTATCCGGTGAGATGCGCGGAGAGAGCGAAATGCTGCCCAGATGCGTGACCGCATGCTGATTCTGCCCATCGTAATCCATCACCCAGATCTCTTTGGACCCGGTCCGATTGCTCACAAAATAAATTTTGGTTTCGGCAATACCGTTTATCGCGCCGCCCAGCCGGTAGATGATCTCGTCGGCAAACCGGTGCGCCAATGTGCGCGCCATCTCTTCGCTTGCCGCCTCGTTGTACTGGCTGGCCAGCACCGGCGCGCTTCCTGCCGTGCGCGCGTCCGTCAGCCACCCGTAAACCACAAGCCGCCCGTTCGTGGCCGACAGCGCTCCGAACGCTACCATCGCAGCGCTGGCCGGCGCCGCTGACCATTGATCTCCCGCGAACTCCTGTGGCGATCCCGGCATAGACTGCGGCGCCAGGCTCTTTGACACCATGTCGAAGATGCCCGCGTTTGTCAGGTCGCTATAAAGTGTGGAGTCGAAAATCGCCTTCAGCGGCACCGTTCCAGGATCGCTTCCCACCGGCTTGAAGTCGGCCGCGGCCAGGCGAATGCGCTCGTTACCAAGGTTGGTTCCCGTGTGTACCCAGTCTTGCGCGAAAACTTGCGGCGCTGAAAGGTACGCCAGGGAAAGTAAGAACAGGGTGAAGACCCGAAATATTGCCTTCATGCGTTCTGCAGTCCTTCCTGTTGGGGTAACAGAGGTTTGTGCGCACGCCACTAACCACTAATCACTAACCACTGTCTTTCAGTACTCGCAGTAGTATGAAACCTTCAAGGTGCTTTGATTATAGTTTGGCGGAAGCTGACCAAACGTGTCCACGCGCTGCACGCCGAGCATGCAAGAGTTGTCCAGCGTCGGGCTCCCGCTTGAGGTGTCGATCTGCGGCCGGGTGTGGCTCCCGTCCCGGTAAATTGAGAAGTCCAGGTAAACGCGCGCGCCCTTCGGCGTCCGCGGATCCACCTGTGCCTTGTCCCAGCTCTGTGACATCTTCCGGTTGATCTGGTCCACATACCACGGATAAAGGCTGGCAAAGTTGTTGTCTCCGACTGTTGTCGGCCCACCTGATCCTAGCTGCATCTGGTGTGGCATTACCGAGCCGTTTTGCTCGCCGTATTGCGCAACATTCTGTTTGGGCGGCGGCTGGTGCATTTGCGTCTTCGGAATGTTCTGCGCCGTAGGCTTCGTCGGCTTGCCCAGAATTGGAATCGCCGTCTCATCCACGTGCTTCTCTTCTTTCGGGCTCGGCGCAGCCGGCGCCTTGCTCGGCGTCTCCGTCGCCAGCACATTCTGATTGATCTGATCGGCCGGCAGCGGCAGCGCGTCAGTCACGAGATTTACTTGTATCGCGCCGCCCGCACCGGCATTGCCCCAAAAGTTGTGATGAAACAGCCCCATCGCCCACGCGTAAGACAAGAGCATTGCGGCGATCGCCAGATGCAACCCCACCGCCCCCGCGGCCGGTCCCGCAAAAGGCTCCCGCGCCAGTTCCCGCTCCAGGTGTTCGCCGCCCTCAAGAACACTTTCCATTTTTCATCAACCGCCGACTGGCTAGCTCCGCCAACCTCACTAGCCCCGCAGCATCTCCTAATTCCCGCTTCCTGCCGATCCCTTTTGATCCAGCGGCTGCGTCACGATCGACACATTCGTGATCCCCGACAGCTTCACCGCATCCATCACGCTGGCGAACGCCCCGAACGGCACTCGCTCATCGCTGCGCAAATAAATCGCCTGGTGGGCCGGATCCACTCCTGCCTGATGCAGTCGCGCCGGCAAATCGTGTACGTTTACCGGCTGATCGTTCAGAAACACATTCTGGTCGCGGTCGATCGTCACCACCATCCGCTGCTCGGTGATCTGTTTCACTGTCCGCGTCTTCGGCACATTCACTTCGATCCCCGACTGCAGCACTGGCTCGGTGATCATGAAGATCACAAGTAGGACCAGCACAACGTCTACCAGCGGAGTGATATTGATCTCCGCCAGCGACGACCGTGTCTGTCCGTTGATTGTCGAAAATGCCACGTTCACCCTCTTGCGAAACGGGCTAGCTCCGCTAACTCCGCTACTTATATAGACTGCGTTCCGCCTCACGCGGCATCTCGGCCGGCGCGCGGGGCGCCGCCGGCGCCTGAGTCCGCTGAGGCATTTCCTCCAGCGAGTTCAGCAGCTCGCGGCAAAAATCGTCTGTCGCTGATGCGAAAATCCTGATCCGAGCTGAAAACTGGTTGTACGCCACCACCGCAGGCACGGCCACAAACAGTCCAGCTGCCGTCGTAATCAGTGCCTCGCTAATGCCCGGCGCCACGGCGCGTAGTGTTGCCGCACCTGCCGTCCCCAGCCCGCTGAATGCGTCCACCACGCCCATCACCGTTCCGAACAGTCCCACAAACGGGCTGGTTGCTCCGATCGTAGCCAGCCACGTCATGCGCCGCTCCAGCGCCGTCACCGCCGTGCTCGCCGCGGTCTGCGCCGTGCGTTCCAGCGGCGCCAGGTTCCGCGGAGGCCCCGACCCACCCGTCTGCCGCTTGTACGTCTCGTACACATCCTCAAACACCTGCGCCAGCGGGCTCGCGCTATATTCGCTGGTCAGTGCCGCAATCTCCTGCAGCCGCGTTGCCTTGCGAAACGCCCGAATGAACCTCTTGCTCTGTGTCGTCGCCTTGCTGAACGTCGAAATCTTGCCCAGAATCACCGTCCACGAGTACAGGCTGGCCAGCATCAGCAGCACCAGTACGAAGATTGCAACTCCCCCGATGTTGGTCATCATGTTGGCCAGTTCGCCAAAGCCCAGCGAGGGCGCCGCGCCCGTTCCCGCGCCGCCGTCACTCTGCAAAATCAACGCCAATAATGCTGTAAAAATCGCCATTCACCTCATTCTCAACGGTACCAGACCATGTTCTTCGGCCCAAGTGACCCTTTGGGTGCCTTTACCATCATCGGACCCACCCTGCGGGCTTTAGTTTCCTGCGTTCTGGCGGCCAGATGCGCTCCTCGCGAGCCCCATTCATGCTATGCTGCGCTCGGATTCTAATGAACTGGGGATTGGGTGCCCCATCCTTGGCTTGCCTTTGCCAATTCGCCAAGGGTGGGAGACCAGGTTCGTTCACTCTTCGAACGCCGTGGCAATACGGATCAACCATGCTCGTCGAACTCCGCGCTGAGAATTACGCCGTTATCGATCACGCCATCGCCTCCTTTGGGCCAGGCCTCAATCTCCTTACCGGCGAAACCGGCGCAGGCAAATCCATCCTCGTCGACGCGCTTGCCCTCCTCCTTGGCGGCAAGGGCTCGGGAGAGCTGGTTCGCCACGGCGCGGACAAGGCCGCTCTCTCGTGCGTTTTCGAGTCCACTCCCGGCGCCGAAGCCATCCTGGAAGCCAACGGAATCGACGTCGAAGGCACCGAGATCATCCTTCGCCGCGAGATTCTTTCCACGGGCAAAGGTCGCGTCTTCGTGAACAACCAGCCCGCCACCGTCCAGGTCCTCAAGCTGCTCGCGCCCGAGCTCGCGCTGGTCCACGCGCAGACCGAAAGCCTCTCCAGTTTCGACCAGGCGCAGCAACGCCTCCTGCTTGACCGTTTCGCCGGCATTTCGTTAGATGCGGTCGCCGCGGCTCACGTTCTGTGGCATGTCACCGCCGGAAAACTCAACGACCTCCTTCACGGCGAACAAGACCGCCTGCGCATGGTTGATCTGTGGAGCTATCAGAGCAAGGAAATTGAGCAGGCCCATCTCACTCCCGGCGAGGACGAGGCCCTCGAAACCGAGAAACGCGTCCTCGCCAACGCCGAAAAACTCTACTCCGCCGCGATGAGCGCCTTCGACCAGCTCTACGAAGGCAGCTCGAGCGCCGAAGCGGCACTCCGCGACGCCGTACGAAACGTCGACGAACTCGCCCGCTACGACGGGCGCTTCTCCGAATCCGCCCAGCAGCTCGCCTCCGCCCGAGCCACCATCTCCGACATCGCCGCCTCGCTCCGCGACTACGCCGAAGGCATCAACGCTTCGCCCGAGCGCCTCGCCGAAATCGAAGACCGCCTCGCCCTCATCGATCGGCTCAAAAGAAAATACGGCAAGACCGTCGCCGAAGTCATCGCATTCGGCGAAGATGCCGCCCGCAAGCTCTCTGAGGTCGAAGACCGCGACGAAATTCTCAAGACTCTTCGCGCTGATCTCGACAAAGCCGCTGCGGTCTACCGCAAGGCCGCCTCCGCCCTCACTGCCGAGCGCCAGGCCGCCGCGGCTAAGCTCGCCAAGCTTGCCGAAGCGCAAATCAACTCGCTGGCCATGAAGGTCAAGTTCGAAGCCGGAGTCACATCAAGCGATCAGGAATCTGCGTGGTCTGCTTCAGGCTGGGACGAGGTCGAATACCGCATCGCCACCAATCCCGGCGAGCCCCTCAAGCCGCTGGTCGAAATCGCCTCAGGCGGCGAGCTCTCCCGCGTGCTTCTCGCTCTCAAAGTCGCCGTCGAAGAAGGCACTTCGGCCAAATCGAAAAAGAAGACCACGCCACGCACCCTTGTCTTCGATGAAATCGACATCGGCATCGGAGGCCGGGCCGCCGAAGCCGTTGGCCAGAAGCTCAAGGCCCTGGCCCGAGCGCAGCAAGTCCTCTGCGTCACCCACCTCCCGCAGATCGCCGCCTTCGCCGATCAGCATCTCGCCGTTGAAAAGCGCGAGAAGGACGGTCGCACACAAACGCGCATCCGTGTACTCGACGACCGGGCCCGCACCCACGAAGTAGCTCGTATGTTGTCTGGGGCAAAAGTCACCGACACCAGCCTCCAGCACGCCGCGCAGATGATCGCCGGGAGCCGGTGACCGGCGCGCAGCAACGCCTCACATGACAGGATTGTCATGCGGCCCCGCTCACCGCGGCCCATTCAATCACGTCTGAATTACGAATGCATCCTCTCGCTGTTCCTTCGCAAGGAGATTTACGAATGCATCTGCAGGCTCAGAAGCTCATCGGCCGAGCCGCTCTCTTCTTTATCGTCTGGTTCCCCAATCTGATCGCTGCTCAATCCGCCGCAACGCCGCCCGAGCAGCAGTCTCCGTCCCAGGCGCAGACCGCTGCCCCGCAAACCCCTGCCCAGCAGCCATCACCCTCAACCGAGAAAACTCCGCCATCGCAGCCTGAACTCCCCAACGCACCTGCGCCTGCACCCGCGCCTTCGACCTCGCAGGAGCCCTCGCTTTCCGATCTAGGAATCACGCCGCAGCAAGCTCAGGGTGACCCAAAGCTCCAGGCCGAGCTCAACAAGCGCACGGAGATGCTCAAGATTCACCAGCGTCTCGGCCTCATCACGCTCGCGCCTATGGCTGCCACGCTCGTTACTGGACCGATGGCCAAGGCCAAAGGCAAGAACGGCCAGACCGTCACCGAGCCCTCAAACGCGAATCTCGACTTTCATGCCGCGCTTGGTGGAACCACTGCGGCGCTCTACTTCTCAACCGCGTACTTCGCGATGTTCGCTCCGAGAATCCCCGGAAATCCGAAACGCGGCGCCATCCGCTTCCATGAGGCGCTGGCGTTCATTCACGGCCCCGGAATGATTCTTACTCCCATTTTGGGCTATGACGCATACAAGCAAGAAAATGCCGGCGAAAAAGTCCACGGCATCGCATCAGCGCACGGTCCCGTCGCCGTTGCTACCGTCATTGCCTACGGCGCTTCCATCGTTGCCGTTAGTTGGCCGATTCATCTCAAATTCTGGGAGAAACAATGAAGCAGAGTTTCCTTTTTGTCTTTTTATTAGCTTTTGCGGCGGTTTCGGTTCCACATTTAGTTCGCGCGCAGTCCGATTCTCAATGGATTCTCGATCAGGGCACGCTCAGCTATCACATGTCGCATCCCATGCACGAAGTGGACGGCACAAGCCGCGCTGCAAAGGGTAAGGGTGTTTGCCACGCCGGCTGGTGCGATTTCCTCATCGCCGTCCCCGTCAAAACCTTCGACTCCGGTGACACCAATCGCGACCTGCACATGATCGAAGCGACAAAGGGCGCACAATTCCCTCTCATCCAGGTCCGCGCTCATTTCCCGCAGGCCGAAACCACTCAGCAATGGATTCACGCCGACCTCGAAGTTCAGTTCGCCGGCCAGACCGATCACTACGCCAAGGTCCCGTTTGAGCGCACCCAGCAGGGAATCGAAGTGCGCATCACCGGGACCATTCCCCTCACCTGTTCCGACTTCAACATCGACCGCCCATCCTTCCTCACTGTCCCCATCAAGAATGAGATCCCCGTGCGCATCGATATGACCTGGAGCGCAATGTAGCTGCCATCTCGTGTTCCGTTTCGCCCGTAAGCCATTCTCGCAGAGCGCTTTGGCATCCATCGGATTGGCCGCTCGGAAGCCGGTCCGGATTTGTTCTGTCCTCCGATTGGACATTACCTAGGTAATTTTTCATCGTATTTTAGTTTGCATCTATTTGGTGACTTCGATAACCTCTGTTTCGAATCACCTGTAGCCCTCTTCCCCCTGCCACGCTTTCTTGGATTCAGCATTTGCCTGCCTTGGAGTTCCCTGTCTAGGAGCAACTATGCGAGTGGCGTGTCTTCGCCCTTCCGTGTTCCCACGCAGTCCTCTGCCAACGCCCAGGCTTCTCTGGACGTCATTCCTCCTTGGCCTTTCGCTTTCTCTCGCCGCCCCTTTGATCACTGGCTGCGGCGGCACATCACTTGCCGTCGATCTCAACACGATCGCGGCCATCGGGTCGCCGGCGACCAACGTCCGAGTGAATCAGACCGTCCAGCTTACCTCGAGCTACCTTGCCACCGGACAGGCAATGGTCTTCTACGTAAACGGAATCGCGGGCGGCAACGCAACCGTCGGCACCATCTCGAGCGCCGGCATCTACACGGCCCCTGCCGTCGTTCCCAATCCCTACACGGTTCAGATCACCAGCTCCATTGCCAAATACCCAACCGCCGTTCCCGGCTCAGTGTCCATCCAGGTATGGAATCCGATTCCCGTTCTCGGCACAGTCACTCCCAACGGATTCTCCGAGGGCACCACAACCGTCACCGTGAACGGGTCGCAATTTGTATACGGCGCGCAGATTAGCTGGAACGGAGCCTTCGTTCCGACTACGTATGTCTCCGGCACGCAACTGGTCGCGCAAATCGCCGCGCCTAATCCGGGTACCTACCCGCTCACAGTCACCAATCCCAATCCCGGCTCGGCCAGCGCGCTCCCGCTTTCGATGAAAGTCGGCCCCGGCCAGGTCGTGTTCACGCTTGAGCCAAACTCAGGAACCGACGTCCGCGTCTCAAACACTCTCAATCTTGGTTTGATGGTCAATGGAACCGATAATCCAGCCGTCACGCTGCAGATCAACGGTATCGCCGGCGGTAACGGAGTGGTCGGCACCGCGGTATCGAACGCCGACGGCTCCATCACCTACACCGCGCCGCCCGTTGTTCCCACGCCGAGCAATATCGTCCAGCTCACCATCACCAGCGTCGACAATCCCGCGGTCTCCATCACGCAGAACATCTCGGTGATGAACCCCATTCCGATTCTCACCTCCGCGTCTCCCATGGCATTCAGTCCGGGGCCTGCGACCATCGTGCTCACCGGCCAGAAATTCATCACCGGCGCGCAAGTGCTTGTGAATGGATCTCCAGTGTCTACGACCTTCAACAGCGGGTCGCAATTGACGGCGAGTGTCGATCAGGCTCAGTCCGGCAATCTTGATTTGCAGGTCCTCAATCCCAGTCCCGGCCCCGCTATGTCGAACGACCTTATCGCCACGGTGAGCGGCACGCCTCCCACTCCGATCGTTAGCCCGAACGACGCCGCGCGCTTCCTTGAGCAGGCCACGTTCGGACCCACCGACGCCGATATCCGCACTCTTTCCCTTGAGGGCTACCAGGCATGGCTCAATCAGCAATTCGCCATTCAGCCCACTCCCGCTGAACCCGCCGTTGAACAGGCGCTGATCGTGAATAATCCTCCC
>Ga0181520_10010244_pt1 | contig 12634 bp, 7 predicted proteins | sample PEATcosm2014_Bin_29_FD_132451 | JGI IMG/M metagenome (GOLD analysis project Ga0181520, IMG submission 132451) | Peatland microbial communities from MTU Mesocosm Facility, Houghton, MI, USA - PEATcosm2014_Bin02_30_metaG | ecosystem: Environmental > Terrestrial > Soil > Wetlands > Peat | place...
ACCCGATTCGAAAGCCAGGTCCACTTCCGGAGGACCGTTGTGCAGCGAAGAAATTAAAGCCCGGTGGTGCTCGGTGTTCCCTTTGGCCTTTAGAAAAAGGGCGCGATGCACCGCCTCGATGAGGGTGCTCTTGCCCGTTTCATTCGGACCGCCGATGAGCGTGCGGGATGGGTCGAAGTCCACCCTCACTTCACGATGCAGGCGGCAATTGCGGACAGTGACGGAAATAAGGCGCATGATAGTTCCCTTATTGTTTGTTACAGGCAGCGTAAAGTTCACGCAAAGCAATGCGTGCAATAGCGGCTTGATCGCTTTCCCCAGAAGCGGCTACCGCCAGCTTCGCTGCTACACGGGAAATCAACGGGTCGTCCGCACGATGCGTTAGCCCATTCAACTCGGTGGAAGTCGGGGCGATGACTGTTCGATTATCGAGCTTGATCCGGAGCAACCGAGCAGTCCACGACTCGATCATCCCATCAAGCCGGGTGGAGGCCTCAATACCCAACGAACCGGTCAGGTGCAACCGGAGCAAATCCTGGTTTGTCCGGCTGGTGATTTTTTCATCCACCAACGTATTTAGGTGGTCGAGCCCGGCATCGTCTGGAAAATTGAAAGCCAATTCATGCCACTCGATCGCACCGGTCCGGATGCATTGGACCCTGGGCAACTCGCCACGGACGGCTTCGACCACAAGAATGTTGCCGGGATTATGGTCCTCGCCTTTGACGAAGCGGTCCAGCTCCGGAGTGCCGGCATAGCACGCTTTTTCGGCAACCTGCTTTGCGCCGTGCCAGTCGCCCAACGCGATGTAATCGAAGTCCTTCCCGGAGAGACGGGCCAGATCAATTAAATTAGGCGCACTCGAGTCAGTCACATCCTCGTCCGGGACCGAGCCGAAGTTCAGAACGCTTCCATGCGCCAGAACAATTCTGACTTTATTGCCGAACCGTTTATCGAGATCCGGCATCGCCCGCAACCAGGCAGTTGGGTCGGAGGCTTCATGCCGGCGCAACAAAGGACACGGGAAGAGAACTGCCTTCTCCAGTTCGACCGGTTCGGCTTTGAGCAACACCCTGAGATTAGGTGCGAGTTTTTCGCGTTCACGCTGGAAAAACTGCTGCTCCCACAGGCTGCCCGGCCCGCCATGGTCGTGGTTACCCGGGATGGCAAGCACTGGGATTTTAATTTCACCGATGGCGCTGCAGGCTGCTGCGACTGTGGACTTGGTGGCGCTGGGTGAATCAAAGAGATCGCCGGCAACCAGTAAAAACTCAGCACCATTCTCCCGGGCATGGTTGGCGATGCGCTTGAGAACGGCTATTCGTTCGTTATGAAGGAGTGCCCGCTTCTGCGCATCTTCCACCCCCGCAAACGGTTTGCCCAGTTGCCAGTCGGCCGTGTGGATGAATTTCATATGCCTTATGGAGTCAGGATTGCCGCAAATAACGGGGCAACCGAGTGACGGATGCCGTCGCGTAGTTCAGATTCCGTAGGGCGACGTAACGCGTTGCAGAGCTCTGTCTCAGTGCCTTTCAACGAGGCGGTCAGCGAGTTGTCCTCGTCCGGCTTGAGCCGGACAACGCCGCCAGTCAGAGCGCGCAAGAGCGTCTGTTTTTGTTGCGCCTCCACTGGGCGCGCTGGTTCACCTGCACCAGCCACAAAGCAAAAAAGCTGTGAGCCCTGTTCCGTCCAGCCGGTGCGCTGATCGGTTTTGAATGTCTGGCGCAGAAACGCAAACACGGCAAGGGGCTTACCCGTAAATAAGCCATCCGCAGTGATTCCCGACGGCCAGCGCAGATGGGCCGCACCCGTGGGCAATTCCGACAAAGCAAATTTGCGGAGTAATTCCGCCACGACCGGGAGATTGAGGCCGCGCCGGTTGAGCTTCTCGCCGTTCGGCCCGGTTACCGGCGCGCCATCACCGTCACCGAGCATGTAAGACAAGCCATCGCGTAGGCGCAAAACCTCGACAGGATCGTCGTGAGCTGTCACCGCACCCTCGACGAGACGAAAACGACTGGCGGTGAAACCCATCTGTTTTTCCGCCGCTGCATGTTCCTGTAAAAATAATTGGAGGTCTTCCCAGTTGGCTAGGCCGGGGTCTTGTGCCCGGATTTCGCGCTGACGACCGGCATAGCGGTCGTGGAATTCGCGCCAAGCGCGAAAACCCGATTCCACCATGTCCGCAATTTTATTTTGCTCGTCCGGCCGCAGTGGTGCGGCGCTTCCCTCAATTAGAACATCTTGAAGTTCCTCCGGTGAAATGAGGCACATCACGCGTGAAAAAATACTGTCGAAGCGTTCCGGGGCGACAATGGTAGAGGCCACAAGGCGGAGTTTTTCCCGGGCGACGCGGTAGGCATCCGCCTCGCGGCTGTCCTTGACCACGATGGTATCCACGATGATGGTGCGCTTTGATCCAAAGCGATGAACACGCCCGACGCGCTGCTCCAGTTCCATGGGATTCCACGGCACATCAATATGAACCAACCGCCGGGCGACCTGGAGATTGATACCTTCACCGCCGGCACGGGAGGAAACGAGGAATCGTGGCCCGTCCTTGCGCCAAAATAAATCCTGCTGCTGCTGTCGCTCGGCATCAGTCTGGCCGCCGATGATCATGGCTGGTTTCTGGCCCAACTGTTGTTCCAGATACCGCGCCAACGCACAGACGGTTTCAATCGGCTGAGCGAATAGGACGACTTTCTCGCCATCTGCTTTCGCGAGGACGTTTTCATTCAGGAAATCCCACTTGCGATTCGCGAAGGCTTTCAGGACATGAAGTCCCTCGGCCATGAGACCATTCAGAGATTCCTTTTGCTCGGCGTTCAACGCGGTGGTGGCTTCATCCTCATCTTCAAGGTCTTCAATATCCTGTTCATCCGCCTGCCGGCGAACCTCACGCCGGATGCGTGCGAGAAGATTATCGAGCGGCTCGGTGGCCGGGCCGTCGCGATAGGGACGCAATGCCGCGAGGGCATCAGCCAACACCCCGTCGTTCAATTGCCACGCAGCCCGGACGGCCTGACGAACCAGATAGCCGAGTCCAGCCTGGGGACTGGAAGCCGCCCATTGCAAAGCCTGCGCACAGCGCCAGCCGGCGGCGCGTTGCTGCGCCTTATGCCGACCCGTGGTGTCCTTCGGCGGCTTGTAAAAATCGTGAATGTGCTGCAACCATGCCTTGTAGCCCGCGCCCAAGTCGAGCACCAGCGGCTCATTGATCTGGCGGTTGGGAAACAAGGGATTGCCGTTCCAATCCCGCACGTCCTCCTTGGTGCGATAGATGACCCGGCCGGCGAGCGCATTCTCCGGCTCGGCATCCCGGCGCAGCAAGCGGAGTAGATTATCGAAACGGTGCATGTGGCCCTGATGCGGCGTGCCGCTCATCAAGAGCAACCGGCATTCCGGCCCCTGCCGGGCGATCAGGTCGCGAACGAGGCGAAACTTGAGCACAGGATCACCGCCGCCAGCCGCCCAATCAGACAGGTGATGGCATTCGTCCACCACCATGACATCCCACGGTCCGGTATTGACGATTTTCTTAAAATTATCGCCATGCACCGCACGGTGGATGCTGGCGACAATGCGCGGATCAGTTAAACGGGCATCGGCCTCACCCGCTTTCCAGAGGCGAAAATGCAGGCCAAGCCGGTCAAATTCCTTGCCGACGTTATTCACCAGTCGGGCGGGTGCGAGATACAGAACGCGCAGACCGGCGTTGATGTCGAGCAATTCCTGAATGAGCAGGCCCGCCTCGACCGTTTTGCCCAGACCGACTTCATCGGCAATCATCACGCGCCGCAGGTGGTCATGATCGAGGACATGGCGGACGAGACTGACCTGATGGGAAAGCGTGATGACTTCGCGGGCGTCGAGCCGACGTTGGGGATCTTCGCAAATCAGATAATGAGCGAACAGCCGGGCCAGACTGCGCTTGGATTGGGCGGACCAAGTATCGCCTTCCGGCAAGGTGGTGACGAGGCTTGCCGGCGTCGGCAACGGCCGGACGCGGGCGGCGTCCACGCCGGGTTCGACGGCTGGCGGCAGGTTTTCCTGGTCGGCCCAGAGCCGGCGCGGCGGGTAGGCCAAATCGTAGGTGCGAATCCCCCATTCCTCCTGCTCGCGCAACACCGCGCACGGGTTGCTCTCACGAAAGACGATGGGGGATGATTCACTCATGCAACGGCGGTTTCTGCAACCGGTTCCGGTTTATCCTCCCAGGGCAACGGAGATTCTCCAACGATTGTGCCAAGCGAGGTGAGAACAAGCTCGCGCTTTTTCTTATCGGAGCGACGGAGTCTCTCCTCGTGTGACGAAACCACTGCGTTGGACGCAGATGTTATCGGGTCATTGTATTCTTGGTGCTCGTCGAACACTTCTCGGATTTGTTTATCTACCTGTCTAAATCGTTCAGTCAGTAGCTCGATGGCCGGTTCGGTGGCCGCTTCAATCGTCACGTCAGCGAGTTCACCGAACAACCCCAATATCCGGCTCTTTACACCCGAACCCTCGTCACGGTGGGATTCAACAAACGCCTTGCATTTGCGGCGGATGGGCGATTCGATTTTTTTTATCAAACTATTCTTAACCTCTTCACGAAGTTCCTCGACGGCTTCTTTTCCGACCGCATTCAACTTTTGAGCGTCAGTTTTAATAACTTCAACTTGAGCCTGCAGGAGGCTGGTATTGGCCCTAGCACCCTGCGATTTCGCCCATTTTAAGATTCGCTCCACCTGAGCAACCGAATCGTCGGCATACTCTCTTGTGCGCTTCCTTATCTCACGCAGCAAGGTTTTACCCCACACCTCGGCTATGGGTTCCTCGAATCGAAGCGCAAAGTCACGGGGTAGATCAATATGGCGCGAACCATAGAAGGTGCCCCCGCGTCGCACGGCTGCCTGCAAAGTTTTCCAATGGGCGAACTGCAAATCTTGCATGTAAGCATATACTTCCTTGCGGGCTTTCACGCTGGCCTCAGTCACCACTTTTGCGATTTGGGTTGGCAGTGTGCTTTTGAGAAATTCACGGAATGCCCCCTGACGGTTGCTGAACTCCAGCCTAAGTTTTTCTGTTTCGATGAATTCATCGAGTGATTTGCGAAGTTCAACCGCCTCTGCCTCCGCACGCGTTTCCTCCTCCCACTGGGTCTTGGTAACATTGATGCGCGCACGGAGCCGGTTAAAAAAACGACTTTCCTCCGCCTCCAGGTGTTGGTGGCGGTCAGCCGTGCGTTCCTTAACGACTTTCTGCAATGCGGCAACCATCTGAGGGATGTTGCTTTGCTCGGGTGTTTTGATGAATGCGATGGAATCCTCGTCCTTGAGAAGCAGTTTGCGATACTCCGGGGCGGATACGGGGAAAACTTGGAGGTTGGCAATGATGCCCTGAAGCACCTCGGTCTTGGTTTCGCTCAAGCCGGATGAAAACTTCCAGACCTTGGTGAGCTGTTCTTCAACCTGACAGCGAATGCGCGAATTGACCTTTTCAAATACTTCTGCAAGGTATTCAGCCTTCCGTTTTTGCGGAAAGCGGGATTTGTTATCAAGGTATTCTTGTTCGGCAATCTTGTCGGCATGAGTCACGGCGACCATGAGCACTACCGGGTCGGAGGATGGATCCCCAGAAGCGTGCAGCAATCGGCTGAGGAAACCGCTATTGCGGAGCAGTTCGGCCTCGGTCTCACGCACGCCGCGAGTATCCACAACAAGGATGATGGCTTTGGCATGTTCCTTGATCCACGTTTCGGTGACCTCCGCATTGACGTCACCAGCTACGCCGACGCCTGGCAAATCCACCAGCGTCAGGCCGCCTTTTAGCATTTCAATGTTCCAGCGAACCTTAAGCTTTCGGATAATGGGAGCGAGATAACCCGTAGCGTGGTCGCCCAAGAGATCCCGAAATTTTTCATCCTTCCCTTCGGCACAGATAAAGGGGCGTTTATTTTTACCATATTGCAACGCGATCTGGATGCCTTTTATGCGCTGTTCGTCCTCGGGAAGAATCAGGGAACCGTGGCGCGTCTTGCGACCATAGGCCACCAGCAGAGCATCAATCAAGTAAGGAAGAGCGCGCTCGGCATCCTGACTGCCAGCGATCATCAGGACAGCCTGCTTGCGAATTTCATTGATGATTTTTTCTTTTTCATCGCCATCGTCGTTGGCCAGAGAATTCAAGGTGACCGATTCATCTTCACCCGTCATTTCTAGGCCCAACTCTTCGGGATCAGTTTCGACTGTGGGTCGGCCCTGCTTGCCAAGCTGGGCCTGATAGTGCCGCTCAAGGCCGAAAATTACGCGATTGATGCGATCTACGGAATGATAGTCGACCTCGAACGAAGGGTGATCGCCGTGGCAGACCGTCAAAGCCTGAGCGGTCAATGGACCAACGCCGCCGGAAGGGATGTAGCTTTCCGCGGCGAACACGAGAGCGTTGATGAGCGTGCTTTTGCCGACGCCGCTGCCGCCGAGAAAGCACACCGGCAAGTGCTCGTGCAGGTCAGACTCGATTTCCTCGATGCGCCGCGCGTCCTTATCGAACTCCGCCAGTTTTTCTGGCTCATGTTCGCCGAAGAAAGGGCGGATCAGTTTTCGATACCAACCGATCAATGGATTGTGTGATTCACTCATATTTTTTAACGCGTGCTTTTTACCAGAGTCAGGATGCAGCCCGATGGCGGCGCACTGTAACGCGCCTGCAATTCGGTCCACCGCTGATGTTGCAATAAAATGACTTCGTTGAGCTGGGTGTGCAGTTGGCCTTTATCAAAGCCCCAATCAAACTTGATGCCGCCAAGGTCGGTGAGCAGGTAGCGGGCGTGAAGGCCTTCCGGAGGTTCACTCCACTGGAATACATGCAGATTTGATTGCGGAGGCAATGCCCCAGCGAAAGCCCGCTCATAATCTCGTTGGTCAACGTGCTGATTCGTATGAATCTCGATACGGCGAATGTTACGCGGGCGCCGGGCAGCATGTTCCAGGATTGCGCGGAACGTATCGCCATGCCGCGATGCGCCCGGAGAAAAATAGAAATCCACCAGTAAGAGTTCTTCGCAGACATCCAAAAGCAATTCTCCACATTTGGCCATGTCTTCCGGATCACGCAAAACGTCATCTTGAAAATCAACAGCAAAAGGTGGCTGCGACCGGTCAAAGTCACCCGCAATAAGAACGCACTTGGCGTTCCGGGGATTAGCCTGCGCGACTATCGCATGAAATGGATTTGGCAACTTGCAACCTTCGCAGTTTTCCAACCACGAACGGCCGGGATTAAAGTCACGCCCGCGAGCCGGAATGAATCGGTGCTTCTCACCGGTGACAAAATTCTTGATAGCACTGGCGCGAACATCACCGAATCCCTGTTCAGGATTTATGTTTCTATCGACTTGCGCACATACGTCTCTTGTCCAGGTCTTGGGGTAGCGGCTGATCAATCGGCCCAAGCCAACCTCAAAGTCAGCCCGCAACTCGCGGAAGTGACTCCACGTCGCCATGACTTCTGGTTGAATTGCGAATTCCTTGATCATATCAGGGTAAATCTTGAAAACGTTCGGCAAAAAATCCGCCTGGCCACCGCTGGGAAAAATCCCCTTCATCCGTCACCGGCAGTTCAATAACTTGCGCCCCCTTGGGCGTGGGCAGAACATAGAACACGCTCACGTCGTTGGGGGTAATTGGCACATGTCCGTCCAAGGCGGTTTCATCCTGTGCGTCCAAAGCGGCATCGAGATAGGAACCACTGCTGGTTTCTCTAATCCGGCGAAGGATGCGCAAAATCAAATGCTCGCTGTGCGTTTCAAGGATGAATGTATTTTTCTGGCCCCCTTCTTTCAGCGCCGCTTCGATAAAAACATCAGCCAACTCGGCCTGAATTTTGGGATGCACATGAATTTCCGGTTGCTCGATGGCAATCATCTGGTTCCTAGATGCGAAGGCGGAGACCAAAACCGGCAATGCTTGGCTGATGCCAATGCCGACATCGCGGTGACTCACCACCGTGTCATTATTGGTGTCAATCAATTGCAACTGATCCAGACCTGGAAGCATAGAGGTCGCTGATTCTACGAGCGCATCCATTTCTTTAATATTGTCGAAGTCTTCCACTTCCTCCTTGGCCACCCGGTCCTGATTGCGATTGTCCAACTCGCCAAGAATGCGGGCACGCTCCTCGGCAGGTATGGAACTGCTGGCGAGCAACTCCTCAATGTCTCCCAGGACAGTTGAACGACTGCGGATGTCGAAATCGTAAATGGACTGCGATACATTGCGATTAAGAGAGCTGGCATCCAGCAACTTTCTGACTTCGAGCCGATAGCCGGTGCTCAGGCGATCCTTGCCGCCCAGCCAGCCGTTCACCTTTTCACGCAGCTCAGCATCCTCTTTCACTGCCTGCCATGCAAATGCACCACCGGACATCCAATTCGCATCATGAGCCTCGGACGTGGTGAAATTCCGTGGTGGAATTGTGCGCAGCGGTCCAAGGTATTGCAGACGCCCCAGGGTCTGAGTGATGGCCTCCTGTGCAGCCTCCAACAATCCATCCATGAGCCAGACAAACTGCTCGTTGATTGCGCCGACCAATCTGCCGGAAGTAAAAACTCCGCCGTAAAACAGAACCTCGGGCGATGCGCGGAAAAGATGCTCTTCACGATCTTCCAAACCGCGCTTTCCAACAAAGCTTGGAACCAGCCTGTCAACCCTGGTTGAGAGCGATTTCAGCATTTCGTTTACGGCAACCTCAAGTTGTTCATCGGTCACGTCTTCCAGTCCCGATAGACGTGACTGGCCACTGAAGCAGTCCCGCAGCGACGAATTGATAAGAGCGGAACGCACATCCACCCGATCAATGCTCATCACGCGGTTTAGGCGCGCACTCAAGGTCAGAACTGGTTTGCCGTCGAGGCGAATCTCGTAACTTTTAACGTATGGCTTGCCGACCGGACGCAACTCGCCAGTGGGAACGGACTGTTCTTCTTCCTTCCCAGTCTTCGGATTCTTGACTAGGCGCAATTCCTTGCATTCTTCCTGGCGCAAACCCATCTGCATCGCGACTTGCAAGGTGGTGGCATGTTTTTTCAGCAGTTCGGCCAAGCGGCCGTGCAACACGCTGGTTTCAAATTCGAGTTCCCAAGACACGCTGCTATCCAGCACATGGCGATGCACATATTCGGAAAAACCGCCGAGATCCACGGAGTTGCCGGCAAGCTTCGGGCAGTGCACATCTAAATTTCCATCCACGACGGCCGCCTGATGCAGGACCAACAGACTGTGGATGAAACTCGACTTGCCGGCGCTGTTCGGGCCGAAGATTAGGGTGATGGGCTTGATCGGAATCGTCTGCGTAGGGCCGAAGGCTTTGAAGTTGCCGAGCTTGATGGAGGTGAGCATAGGTCAGTTCCTTCCGTTGGGGTTTGAACGGAGCAAGCGGGCTTGCTGCTCCATCTCGGCGAGCAACTCTTTCACGTGCGCCTCGCGCCACTGGGCGGTTAATTCGCCGTTAAAGGCGTTGTAAAGCATCGTGGCAAAAAGGGTTTCAATTTTCCCGTGGGCAACCACCCTCTTAGACTCAAATTGACGCAATTCAATTACCTGACGACTAAACCAACGCTGCAATTCGATAGGTGGGACAGCGCAATCGTAAGCAGCAAACTGCTCCCTGTTAAGTTTTGGCATGTTTGCACGACCGCTATGTTCCGCAGTGTAATTTGTAAAAGCATTAGACAAGAGAAGTGCCCACAAAAATTCTCGCGTGATAAAATTCGGCAGTGGTGTAACCGGATACATGTCGGCACTGCAAAGCCCGGAAAATTCTGGAAGAGCTACCTTTCTAAGATACGGACGAATTTTACTATACAAAACATGGCTAGGATTAAATAGATATTTTCCGCTAATCAGTCGCTCCTCTCTAGCGGAATTACAGGGAAGCAGCATTCCATTGCCGCTTTCAATTCTGTCTGGACCCACGTGTGGCAGGTCAAGGTATTCAGTTTTGCGCGGGTCAACCATCGCAGCTGTGATTGCCGTGATTTCACCAAGAGGCTTGCGTGGCCATTTGTTTTGATTCGACACCTGATCACCAAATGTTTTGTTAAAAAGTGCGGGCAGGAGGCGATCGGCAATAGCATCAGCCTCGGCGCGCTTTTGCCGCAAGGCATCCGCTTGCTCTAAAATCTCCACAATCCGCCGCTGCTCGCGTAGTGCTGGTAGCGGAAATGTTAGTGTCGAATATTCACTGCCGTTTAAGTTTGGCTGCCCTGCCACACGCTTTTTGCTCGAAACCCAAGTTTTGTAGCTGGGCGACTGTGTGAAGAAAAACACGAACTTGGAATCAGCGAGTTGAGGGTCAAGCCGGAACCGAATCAGATAGCCGGCAAATACGGAATGGCCGTTCTGACTGCTGTGTCGGTATGTCTTGCCGACGGTGTTCCCGCTTCTCGCGAACAGAATATCGCCTTCCTGAAGTGTATATTCGTTCACGTCCTCTGTATCAGCCTCGACTGCCCCTTGGTCAAGAAGATGGCCATATTGATCTATGTCCGTGATGCGGATGTAACGAGGACGAGAACCTGTCCACGGCGCACCTGCGGCATTTGCACCATATTGAGGGCCCAGTGCCGTAATCTGCTTGAGTTGAACGCTCGGCCAATTCATTTCTTGGCCTCCACTTCCTTCAGCAGCTTTTCTAGGCCGCTCGCTATGTCGCGTTCCAGCTTGAGCGTTGCAGCGATAAGTTCTGCCGGGTCTTCATCGGAAATCTTTTCCCCCACCTGCGGCTTGTAGCGTCCAGCCGCTAGGTTGAAATCGTTTTCAGCAACGTCAGCAACAGTGGCCCACCAGCAGGACGGTATTTCGCTGCCTGGTGGCAGTAGTGTGCCAGCTTTGACGCCTGGTGGCTTTTGAAAGCCGGACTCACGGAATACTTTCCAGAGACGCAACAGCTCGGGGATGTCGTTCTTCTCCGGTGTTTCGGGCCGACCACCACCCGTAATTTTGTCAGTATCGAAACCGTCGTTCTTGATTTCGGCGAAGAGCACTTTGCCGCTGTGATTGTCTTTTTTCTCCGCCGTAGGCCGACGGAACACGAGCACGCCAGTTTTCACACCGGCATACGGTTTGAACACACCCGCTGGCAGGGAAATGACCGCCTGCAAATCGTAGTTTTCCACGAGCTTGCGGCGGAGTTCGAGATGCGCGCTGGTCGAGCCAAACAACAATCCTTCCGGCACCAGCACCGCCGCACGACCACCGGGAGCTAGGGCTTCCATCACAACGGCGAGGAAGAGCAGTTCGCTCTTTTTGGAATCGGTGGGCAGGTCCTTGCGGATAGATTCCTTGGGCAACACACCGGCAAACGGTGGATTGGAAAGGATCACCTTGTAACGGCGCTTAAGGTCTTCATCGGTAAGACCGCCCAGTTCAGACAGGGCATTGGCGCGTTTGATGTTGGCGTTCCGAATTCCGTGCAGCACCAGATTCATCATCGAGATGCGCATCATCTGTCGCGAGACTTCGATGCCGTAGATGCCATTCTCCAACAGTTTCCAGTCCGGAATCTTTTCGCCTGCGCCTTTGGGGTAGGTCTGGAGATTGGGAATCTGTTTTTTTGCTTCGGCCAAAGTCTGGCCGCGCTTTTCCAGCCATTCCTCGCCGTAAATGGGCACTTCGCGCGGTTTCTCGGAATACTTGGCGAGGATATGTTCCACCGCGTCAATCAGGAACCCGCCTGTGCCGGCAGCGGGATCGAATATGCTGTCACCCACGTCGGGATCGAGCATTTCGACCATCATCAGGCGAATCTGGCGCGGGGTGCGGAACTGGCCAAGCAACGCGCCTTCCTGAGTGGCGAGATATTGCAGCAGATATTCGTAGATGTCGCCTTTGACATCCGTGCCAAGCTTCATGAATGAGATGCTGTCAATTTCATCCACTACTTCTTTGAGGACGTTGGCATCCTCGACTTCGAGGCGGGCGTCCTGAAAGTAAATGGCGACCTGTGGCTCTTCGCGCACGAGCGAGGCCATGTAGGGGAACACCTCGTCCCGGATGAAATCGCGCAGATCCAGACCGCTCTTGAAACGCCATTCGCTCCAGCGGTAACGGGCGGACTGACCGGGGAAAAGCGCACGCGTGTTGCCGGCGGCAAGACGACCATGCAATTCGCGCCGAGATTCCTCCTCGTCGAGGAGTTTCAAGAAGATCAGGAAAGAGAGCTGCTCAATGTAGGTGACCGGATTGTTCACGCCACCCGCGAAAAGGACGTTCGTGATGCGGTCGAGTTTGGATCGGAGTTCGGGATTCATTGCGCGTAATTATGCGGCGAGGGCAAAAATGGATTCGTTCATGTCGGCGATGACGCTTTGCAGCCCCGATTCACCAAAGAGTTCAACGCCGCGCGTGGCAGCATCGTGGATGGATAGCGGTGGCTCGAAGAGGTCGCCGATTTCTACGCGACCACGGATGACGCCGCGATGTTTAAGCAGGACGAGGTATTCGGCCTGTTCCGGCCGGAAATTCTTGCTAGAGCATTTTCTATTTAGATAGACGCATTTGGCATCGTGTGGTATGATTTTGGGCGAGGAAAAATCTATGCGCCCATTAAGCCAAGATCTACGACAACGGATTATCACGGCACGGGAACG
>Ga0181520_10010245_pt1 | contig 12634 bp, 10 predicted proteins | sample PEATcosm2014_Bin_29_FD_132451 | JGI IMG/M metagenome (GOLD analysis project Ga0181520, IMG submission 132451) | Peatland microbial communities from MTU Mesocosm Facility, Houghton, MI, USA - PEATcosm2014_Bin02_30_metaG | ecosystem: Environmental > Terrestrial > Soil > Wetlands > Peat | place...
AACGACAACGACGACAACGACGATTTTCTCGAGTCGGTCTGCACCGCCGGCCAGTGGTGCTGGGAAAATCCGCGTCCGCAGGGCAATCCGTTGCGGGCGATCTGGGCCGAATCGTCGGGCGTCGTGTTCGTCGCCGGCAACAACGGCATGATGTTGCACTTCGACGGCAACCAGTGGACCGGCCAGGATACGGGCACGACCGCCAATCTCTACGGCCTGTGGGCCGATTCGCCGAGCGATGTATTTGCGGTCGGCGCGGCGGGCGCGATTTTGCATGACGACGGCTCGCAGTGGTCGGCGCAGACCAGCGGCACGACGCTCGATCTGCTCGCCGTCTGGGGCGCCGCGGGCAATAACGTGTACGCGGCCGGCCAGGACGGCGCGCTGCTGCATTACGACGGCGGCGCGTGGACGGCCGTGCCGGACCTGCCGATGGAAACCTGGGCGGCGATCTGGGGCGCCTCGGCGAGCGATGTGTTCGTCGCCAGCGAGGCCGGCGAAATTTGGAAGTTCAACGGCGCAAACTGGGTCTCGATGCCCGTCCAACCCGAGACGCTGGCCTACGCCGCGATCTGGGGCACGGACGCCAATGACGTGTTCGCCGTCGGCGCCATCGACGGAAACGGCGCCGACATCGTCATGTACTGCAACGGCTCGTCGTGGTCCACTTTCTCGACCGTGCCCGCGGAATACGAACTGCTGGCGTTGACGGGGGCCTCGGCGACGGAACTCTTCGCCGTCGGCCTCGATCTGACTCATCCGCCGCTGGGCGCCATTCTCCACTACAACGGCGACGCGTGGTCGCCGGTGCAAAGCGGCGTGCCGGCGCTCTACGCCGTTTACCAGACGTCCCCCGCCTCCGTCTATGCCAGCGGCGATTCCGGCTCCTTGCTGCGCTCGACCGGCGCGATAAGCCAGGGGCCGACGAATGCGTTGTACGACGTCTGGGCGGCGTCGCCGGCGAGCGCGTTCGCGGTCGGCGCCGGCGGGGCGATCCTGTTCTACAACGGCGCGACGTGGACGCCGATGAATAGCGGCACGGCGACGGACTTGCAGCACGTGTGGGGAACCTCTTCGACGGACGTCTTCGTCGTCGGCGACGGCGGCGTCATCTTGCATTTCGACGGCGTTGCCTGGACCGCGATGTCGTCGCCGACGCAGATCGGCCTCTACAGCGTCTGGGGCGCCTCGCACAACGATGTGTTCGCCGTCGGCTACGAAGGCGCGATTGTGCACTACGACGGCTCGCAATGGACGACGATGCCCTGTCAGCATCCGTACTACCTGCGCGCCCTCTGGGGCACGTCGCCGGCGGACGTTTTTGCGGTGGGCGTGTATCTGCAAAACGTCGCGATTCTGCACTACGACGGCACGAGTTGGACGGCGATGTCGGCATTGGTCGGCGAGGATTTGCTCTGGGGCGTGTGGGGCAACGGCGACTCCGACGTCTACGCCGTCGGCAGCGACGTCACCGCGACCTACGGGGTCATTCTGCATTACGACGGGCAGACCTGGACGTCCGTTCTGGAAAACGCCCGCATGCCGCTGTACGCGATTTGGGGTTCCTCGGCGTCCGACATCTACGCGCTCGGCGGCGACGACACGGATTTCGACGCGGCGCTGCTGCTGCATTTCGACGGTTCGACGTGGTCGGAAGTGGGTCCGCTGACGACGAATCGGCTCGACGGCGTCGGCGGCACGCTGGCCGGCGACGTGTTCGCCGTCGGCACGCACGGGACGATCCTGCATCGCCAAGGGTCTTGAACACCGGAATCGCGGGCCGGCGGTCGGCCTGACGCTTTCAAGGAGGATGGATTATGGAGAAAGTGGCGCGGATTTTTTTGGCGGCCCTGTTGGCGGCGATCGTCGTTTTCGCCGCGGCGGCATGCAGCAGCAGTTCGAGCGGCAAAGGCGGCAGTTCGGCCGCCGACGACGATGACGACAACGACGACAACGACAACAACGACGAATCGCCCGACGACGACCAGTCGCCCGACGACGATGCGTCGCCCGACGACGACGACGACAACGACGACAACGACGACGACAACGACGACAACGACGATGCGAACCTGCTGTGCAACAACGGCTGGTGCTGGCAGAACCCGCAGCCGCAGGGCAATCCGCTCAATGCGGCGTGGGCGGCGTCGACGACCGACGTGATCGCCGTCGGCCTCGTCGGGACGATTTTGCAATACAACGGAACCGCGTGGAGCCTGATGAACAGCGGCACGACGATCGATTTCTACGGCGTCTGGGGCGATTCGGCGTCCGACGTTTACGCCGTGGGCGAAGACTCGTCCGGCGTGCCCGATCCGGGCAAGGTTTATCATTACGACGGCGCGAACTGGACGCTGGCGGCGACGGGCGCGGTCGGCTACCGCCTCGTGGCGGCATGGGGCAGCTCGAGTTCGGACGTTTATGTCATCGGCGATTCGGGCACGGCGCTGCACTACGACGGGTCGGCCTGGTCGACCGTGAATATCGCCAATTCGACGGCGGATTTCGCCGCCATCTGGGGCGCCGACGCGAACGACGTATTTGTCGTCGACGGCAGCGGAAATATCGACTATTTCAACGGCTCCGCCTGGGCCGCGATGACGGTCTCGCCGGCGTTGTCGTATTACGCCGGCGTCTGGGGCACGGCGGCGACGGACGTGTACGCGCTGGGTTACTACGCGCAGTCGTCGATCGACGTCCTGATGCATTACGACGGCACGAGTTGGTCGGTGTTTTCCGACGTGCCCGACCAATACGAACTCCACGGCATCTTCGCCGATGCGGCGAACGATTTCTGGGCCGTGGGCAAAGACCTCTACAATTCGCCCGATTACGCGGTCGTGCACTTCGACGGCGCCAACTGGACGACGATGATCGACGTCGTCGATTCGCTCTATTGCCTCGCCGGCACGTCGGGCGCGGATGTCTACGCCCTCGGGAACTGGGGCTACGCCGCGCATTACAACGGCTCGACGTGGACCTTCATGAGCCAAGGCTCCAACGCCGCCCTGTACAGCGTCTGGGGCGGGTCGGACGGCTCCGGGTTCATCGTCGGGGCCGGCGGCGTCGCGTTGCAGCACGTGGGCGCGGCCTGGACGCCCATGACGACCGGCACGACGAACGCGCTGAATTGGGTCTGGGGCACGTCGGGCGCCGACGTATTCGCCGTCGGCAACCCCGGGTCGATCATCCATTATGACGGTTCGGCGTGGTCGAATATGCCGATTCCGGCCGTCACGGGGCTGTTCGGCATTTGGGGCACGTCGACGACCGACGTGTTCGCCGTCGGCACGGGCGGGACGGTGCTGCACTTCGACGGCTCCACCTGGAAGTCGATGACCACCAACGTCGGTTACTTCCTGCGGTCCGTGTGGGGCATGAACGGCGCCGACGTCTACGCCGTGGGCGGCGGCGGCACGACCTCCGCGCCGATCCTGCACTACAACGGCTCGTCCTGGTCGCAAATGCCCAACAACGTGCAGCCGGTGTTTCTGTTCGGCGTGTGGGGCACGTCGGATTCCGATGTGTTCGCCGTCGGGCAGGACCTCAGCGGCACGAACGGCGTGATCCTGCATTATGACGGCTCGAACTGGACGCAAACGACGTTGTACCCGAACATTCCGCTGTACAGCGTCGGCGGCACGTCGGCGACGAACGCGTACGCGGTCGGCGGCTACACGCAAACCAACGAGGCCGTGATGCTGCAATATGACGGCTCGGCGTGGTCGGAAGTTCCGCGCGTGACGGACAACCAACTCGACAGCATCCAGGGCGTGGGGACGACCGACGTCTACGCGACCGGCGTCGGCGGCATGATCCTGCACCACGCGGTTACGCAGTGATTCGCCGAACGGCCGGATGGCGACGATGAAAACGGGGGGCGGATTCGCCCCCCTTTCGCGACAAAGGAAACAGCATGCATCTATTTCGGTTGACGGCGCCGCTCGCGATGCTTGGCGCGCTCCTCGTTGCCGCGTGCTTGTTCGGCTGCAGTTCGGCCGCGTCGAGTTCCGCGCAACCAGGCGTCGACGACGACGCGTCGCCCGCTGACGACGACAACGACAACGACGACTCCTCGCCCGACGACGACAACGACGACGCGTCGCCCGCGCCGGAAGTCGCGTGGGTCGCCTGCTCGGAATATTTCCCGCCGGCATGGCTGCTGCTCATTCCGCCGCACACGAAATGCGGCGCCGTGCCCGCGCCGGCCGACTGGCTCGCCCCCAACGGTCCGAGCATCGTCGAGCGGTTCGCGATGGTTCCGGGGCCCGCCGGCGCGCCGGTGCTCTCGGTCAATCTCGGCGGCCCCGATCCGAACTTGCGCAACCTGGTGCTGTACGCCCTCAATCCGCAGGGGCTGCTATGGGAGGAACTCGCGCCGAAGTTCACGCTGCTGTTCACCGAAGGACGCGGCTCGTCGATGTCGTCGACGCCGCTGGTCTGCCCCTCGTCCGTGCTCGGGCAGCCCTATGCGACGCAGGCCGAATATCAATCGTTGGTGTACGAATGCCTGGCCAACCTGCCGACCAGGCTTTCGCCGGCGGTGATGATGTCGAGCGACCAGGCCGACGACATGGACCTGGTGCGCGCCGGGCTCGGCGTCGACCAATTGCTGCTCTACGGCGCCAGCTACGGCACGCGCCTGATGCTGGAATATCTGCGCCGGCATGGGGAACACGTGACCGCTTACTTGCTCGACTCGGTCCTGCCGCCGCAGTCGTCGTGCAAGGACGACATCGACCGCACGTTGGAGACGCTGAGCGTCGATTGCGACGCGGTCGACACCTGCCCGTTCGCGTCGGGCGCGGATTTGACGGCCGCGACCAACACGCTGCTCAACGTCCCGCCGGCCGACGACGACGACGACACGGCGTCGCCGCACGCGCTGACCCTGGACCTGTTCGAACTCTGCGATCAACCCGGGCAATTGGCGATGTTTCCCGCGGCGCTGGCGGCCGGGCAGGGCGGCGACTGGTCGGCGATGCAGGCGTGGCATGCCGCGTCGTTGCCGCTGCTGCCGGCGCCGGACGCCTCGTCAACCGACGCGACGACGTTCGATTTCGATCCGTACGTCGACAATTTGTGCTGCAACGAATTCCCGGGCTGGAACGTCTTCAGCGACCGGACGTTCGTGCTCGATTCGTTGACGCCGCCGTACATTCCCTTCGCCCAAATCGAATGGATGACGAATATCGATTGCGCGAGCCTGGCGCAGCTCTACACGCGAACGCCGACGGTCAACCGCGCGCCGGTCGTGTCGGCCGCCGTCGGCTTGATGATCTCGCCGCGCCTCGACCAGCGCACGCCGTACCCCGACGCCGCCGCCGCGATCGCCGCCGGTCTTTCCGGCGCCGACGACGTGACCGTCAACTGCAATCACGTTATCCTCACCCAGCTTGGGCAGGGCGGCATCGGCCTTTCCCAGGCCGACCAGGATTGCCTGCGCAGCCTCGCGGTCGATTGGCTCGTCGCGCCGTTCGATCCGACGACGCGCGCGTGCGTGAACGCTTTGATGACGCCGTTGCCCATCGTCGAAAAGTAGACGTGCGGATGATATCGCGCGCGCAGCGCACACGTGGGGCGGCGGATACGGAAGACGAAGCGCCGGTCGGACCGGCGCCGGAATGCAGCGTTTATTTCGGCGCGACGAATTTGCCGCGGTCCGCTTTGACCACGGCGCCGGTCTTCTCGATGCGGTGCAGCGTCTTGTAGACCATCAACTGCGGTTCGGCCGACGTCGTCTGCCAACCGACTTTCTGCAGCCCGGCCAGGATCTCTCTGGCGTTCATCGGCCGTTTCGCGCCGCGCAAGACTTTCACGATCCGGTCCGGCAACGTCGTTTCGCCGCGGGCTTTGCGGCCCGGACGTGCGGCGGCGGCCGGCTTGGCGATCGGCGCGGCGCCCTTCGGCGGCCTGCCGGGCTTGCGCTTCGCCGGCGTCGCGGGCGCGGCCGCTACGCCCATCAACTCGGCCAGTTTGGCGAACAACGTTTGTTTCCGCGCGACAAATTCCTGTTCGAGGGTCGCGGCGGCCCGTTTGAAATTCTCCACCTGTTTCGCCCATGTCTCGTTCATCGGTCTCGTCTCCTGTGTTGCGGCGATCAATATGCGCCAAAAGCCCGCGTTGCCGCCGAAGCGCCAAAGGGAATCCGGTTCGCTGATGATTCTGGAACAGAAAGTAACCAAGCTTTTGGAAATGTCAACATTGCGCTTCGGGAGCGCCTCGCGCGCGGGCCGGCGTCGGCGGCCAAAGATGTCCTTGATTCATGGGTTTCCCGCGACCGCTTTCAACTGGGCCCACGTGCCGGCGGCCCACAACTCGCTAACGTGCGCAGCGGAAACCGACGTTGATGTCTTCGAGCGGCGGCGACCCGTAGTAGCGGTTCGAAGACCGCAAAAACCACGGCTCGAAATTCCAACAACCGCCGCGCAGCACGTACAACGTCCCGCTCGCGGGGCCGGTCGGGTCTTGCGACGGCGAGGATGCATAGTAATTCGCGTCGTACCAATCGGAAATCCACTGCCACGCGTTTCCCAGCATGTCGCAAAGACCAAACGCGTTCGGCGTTTTTTGGCACACGGGCTGGTAGGAGCTCCCGGAATCCTCTTTGTACCACGCGATCGACGACAAGCACGACACATCGTCGCCACAGTAATAGATCGTCGTCGTTCCGGCCCGCGCGGCGTATTCCCATTCCGCTTCGGTGGGCAAGCGGCCGCCCTGCGCGGCGCAGAACGCGGACGCTTCCCCCCAATCGACCGAATCCACGGGGCAATCGGGGCATGCAATCAGTTGGCTCGGATTCATCCCGACCGCGTCCGTATATTGCTGTTGCGTAATGTGGCTCTTGGTCAACTCGAACGCGGAAATCGACACCTCGTGGGGCGGATTTTCCGAAGCGTCGCACTGCGTGTCGTTCGGCGAGCAACCCATCTTGAACGATCCGGCCGGGATCGACACCCATTCCAGCGCGACCGGCGAAATGTCGTCGTCGTCATCCGCCGGCGTCGAGTCGTCGTCCGCCGGGCTGGCGTCGTCATCCGCCGCCGGGCTGCTGCTGCTTGTCGTATTGCCGCTGCCCCCGCAGGCAAAGAGCGCCGCCGCAAGGAGCGCCAGCAGCACAATCGGGAATGGCAGAAAATGTTTGCGATTCATGTGGCCTCCATGGTCAACTTCAACGTTGCCGCGGCCGCGCGAATCGATTCGGCCGCACGCACAAACATGGTAAAAGAACCAAACATCTCAAAAATAAGCACGGCGGCTTTCGCGCGCCAGAGGCGGTTTTCGAATAAATCGTTGAGCCGCGCGGGCGGCGGCCTTATCTTCTCGCCCGGAGGCCATGGGAATGACCGCAGATGAAGGCGCGAAGCCGGACACCCCACTGTCGATTAAGGACTGCGCATTGATCACGCTGGCCACGGGCCGGCGAGCGATGAATTTGCGCGAGCTGGGCGTGGCGCTAGGCGACGCGCCGCTCAATTCCATCTACTACCATTTTTGGGGCGGATTGCTCCGGCCCAGTTTCGCCGATCCGGAATACCAAAACGATTTCGCCGGCTGGGCCCGCCAGTCGCTGCACGACGATCGGCTGGCCGAACGGTTGGCCATCGTCGACCCGACCGCGTACACCGATCTGGAAGACCTGCGCCGCGACCTGATCGAAATCATCGAGGAGCGGCTCGAAGAGTCGGAACTGGTCCCGTGGGCGAAGCGCGAGCAGCAGTTCACGTTCGTCGAGTCGCAAATCGTCGTCTTCGACACGGAAATCAGAATCGACGACCCGGCCGCGCTCGTCGACCTGCTGCCGACGCTTTCGCCCGGCTCCATTTTTTACCATTTCATCGACGCGCGGCGGCGCAATCCGGAGTGGATCGACGATTTTCGTCGGTGGCTCAAAGGCTTCGGCGAGCGCTACGACAAGCTCACTCAGCGCATCGGCAGTCTCGATCCGCATTTCGGCTCGTTGACCGAGATGCGCGAAGACCTCTCGCGCATCTTCCGCGGTTACTTTGAGTGGGAGCGGCTATGAACGCGACGCTCGACGAATACGCGCGCGTGGTGGGCCAGGGCGTCATCCGCCAGTTGCGCCAACTGGCGAAACCCTTGCAAGGCGCGACCGTCGTCCACGTCAACTCGACCCGCGAGGGCGGGGGCGTCGCCGAAATCCTCAATCGGATGGTCCCGCTGCAGCAGGAACTCGGCTTGAACGTCGCGTGGGAAACGGTCGTCGGCGATGCCCCGTTTTTCGCGTGCACCAAAACCTTTCACAATGCGCTGCAGGGGGTGGGCTCCGCGGCGCCCGACTCCATGCTCGACGCCTACGAGCAAACGAATCAAGCGAACGCCGAGCGTCTGCGCGGTCTGCTCGACGCGGCCGACGTCGTGTTCATCCACGATCCGCAGCCGGCGGCAATGATCGCGCACTTCGCCGGCCGGAAAGGCAAATGGATTTGGCGTTGTCACATCGATGTCAGCCACCCGTTCCGGCCGGTCTGGAAATATCTCCGGAATTTCGTGCAAAAATACGACGCCAGCGTGTGGCACCTGGCGGCCTTCGCGCAGCCGATCCGCCACCCGCAGTACTTGATTCCGCCGAGCATCGACCCGCTCGCCGACAAAAACGTCGCCCTCGACTCGGCCGAACTCGATCGCACGTTGGAGGAGCGGCGCCTCGATCGCGCGCGACCCATCGTCGTGCAGGTCTCGCGATTCGACCGGTTCAAGGATCCGCTCGGCGTGATCCGCGCCTACCGCATGGCCAAGAAATACGTGCCCCTGCAACTCGTCCTCGCGGGCGGCGGCGCCGCCGACGACCCGGAAGGCGCCCGCGTTCTGGAGGACGTGCAGACGGCGGCCAACGGCGATCCCGATATCCACGTGCTGCTCCTGCCGTCGGACGCGCATCGCACGATCAACGCGCTGCAGCGCATCGCGGACATCGTGCTGCAAAAGTCGACCCGCGAGGGCTTCGGTCTCACCGTTTCGGAGGCGATGTGGAAGGAGCGGCCGGTCATCGGCGGCGATGTCGGCGGCATCCGCCTGCAGGTGGTCGATTATCAGACGGGCTTCCTGGTGAGCACGCCCGAGGGCGCGGCCCAGCGCATTCGCTACCTCATCCGCCACCGCGAGAAAAGCCGCGAGATGGGCAAGAAAGCGCATCGGTTGGTGTTGGAAAACTTCCTGCTGACGCGGCAGCTTCGCGACTACCTGACCCTGATGGTGGCCATTCGCAACGGGGCCAGGGAACGGATCGAACTGTGATACGCTCTGCCCCCCAGCGGGCCGCGGCGTGGTCGTGGCCGCTTTTCTGGCGGCGCGTCGAGCGCGCGCCCCATCGCTTTCTGGCGCTGGACTACGACGGCACGCTCGCGCCTTTCCGCGTGAATCGCCTGCAGGCGCGGCCGGCCGACGGCGCGCTCCCGCTGCTGGCGGAAATCGCCGCGTTGCCGGGCGTCGGTCTGGCCGTGCTCTCCGGCCGCCCCGTGTCCGAATTGACCATCTTGCTCGGCGACCCCGGCGCGGTGTTCTCCGGAAACCACGGCTGGGAAATCAGGTTCGCCGACGGCCGCACGCAGACTTTTGCCCCCACGGAAAAACAGCGAAAAATTCTAGTCGCCGCCGCGGCGCGGCTCCGCGGGCACGGCTTGGGAAAATTCGTCGAGGAAAAAGCGGCGAGTGTCGCCTTTCACACGCGCGCCTTCTCCGGGACCGACGCGAAGCGTCTCGATGTGGAAGCGCGGGCAATCGTCGCGCCGCTCCTTGACGGCGCGCCGCTCGCGTGGCGGCCCTTCGACGGCGGCGTCGAATTGCGTTGCCCGGACCGCAACAAAGGCACGGCGTTCGGCGAACTGCTGGCCTGCCAGCCGCTGGGGGCTTTTCCCGTTTACGTCGGCGACGACGACACCGACGAGGATGTGTTTCGCGCGCTGGGCGACCGCGGCGTGGGCGTCAAAGTGGGAGGGGCAATTTCGGCCAGCGCCGCGCCCCTGCGGCTCGCCGATTGCGCGGCCGTTGTCGGTTTTTTGCGGGAATGGCGGAATCGGTTGGCGGAAACGAGCTAATTAATCAAATCGCGTGGCTCGTCGTGGTATCGAACCGACCGCCGACGGCGCCAGCCGAAACGGACCCCGCGTCATTATCTCGCCATTTCCTACGCAATTTTTGCGCATTTCAATCTACCGCATGCTGATTATAATAAACTCCAGCGTAGAATTACAAGTAGCTGAAAAGTAAAAGAAAATCCGGCAAGACGAACAAGGTCGATCTGCTTGAAACCGCTTGTTACGTACGTGTACGATCTTGACCAGCGGCACAACACGTACGTCGCGGGCTCCTTATTTCAGCACCTCGGTTTTTCGCTGGACGCGATGGACGTGCTCAGCAGCAATTTTTTTGCGCTTTTGACGCACCCGGCGGATCGTGAGCGAATCGCGGCTCACCATGCGGCGTTGGGCTCGCAACCCAACGACGCGGTTGTGGAAATCGAATATCGCGTCAAAGCCGCGTCCGGAGAATGGCGCTGGCTCGTCAGCCGCGACCGGCCGTACAATCGAGATCGCGACGGGCGCGTGACGCAAATCCTCGGCGTCGCCGAAGAGATCGCGGACCGCCGCAGCTCGGACGACGGGCCGTAAGCGATACGGCGCGCGTTCCGACCAGAAAAGGACATCCCATGCCGTGCAAAATCTGTCGTTCGTGGGACGCGAGCAAGAAAGAATGCCATCATAACCCGCCGCTCGCCTGTCCCGACCCGACCGGGAAACAGGCGCGCGCGTTCCCGCGCACAGACGCCGACGATTGGTGCGAGACCGGTTTCCAGGCCGTTCTGTTGGAAAGCTCACGAAGTATGAACGGCGCGGAATTCGCCCGGGGCGAAACGCCGGATCGCAACGTTTCTTCGGCCGGACAGCTTCCGGATTTCGGCAAGCTCATCGCGCCGGAAGGCGAAACCCCGCAGCCGAAACGCCGTGTGCCAATGGTCATGCCGTCGGCGAAGAAGACGCCGGACGGAGACGAATAGCGCGGTGGGCGCCGCCCGCCGGGGCGACAGCCCGGCCTTCTGAAATTCGATCTCGGCGATTCGAAGTTTCCGCGCGCGTTGCCTCCTGTCGACTTTCTTGTGTCCGCTGCCAGAGGTCTGCCCGCGCGGGTTCGCGAATTACTTGACGCACCGGCGGCCGACGCGTATCTATGAAGCGGACATGCGCCTTTCTTGTCAGTCGGCCGGCGCGCGACCGGGTTTGCCCGAGTTCCGAACGCGCGTGGGCCACCGAGGCAACGGGATGAAACGCGGCAATTGGCGGTGGCGGCTTCTCTTGGCAATGGCTTTGTTCGCGCTGGCCACTGCTTGCGGCGCAAATTCCAAAGCGGCCGCCGAAAAACACACCCCCGTCGACGACGACCTCTCGCCGGGCGATGACGACGCCTCGCCGGGCGGCGATAATGACGACGACGCCTCGCCGGACGATGACGACAACGACGACTCGTCGCCGGGGGCCGATGACGACGACGATGACGACAACGACGACGATAACGATGACGACGATGACAACGATGACAACGACGACAACGACGACAACGACGATGACGACGATAACGATAACGACGACAACGACGATGACGATAACGACGACAACGACGATGACGACGACGGCGCCCCGCACCTGAATGCTGTGTGCGGAAGCTCGGCGACGGACGTGTTCGCCGTCGGTTGTGCTCGCCTGAATGGGAACGTCAATTGCGACCGGGGCTTGGTCGTGCATTTTGACGGAATGTCCTGGGCGACGATGACGGTCCCGAGTGGAACGTATTGGCTTTACGGTGTCTGGGCCGCTTCGCCGTCGGAGGCGTTCGCCGTCGGCGGCGCGATTTTGCACTACGACGGCGGGTCGTGGACCGCGATGACCATTCCATCGGGCGCGAATTGGTTCTCCGGCGTCTGGGGCTCTTCTCCGTCCGACGTGTTCGCGGGAGGAATGGGTAGGAGCGGGGTGCAAGACACCTGGATAATTTACCATTACGACGGAACGTCCTGGTCGACAATGACACTCCCGAGCGGGCTCGACGAGGGAATTTTCGGCGTCTGGGGAGACTCGCCGTCCGACGTATTCGCGGTGAGTATTTTGGGGGGGGTTCTGCATTACGACGGGACTTCCTGGGCGACGATGACGGTCCCGTATGGAAACTATTGGCTTTTCGGCGTCTGGGGCGCCTCGCCTTCCGACGTGTTCGCTGGAGGCTACACGATTCTGCATTACGACGGAACGTCTTGGACAACGGTGAATGAACCCTATGGCGGCGCCTCGAGCATCTGGGGATCGTCACAGTCCGACGTGTTTGCCGTCGACCGCGCTGTTGTGGATGACGACACAACCGAAAACCCAGCGGTTCTGCATTACGACGGAACGTCCTGGACGACGATGGCAATCCCGAGCGGACCCTATCAGCTTGAGGGGATCTGGGGCGCCTCCCTCTGTGCCAACGTGAATGAGACACCTTCCCCCCGGGAAAACAGGGTAGAATTACAACCAGGGCGGGAAGGAGAAGAGGAATGAACGTGAGTCGTCGAGTAGGTGAGGCCGACACGTTGGCGGGGACTCCGCGGAGCGACGGCGAGCGAAGCGAGCCGGAGCGG
>Ga0181520_10010247_pt1 | contig 12632 bp, 8 predicted proteins | sample PEATcosm2014_Bin_29_FD_132451 | JGI IMG/M metagenome (GOLD analysis project Ga0181520, IMG submission 132451) | Peatland microbial communities from MTU Mesocosm Facility, Houghton, MI, USA - PEATcosm2014_Bin02_30_metaG | ecosystem: Environmental > Terrestrial > Soil > Wetlands > Peat | place...
GCAGGGGGTGATTGGATTTGTGGGCGGTGAGCCGCCGTTGCCGACGCCGACGGACGAGGTGGAGGCGATCAAGGCGCAGATTTATGCGTCTGAGGAAACGGAAAAGCCGAAGGTTAATTTTGACGTGGGTGAAACCATCAAGATTAATAACGGGCCGTTCCTGAATTTCAGCGGGGTGATTGAGGAAATTGAGCCCGAACGGGGCAAATTAAAGGTGACGGTGAATATTTTTGGTCGTAATACGCCGGTGGAACTGGAATACTGGCAGGTGGAAAAAGCTTAACATTCATTATGGCAAAGAAAGTTACAGGACAGATTAAACTGCAGATTGCCGCCGGTCAGGCCAATCCGGCGCCGCCCGTGGGTCCGGCGCTCGGTCAGCACGGCGTCAACATCATGGCGTTCTGCAAGGAATTTAATGCGGCCACGAAACATGATGCCGGCCTGGTGATTCCCGTGGTGATCACGGTTTACCAGGATAAGTCATTTACCTTCATCACCAAGTCGCCCCCGGCGTCGATTCTGCTGAAAAAGGCGGCCGGGATCACGGCGGGTTCCAAAGTGCCGAACAAGGACAAGGTTGGCAAGGTGACGCGCAAGCAGGTCCTGGACATTGTCAAATTGAAGGGCAAGGACCTGAATGCGAATTCTGAGGAAGCCGCAATCCGGGTGGTGTCCGGCACGGCCCGCAGCATGGGAATTGAAGTGGTCGGTTAATTAACAAACAAAATCGCGGGAGAATCCTTTGATTCGCTTGAACCGCAAAAACACACATGCCCAGTAAAAGATATAAGAAAGCGTTGGAAGTGGTGGATGCCAGCAAGGCGTATCCGTTAAAGGAAGCGGTGGTTGTCCTGTCCAAGTTCCCGAAAGCCAAATTTAACGAAACCATTGACCTGGCGTTCCGCCTGGGGGTTGATCCCAAACAATCCGACCAGATGGTTCGCGGAACGGTTCCGCTGCCGCACGGCAGCGGCAAGACGGTTCGCGTGCTGGTGTTCACCCGGGACGGTGCGGCGGCGGATGCGGCGAAATCGGCCGGGGCCGAGTATGTTGGCTTTGAGGAGATGATTGCGAAATGCAATGCGGGCTGGTCTGATTTTGACGTGGCCATAGCGACGCCGGAAGCGATGATCGAAGTGCGCAAGCTGGGCCGGGTGCTCGGGCCGCGCGGTTTGATGCCGAATCCGAAAACGGGCACCGTGACCGATGACACCGCCAAGGCGGTGCGTGAAGTCAAGGCGGGCCGGGTGGAATACAAGGTGGACAAGGCCGGCAATGTGCATGTGATCGTGGGCAAGCTTTCGTTCAAACCCGAGCAAATCGAGGAAAACGCGCGCGCGGTGATTGAGGCGGTGGCCAAGGCGCGCCCCAACAGCATCAAGGGCACGTACATTAATTCCTGCACCCTTTCGGCGACGATGAGTCCGCCGGTCCGGGTGGATCTTCGTGAATTTTCAACCAATTAAACTGAACTAAAGCCATGCGTGCAGAAAAACAAATTTTGACGAAGGAATATGCGGCGCGTTTGAACGCCTCGCCCTTCTTTATCGTGATTGGCTATCAAGGCCTCAAGGTGGCCCATCTGACGGAGCTCCGTCAGCGGCTGACCAAAGCGGGTTCGGAAGTTCACGTGGTGAAGAACACCATCTTCCGCATCGCCGTCAAGGAAAGCGGGATTGCGGATCTTAATGGTTCATTGACCGGACAAACGGCTGTGGTGACCGGGCAGAAGGATGTGTCCGCCGCCGCCAAGGCCCTGAAGAATTTTGCCGCTGAATTTGACAAATTAAAAATCAAGTTCGGTTATCTGAGCAACCAGCGCCTGGACGAGGCGGGCATTATGGCGCTGGCCGATTTGCCGAGCCTGGATGTGTTGCGCGGCAAATTACTGGGCCTGCTGAACGCCCCGGCGACCAAGCTGGCGGTGTTGCTGAACACGCCGGCCTCGATGCTGGCGCAGGTGATCAAGGCCAAGTCCGAAAAAGCGGAATAACAATTTCCGGTTTGAAACGTGGTTTCAAACCAGAGAACCAAACAACAATAACAACGTAAATCGTCGGTTTGCAGACCGCAGACTGAAATTCGCCGAGGGCCGCGGCGGACGACGAGACGACAACTAGAAAGAAACATGGCTGATATTGCAAACTTAGTGGAAGAATTGAGCAAGTTGACGGTTTTGGAAGCCGCCGACCTGGTGAAACAATTGGAAACCAAGTGGGGTGTTTCCGCCGCCGCTCCCGTGGCGGTTGCTGCGGCTGGTGGTGCGGCTGCCGGCGGCGCTGCCGCGGCTCCCGCAGCGGCCAAGGACACGTTCGACGTGATCCTGGTCTCCCTGCCTGCGGAAAAGAAGATCTCCGTCATCAAGGCGGTGCGCGAAGTCAAAGCCGGCCTGGGTCTGGCGGAAGCCAAAGCCCTGGTCGAAGGCGCTCCCAAGCCCCTGCTCGAAGGCGCCAACAAAGCGGATTCCGAAGCTGCCAAGAAGAAGCTCGAAGACGCCGGTGCCAAAGTCGAAATCAAGTAATTGCGATTACCACGGGGTGGCGGCTCCGGGCCGCCACCCCTTTTCCCGCGTTGGGCGGAGCGTAGATTGTTATCAGTTACAAGCAGTTAGCAAAGTTGGTCAGGGTTTGGCAGGTCAGCCGCTGAAAGCGGCCGGCTTGCTTTGTGTCGTTGAGTGAAAAATGCCGGTGCGCCTGAAAACGCACCCAACAGAAAGTTAAAAATGCCATCGCGTGCCACAGAACGAATCAATTTCGGCAAAATCAAAGAAATCGTCAGTCCGCCGAACATGATCGAGTTGCAGACGAATTCCTATGCTGAATTCCTGCAGGCGGATGCTTCGCCTAAAAAACGCCTGAAACACACCGGGCTGGAATCGGTGTTCCGCGAGGTGTTTCCCATCGAGAGTTACGACGGCAAGTGCGTGCTCGATTATGAATCTTATGAAATCGGCGAACCCAAGCTGGATTGGCTGGAATGCCTCCGCGAGGGGTTGACTTATGGGGCGCCGCTGTACGTGACTTTTTTGCTCCGCGAGGAGGGCAAGAGCGCCAAGGAGGAGAAGGTGTTCATGGGCGAACTGCCCCTGATGACCCCCCAGGGCACCTTTGTCATTAATGGCGCGGAACGCGTCGTGGTTTCCCAGTTGCACCGGTCGCCGGGCATCGCCTTTGAGGCGGCCCAGCATCCGAACGGTAAAACGCTGCACAGTTTCCGGGTCATTCCGGACCGGGGTTCCTGGTACGAAGCGCAGTTCGACACGAGTGATCTGCTGTATGTCTATTTGGATCGTAAAAAACGCCGCCGCAAATTTTTGACCACAACGTTTTTCCGCGCTTTGAGCTTTTTGGATGTCGAGGGCGGCATCAACAGCAAGAGCAAGGATAATGGCGAGAAAACGCGCGGGGGTGACGAAGAAATTCTCCGGCTGTTCTACGTGATCGAGGACCTTTCCGTCAAGGACGCGGAGAAACTCGAGGATTTGCCGAACCGTGTTTTGATCCAGGACGTGAGCGATGAGGAAAAGAGCCTGGTGGTGGCGCGCGCCTTTGAGCCGCTGTCCAAGGCGGTGATCAAACAGATCGCCGAACTGGGCATCACCAAGATCAAGGTGGTTGACACGTCGGTGGATGACGGCATCATGATCAAATGCCTGAAGAAGGATCCGGCGAAAAATGAAGAGGAAGCCCTCAAGGATATTTACCGCCGGCTCCGGCCTGGCGATCCGCCCACGGCAGCCAATGCGCGGGCACTGCTCAAGCGCCTGTTCTTCGATCCCAAACGTTATGATTTGGGCCGGGTTGGTCGTTACAAGATCAATCAAAAGCTGGGTCTTAAAGACAGCGATTCCCGTATTTTGACCAAGGGAGACCTGGTCTCCGCCACCAAATATTTGCTTCGCCTGAAAAAGGGCGAGGGCAGCGTGGATGACATTGATCACTTGGGCAGCCGGCGCATCCGGACGGTGGGCGAACTCCTGTCCAACCAGTGCCGCGTGGGCCTGGCCCGCACGGAACGCCTGGTCAAGGAACGCATGACTTTGTTTGATCAAAGCGTCGAGCAAATGATGCCGCAAAAGCTGATCAATCCGAAGGCGCTGTCGGCGGTCAACCGCGACTTTTTCGGTCGCTCTCAATTGAGCCAGTTCATGGATCAGATTAATCCCCTGGCGGAACTGACCCACAAGCGCCGTTTGTCGGCCCTCGGGCCGGGCGGGTTGAGCCGGGATCGTGCTGGTTTTGAAGTTCGCGACGTTCATCCGTCCCACTACGGTCGGATTTGCCCGATTGAAACGCCCGAAGGTCCGAACATTGGTTTGATTGCCTCGCTGGCGACCTTTGCCAAGATCAATGAATTTGGTTTCCTCGAAACGCCTTACCGCCGCGTCAAAGACGGCCGGGTTTCGAGTGATATCGAGTTCCTGACCGCTGACCGTGAGGAGCAATTTACCGTTGCCCAGGCCAACTCCGTGCTGGATGACAAGGGTAACTTCATCACCGATCACGTGGTCTGCCGCTGCCGCGGGGATTTCGTTGATGTCGAGCCCGCCAAGGTGGATTACATGGACGTCTCGCCCAAGCAACTGGTGTCCATCGCCGCGAGCCTGATTCCGTTCTTGGAACACGATGACGCGAACCGCGCGTTGATGGGTTCCAACATGCAACGCCAGGCCGTGCCGCTGTTGATTACGGATGCGCCCCTGGTCGCCACTGGTCTGGAAGACCGCGTGGCCCGGGATTCCCGCGCCGTGGTTGTGACCGAAGAAAGCGGCAAGGTCGCCTCGGTGACGGGCAGCCAGGTGATCATCACCCCGGACGGCAAGCTGCCGGAAGGCAAGAAAAAGATCAAACACGACCCGGCCAACGGGGTCTGTGTTTATCCCATCCGCAAATTCATGCGGTCCAACGCCGCCACCTGCATCAATCAGAAAATTCTGATCCGCAAGGGCGAGACCGTGAAAAAAGGCCAGGTCATTGCCGACGGTCCCTGCACCGAGAATGGCGAACTGGCCCTCGGGCGCAACGTGCTCGTGGCGTTCATGCCCTGGAATGGTTACAACTTTGAGGACGCCATCCTCATCAGTGAACACATTGTGAAGGAGGACATTTTCACAAGCATTCACATTGATGAGTTTGAAGTCGCCGCCCGGGATACCAAGCTCGGACCGGAGGAAATCACACGGGACATCCCGAATTTGGGCGACGAGGCCTTGAAAAACCTCGGACCGGACGGCGTGATCCGCGTCGGTGCCGAAGTCAAACCCGGCGATATTCTGGTGGGCAAGATCACGCCCAAGTCGGAGACGGAACTGGCGCCGGAAGAACGTTTGTTGCGCGCCATTTTCGGCGAGAAGGCGGCGGACGTCAAGGACACCTCCCTGAAGGTTCCCTCCGGCACCTATGGCATCGTCATGGACGTGAAGGTCTCCTCCAAAAAGGACGGGGAGCGGATCGTCAAATCCACCGCGAACACCGAGGAAAAACGGCAGGCCAAGCAGATTGAGGATGAGCACAAGAAAAAGGCCGACGAACTGAGCGACCAACTGACGGAAGCGCTGAGCAACATTCTGCTCGGTGAAAAAATCCCGCTGGATGTCGTCAACAGTGAGACGGGCGAAATCATCATTCCGGCCAACCGCAAGATCACCAAGACGCTGTTGCGCAAGCTGGCGCTGGTTTACGATCGCATTGAGATTGACCCCTCGCCGATCCGCAACAAGATCACCGAAATCATCGGCAGCTTCAAAAATAAGTTTGATGATTTGCAGATGCAATATGACGAGGAAATGGACCGTGCGGAGACTGGTGACGGCATTGAAGCCGGCATTGTCAAATCCGTGAAGGTGTACATCGCCTCGAAGCGCAAACTGTCCGTCGGTGACAAGATGGCCGGACGCCACGGCAACAAGGGCGTGGTGGCCCGGATTGTCAAGGTCGAGGACATGCCGTTCCTGGCGGATGGGACGCCGGTGGAAATCGTGCTCAACCCCCTGGGCGTGCCTTCGCGCATGAACGTGGGACAGGTCTTGGAAACCCACTTGGGCTGGGCGGCCAAGCTGTTGGGCCTGAAGTTTGCCACCCCGGTGTTTGATGGCATCAAGGAAAAGGACATTCGCGGCTATCTCAAGCAGGCGGGCCTGCCCGAACATGCCAAGACGCACCTGTACGATGGCCGCTCGGGCGACCAATTTGACCAGGAAATCGTTGTGGGTTACATTTACATGATGAAACTGGGGCACTTGGTGGCGGATAAGATCCACGCCCGTGCCGTCGGCCCGTATTCCCTCGTCACCCAGCAGCCGCTGGGCGGCAAGGCTCAGTACGGCGGCCAGCGCTTCGGCGAAATGGAAGTGTGGGCCATGGAAGCCTACGGCGCGGCCTACACGCTGCAGGAACTGTTGACCGTCAAGTCGGATGATGTGCAGGGACGCACCCGGATCTATGAGAGCATCGTCAAGGGTGACAATGCGCTGGAGGCGGGCATTCCCGAATCATTCAACGTGCTGGTCAAGGAAATGCAGTCGCTCGGGCTCGACGTCAAAGTCGGCTATTCGAATCCGGTGGAAAACGTGGAGCCGCCGGCCCAGACGCTGGCCACGCTCTGATTTGCAAACCATTTCATTGTTCATTTAACTAAGCGGAAAAATTGAGTATGACAGGCACCAAAGAAAACGCACGCGAACTGCTCGGTCTCGAAAAAGTCAACCAGGTTGATTACATCGGGATCACGCTGGCGTCGCCGGACGCCATCCGGTCGTGGAGCAAGGGTGAGGTGAAAAATCCGGAAACCATCAATTACCGGACCTTCAAGCCCGAAAAGGGCGGTTTGTTTTGCGAGCGCATTTTCGGCCCCGTCAAGGACTGGGAGTGTTCCTGCGGCAAGTACAAGCGCATCAAGCACCGGGGCATCGTTTGTGATCGTTGCGGTGTGGAAGTCACCCTCTCGCGCGTCCGCCGCGAACGCATGGGGCACATCGAACTGGCCGTGCCCACCTGTCACATTTGGTTCTTTAAATGCATGCCCTCCCGCATCGGCCTGGTGCTGGACGTGACCGCCCGCAATCTGGAGCGCGTCATTTATTACGAGGATTACCTCGTGATTGATCCGGGCAACACCCCGTTGAAGCCGCATCAATTGCTCAACGAGCACGAGTACCGCGAAGCCCGCGAAACCTACGGGGCCGAAGCCTTCGTGGCCAAGATGGGCGCCGAAGCCGTGCGCGAGGCCCTCGCCCGCGTGGATCTCGTCAAGGGCGTCGAGCAGCTCGAGCAGGCCATGACGGAAACCAAGAGCAAACAGATTCGCAAGAAACTGGCCAAGCGGATCAAACTGCTCCAGGGGCTCGCGATTTCCAAGAGCCGTCCGGAATGGATGATCCTCATGGTGCTGCCCGTCATTCCGCCGGACCTGCGTCCGCTGGTGCCGCTGGAAGGCGGCCGCTTTGCGACCTCCGATTTGAACGATCTGTACCGCCGCGTCATCAACCGCAACAACCGGCTCAAGACCCTGTTGCAACTGAAGACGCCGGAAGTCATCATCCGCAACGAGAAGCGCATGCTGCAGGAAGCCGTGGACGCCCTGTTCGACAACGGCCGTCACGGTCGTCCCGTCACCGGCGCCGGCAATCGCTCCCTCAAGTCCCTCAGCGACATGCTCAAGGGCAAGGGCGGGCGCTTCCGCCAGAACCTGCTCGGCAAGCGCGTGGATTACTCCGGTCGTTCCGTCATCGTCATCGGTCCGGAACTCAAGCTCAACCAGTGCGGCCTGCCCAAGAAGATGGCGCTGGTCTTGTTCGAACCGTTCATCATCCGCCGCCTGAAGGAACTTGGTTATGTGCACACCGTGCGCAGCGCCAAGAAGATGATTGAGCGCCAGACCCGCGAAGTGTGGGATGTGCTGGAAGAAGTGACCAAGGGCCATCCCGTGCTGCTCAACCGCGCTCCGACCCTGCATCGCCTGTCCGTTCAGGCCTTCGAGCCGCAATTGATTGAGGGCGAGGCGATTCGCATTCATCCGCTCGTCTGCACCGCTTACAACGCGGACTTCGACGGCGACCAGATGGCCGTTCACGTCCCGCTGTCCGTCGAGGCGCAGATGGAGGCCCGGTTGCTGATGATGGCCACCAACAACATTTTCAGCCCGTCCTCGGGCAAGCCGATCATCACCCCCACCCAGGACATCACGCTGGGTTGCTACTACGTCACCGCCGAGCCCCGCAAAGCCATGCCGGCGGATCCCCGCACGCTGCCGCTGTTTGGCACCCGCGACGAAGTCCTGTTTGCCTATGCGGACGGCGCGGTCAAAACGCACGATCGCATCCGCTATTTCAACCCCGATTTCGGACGCAAGACGGTCTATGGCGACGCCGCCAAAAAGCTCATTGAAACCACCGTCGGCCGCGTCGTTTTCAGCGAAATCTGGCCGCCGGAACTCGGCTTCTACAACCGGGCGGCCGGCAAGAGCCAGTTGGGCGACTTGATCTGGAAATGCTACAAGTTCGCCGGTCACGAAAAGACCGTCATCATGCTGGACAAACTCAAGGAACTCGGCTTCCGCGAGGCCACCAAATCCGGAGTGTCCATCGGCATTGACGACATGATCGTGCCCAAGGAACGCGATCAGGAAATCGAAGAGGCCCAGAAGCTCATCCGCGAGGTTGAGAAACAGTACCGCAAGGGTGTCATCACCCCGGGTGAACGTTACAACAAAATCGTTGATATCTGGACCCATTGCACCGACCAGATCGCCAGCGTCATGTTCCGCACGCTCGAACAGAACCAGGGCAAAAAGGAATACAACCCGGTTTATTTGATGGTGGATTCCGGCGCGCGCGGCAACAAGCAGCAGGTCCGGCAGTTGGCCGGCTTGCGCGGCTTGATGGCCAAACCCAGCGGCGACATTATTGAAAAGCCCATTTTGGCGAACTTCCGCGAAGGCCTCTCCGTCCTGGAATATTTCATCTCCACGCACGGCGCCCGCAAGGGTCTGGCCGACACCGCCCTCAAGACCGCCGACTCCGGCTACATGACCCGCAAGCTGGTGGATGTGTCGCAGGACGTCATCATCCAGCAGCCCGATTGCGGCACCAGCAACGGCATCTGGGTCTCCGCTGTGTTTGAAGGCGAGGACGAAGTGGTCAAGCTCGGCGACCGGCTCATCGGTCGTTTCGCGTGCGACGACATCCCCAATCCGACCAATCCCAAGGAATTGCTGCTGCATGCCAACGAGGAAATTGACGAGGAAAAAGCCAAGCGCGTGGACGCCGCCGGCATTGACCGCGTCCGCATCCGCTCCGTGCTGACTTGCGAAAGCAAGCAGGGCATCTGCGTCCATTGCTATGGCCGCAACCTGGCCACCGGCGGTCTGGTGAAGCTCGGCGAAGCCGTCGGCATCATTGCCGCCCAGTCCATTGGCGAACCCGGCACACAGTTGACCATGAGGACGTTCCACATCGGTGGCACGGCCGCCCAGGTCTTCAAGGTGCCGCAGATCAAGTCCAAGCACGACGGCCAGATTCAATTCAATGATCTGCGCGTCGTCCAACTCGAGGATGGCAACCACATCGTGCTCAACAAAAACGGGACCATCTCCATCCTCAGTGATGATGGGCGCGAATTGGAAACCCACACCATCGTCATTGGCGCGGTCATTTCCTTCAAGGACGGTTCCAAGATCAAGAAGGGCGACACCTTCGTGCAATGGGATCCGTATAACATCCCCATTCTCTCCGAGAAGGCGGGCAGGGTCAAATTCCATGACATCATCGAGGGGGTCACCATGAAGCAGGAAATGGATGAAACCACCCAGCAGGAGGCCATGGTCGTCATTGACCACAAGGAGGACTTGCACCCGCAGATCATCATCAGTGATGACAACGGTGAAGTCGTCGCCAACTATCCCATCCCCTCCGGCGCCCACATCGTCGTCAGCGAGGAGGAGAAGATCGAGGCCGGCACGCTCATGGCCAAGACCCCGCGGCGCATGTCCAAAACCAAGGACATCACCGGCGGTCTGCCCCGCGTGGCTGAATTGTTCGAAGCCCGCCGGCCCAAGGACGCCTCCGAGATTTCCAAAATCGACGGCCTGGTGGACTTCGGCGCCAGCGTGCGCGGCAAGCGCTGCGTCGTCATCAAGGACACCCAGTCCGGCCAGGAGGAGGAGCATCTCATCCCCATTGGCAAGCACGTCATCGTCTTCAAGGGCGACATGGTCAAGAAAGGCCAGCAATTGACCGAAGGCCCCATGGATCCCCATGAGATCCTGGAAGTCTGCGGACCCCAGGAATTGCAGGAGCATCTCGTGGGCGAAGTCCAGGAGGTCTACCGCCTCCAGGGCGTCACCATCAACGACAAGCACATCGAAATCATTGTCCGCCAGATGCTGCGCAAAATCCGCATCACCGAAGCCGGCGACACCCAGTTCCTGTGGGGTGAACAAATTGACCGCCTCGAATTCGAGGAGGAAAATGAGCGCGTTGAAAAGATGGGTGGCAAGCCCGCCGAGGCTTCCCCCGTGCTGCTCGGCATCACCAAGGCCTCCTTGGAAACCGACAGCTTCCTCAGCGCCGCTTCGTTCCAGGACACCACCCGGGTGCTCACCGAGGCCGCCACCCGCTCCAAGATCGACAACCTGCGCGGATTCAAGGAAAACGTCATCATGGGCCACATCATTCCGGCCGGTACCGGTTTCGAGCGCCATCGCAAAACCACCATCCGCGCGCTGGTGGATGTCATCGAGGAACCGGAGCCCGAGCCCGCCCCCGAACCCGCCCCTGCGGAGAACCCGCTGCTCGGCTGAAGAAATTAATTAAATACTTGTTGCACCCTGAATATCCTTTGTTAACATAACCGTTCCATTTTTAAGAGCAATGCCGACTATCAATCAACTGGTCCGGAAGGGCCGAAATAAAGTCAAGTACAAGTCCAAGTCCCCCGCCTTGGAGAACTCCCCGTTTCGTCGCGGCGTGTGCATCCAGGTGATGACCCGCACGCCCAAGAAGCCCAACTCCGCCATGCGCAAGGTGGCCAAGGTCCGGCTGACGAACGGCTACGAAATCATCGCCTACATCCCCGATGAAGGCCATAACCTGCAGGAGCACTCCATCGTTCTCGTGCGCGGCGGCCGCGTCAAGGACTTGCCCGGCGTTCGCTATCACATTGTCCGCGGCACCCTGGATGCCGCCGGCGTCGAAAAACGGCGCGTCAGCCGTTCCAAATACGGCGTCAAGCGTCCCAAGGCGGCCAAGGCCCCTGCCGCCGCCGCCGCCGCCAAGTAACCCCTTAACGATTTTAACCATTTAACGATTTCATGTCCCGCAGACGACAAGCCACCAGACGTCCGGTCACCAAAGACGGCAAATTTCAAAGCGCCTTGGTTTCCCGGTTGGTAAACACCGTGATGCATTCCGGCAAAAAAAGCACTGCCCAGCGCATTGTTTACGGTGCCTTTGAAAGCATCTCGGAAAAAAATCCCGCCAGCAATCCCATTGAGATCTTGCAGCGTGCCGTGGATAATGCCAAGCCCCGCATTGAAACCAAGGCCCGCCGTGTCGGCGGCGCCACCTATCAGGTTCCCCTGGAAATCCCCAGCGACCGTCAGGCCGCCCTCGCGCTCCGCTGGATCGTTGATTTCGCCGACGCCCGCAAGGGCCAGCCCATGCGCGACGCGCTGGCCGCCGAGATCCTCGAGGCCTATCAAGGGCAGGGCAACGCCATTCGCAAACGCGACGAAGTTCACAAGATGGCCCAGGCCAACAAGGCGTTCGCCCATTTCCGCTGGTAGACGACTTCCCGGATTTGCGCCCCGACGAAGTGGTCGGGGCGTTTTCTTTACCATAAAACATCCCTTTAAAATACAATGAGCGCAGCCACCACCGAACCCACCAAACCCGTGAACGCACCGGGCCGGCAATACACCCTCGAGCGTACCCGCAACATCGGTATCGCCGCGCATATTGATGCCGGCAAGACCACCACCACCGAGCGGATCCTCTTTTACACCGGACTGATTCATAAAATCGGTGACGTGGATGACGGCAACACCGTCACCGACTGGATGGAGCAGGAGCGCGAACGCGGCATCACCATCACCTCCGCCGCCGTGACCTGTTTCTGGACCCAGAAATGCATCAAGCCCGGCGAAGAACAGATTTACAAGGCGTTCAAGGACATTTCCCACCGGATCAACATCATTGACACCCCCGGGCATGTGGACTTCACCGCCGAAGTCGAACGCTCCATGCGCGTGCTCGATGGCGCCGTCGCGGTCTTCTGCGGTGTGGCCGGCGTCCAGCCCCAGTCCGAAACCGTGTGGCGTCAGGCCACCAAATACAAAGTGCCGCGCATTGCCTTCGTCAACAAGATGGACCGCATTGGCGCCAACTTTGAAAACGCCCTCAACGACATGCGCACCAAGCTCCGCGCGTATGCCTTCCCCATTTTCCTGCCCATCGGCGCCGAGGACAAGTTTGCCGGCGTCATTGACGTCGTCAACCAGAAGGCCTTCATCTGGGGCGAAGGCGACCTCACCAACGAGGGCCTCGGTTACGAAGTCACCGACATTCCCGCCGAACATCAGGCGCGCGCCAAAGCCGCCCTCGCCGAACTGATTGACGCCGTGTCCAACAAGGA
>Ga0181520_10010248_pt1 | contig 12629 bp, 8 predicted proteins | sample PEATcosm2014_Bin_29_FD_132451 | JGI IMG/M metagenome (GOLD analysis project Ga0181520, IMG submission 132451) | Peatland microbial communities from MTU Mesocosm Facility, Houghton, MI, USA - PEATcosm2014_Bin02_30_metaG | ecosystem: Environmental > Terrestrial > Soil > Wetlands > Peat | place...
CCCCATACCTTTACCGCGCTAGCGCCTTACTGCAAATCGCCGTATCCGCACTGCTCCGCACCAACAGCCTCGGAGCGTGGGAAGTTTCGCCGCGGAGCACTGCCGATACGGCACTAGAGATTTGGCATCAACCGACTTAACTGCGCAGAGTCTTACCGTCGCACTCGGACCGGGAAGTTCAGAGGCCAGCTTCTTCCACATTTAGGTTGAAAGAGCAGAAAGCGAGAGTAAGATGCTAGCCGAGAGGCTGGCGCGGAGGACTCCGGGCCAGACTGCGCCAGCCAACGGGTGCAAGTCATGTTCGCGTGCGTGAAGGTTCTGCGTCTGCGGGCCCTGTTGGTTGCAGGACTCATCACCATAACGTCGTTCGTGGCTGGCGGGTTGGCAAACGCCCAAGCGGGCGCCAAGGACCAATGGACCTGGATGGGCGGGAGCAGTACGCAGCCAATGCCTGCCAGGAATACGCCGGGAGTGTACGGCACGCTGGGAACGCCTGCCGCGGGAAACTACCCTGGCTCCCGGCTGAATGCTGCAACATGGACCACCAAGAGCGGCAAGCTGTGGCTGTTTGGCGGCTTTGGCTACACCACCTATGGTAGCTTTGCCTATCTCAATGACCTCTGGGAGTTCGATCCTTCCACCAACCTGTGGACATGGGTGGGCGGAAGCGACACGGTGGATGCGCCTGGAGTCTACGGAACGCTGGGGACGCCCGCGGCAGGCAACATCCCCGGGGCCCGCGGCGGCTCCGTAACCTGGACCGACGCCAAAGGCAATCTGTGGCTCTTTGGGGGAAGCTTCTCCTCAAATGGATACGAGATGTGGTTCAACGATCTTTGGGAGTACAACCCCTCCACCAATCAATGGGCGTGGATGGCAGGCAGCAGCACCCTTACGGATGACGGCCTGGCGGGAATCTATGGCACATTAGGAACGCCCGCCGCCGGCAACAATCCTGGAAGCCGCGAGTCTGGAGCGAGCTGGACCGACAGCAAGGGCAATCTGTGGCTCTTTGGCGGCATTGGCTATGATGCCGCCTACGATTACAACTGGCTGAACGACCTGTGGGAGTTCAATCCGTCCATCGGAGAGTGGGCCTGGATGGGAGGGACCAGTGTGATTGCGTGCAACACGCCGGAGGGATGCGTGCAGGGGGGGACCTATGGCACGCAGGGAACGCCTGCGGCGGGGAACATCCCGGGCGGCCGTTATGGCGCTTCCACCTGGACCGATGGCAGCGGCAACCTGTGGCTGTTTGGGGGGTCGGGCATAGATTCCACCTACAATCTGGGCGAACTTAACGACCTGTGGAAGTTCAATCCAGCTACCAACGAATGGGCGTGGATCAGTGGCAGCTCCACGCTGCCGGGGTGGTACACCGGAGCGCCGGGAGTGTACGGCACATTGGGAACACCCGCCGAAGGCAATGTTCCCGCGGGTCGCAATTACGCAGCCAGTTGGATGGACGGCAGCGGGAATCTCTGGCTCTTCGGGGGAATTGGCGGGGCATTTCTGAACGATCTTTGGGAGTTCAGCCCAGCCTCGAATCAGTGGACGTGGATGGGAGGCGACAACCCGGCGGTCGCCGGCTACGTTGGCTGGTATGGAATCTACGGCACGCTGGGCACGCCGGCCGAGAGCAATGTCCCCGGCATCCGTTATGGCGCAGCGAGCTGGACCGACAGCGGCGGGAATTTCTGGCTCTATGCTGGCGAAGGATACGATAACGACGATCCAGAGGGCCTGCTTCTCTGCCTCAACGACCTGTGGAGATACCAGCCGGCGGCGGCGAATTTTCAGCAGGCCCCGGCCCCAACGTTCAGTGTTGCGCCCGGGACCTACGGCTCGACGCAAGCGGTTACGCTCAACGATGCGCTACCAGGGGCGAACATTTACTACACCACCGATGGAAGAACGCCGACAACGGACTCAACCATATACACGGACCCTATCACGGTGTCTCTGTATTCGACGACCGAAACGGTGAATGCCATTGCGGGAGCTCCGAATTACTTCGACAGTGCGGTTGCCTCAGCTACCTACGTGATCGACCTGCCAGCCTCGCCGGCCACCGTAACCATGCTCAGTTCTTCGGTCAATCCATCCTCCGTGGGCCAGCCTGTCACGTTCACGGCTACGGTGTTTCCGGTGAGCGCTTCCACGACACCGGCGGGAACGGTGCAGTTCACAGTGGATGGGGTGTCCGCGGGTTTGCCGGTCGCGCTGAACGGGAGCGGGGTCGCCAGCTACACGACTTCCGCGTTGACTGCGGGTGGCGGCGACGTGACCGCGACGTACATTCCGGCCAGCGGATCGCCGTTCACCGCGAGCACCTCGGCGACGCTAGACCAGGCTGTGGAGGGTCCTTGCGCCGGCATCAGCGCCACCACGCTTACCTCTTCGTTGAATCCCTCGGGCACCGGTCAGCCGGTCACGTTCAATGTGAGCGTTACCAGGGTGGCCGCACCTGCCTGCGTGCTCGGCGGCGGAACTGGCGGAACAACGACGTTCCCCTATTCGCTGGCGGGGACGGTCCAGTTCACGCTGAACGGCGTGTCCATGGGTTCGCCGGTGGAGGTTTCGTCGAGCGGCGCAGCGTCGTATACCGCCAGCTTGCTTCCTGCCGGGAACGATTCCATGGTTGCGACCTACACAGAGGACAATGGCTTCGTTGGGTCGAGCGTGTCTTCACCGCTGGTGCAGGTGGTGGGCGCGACCGCGGCCTCGCCCGGCTTCGCTCTGGCCCCCGCCGCCGCAATGATAGCCATGCAGCCCGGCGGGAGTATTGCGGTCAACATTGCCATCAATCCTCTTGGCGGATTCAACGGCAACGTGACCCTGAGCGCCGATCAGATGCCAAACGGCGTCACGGCCTCGTTCGGTCCCAATCCCGCTTCGTCAACCAGCGTTCTTACGCTCGCAGCGGACAGCATGGTCGCGCCGGGAATCTACAGTTTTGAGGTGAATGGAAGCTCCGGATCGCTGACGGCACAGGCACCGGTGCAATTTGCGATCGACACTGCGGGGTACGCGGCGCCAACGTTTGGGGCCACATCCTCAATCGTCTCCGCGGGTTCTACCGCGAGCTACCCGGTTACGCTGCCATCGTCGCTTGCAAGCGCGTCGGCGACTTGCCTGAACCTGCCTGCCGGCGCCGCGTGCAGCCTTTCGGGAAACACGCTGATCGTTGCAACCTCCACGGCGACGCCGGCGGGGACCTACCAGATTACGGTTGTGTTTATGGGACCGTCAGGCGCAGCTGTTTCGGCGGGCGTTCTTCTGCCACTGGTGCTGCTTCCTCTGGCGAGAATCAGGAGGTCCCCGACGGGCAAGGGGAGAATTATTTCGAAGGCCGGTCTGGCGTTGATTCTGCTGGTGGCCGCCATGGCGGGCACGGGGTGTTCAGGGGGACTCTCCGCGACGGCTGGCGCGCATCAGCAGGTTGTTGAATCCGGCGGTGTGAGCCTGACGGTGCAATGAGCGCGGGGTACGAGGGCGGTTCTCGCCCATACGGAAACCATCTGGCACACGCTAAACCAACCGCGCAGTTGTATTGCACGCAAAACGGGCCGGGTTTCGCGCGGAGTGTGGCGGGGAGCGTATCCCGGGGGCCAAAGAGGGTACTGAAAAAAGCCTCCGTGGCCGGCGACGGGGCCCGCAGCGGGTGGCATGTATCCTATACCGGCAAGTGATTTGAAAGGAGACGTGCCAATGCCGAATGGACCCAACATAGATGAGAAATATGAAACGCTGCACCAGAACAACATCGACGGCACCAGCGACTCAGGGACGTCGGTAGAGATTCGGGTGTCAAACCTGTCGCCCGGAGCGCCGGTGGACGTCACTGTCTTTGAAGTCCTCTTCGATTTTCGCGACGATACGAACTACCCAATTAGTTCTTTCGGGTTCAAGTTGGCTTGCGCGGACCTGGCCGACTTGACGAAAAAGCTCAACGACCTGCTGAAGTGAAGCGATAAACCCGGTGCCGGGCCGCGGAATCTCCGCTTGTATCCATACCCAGTCCTTCCGAATTCCAATTCGATCAGGAGAGCGAACGATGTCAACAAATCCAAACATGGGGTCTGCTTCCACAGTACTGACACAGGTTCCTACATTCACCCAGGCCGGCAACCCTAATGGTGCCGTCGGCGCCATAACCATTACCATCTGCGCTGGCCAGGATACCTATGGAACCGCTATCGCAGACGGCTACGTGGCCCTGCGCTTTATCAGCGCCCTTCCCGGCGTTCAGGCACTTGATTTTGCCCTCACGAAGACGGACGCCATTGTTGTGGGCAAAGTGATGGAAGCCATTGCGGCAAGCGCATAGGGCTCCGGCCGCTGCCAAGACACCTTATATATCTCGCGGTGATGGGGGAAAACGAGTTTTAAGCAGCATTGCGATTGATCAGCGCGGGGCTTGCAACCATTCGGCGGAGAAGCGTTCAATCGCCACTCGCACAAGCTGGCTGCGGGTGCGAACGCCCGCTTTGTTGAAGAGTTCCTGGATGGTGGCCTTTACCGAGGTTTCCGAAGTCCGAAGCTGCGCCGCGATTTCCTTATTGCTCAGACCATCGAGGATGCAGCGGAGCACAACCCGCTGGCGGTCAGTTAACTCCTGAGCCTTGGCTAGGATGTCGGTCTTGTCCTTTGCGTCAGATAGAGCAGAGCGCAAAAGACCTGTATCCCACCAGGTTTCTCCCTGGGCGACGCGGTTGATCGCTTCGAGAAGCTGGCGGGTCCCACTATGTTTCAAGATCACACCGGCCGCTCCGGAGTCCAGGGCAGTCAGCGTAGCGCTCGCTCTCATGCCGGCGGTCAACATCAGCACTCTCGCGTTGCTCCCAGTCCCGCGCAGATCCCTGAGCAGATCAGTGCCCGACTCTTCGCCAAGGTCGTAGTCGAGCAAGATTACGTCGACGGACGTTTCTGAGATGATTCTTCGCGCCTCCGCGATGGTGGCGCAGTGCCCCACAACGCTGAGGCCAGCTTCCACAGCAAGCAATCGAACGAGACTCTCCCGGAACAGTGCGTGGTCATCGATGAGAAGGATACGCACACTTCCGCTCATGCTGCCTCCCTCCGCAGGTACGGGATAAGAGCATGATGCACCCAACGGGTGTGCACTATCCGCCGTTCATCCGAAAGATATCTAACTGCAACCGGAAGATAGTGTCAGGTCCAGCGCCGGCAACCTTAGAGTGAAGCGAATGATTGCCACAAAGCGACCCAAAGCAGACGGGCCCCAACGGGAAGCGGGGTTGGAGGCCCAATGATCCGCAGGCTCGTCGACTTTGCGCTGCAGAACCGGTTTCTTGTACTCGCAGCCGCTATCCTGCTATTTGCGTGGGGTGCGGTTTCGTTCCACAACCTCCCGGTTGAAGCGTATCCGGACGTGGCGAATAACTATGTAGACGTCATCGCGCAGTGGCCTGGAATTTCCGCCGAACAGATCGAGCAACAAGTCACCATCCCGCTCGAAACCGTGATGAACGGCATTCCGGGAGTTGCCCATGTCCGCTCGTGGTCCATCTTCGGACTCTCGACGGTGGAGATGGTCTTTGGCGAGGAGACGACGAACTTCGAGAACCGCGAGCGGGTGCTGGAGCGGCTTTCGCAGGTGACCATGCCTCCCGGAGTGGTTCCGCAGATGGGGACGGACTGGAGCCCGGTGGGCCAGATTTATTTCTACACGCTGCAAAGTACGAACCCCGAGTACGATGCGATGAATCTGAAGTCGCTGGAAACGTGGGTGGTCGAGAAAAATCTGAAATCTGTCCCCGGCGTGCCGGACACTAACCCGTTCGGCGGCCCCACGCGTGAGTACCAGGTGCGCCTCGACCCGGACAAGCTGATCTCCTACGGCCTCAGCATCGCGCAGGTGGAGCAGCAGCTCACAAACAATAACGCCAACGCGGGCGGCAGCTTTATCCAGGCCGGACTGCAGCAGATCAATGTTCGCGAAGTGGGCCTGGTCAAGGATGTCCAGGACATCGAGAACACCGTCGTCACCACTAAGTCCGGCACGCCGCTCCGGGTGAAGGATTTTGCCGTGGTTACTCAGGGGCCGGAGATCCGGCTCGGCCAGTTCGGCAGCACCTACCGCCGCGAAGATGGGAAGCTGGTCGATAACGACGATGCGGTCTCCGGAATCGCCGTGCTGCAAAAGGGTGATGATGCGCAGCCGGTGCTCGAGGGCATCCACGAGAAGGTGCAGCAACTGAATGACCAGATTCTGCCCAAGGGTGTGAAGCTGGCTCCCTTTATCGACCGAAGCGATCTGTTGCGCTTCACCACGCATACAGTACTGCAGAACTTGACCGAGGGGATGGTGCTGGTGGTCATCATCCTCTTTCTCTTCCTCGGGAACGTACGCGGAGCGCTGATCGTTGCGCTTACGATTCCGTTTGCGCTGCTGTTCGCCGCAATTTGCCTGGGCTTGCGGCATATCCCGGCCAATCTGCTTTCGCTGGGCGCGCTGGATTTCGGCATGGTGGTGGATGGCGCCGTGGTGATGATCGAGAACATCGTTCGGCATCTTACGCACAACAATAAGGAAAACCGGTCTCCGGCAGAGAGAATCCGCGAGGCGGCGCACGAGGTGCAGCGGCCCGTGTTTTACGCAATCCTGATCATTATCACGGCCTATCTTCCCATCTTCACGCTCCAGGCAGTCGAAGGACGGCTCTTCCGGCCCATGGCCTGGACTGTGGCCTTCGCTCTGCTGGGTGCGCTGATGTTCTCGATGCTGATCGCTCCTGTCCTGGCCACATTTCTTTTCAGTACGGGAGCAAAGGAGTGGAAGAACCCGGTGATGGAGTTTCTCGTCGCCCGCTACCGGAGTTGCGTGACGTGGGCCATCCATCACCGCACGGTCACGGTCGGCACAGGCGTGGGCTGCCTGGCGCTCGCAATATTCCTCTTCTTCGGGGGCGTCATCGGCTCCGAGTTTCTTCCTCACCTGGATGAGGGTTCGCTGTGGGTGCGAGGCACTCTGGCTCAAAGTGCGGGACCTGGTGAAGGTATCAGCGTTGCGAACCAGGCCAGGATTCTGCTCTGTTCTTTTCCTGAAGTGACCGAGTGCACCAGTCAGACCGGCCGCCCGGACGACGGAACGGACCACACCGGATTCTTCAATACCGAGTACTTCGTGGGCCTGAAGCCCAAGGAAGAGTGGCGTGCGGTCTTTCACCAGAACAAAGATGACCTGATCGCCGCCATGAATCAGGAGTTGACGGACAAGATTCCAGGCGTGGTGTGGGGGTTCTCGCAACCAATTGAAGACAACATGGAAGAGGCGGTCAGCGGGGTCAAGGGCGAACTGGCAACCAAAATCTATGGCAGCGATCTGCACGTTCTGGAGGACAAGGCGAACGCCGCTGCCGCGGTTATGAGCCAGGTCAAAGGCATCACGGACCTGGCGGTCTTCCAGGTTACCGGTCAGCCGGATCTGAACTTTGTAGTGGACCGGGACAAGGCGGCGCGCTTTCAGATCAACGTGGCAGATGTTCAGGACGCCATCCAGACCGCGGTAGGGGGCAATGCCCTCACCCAGGTCCTGCACGGCGAAGAAGTCTACAATCTCACGCTGCGCTATCTGCCCGAGTATCGCGATAGCCGGGAGGCGATCGACAACATTCGCCTGATGTCACCGTCGGGCGAGCGCGTTTCGCTGGCCCAACTTTGCACGGTCAAGGAAGCGGATGAGGGCTCAGAAATCTATCGCGAGAACAACGAGCGGTATGTTGCCATCAAGTACAGTGTGCGCGGCCGCGCCCTGGGAGATGCAGTGAAAGAGGCCATCCGGAAGGTGACCGCGCAGGTGGAACTTCCACGCGGATATCACATCGGATGGGAGGGCGAGTATCAGAGCGAGGTACGCGCAGAGGCCCGGATGTTGATCATCGTTCCGGTGACCGTGCTGCTAATCTTCATCGTGCTGTATTCGATGTATCAGTCGTTGAAGTGGGCGGTTTTGATTCTTGCGAATGTAGCCATGGCCAGCGTCGGCGGCCTGCTGGCGCTCTTGATAACCCATAACAACCTGAGTGTTTCGTCCGAGGTTGGCCTGCTCGCGCTGTTCGGCGTAGCCGTACAGACCGGCGTCATCATGCTGGAATACATCAATCAGATGCGCACTCGCGGACACACGGTTGAGGATTCCGCGATTGAAGGCGCGGTTCTGAGGCTGCGCCCGATCATGATGACCATGCTGGTTGCCACTCTCGGCCTGCTGCCGGCGGCTATGTCCCACGGCATCGGCTCGGATTCGCAGCGGCCCTTTGCCATCGTTATCGTCGGCGGGCTCATTGCCAACCTTGGCTTGAGCATCTTCCTGCTGCCGACACTCTATGTCTGGATCGCCGGAGAGAATGACGTTCTACCCGCGCTGGAACCGGAGTTTGAAACCTAATCGCGGCCCGCAGCGGTGGCATTAGAACGACAGAGACAAAGATTACTGCCTCGGGGAATTCGCAATTACAGAAAGGGGAGTGAGAGCTTGGCGCAGGCACAGCATTCAAAGCGCGCTTATAAAGTCATCAGGCGACCCCGCAGAGGGCGCTTGAACCGGCTGTTACTGGTTGGCAGCGACGACGCGTTCAAGAGCGATACGGCGCGCCGTATCTTCGGCGGACATCCGTTCCGCATCGCCGCCAGATCGACAACCCTGCTGGGGGCGCTCGCACGCCTGGAATCCGGCGCTATTGACCTGGTTCTGCTGAGCCGTGAATTCAGCACGGAAGAGTTGTCGCTTTTTGCCTTCGATGCGCACCGGCGCGGCTTCGCCGGCCTAATCCTGCATGTGGCGTCCGCCACCGATGAACCAACTGCAGTCGCCGCGGGGAACAAATCGTCGAACTGGCACCCTGGTCCTCGAGATCGGGATGACGGATCGCAAGAAGGCTCGTCGAGTCCAGAAAGTGAGCTTCGTTGGCTCTCCAGCCAGTCCGTGGACGCGCAAAAACGCCTGGCATCGGACGAATCGCACGGCTCTGTGTTGTTCACGGCAAGACAGCAAGCTGTGCTTACGCGAGTGTCGGAAGGGTGGACGAACCGGCAGATCGCCCGGCAAATGAAATGTTCGGAAGGATCGGTGAAAGCAGTTCTGCAAGAGCTCTTCAACAAACTTGGCGTCAGAAAGAGAGCGCAGATCGTGCGGATGGCCTTTGAGAAGACTCCGTGGAGTCCCGGGGAAGCTTGATGCAGGGACGCAGCTATTCAAAACTTGACCAGTACCGCGATGAATGGCTTTTTTGATTGGCAATCGACCGAAATAGTAGAATCTCAGGCGATTTGAGTAGAATCTGTCTGATGATTACCAGCATCCACACCCTGATTTATTCCGACGATGCCCCCGCAACGCGCGCCTTCCTTCGCGACGTGCTGGGCTGGCCCTGCGTGGAGGATGCGCTGGGCGGAGGCGCGGGTTGGCTGATCTTCAAGACCGGGCCGAGCGAGATGGGCGTGCACCCAACCCACAGCGTCTACGATGGCAAGACGTACGAATCGCCGCGGCACCATCTGATCTCCCTGATGTGCGACGACATCGCACGCACGGTGGCTGAACTGAAGGGCAAAGGAGCGGAGTTCCACGGTGAAGTTCAGGATCACGGATACGGACTGGTGGCGATGATGGCCGTGCCTGGCGCGGACGACATGATGCTCTACGAGCCCAAGCATCCGCTGGCGTATAGCCTTTGACCGAGGACACTCGGGGCCGTCGAACAAGACACCAACGCTGTGGGTCACCATCGGCGTTAGCGAGATTCTGAGAATAATTATCGAAAGCGCTTTCCATCCCTTGGGCCTTTGCTGTAGTGTTATCAACATTCTGTCGGGCCCCGTACCACTTAAATAAATGTTTTGCAATACCGCCGTGCTCATTTTTCGGCCGCGCTTGCAGAGACGTTGTGATGTCGACACTCCAGTTGGCGGGCACACCGTCTGTTCGCGTTGGTGACTTGCCGGATTCAAGTTAATCCGGCGAATGAGCAGCCCGAATGCAAAAGGTCCCGCCCAAGCGGCGAGCCGGTTCGGGCAAACGCGCGGGGGCCAGCTTTCAAAAAACAACATACACGCGAGTCATGGTCGTGGGCTTTGCCGTTTTTTCGATTTCGAATGCGAAGGTCCTATTCGCTTGCTTTGCAGTTAGATTTCGTTCTCAGGAGCCCGGCATGACGAGCTATGTGAAGTCCCCGTACGGTTGCGTCAAGACGATTTTGCGCAGTTCTCTTCCCCTCACCCTGGCCTCGGCTTCCTCTGCCCTGCTGCTCCTGCTGGTTGCGGTTGGACTGTCTGGATGCGCGAACAAGGGCTACACCAGCCCGGTTGACGGCAACGGCGTGTCCGGCGCGGTCATTGGCGGCCAGAATCCGGTGACCGGCAGCACGATTCAGATCTACGCCGTGGGCTCCGCGGGAGACGGGTCTGCCGCAATGCCGCTGATAAGCGCGACGCTGACCACCAGCGACGGCAGCAATACGATGGACAGCAACGCCAATCCCGGCAACTCCAACAACAATTTGTCCGCCGGTTCGTTCACGATTCCCCCGGGCGACTACACCTGTCCCAGCGGGTCGGCCGAGGTGTACATGGTGAGCAAGGGCGGGAACCCCGGCCTGGGCACAGGCGTGAACGCCAACCTGACTCTGATGACCGGCCTGGGCCAGTGTGGCAACCTGTCCTCATCGAGCTATATCGTCGTCAACGAACTGACCACCGTCAGTTCGCTGGCCGCGCTCTCGAACTTTGCGGCTTCCTATTCCGCACTGGGTTCCGGTTCCGGTGACGCGAGCCAGTTGCAGGCCCAATTCTCCGAGGTCAACGAATACACCAACACTGGTAACGGTACCGTTCCCGGGCCAACGCTGCCGGCCGGTTATTCTGCTTCGAGTACTGCGATCCAGACGCTCGGCGACATCGTCGCGGCTTGTGTGAACTCAGCCGGCGGCGTGGCCGGCGATAACTCTGCGTGCGGCAACCTGTTCTCACTGGCGACCATATCCGGCAACCCGGCGCCGACGGACACCGTTGGCGCCGTCATTAATATCCTCAATCAGCCCTCCGTCAATGTTTTCCCGATCTTCGCCCTGCTGCCTGCGAACAACCCATTTGAGCCGACGCTCTCCAGCGCGCCCACCACCTGGCAACTGCCCATCACCTCCAGCACGGCGACCCAACTGGCATTCACGGCTGGACCATCGAGCACCGCCGCGGGATCGCCCATCACGTCGATCACGGTGACCATTGAGAATGCGAGCAGCGCCCCGCAAACCTCCGCCACCAACGCGGTCACGCTCGCCATCGGCGCCAACCCCAGCAATGGGACCCTCAGCGGCACCACCACCGTCAACGCCGTCAACGGAGTCGCGACCTTTACTGGCCTCAACATCAACAAAACCGGCACCGGATACACGCTGACTGCCTCGGCTACCGGCCTTACCGGTGCGACAAGCGGGACGTTCAACATCACGCCAGGTGCGGGAAACAAGCTGGCCTTCGGGGTGCAGCCTCCCGCAAGCACCGCCGCGGGCGCTTCGATGACACCCCCGTTCACCGTCCTGGTCGAAGACTCCGACGGCAACACGGTCACCACCTCGACAGCGACGGTGACGCTGGCAATCGGGGCCAATCCGGCCAGCGGTACGCTTACCGGAACCTCTGCGAATGCGGTCGCCGGCGTTGCCACCTTCTCAGCATCCAGCATTAACAACGTCGGCACCGGTTATACGCTCGCCGCTTCCAGCACGGGTTTGACGGGAGCGACCAGCAACACCTTCAACATTACGGGTTCGGCGATCACCATCGGCGCAACCACCGTCGGCAATAACATGATCACCACTTTGGGTAGCCTGTCACTGCCCGGAGCCGCGCCGGCCAGCGAACAGTTGACGCTTACCAGCAACGATCCAACCCACTTCCTGCTCAGCACCAGTTCCACCGCCGTCGGCACCGCCTCGGTCACGCTGACCTTGACCATAGGCAGTTCCAGCATTCCCGGCACCGTCTACGTCCAAGGTCAGAACTACAGCGGCACCACCGCCATCACCTCCACCATCACCGCCAGCGCCAGCGGCTTCGCCAACGGAACCGGAAACCTGTCGCTGTATCCCTCCGGCCTTGGGTTCAATACCAGTTCGTTCAGCACCACCACCCAGGCGGCGGCCACAACGCTCACCATCGGGTTCAATGAGCTGAACCCAGGTACCCTCACCTTCTACACCCAGGGAAATCTGGGTCCGCAGGCGCCCACTCTCAACCTCTCCGTCGCCAGCGGGACCACCACCACCGGCACCATTACCGGCAGTCCAACCACATTCCCAGGCGGTGGGGCCTACTACAACCAGTCCACCGCCTTCAAACCAGCCGGAGCGGGCACCAGCACCCTCACCATCACCCAGCCCTCGGGCTACTACGCCTGCTCCTGCTCCAACTGGCCGCTCTCCATCGTGGCCACCGTCAACGCGCCAACCATGAGCGTGCCCACCAATTCAATTGTGGGCAATAACCTGATCACCAGCTTCAACATCAATCTTCAGACGGCGCCATCCGCGTCCGATACTTTTACCATCACCAGCAGCGATCCGACCCACCTCTCCCTCAGCTTGACGGCGGGAGGTCTCGGCAGC
>Ga0181520_10010250_pt1 | contig 12626 bp, 12 predicted proteins | sample PEATcosm2014_Bin_29_FD_132451 | JGI IMG/M metagenome (GOLD analysis project Ga0181520, IMG submission 132451) | Peatland microbial communities from MTU Mesocosm Facility, Houghton, MI, USA - PEATcosm2014_Bin02_30_metaG | ecosystem: Environmental > Terrestrial > Soil > Wetlands > Peat | place...
AAGACCGGCTCCGGTCGGCGCTACCCCAGCCGCCGACCATCCCGTCGAGCCGCTTCGCGGAAAGTAAGAAATTGATTGGGCCGCTACCGCGGCAAGTGACAAATTTAAATCAGGACTTGACCGCGGCAGCGCGAGCCCCTTCGATATTGGTCGTTGAATGTGGAATGTTGGATGTTTCGTCTGCGGTTCAGGGGTTCAATGCGCGAACGGTTTCGGGGGATCTGACGCTGGCGCTTCGCGGGTAGCGGGCGCGCATCTGACGCAGCGGGGGCAAGAAATGTCAGGCCATCGGCAAAATACGGCAAGTGTCGGGGGGCCGGGTGCCCTAAATTCTGTGCATCGCCATCGCCGCCACCGGGGCAGTGCGGGGCGGTCTGCCGCGGGCACGCGGTCTTTTATCCATGAGCCAGTTGCAAGATGAATTGCAGTTACGCGTCCGGTATAGCGAAACGGACCAGATGGGGACGTTTTATAATTCGCGGGCGCTGGAGTGGTTTGAATGCGGGCGCACGGAGCTGATGCGCCGGAAGCTGGGGTTTTCGTATGCGGCGCTGGAAGCGCGGGGCGTGTTTTTGCCGCTGATTGAAGCGCACTTGGAATTCCTGGGCGGGGCGCGGTACGACGACTTGCTGGACATCGCCACGGCGGTGGCCGTGGCCGGGCGGGCGCGGCTGCGGTTTGACGTGCAAATCCGGCACCATGACACCGGCAAGGCGGTGGTGCGGGGTTACACGGTGCACGCCTTTACCGATGCGCACAGCAAGCCGATCCGGCCGCCGGAATGGTTCGGGGAGCAGTTGCGGCAGGCGGCGGGGCCGGCGGAGAGCTGATTTCACATGAGTTCACCAGAGCGACAATTATTAAGCGGAGACAGCGCGATTGCGCTGGGGGCGCTGCACGGCGGCGTGGCGCTGGGCACGGGTTATCCGGGCACGCCCTCGACGGAGATCCTGGAATATTTTTCCCGGATTGGCGGCAACGCCCAGTGGTCGCCGAACGAGAAGGTGGCGCTGGAGGTGGGCATCGGCGTGGCGTACGCGGGGGCGCGGTCGCTGGTGACGATGAAGCACGTGGGCTTGAACGTGGCGGCGGACCCACTGTTCAGCGTGGCGCACACGGGGGTGGTGGGGGCGTTGGTGGTGGTGTCGGCGGATGATCCGGGCATGGCGTCCAGCCAGAACGAGCAGGACAACCGCCGTTACGCGGTGGCGGCGGGGTTGCCGCTGCTGGAGCCGGCCGATTCGCAGGAGGCGTATGATTTCACGTTCGCGGCGATGGAGGTATCGGAGCGGTGGAAGATCCCGGTGCTGCTGCGGGTGACGACGCGGGTGTGCCACACGCAGGCGCCGGTGCAGGTGCGGGCGGCGGTGCCGCCGCCGATGCCGCATTTCGAACACGATTTGCGCGGGCGGAATTTGATTCCGGCAAATGCGCGGCCGGCCCACCGGCGGCTGCGGCAGAAACTTTCGGAACTGGCGGAATGGAGCGAGACGACCCCGCTGAATGCCATCACTTGGGCCGGTAAAAAGCTCGGCATCATCACCTCGGGCGTTTCGTATCTGCATGCGCGCGAAGCGGCGCCGGACGCGAGTTTTCTGAAGCTGGGCTTCACGCATCCGCTGCCGCTGCGGAAGATCGCCGAATTTGTGCGGGGCGTGGAGCGGTGCGTGGTGATCGAGGAGGGCGACCCGTACCTGGCGGATGCGATTCGCGCGGCGGGGCTGACCGTGGAGAGCAAGCCGGAGAGGTTCCGCTTCGGCGAACTGAACGTGGACCGCGTGCGCCGCATTTTGGCGCGGGACGAATCGGCGGAGCCGGCGCGGCCGCCGGGCAAGCCGCCGGAATTCTGCGACGGTTGTTCACACCACGTCGTGTTCCAGGCGCTGAAAAACCTGGACTGCATCGTGGCGGGGGACATCGGGTGTTACGCGCTGGGCGTGCTGCCGCCGTATTCGGCGATGGATTGCTGCGTGTGCATGGGCTCGAGCATCGGCATCGGCCTGGGGTTGCGCCACGTGCTGCCGCCGGCGGAAGCGCGGCGGGTGGTGAGCGTGATTGGGGACAGCACGTTTGTGCACAGCGGCATGACGGGGCTGGCGGAGATGATTTACAACCCGCCGCCGACGGGGCATGTGGTGGTGATTTTGGACAACAGCACCACGGCGATGACGGGGCACCAGGAACATCCGGGCACGGGGCGCACGCTGGAGCACGCGCCGACGGGCCGGGTGGTCTATGAGGACCTGGGGCGGGCGCTGGGCCTCGAGCAGGTGCACGTGCTCCCGCTGGGCAAGGATTGCATGGAATTCCAGCAACTGCTGAAGGCCTCGCTGGACAGCGAGAAACTGGTGCTGATCGTGGCGCGGCGCCCCTGCGTGCTGGCGGCCAAACACATCCGCGAATACGAGCAGAACGCAAAAGGCGCGGCGGGTGCGCCGGCCCGGGAGATTTTGGCAAAATGAAAAAAGTGGTTAATGTGATCATGGCGGGCCTGGGCGGGCAGGGCGTCATCAAGGCGTCGGACATCCTCTCGGAAGCGGCGTTTCGGGCCGGGTTCGAGGTGAAGAAGAGCGAGATTCACGGGATGAGCCAGCGGGGCGGTTCGGTGACGAGCGACGTGCGGTTTGGGCCGCAGGTGCTGAGCCCCATGGTGCCGCCGGGGGAGGCGGACTACCTGGTGGTGCTGGCGGCGGACCAGGTGGAGGTGAACCGCGGCCAGTTGCGGGCGGGCGGGGTGCTGATTGTGCCGGAGATGATTGACCCGGCCCGGCTGTCCAACCGGAAGAGTTTCAACGTGGCGCTGCTGGGGGTGCTGAGCCAGTATCTGGAGATTCCCGAGGCGCAGTGGCGGGCGGCCATCCAGGCGTGCCTGCCGGAGAAATTGCGCGCGGCGAACCAACAGGCTTTTGACGTGGGGCTTCAGGTGGTGATCGGGAAAAAATAATCATGAAAAAAAATCAACCGGCCGGTTTTCATCCGGTCAGCGCACCGGATTTTCTGCCGGTGGAGCAGTTGCGGAGTTTGCAGTTGCAGCGGCTGCAAGGGATGGTGCAGCGGGCTTACGACAAGGTGGAGCTGTTCCGGCGGCGGATGACCGAACGCGGCTTGACGCCGGCGGACGTGCGCACGCTGGAGGACATCACGCAGTTGCCGTTCACGATGAAGTCGGATTTGCGGGACACGTATCCGTTCGGGCTGTTTGCGAGTCCCATGCGGGACATTGTGCGCCTGCACGCCTCCACGGGCACGACCGGCAAGCCGATCGTGGTGGCCTACACGAAGGAGGACATCAAGGTCTGGGAAAACGTGATCATGCGCAGCTTTGCGGGCTGCGGCCTGCACGCGGGCGACGTGATTCAAAACGCCTACGGCTACGGCCTGTTCACGGGCGGCCTGGGCGCGCACTACGGCGGGGAGGCGCTCGGCGCCACCATGGTGCCGATTTCCGGGGGCAACACGCAGCGGCAATTGATGCTGATGAAGGATTTCGGGACCACGGCGATCTGCTGCACGCCGAGCTATTTTCTGCACATCATCGAGCGGGCGCCGGAATTCGGGGTGAACCTCAAGGAACTGGCGCTGCGGACGGGCGTGTTCGGGGCCGAGCCGTGGACGGAAGCCATGCGCCGGCGCATCGAGGCGGAAAGCGGCATCAAAGCCTACGACATCTACGGCCTGTCCGAAATCATCGGGCCGGGCGTGGCCACGGAGTGCCAATGCCAGGCGGGGCCGCACATTTTCGAGGACTGGTTTTATCCGGAGATCATTGACCTGAAGACCGGCAAGCCGGTGACCGACGGCGGGGAGGGCGAGCTGGTGCTCACCACGCTGGGCAAGCAGGCCATGCCGATGATCCGGTATCGCACGCGGGACATCACGGCGCTGACCAGCGAGCGGTGCGAATGCGGCCGCACGCTGCGCCGCATCCAGCGGATCGGCCGCCGGAGCGACGACATGTTCATCATCCGCGGCGTGAACGTGTATCCCTCGCAGATCGAGACGGCGCTGCTGAAAGTGGAGGGCACGCTGCCGCATTACCAGATCATTTTGACGCGCCAACGGGGCCTGGACGAGGCCGAGGTGCAGGTGGAAGTGACGCGGGAAGTGCTGGGCGACACGGTGGGCGCGCTGGAGCAGGTGCAGCGGCGGCTCAGCCAGAGCGTGGAATCGCTGACGGGGCTGCGTTTCAGCATCCGGCTGGTGCAACCGCAGACGCTCCAGCGCAGCGAGGGGAAAGCCAAGCGGGTGATTGACCAGCGGAAAATGTGAAGGAGAAAACCATGAAACTGAAGCAACTTTCGCTATTCTTGGAGAACAAACCGGGCGCGCTGAGCCGGCCGATCCGGCTGCTCGCCAAGGCCAAATTCAACATTCTCACGCTTTCGATTGCGGAGGCGAACCAGTTCGGCATCCTGCGCCTGATCCTGCGGGATTGGGAGCAAGCCAAGAAACTGCTCGAGAAAAACGGCTTTGTCGTGCGGGTCACGGACATGGTGGCCGTGGAAGTGTCGGACGAGCCGGGCGGGCTGGCGCGGATTTTGGGCGTGGTGGAAAAGGCGGGCATCAACGTGGAATTCATGTACGCGTTCACGGAAAAGCGCGCGAACAAGGGCGTGCTGGTCTTCCGCTTCGATGATCCGGACAATGCGATCAAGATTTTGCAAAAGGGCAAGGTGAACGTGATCGCGAGCACGGACCTGCAGAACGGGGCGGAGGCGGCATGAGCCTGACGGAAGCGGAGTTGAAGCGCTATTTCCAGCGCGACCAGTTTGCGGCGCAGGCGCACATCGAGCTGCTGACCGCCGGCACCGGCAAGGCGACGGCCAAGATGACGCTGCAGCCGCTGCATTTGAACGCGCTGGGCACGGTGCATGGCGGGGCGATTTTTACGCTGGCGGATTTCACGTTTGCCGTGGCCTGCAATTCGTACGGCACGATGGCGGTGGCGCTGGAGGCGAGCATGGTGTTCATGAAGGCCGCCACCACGGGCACGCTCTGGGCCGAGGCGCGGGAGATGTCCAAGAATTTCAAGGTGGGCTTGTACGTGGTGGAAATCAAGGACGACCAGGGCGACTTGGTGGCGCAGTTTCAGGGCGTGGCGTATCGCAAGAAGGACAGGCTTTTGGGGCAAGGCTGAAGGCTGAAGGCTAAAGGCTAAAAAAACAATTTGAGTGAGCAACCGCCAGCTTTGAAAGCGCGCACCAAGACGTTTGCCCTGCGCGTTATCAGGATGTATTCCAAGCTGCCGAAGAACGTTATCGTGGCGCAGGTGCTCGGCAAACAAGTCCTGCGTTCCGGCACTGCGGTTGGTGCCAATTACCGCGAAGCTTCCCGCGCTCGCACAAAACCCGAGTTCATTTCCAAAACCGGCGATTGCTTGAAGGAAATCGAAGAAACCGAATACTGGCTGGAATTGCTCGTGGACAGTGGATGTGTGACTGCAACCAAGATGGACGCGCTGCTTGATGAGACCCGGCAATTGATCGCCATCCTCACGGCCATTAACAAAAATGCTAAAGGCTGAAGGCTAAAGGCTGAAAATGGAGAAATGGCGCGCGATGTTTTTTTTATTTTTTAGCCTTTAGCCTTTAGCCTTTAGCATTTTTCCTGAAGCTCCGCCTCATTGGCCCAGAGCGCGATAAAACTGCCACGGCGCAGACGTGAGATTGGTGAGGGCCACGCTCCAGCAGCCATTCGTATCGGCGGCGTTGGTGATAATGGATTGCCAGTTGATCGGCGGTGTCAGGTTGGTGGCGGTCTGCAGGATATAGGGATAATTGGGCGTGCCGGTCAGTTGCAAGGTCAACTGCTGTCCGCTGGCGGCGCTGCCGACGCTGGCGGAAAACTGTTGGGGCGGCAAAAATGCGGACAGTGTGGCCACACTGCTGGTCACGCTGCCGTAGGGACTGCTGACGGTCACCGAATAATAACCGCCGTTCGTCATGGCCACATTGGTCAGCGTGAGCGTCGGGAAGCCCGCATAATGCACCTCGCGGACCCGGCTGTTGAAGATGTCGGCTATGTACATGTTCCCCACGGCATCAAACGTCACGTTGTTGGGCCGATACAGGCTGGCATCCAGGGCCGGGCCGCCATCGCCCGCATAGGTTCCACCTCCGCCGGCCGCCTCGGCGCCGTTGCCAGCCACCGTAGTGATGATCCCGCTGGCATCCACCCGGCGCACGCGGTCATTGTTGTTGTCTGCAATGTACAGGTTGCCTTGGGCATCAAAGGCCACCCCTTGCGGATACCACAATCGTGCTTGGGTGGCGGGGCCTCCGTCACCCGAATAGCCAGCGGTATTGGTGCCGGCAACGGTGGAGATGATGCCGTTGGTGTCCACCTTGCGGATGCGATTATTATTCCAGTCGGCAATGAAAAGATTTCCCGTTGCGTCCAGAGCCACGCAAGCCGGCCAATATAAGGTGGCACTGGTGGCAGGCTTGCCGTCGCCGCTATAACCCTCGCCGCCTGTCCCCGCGACGGTGGTGATGATCCCACTGGCATTCACCTTGCGGATGAGGTTAAAGCCATATTCTGCAATATAGTAGTTGCCCAGGCCGTCGAAAGTTACAAACCAAGGCCCGTTAAGATAGGCGTTGGTGGCGGCGACTCCGTTCCCCACGGACACCTTCGTATTGCCGGCGACGGTGGTGATGATGCCGCTGGTATTCACTTGGCGAATGAGGTTATTTCCGGTGTCGGCAATATAAATATTTCCCACCGGGTCAATGGCCACACCCTGGGGCATATCCAGCTTGGCGTTGGTGGCTGGGCCGCCATCTCCAGGGTAAGTGTTACCCTTGCCGGCCACCGTGGTGATAATGCCATTGGTATCCACCTTGCGAATGCAAAAGTTGAACAGGTCGGCAATATACCAGTTGCCAGCGGCATCAAACGCCACGTCGGCCGGGTAATTCAGACCCGCGTTCGTAGCCGCAAAGCCGTCGCCCGTATAGCTCCGCGTGCCATTTCCCGCTGCGGTGGTAATGATATTGTTGGTCAGATTAGTCCCATTGAACTGCCATTGGTAGCTGAACGGTCCCGTGCCGGACACGCCCACGGTTAATACGCTTGTTCCGCCGATGGCCGCCGACTGGGAGCTTAAGTCCGTCGTGATGGCCGGTGCCACACCGATCACCAGCGTGCTGGCGTTGCTTCCGTAGTAGTGAGGATCGGCGATGGCGGCGCTGACAATGTAAATCCCCGGATTTGTCGGCGAGATGGCCGAGCCGTTGTAGGTAAACTCCAGCGCCATTCCGGGCGGCACGGTAGTGGCCGTTACGTTGATCGCGCTGCCGGTGTAAGCCTGCTTCAAGTTGCTGAATAGCACGGTCGCCGGCGCCTGGAGGAAGCCCGTGGCCAGTGAGTGATACGCCTGATCCGCCGGGAATACGTTGGCGGCCAACAGGTGCGGCAAGTTGACCGGGATATTCGTGATGGCCGTTTTCGTGCCCAGGCCCAATTGCCCGTCATTGTTATAGCCCATCGCCCAAGCCGTCCCATCGGCCGTGACAAACAGCGAATGATCGGCGCCCGCCGCCACCGCCACCACGTTGCTGGCCACGTTGACCGGCGTTGAGGTCGTGAGGCTGGTTGAGTGGTTGCCCAACTGTCCATAATTGCCACGCCCCATCGCCCACAGCGTCCCGTCGGATTTTACAAACAGCGAATGATCGCCGCCCGCAGCCACGGCCACCACGTTGCTGGCCACACTCACCGGCAGGTTTGTGTCAGTGGTGGAACCATCGCCTAATTGTCCGCATTCGTCGTGCCCCATGGACCAGAGTGTGCCGTCGGCTGTGACGAAGAGCGAATGATACGTTCCCGCCGCCACCGCCACCACATTGCTGGACACGATCTCTGGCGAACCGGCGTCGTTGGTTGAGCCATCGCCCAACTGGCCATACTCATTATCTCCCAAGGCCCACAGCGTCCCGTCCGCGGTCACAAATAGTGCATGATATGATCCCGCGGCCACGGCCACCACGTTGCCGGCCACGCTCACCGGCAGATTGGCGCCGTTGCTTGTCCCAGTGCCCAACTGGCCATGGGAGTTGTCGCCCACGGCCCAGAGCGTCCCGTTTGTCGTCACAAAGAACGAATCCGCCGCCCCCGCGGCTGCCGCCACCACATTGCTGGCCACGCTTACGGGCAGATTGGCGTCGTTGGTCGTGCCATTGCCGAACTGGCCGTAGGAGTTATCCCCCATCGCCCACAACATTTCGTCTGCGGTCACAAACAGCGAAAAATACGCCCCCGCCGCCCCCGTCACCAAATTGGTCGCCACCGGGATCGGCTGGTTGGTGGTGCCGTTTGTGCCATTGCCCAACTGGCCCAATGAGTCATCTCCCCAAGCCAGCAGGGAGGGATTGCCGACCGCCACCAGCGCGGGCAAGCTGCTGCTGATCCCGCCGGCATTCGTAACCCAAACACTGTAGGCCCCCGAATTTGTCACGCCGGCGTTGGCCACCGTGAACGTGGGGTTCGTGGCGCCCGCCATCAGCCGGCCATCCTTGAGCCACTGATATGCCAGTGGCGGGGTGCCGGTGGCCGCCACGTTCAGCGTCAACGTTGCGCCCGTGGCCAGCACCTGATTGGCCGGCGGCAGGGTAATCGTGGGTTGCGCCAGCAATGAAATTGCGCCGACTGTCGCTATTGCAAGCGAAAGAAGCATCTTCCTCATCATGTTGTCAGGGTTTTATTCTGCGGTTTGTCAATCAGCCCGATCTCGAATCCGCGTGGTGAAGCCATTAATTGACGAAATCGGCCTCCATGGCAATTTTATTGTGAGGCGCTTTGATTCCCCATCCGCTTGGCAGTGCTGGATTGGCATGGGTTCAGCGGGCCAGGATTTGGCAAATCGGTAAACGGGTGTAAATTGGCGCGTTATGATGATCGCCAAGAAATACCAAGGACGGCGGGCGGCGGAACTGCTGCCGGTGCTGGACCGTGCCGATATGATCCGGCCCGCGGAGGCCTCACGGTTGCCCGCGGAGGACGATGCGTTGCTGGACGCCTATTCCCAAACTGTCAGCGGCATGGTGGAAGCCGTGCGCGACGCGGTGGTGAATATTCGCGTGCGCCAGACCGGGCCCAACGGCCAGCAACCCCACGGAGAAGGCAGCGGCTCGGGCTTCATCATCACGCCGGACGGATACATCGTCACCAACAGCCACGTCGTGCACGGCGCGGCGAGCGTGCGCGTGACGCTGGCCGACGGGCGCACTTATCCGGCCACGGTTTCGGGCGATGACCCGGATTCCGACCTGGCGGTGATCCGCATCAGCGCCCCCGAATTGGAGCACATTCGCTTTGGCGATTCGAACCGGCTGCGCGTGGGGCAGATTGCGGTGGCCATCGGTAATCCGCTGGGCTTTCAGCAAACGGTGACGGCGGGGGTGATCAGCGCGCTGGGCCGGAGCATGCGGGCGCAGTCCGGCCGGATGATGGACAACATTGTGCAGACGGACGCGGCGTTGAACCCGGGAAATTCCGGCGGCCCGCTGCTGAATTCGCGCGGGGAAGTGATCGGGGTCAACACGGCGATCATCGCCTCGGCGCAGGGGATTTGTTTTGCGATTGCCAGCAACACGGCGGAATTCGTGGCGGCGTGGCTCATCAAGGAAGGCCGCATCCGGCGGGCGTGGCTGGGCATTCACGGCCAGACGGCGCCGGTGCATCCGCGGATTGCGCGGCACCTGGGCCTGAAGACGCCGCAGGGCGTGTTGGTTTTGCAGGCGGAAACGGACAGCCCGGCGGCGCGGGCGGGCTTGCGCGAAGGCGATTTGCTCATCGGCTTCAAGGGCCGGCCGGTGACGAGCCTGGACGATTTGCAGCGGCTGCTGGTGGGCTCGGAGATTGGCGTGACGTCAACTCTGGCCGTGGTGCGGCACACGTTCCGGCTGGAACTGGAAGCGGTGCCCGCGGAAATGCCCGGGCGAGGCGTTCCTTGATTCAAGCGACGGCGAGCAGTTCCACCTCGAAGATCAGGGTGGCGTTCGGCGGAATGGCGCCCGGATAGCCTTCGCGCCCGTAGGCCAGTTCCGGGGGAATGGTCAGGCGCACCTTGTCACCCACCTTCATTTGGGCCACGCCCTGGTCCCAGCCGGCGATGACTTCGCCGACGCCCAGGTGGAAACTGAAGGGCTCATTGCGGTCCACGGAGCTGTCGAATTTGGTGCCGTCGGTCAAAGTGCCGGTGTAATGGACGGTCACGGAGTTGCCCGCCTTGGGGGTTGCGCCGTTGCCGGAGGCGAGTTTTTCGATTTTCAATTGAGCCGGAGCCATGCGGAAGTCTCGCCGGAGCGGCGGCGGACGTCAAACAGGTTTTCCGGGTGCGGGACGTTGAGCGGGGAAAATTTTCGCAGCGCGTTTCGGTGGTCGCGGAGCGATGTTGGATATTAGCCCGGCACGACGTGCCGGGTATTGGTTGCAAAAACGAAACCGTCCTGACGGGACGGGGGAAATCCGGCGTCCCTTCAGGACGCATGATTTCACCCGGCGCGGAACCAGCCACTTCGTAGCTGGCTAATCTCCGCCGTCGCTCCGCGACAATTTCCCCTTTACCCATTACAGGCGTCGGAAAACCGGATTTTCGGGGGGGGGATAAACGCTTTGCATTTTGAGGTCGGCGGATTAAGCTCGTTTAATAAACGAATCGGCGGTGGTGATGAATCAGAAAAAAGCGCTATTATTCCGTTCGAACAGACCCATGAGTAAACTCGACGCACTTTTGACGATAGCAGTTAGCGCAGCGTTGATTTCGTTGGCAACATGGGTGTACAGCCGTCGTGCGTTGCGGAAGTTTTGGGATAGAGCTTGCAGGGGGATTCGCTGGCGGCGACGGTTTCCAGACTCACCCAAGACAGAAATTCGAGAGTTTTTGAGCACGTTGGTTGATGCCTTCGGATTTCGGCAGTCACGGCGTTGTTGCTTTTCTCCTGATGACAAGCTGATGGACATTTATCGGGCTCTTTATCCTTTGCGGTGTTTGCCCGACAATTTGGAGTTGGAGACTTTTGGCCTGAAGCTGGAAGCGCGACACGGCGTTGATTTATTTACTTCGTGGCGAGATGACATCACTCTTGGAGAGCTTTATTCACAGACACGCAAACGAGCGGTCTAATGAACTGTGGCAGCGCGAGCCTATTGAAAGCGTTAAGTTATGAGCGACAAAATCAAACTGTTCCCGGGCGATACGATGCTCATCATGGTCAAGGACAATGCCGTGATTCACTTCACGCCGAACATGAGCCTGCCGCACTCGGAGTTCGTCAAGCGTACCACGGGCCAATTGCCGGAAGGGGCTTGGGTGGAACCGTCTCGAAGTTGGGCGACGAAGTGGCGGGCATCAGCTCCAAATACTTCTTCGGCTACCAGCTTCCCGGCCCGGATTGGGTACAGGTTGCGGTGAAGAAGAAATTTGAGTGAATTCACGCACGTTTATGAAATCGTTTTTTATCCTGATGATTTGTTTTGCCTGGCTCATGCCGGCAGTTTGTGTCACCGCCGCCGAACCAGAGTCGAAGATTCTTGGTGAGGCGACAAACAAGGCGGGTGATAAGGTGGTCGTTCGTGAGATTATTGTGGCGAAGAAGGTCGCCGACAATTCAGAGCATTCAGGGATGCACTGTTATCGTTTTGAGTTTTACTCGCTGGGATTTCTCCAGAGCTGTTCCACTCGTTGGGATTACGAGCCGCAGAGTGTCACAGTTCGCTGGACAAGCGACACCAAATGCCACGTTTCAATGTTGAATAATTGGCTCATTGCCGATTTTGACGCCGAGGCCTTCATGCAGTATCACGGCTCTGATTGGACATTTGCCCGCCGTATTGATTAGAGACTATGGTCACGATGCGTAAGTGGCTGGAGCCATCCGCCGTTGGCGCCGTCCGTTCCGCTATCCCGCTTCATGTCGGGGGGCGGCCGTGGGATTGGCTTCTGGCGCTAGGTGGCTTCAAGTGTATGCGCAAGTTGGTGCCATTAATTCTAGTTTGTGCGCTATTTGCCACAAGTGGCTGTGCCGCCTTCGGCTCACGAATCGTTGGCTGGGGATATTTTCAGGGAGTCCGTTGCGATTTTGACGAGATGTTTCGCCGAGATACGATAGACCCGCAGTGTCGTATCCATCCGGCACTTGCCGCCGTTGACATGCCGTTTTCGGCTGTCGGGGACGTTTTATTTGTTCCCGTGGACTTTTACAACAATTGCGAGCGAGTAGCCAACACGAACGCTTTGCGTTTGCAAAAGCCCAATACCCGGCCATGAAAAAACTCATCCCTTATATTCTCGCCTACCTCATCGTTGCCACCGGCACGGCTGTTTACCCATACGTTTACCGGCATCTCCTCAGCCCGACGATCACCGTGGCCCCACGGGGTTCGGTTGCGGTGGTCGTAAATCCCGGCATATCGCGTGAGGAGTTGGTGGCCAAGTTGAAGCAGGTCGGCTTGTCAGAAGCGGACGCACAGCACGCACCCATCGTTCGACCGGCACCGGTGGGGGCGCATGACGTTTTTCAGGAAAGTTCTGGAAAGCGCTTTTTTTATGGCTTTGGTATATACACATGTATATATTCTGTTCATGAATGAACTCAATCCGGCTCAAATTCTCCAACAGATTG
>Ga0181520_10010251_pt1 | contig 12625 bp, 14 predicted proteins | sample PEATcosm2014_Bin_29_FD_132451 | JGI IMG/M metagenome (GOLD analysis project Ga0181520, IMG submission 132451) | Peatland microbial communities from MTU Mesocosm Facility, Houghton, MI, USA - PEATcosm2014_Bin02_30_metaG | ecosystem: Environmental > Terrestrial > Soil > Wetlands > Peat | place...
CCCGAGGATAAGGTATTTTATCCCGGCTTCGGTCGAAGAGTTGTCAGCCTTATAAATCGCGGCCATGGCGTAGAGGCTCACTGTCGCGAGCTCGAGCCCCACATAAAGCGTGATGAGCTCTTTTGATGATACAAGGAACATAAGGCCGAGGGTTGAGCACGCCAGGAGTATGTAATAGGCCCCGGTGAATTTTTTTCCGGTTTTTACCGACTGGACCGAGAGCAGCCCTGTCAGCGCCGCAGCCAGCAGAATCATCATCTGTGAGAACCAGGAAAGTTCATCAGAGACATACGCGCCGTTTAAGAGCGTAGCCTCAGTTTTAAATCCCGCGGTATATGCCAGCAAGAGTGTTATCAATACAATAAATGCCCACCCTATTATCTCCTTCTTGTCTTTTATAATAAAATCAAGGAGCATCAAAAACACTATAATACCGGCAAGAATTATTTCGCCGGGCATCGCGTTTATAAATAAGCTCAAGTTACATACCTCCAAGTCTTACGGCTATGGGCAAAACCGATGAATGAATTACTTTCATTATGTAGAACGGGCAGAAACCAACAAGCAATATAAAAAACATAAGCAGCGCGAGCGCGGTAAATTCCACGCGGTTCGCGTCCTTTAAGGAGGCAAATTTCGGGTCCTGCGGCCCGAAGAATACTATCTGGACAACCCTTAATATATAGAAAGCCGTCACGACTATTCCAATGATAGCGATTATGGCCTGAACCGGGAAAGCCTTAAACGCGCCAAGGAAGACCGTTATCTCGGCTACAAAACCCGAGGTCCCGGGCAGCCCCAGCGAGCACAGCGCGGTAAGGGCAAAAAAGGCCGCCAGCGCCGGCATGTTTTTGGCCAGGCCGCGCATCTCGGTAATTATCCTTGTATGCGTCCTGCCGTAAGTCATCCCGACCAGGCCGAAGAAAAGCCCGGTCATTATACCGTGCGAGAACATCTGAAGTACCGCGCCGGAAAAAGCCGTTGAGTTCCCCGCCGCGATGCCGAGAAGGACTATGCCCATGTGCGAGACCGATGAATACGCCACTATATATTTCAAATCCCTCTGCGCAACAGCGCCGAGCGAGCCGTAAATAATATTTACAAGGGTTAAAATCGCGATTACCGGGAACCAGAATTTCGCGCCGTCCGGCAGCAGCCATACCGCTATGACCAGGCAGCCGTAGGCCCCAAGTTTCATCAACACTCCGGCGTGAAGCATTGATACGGCTGTCGGAGCCGAAGCGTGGCCGTCGGGCGACCAGGTATGAAACGGCCAGAGCGCCGCAAGTATTCCAAAGCCCACAAATAATATAGGAAAAAATATTATCTGGAATGTCCTGTCATATGTGATAGTGAGCAGTTTGTCAAAATCAAATGTGTGCAGCCCCGAGCCGAAGAAAAGGCCGAGTATTCCGGCAATTATAAGGGCGCTGCCCGCCATTAGATAAAGCGTGAGCTTCATGGCTGAGTATTCCTTCGGCCCTGTGCCCCATATTCCAATTAAAAGGTACATGGGCAGGACCGCGATTTCGTAAAACAGGAAGAACAGGAATAGATTGTATGTCATAAATACGCCGAAGACACCCGTGGTAAGGGTAAGCAGCAGTATGAAAAATTCTTTGGGCCTGTAAGTTACGTCCCATGACGCTAAGACGCCCGCGGTTATAATTATGCCGGTTAAAAGCACCAGCGTAACATTTATGCCGTTGACGGCCATAAAATAATTTATGCCCAGCGAAGCGGCCCAGGCATGGTACTCAATGAACTGGAAGCCCCCTTTTGTATAATCATAAGCAAGAAAAAGAAGTATTGAAAGCACCAGTGATATAACGGCAAATACAAGCGATGTTATCTTTACGGCTTTCTGGTTCGTTCCGGGAATGATAAACATGGCTATTACCGCCAGGAAAGGCATCATGTATATTATGGTCAGTATCGGTATGCGGCTCAGCAGCTGCGTTAAAATGGGCGCCATTTATCTGCCTCCAATTATCTTGAGCAGGTCCGGGCTGTATATCGCGAAAGCGATGATGACCACGAGCATACCGCTGAAAATCACAAGCGCGTATGTCTGCACGCTGCCGGTGGTGGCGCGCCTTAATTTATCGCCGCCCTGCCTTACGAGCCAGGCCGTGAAATTCACGAGCCCGTCCACGATATTCCTGTCGAACCATTTTATTGTCTCTGTTATAGCGAAGAAAATATTGCGTATGAAGAAAAGATATATTTCATCTATGTAATATTTGTTCTTTAAAAGGGTGTAAACAGGGCCGGCGTTTTTCTTCAGGTCACCGGCCTTAACCGCCTTGAGGAAATAAATAATGAACGCGATTGCAATGCCGGCAACAGCCACGGCAGACGAAGCGTAAGCTATGCGCATATTCATCGGCGCCGGGCTTTCCATCTCCCCGAAATAAATAAACTTTGAAATATTAAATGCGTGGCCGGGCATGCCGACGAGGCCGGCAAATATTGAAAATACGGCGAGTATCATAAGCGGCACAGTCATGGTAAGCGGTGATTCGTGGGCATGATTTTCGTGGCCGCTTTCCTTTCCGGTGAATGTCACAAGATAAAGCCTGAACATATAAAAAGCCGTCATAAAAGCGGTAACCACGGCAACGTAATATAGAACAATATGCCCGGAATTAAAAAGTGTCACAAGTATCTCGTCTTTTGACCAGAACCCGGCAAAGGGCCATATGCCGGAGATCGCCAGTGTGGCAATAAGCATTGTAATAGACGTTATGGGCATTTTCTTATGCAGGCCGCCCATGCGCCAGATGTCGTTCGTTCCCACTGAATGAATCACAGAGCCCGCGCCAAGGAACAAAAGCGCCTTGAAAAAGGCGTGGGTTGTAAGGTGGAACATTCCGGCTGTGTAGCCGCCCGCTCCGAGCGCGAGAATCATATACCCAAGCTGCGAAAGGGTTGAATAAGCGAGTATCCTTTTTATATCATCCTGAACAAGGGCGATTGAGGCGGCAAAAATCGCCGTAAACGCACCGGTATAAGCTATTATATTCATTGCCTGGGGAGAAAGTGAAAATATTCCATAAAGCCTGGCTACCATAAATACACCGGCGGCAACCATTGTCGCTGCGTGTATTAGAGCGGAAACCGGCGTCGGCCCCTCCATTGCGTCCGGAAGCCAGACATGCAGCGGAAACTGGGCCGATTTACCCGCGGCACCGCAGAAAAGAAGCAGGGCTATTACAGTAAGTGTGCCCGGATCAATGGCCCCTGATTTTACAAATTCGACAACCTTTATAAAATCAAAAGTTCCCGCCCTAAAAGTAACCATCAGGATGCCGAGCAGGAAGCCGAAGTCCCCCACCCTGTTGACCACGAATGCTTTTTTTGCGGCGTCCGAGGCTTCCGGTTTAAAGTACCAGAATCCGATGAGCAGATATGATGACAATCCCACAAGCTCCCAGAAAATATAAATCTGCATAAGGTTGTTGGATATAACAATGCCGAGCATTGAAAATGTAAAGAGTGATATAAAGGCGAAAAATTTGGAGAATCCCTCATCACCGTGCATGTATCCAATCGAGTATATCTGCACAAGCATAGATACAAAGGTGACTATAAAAAGCATTATTGCCGTAAGCTGGTTGACCATTACGCCGAGATTGAGTTCAATATTGGCTATGTACATCCACGGGATATTAAAAGACGACGCAACGGGATTGATAATCTGGCTGTAAAGAATAAAGCATGCCGTTAAGAATGCGAGCCCCACGGCCCCGATCGAGACAAGCGCGCTTGTCATTTTGAATTTTTTTGTAAACGCCACTATTACCAGGAATGCGAGGAACGGCAGTATGGCTGTTGCTATCCCGGCTATGCTTAATATTCCCAAAATAAATCCTCCGTTTTTGTATTTGCCTTTATTACCATTTCATCAGGTTCATTTCGTCCGCGTTTAAAACTTTCCTGCTCCTGTAAATCGCGAGTATTATGGCCAGTCCGAGTATTGATTCGGCTGCCGCCACAGTTATTATAAAAATCGTGAACAATTCGCCGTACGCCCCTTCAGGCGCCAGGAACCTGGAAAAGGCCACCATGTTTATGTTTACAGCGTTAAATAACAGTTCAAGGCTCATCAGTATGCCGATGGCGTTGCGCCTTGTAAGGATGCCGAAAATGCCTATTCCAAAAAGCACGGCGCTCAATATTATATAATGGGCAAGGGTTATCATTTGGCAGCCTCCCTGTCCCTGGATACTATGGCAATCGCACCGATGAGCGCAGCCAGCAGCAGCACAGATACCACTTCAAAAGGAACCGCAAAATTGGTAAGAAGCTGCGTCCCGATTACAGCTGTATTATCCCCCGCCTCGGCCTGCGCCGCCGACCTTCCAATCCTTGTCACCCAGTCCGTCTTAAGCACGGCCAGTATGATGAGCGTTACCGTCAGAAGCGATGTTATAACCGCGGGCCAGACCGCTTCATTTATCTGCGCGGCGCTGCTTCCGGCCAGCTGCTTCGTCAGGTTAATTACAAATATAAGCAGGACAACAACCGCCCCTATATATATGAGTACCTGAATGCCGGCGAGAAAGAAAGAACCCGCAAGCGCGAATATGGCCGCCACCCCGAATAATGATACGGCTAGGTAAAGCGCGCCGTGGAACACGTTCCTTGAAGTTACCAGCAGCACGGCTGAAAATACCGTAAGCGCCGCAAAGGCGTAAAAAAGAAGCAACTCAACCATATTAAGCTCCCTCTTCCTGTTTAAATTTGGACTGCCACCAGGGGGCTTTTTTCCCTGATATCTTATATTTCTCGGCGCAAAGATCGATTGTAAGTGTTGATTTATCTTCCGATGCGTTTTCATATTCGTCCGACATTACAATGGCGGCAAAAGAGCAGGATTCAACGCAAAGGTTGCAGTACATGCATGAACCCATATTATAAATATATTTAGAAGCCTTTGGTTTTGGCTTCCCGTCTTCGCCTATTAATTTTTCAACATCAATTGAATGATTGGGGCATGCCCTGACACAGAGCATGCACGCGGTGCAGCGGTTGTCGCCCGTGGCCGGGTCAACCGGCATCACCAGCCTGCCCCTGAAGCGAAGGCTTATATCCGGCCTTTTTTCCGGATACCGCAGTGTAATGGGCCGCCTGAAGCAGTGCATAAGGGTAACGCCAAGCCCCTCAAGCAGGCTTATAATTCCTTTTATCAAATCAACAAGGTATTTAATCATCCGTTCCTCTTCCTTTACTAAAGTTTTATAATTATTGCGGTAACAATCAAATTAACAAGCGATATCGGCAGCAGGTATTTCCAGGAAAACTGCATGAGCTGGTCAACCCTAATCCTGGGAAATGTCCACCTTATCCAGCAGAGTATTGTGATGACAAAATATGTCTTGATGAAAAACCAAACTATCGGGGGGAGAAACGGCCCTTCCCAGCCTCCCAGAAAGAGCGTCGCGGCAATGGCTGCGGTCAGAAATAAATTGGTGTATTCCGCAAGGTAAAAGAAAGCAAATTTCATAGCCGAATATTCGGTATTAAAACCGGCCACAAGCTCCGACTCCGCCTCTGGCAGGTCAAAGGGGGCCCTGTTTACCTCGGCGTTGCCTGTTATAAGGAAAATTATAAAACCTACAAACTGCGGTATTACAAACCATTTATAATTTGTCTGCGCGGCAACAATCCCGCTCATCTTCATTGTCCCGGCCATAAGCACTACCGTGAGAATTACGATTACCATGGGTATTTCATAGCTTACTATCTGGGCGGCGGAACGCATCCCGCCTATAAGGGAATATTTATTGTTGGAACCCCAGCCTGCCGCCAGTATACCTATAACCGTCAGTCCGGTTATTGCCAGTACGTACAGAATTCCTATGTTAAGATCCGCCGGTATGAGTCCGCTTCCAAAAGGAAGGACAAGAAAAACAGCGAAAGTCGGGATAAATATTATCAGCGGCGCCAGCCAGAACGAAAGAATGTCGATTTTTTTCGGGTTGATGTCTTCTTTTATAAGGAGCTTAACCGTGTCGGCCAGGGTCTGAAAGAGCCCCAGCGGCCCCACCCTGTTTGGCCCCTTTCTTATCTGCATGAGCGCCGAGATTTTTCTGTCATAATATATTATCCAGAGGGCGTTTAAAACAAGTATAAGCGTGACCGCGGCGACTATGACAAGCTGAAAGATAAAATCAAGAAGAAAGCCGGGCATGCCCCAGCCGGCCCATACGGAGTGCATCCAGGTATAAAATTCACTTAACGGCTTTCCACTGTTGTATAAAAGTTCCTTCAATAATGCCATTCTTTTTTCCTCTTTGGTGGTTTTATCTGTCTATTTCCGGTATAACAAGATCCAGGCTTCCCATTATGGCTATAACATCCGCTATTTTGGCGCCTATTGTTATCTCTTTGAGCACGCTTAAGTTGGAAAAAGACGGGCTCCTGAATTTTATCCTGTAAGGTTTGTCCGTGCCGTCGCTGACCAGATAAACCCCGAACTCGCCGCGGGCCGATTCAACCATCGTATAAACTTCGCCCGGCGCGGGCTTTATAAGCCTGGGTACTTTCGCGCAAAATTCTCCGGCGGGTATCATTGAGGCAGCCTGCTTTAAAATTTTCGCAGATTCCCTCATCTCGTCCATTCTTACCTTTAACCTGTCCCATGTGTCGCCGTTTTTACCCGTGCAGGCCTTAAAATCAAATTTCGGATAAACAGAATAGGGCGAGTTCTTCCTCAAATCTATCGCGCAGTCCGAGCCGCGCAGAGTCGGGCCCGTCACTCCGTAATTTATTGCCTTTGCCTTATCGAGTATACCGACCCCTTTTGTCCTTGACGCGAGTATCACGTTATTTATCAGGAGAGCCTCATATTCGCTTATCCTGTCCTCGAACTTTTTAAGAAATTTTTCCAGCCGCGGCAGAAAATCCTTCTGTAAATCATTTTTAAAGCCGCCTATCCTGAAAGCGTGGTGCGTGAGCCTGCCTCCGGTCATTCCCTCCACAATATCTATAACCTCTTCCCTTTCGCGGAAAGCGTAAAAAATCGGAGTTAAGGCGCCGACGTCCATGCCGAAAGCCGAGTACCAGAGCAGATGGCTCATTATCCTGTTTAGTTCAGCCAGCATAACCCTCATGTATTCAACGCGCTCAGGCAGCTGGATTCCCATAAGTTTTTCCACAGCCGCGACATATGCCCAGTTGTAATTAATGGCCGAAAGGTAATCGAGCCTGTCTGTATAAGGGGTTATCATATCGAATTTTTTGTTTTCGCACATCTTTTCAACACTTGAGTGTATGTAGCCCACATCGGGATATAAGCCGGATACTGTTTCCCCGTCAAGTTTGAGCACGATTCTCAATACGCCGTGCGTTGAAGGGTGCTGCGGCCCCATATTTAATATGTATTCCTCGTCTGATATCTTTTCCATTTCAAAAGGCGCTTTGATCACTTAAAACACTCCTGTTTTTTGTCTTTAAAACAAATCATTATGCTTTTGGAAGCGGTATCATGTCCGGATTTTTATAATCCTTGCGCAGCGGCGCTTCAATGCCGTCCGGCAAAATCAGCCTGTTCGGGTCCGGGTGTTTTAAAAATGTAATACCGAACATCTCCGCTGTTTCCCTTTCGTGCCAGTCGGCTGTTTGAAAAACCCCCGAAATTGTCTCCACAGCGGCTTTCGCCCTGTCGAGTTTAACCTTAAGCACCACCGCGTCAGCCGTGGTATAGGATAAAAAGCGGTAAACCACTTCAAGCGAATTATTCGCGGGAAGGTCAACAGCGGTTATAAAATTGAGCTGTGTGAAACCCAGCTCTTCTTTTAAAAATGATGCCACTGCCGCTATCTTTGCCGGCGCTATGTACGCGTTAAGTACGCCGAGATCCTCTTTTGACTCAAGCACCTCGTGCTTTGATTTTATCTTTTCAAGTATTTCCTGAAAGTTCATGGGGCCACCCTGGTCAATTTTTGTTTCATAATTTTTTTCTGGAGCTTTATCATGCCGTCAAGGAGCGCCTCGGGCCTCGGCGGGCATCCGGGTATGTATATGTCAACCGGGATAACCTTATCAGCGCCTTTGATTACGGAATATGAGTCATAAATAAAAGGGCCGCCTGAAATCGCGCAGGCTCCCATGGCAATCACGTATTTGGGCTCGGCCATCTGTTCATAAAGCCTTTTGACAAGCGGAGCCATTTTTGTGGTAATGGTGCCGGCGACTATCATAAGGTCGGCGCGCCTGGGCGACGCGGCAGGCACTTCAAAGCCGAACCTTGCCCAGTCATATTTGGCGGCGCCAGTGGCCATCATTTCCATGGCGCAGCAGCGCAGCCCGAATGTGAGGGTCCATATCGAATTTGACCTGCCGGCATTTATGGCCCATTCAGCCGAAGCAATAACTACGGGCATACCGGGTATCTTTTTTACGAATTTATCGTCAAGGCCGTTCATTAATCCCATTTAAGCTCTCCCTTCTTCCAGGCGAAAGCAAGGCCGAGGACAAGAATAAAAATAAATATAAGGGCCTCTGTCAGGGGCATAAAGCCTGATATTTTTCTGTAAACGACCGCCCACGGAAGAAGGAACGCGGCCTCAACAGCAAAAACCACGTATATAAGGGCAAATATATAAAATTTTATGGAATAGCGAACCTGGGCCCCGCCTATCGGGTCCAGCCCGCACTCGTAGGTAGTCCTTTTTTCATCGCCCGGTTTGTAGGGCATAAGCAGGTAATTTACCACCACTCCGCCCACAACCATTACAACAGCGAATCCGAGGAATACAAGGAATGTTCCGTATGCCAAATTTATCCTCCGTCAGTAATTTCTTAAAAGCATGTAATCGGCCAGTTCATACAAAACCGCGCCGTTTTTATCAGCGGCAAGCCCGGCCTGATCAAGGGCGTGTTTCGCGTCTTCTATATAAGAGACCGCCATCAGCTCTGCCAGGTCTATTCCGTCATATTCAAGGATAAAATCAAGTATCTTTTTTGCGGAGGAAGCCGCCTTTTTCCGCCTGAATAACTTCCTTATCCTGCCGGCCTCGGCTTTTGGCGCGTTATTAAGCGCAAGCACCAGCGGCAGGGTCGCCTTGCCTTCCTTTATATCGCTTCCGGCAGGCTTGCCTATTTTACTTGTTTTCGACGTAATGTCAAGCAGGTCATCCTTTATCTGAAAGGCCATGCCGGCGTTATATCCGAAAGCTTTCAGGTGCATTAATTTTTTGCCGCCGCATTTCGCCGCCAGCGCGCCGCACGCCACGCTCCCTTTTATAAGGGACGCAGTCTTGCGCCCTATTATATCAAGGCATCCGCGGTTCGTGATATCGGCGTTATTTTTATTATAAACTTCTTCTATTTCCCCCTCACAAACATCCTTGATTATGGAGGAAAAAACCTTCAGCGTTTCGCGGTCAAGGTCGTTGACTGCCATATCCACAGCGCCGGCAAATATATAATCACCCGCAAGCACCGCCATCAGAGGCCCCAATTTGCTGTATAAAGAAGGCGCGCCGCGCCTTACGTCCGAATCATCCACAATGTCGTCGTGTATAAGCGTGGCGTGGTGGAGCATTTCTATCGCCGCCGCTACATTTACCATCGAGCCAGTGACTTTTGCCCCGCAGGCACGCGCCGTGAGAAGAACAAGAAGGCCGCGCAGCCGCTTGCCATCCATGAGCCCGGCGCCTTTAAGGACAAAATCAAGGCTCTTGTTTTTGTTCCTTTGTAAAAGGGCTATCCGTTTATTGATGGCTCTTATATTGGATGAAATTATTTTACTTTCGAGCATGCCCAACCTTTTTAAATTTTTTTTGGGGCCGGCCCGACCCTGGTATAAACACCGGCTGAAAAATACTTTTCTATTATATTTTTTCGCCGGAATTTGTCAAGGATTATTTATTGAAATGAAAGTAATTTGGTAGCAATTAGACCTCATTCGCCGCCGGTTTCCCTTTTTCTAACCACGCCATCGCCGTCTTTATCCATTTTAATTTCCTGCCGCGCCGGCATATTTTCAGCATCATTTGACATTTTTATCATGTTTTCGAATGTCATATCACCTGTTTTCCCCCTGTCCGTCTCTCCTGCCGGCCTCAGAAGCAGTGTAAAGCGCCCTTTTTCTCCGGCAAAAGCCAGAAGCTGCGCCTCCTGCGGCGAGACGGCAAGCGTCACCGAGGAATATTTTTTTGTATCGTCACCGTCAAACCCCGCGCCCACGGCTATTACAAGCGCGCACTGGAGTATCGTGGAAGTTACAGTATAAGGTTTTTTATCCATGGTTTTTTCATAGGTTAACAGCACATCCACGACGTCCCCCGGTTTGATCATATATCCGCATCCGGAAACTTCATCAACAGGCAGGGCTATAGCGCGCAAGCCCGTGGGCACATTTGAGGAGAGCTGTTCGGCCTTCTTTGAAAGCTTATTTATCATTAAGGGTTCATTTTCCACAAATGGCGCGATTGCTATATATCCTTTTATATCGTTAAAATCACGCGCGACAGCCGGCGAGACAAATTTTGCCGGCAGTTCGCCTTCTTTTAACATCTCCCTGGTTACCTGCGAATTTGCCGCGATATATTTCGCGGCAAGAATTATTTTTACAGGCCTGCTGAGCTCCCTGATTTCGTTTTCTTTCATTGCTATTGACGCGTAGCCGGCAATTGCCGCAAGAATGCCGCATGCCGCGGAAATCAGCATCATTTTGTTTTCAGTCTTCATAGTCCTGAGTTTTTCAAACATAAACCGCCCCCTTCTTATCCAGCTATTGTTATTATGACCGCTCCTGTCCCGCCCCGCGAAACGCCGATAGAGATAATTTTTTTATCTTTTTCGGCAAAAAATATTGCGCCGCCGCTTTCATTTCCGGTTTCCTTTATTTTCCACCCTGAAGTCCGCAGGCTTTCTTTGTAAAAAGAAAACACTCTTAGCATCTCAACGCCGTCAACACTGAAAATGGCAGCGCTGTAATCATTTTTCCATCCATTTTTTACGCTTAATTCATGGTTCTCCACAGCTCCGGGATACTGCCTGAAATCATATTCCTTCTTTTTTAAACTTTCTCCGCCTTTTTTTTCAAAAACAACCCTTATAAAATAATTGTTCCTTGCATAATTACCCGCCGCGCTCAATATCATCCGGTTATTATTGTCAACAGAAGCAAAATAATACCAGCGGCCCACCCATTCTCCACATGTTAGGGCAAGCAGTTTTGCCGCAGTCCCACGGATAAAAAATGAATTTACCGGTTTTTCTCCGTTCTTTACCGCTTTGCGTGCTAAGCACCCGATTACTTCACCGGCATCAAGGCTCGTGACATAGGCGCGTATGCCCACCGTGTGATTATCAACAGTTCCTTCAACAACGCCTGTTAACACAGAACAACTTTCGGCCCCAAAAACATCCGCCGCAGCCTCTTTTATTCCGCTTACTTCGCCATAAATCCGGCTGAAAAAAAGGAATATTAAAACGGCCCCGGCTAATGGTTTTGCGTAAGCATGTTCCACAGTTGCCCAGCCTTTTCTTTTATTTTAAACTGAAGCGCCGGCCCGGCGGCCGAGTAAATCTTTGTTTTGAGCTCAATATTTTCCCTGCCTGTTATTGCGGCAAAAGCCGGAAAAAGTTTTTCCTTATATGAAAGCTCAATTTTAACCCCGGCAAAGCCGCTTAGCAGGCCGAATGGATCAATATCCTTCAAAGAACCGCAGCCAACCGGCGTTATTTGACAGCTTAAATACCCTCTTTTTAAGCCGCATTTTCCGGCAAGTTCAGCGGCAAATGCCCTTACTTTATCCGCCGTAATTTCTTCACCGGGCGCCGTCATATATCTCATAACAGCGCGTTCAACATAAGCAAGGACCATATAATGAGACATCAGTATAAAAAACTGCATAAGGCTCGCAAAAATAATAATAAAAAGCGGAAGCATTAATACAAATTCAGTCATTGCCTGTCCCTTTGTGCGCTTCAGGATCATCCCCCTAATGAAGTATTATACCGCCGCCAATGGCGCCGAAAACTTTTTGCAGCACTCCGGCTCCTTCAAGGCCCGGTATTGAATCAAGGCACGGCAGCTTTACCCTGGAAATTTCCGCGCAGTATGCCGCCCCGTCCACTTCAAGAATGTCAAGTTTTCCGCCAGATATTTCCACATAAGAGAAAGCCGTAAGCAGCGCCGGCGCGATTTCGCCGCCGTTCCCGCTGGTTAAAAATCCGCTCTTTAACATCTGTCCTGTTTCTTTTGTGCTCGTCAATACAAGCATAGAATGAACAGGCGATGCCTCGACTATATCAAGCGGCACCGCACCTTTGTCAGGGGCCTTTTCCCTCTTTAAAAATTTGGTGCCGTACAGGGGATTATTTTTCGTCATAATTTGTTCCTGGACAGAGCCCCTGTTTTTTATGCGCGTGTCTATTGATACGTATTGTTTGTCCACATACACTTTTTCGCCGCTGCCAGAGGTGTAATAAAATTTATCCGCGTTGTCATCCTTTATGTTCAGGGCTTTTTTAAGTTCCTGATCCGCGTAACGCCTTTTTACATTAAAAGAAGGCAGATTTACGGTGTAATCGCATTCCATGGTGTTAAATACCGGTATTGAAACGGAACTATTCAACGCGCCGTTTTTAAGGACCATTGCCGCCG
>Ga0181520_10010252_pt1 | contig 12625 bp, 11 predicted proteins | sample PEATcosm2014_Bin_29_FD_132451 | JGI IMG/M metagenome (GOLD analysis project Ga0181520, IMG submission 132451) | Peatland microbial communities from MTU Mesocosm Facility, Houghton, MI, USA - PEATcosm2014_Bin02_30_metaG | ecosystem: Environmental > Terrestrial > Soil > Wetlands > Peat | place...
CGATTCCCCCGTCACAACCCCGAGAAAACCTTGACGGGCCTCCCATTCTGCGGCTCAACGGCAATGGCCGGCCACGCTTTCGCATTGCTCGGAGATCCTAAATCGACTTTGCCGTTGCCCTGGTCTCCCCGGTCCGCCCCCTTGCAACGGCGCCTCGCGTGCGTACAATGTCGCCCGAACCGCCTGCCGCGCTGGGGGCGATTCAAAGGCAACCGAGGAAAGGCCTTGCCGCGCGTCCATGAACGAACCCCCCGAACATGCGGGACGCTGCGTACTCATCAAAGGGACATCGCGATGAACACGCCCGCCGCGGAAGTGAAGCCAGAAACCGCCAAACGCAAGAAGAAGCCGCCGGTCATTAAGATCAACGCGGCCTGGTGCAAAGGGTGCAGCATCTGCGTCGCCTTTTGCCCGACGCAGACCCTGGCGATGAAAGAGGGCAAGGTCGTCGTCGCCCACCTCGAAAAATGCAACGCCTGCATGTTCTGCGAGCTGCGCTGCCCGGATTTCGCCATCGCCGTTTTCCCGGCCGAGGAGGACTGACCCATGGCCGGACCGAAATTCAAAACCGGCCTGCGGCTGATGAGCGGCAACGAAGCCATCGCCGAGGCCGCGCTTTACGCCGGCTGCCGTTTCTTCGCCGGCTACCCGATCACCCCGTCCACCGAAATCGCCGAGGAGTTGTCCGAGCGCCTGCCGCAGGTCGGCGGGTTTTTCCTGCAAATGGAGGATGAAATCGCCTCGATGGCGGCGGTGCTCGGCGCCAGTCTGGCGGGGGCGAAAGCGATGACCGCGACGTCGGGGCCGGGCTTTTCGCTGAAGCAGGAAAACATCGGCTACGGCTGCATCGCCGAGATCCCCTGCGTGATCGTCGACGTGCAGCGGGCCGGCCCGAGCACCGGCATGCCGACGCGCAACATGCAGGGCGACGTCATGCAGGCGCGCTGGGGCACGCACGGCGACCACCCGATCATCGTGCTCTGCCCGGACAGCGTCGAGGAGGCGTTCTGGGAGACGATCCGCGCCTTCAACCTGTCCGAGCGCTATCGCACGCCGGTGATTCTGCTGACCGACGAGGTCGTCGGCCACATGCGCGAACGGATGTTCCTGCCCAATCCCGCCGCGGTCGGCGTCTACAATCGCCGCAAGCCGCGCCGGCTGCCCGCCAAATATCTGCCGTATCAGGGCGGCGGGTCCGACGTGCCGACGATGGCTCCGTTCGGCGGCGGCTACCGCTTTCACGTGACGGGCCTCTTCCACGACCCCACGGGCTTTCCGACCAACAGCACCGAGGTGATCGAGTCGGAAACCAAGCGCCTGCTGCGCAAGATCGAACGCGCCTACAACGACATCGTGCAGTGGGAAGAACTCTTTCTCGACGACGCGGAAGAGATCGTCCTCGCCTACGGCTGCGTGGCCCGCAGCGCGATCGAGGCGGTGAAGCGCCTGCGCAAACGCGACCGCAAAATCGGCCTGTTCCGGCCCAAAACGATCTGGCCCTTCCCCGATCAATCGCTGGTGAAAATCGCCAAGCGGCCGCACGTGCGCCGCATCCTCGTGGCGGAGCTGAACGCCGGCCAGTTGCTGCTCGAGGTCGAGCGCGTCGCCGGCAAGTATTGCGAGGTCGACGGCCTGCAGCGCCTCGACACTGAGATGATCGCCCCGCGGCAAATCCTGCGGGCCATTCGGGAGAAATAGCGATGGCCTTCGACTACGAGCAATACCTGCGCGTCGATCATCTGCCGCACATCTGGTGCCCCGGCTGCGGCCACGGCATCATCTTCAAGGCCCTGCTGCGCGCGATCCACGCGCTGCAAATCGAGAAAGACGACGTGATGCTCGTCTCCGGCATCGGCTGCGCCAGCCGCCTGCCGGGGTACGCCGACTTCAACACCCTGCACACGACGCACGGCCGCGCCCTGCCGTTCGCCACCGGCATCAAGGTCATCAAGCCCGAGATGCACGTGATCGTCACCGCCGGCGACGGCGACGTGGTGGCGATCGGCGGCAATCACTTTATCCACACCTGCCGCCGCAATATCGATATGACGTTGATTATCTTCAACAACACGATTTATGGCATGACGGGCGGCCAGGTCAGCCCGACCACGCCGTACGGCAAGTTCGCGTCCACCACGCCCTACGGCAACCTCAGCTACAACTTCGATTTCGTGAAATTGGCCGACGGCGCCGGCGCCACCTTCATCGCTCGCGCCACGACCTACCACGTCAAACTGCTGGAAAAGGCGATCATCGCCGGCATGCGGCACAAGGGCTTCTCGGTGATCGAGGTCTTCGAAGACTGCCCCACGGCCTACGGCCGCCGCAACAAGTTCCGCGGCCCCGTCGAGATGATGAAGTACTGGAAAGACCACTGCGTCAACATCGAGGCGATGGACGCGCTCAGCCTCGAAGACGCGAAGGACAAAATCCCGATCGGCATTTTCGCCGATCGCCAGCGGCACGAATTCGTCGAAGAACTGCACCGCACCGCGCGGCTGGCGATGGAGGATTGAACGATGGGTCTGAAACGGCTGGAAATCCGGCTGGCCGGCAGCGGCGGCCAGGGCCTCGTCCTCGCCGGCATCATCCTCGCCGAAGCGGCGATCCTCTTCGATAATAAGAACGCGGTGCAGACCCAGAGCTACGGGCCCGAGGCCCGCGGCGGCGCCTCGAAGAGCGAGGTCATCATCAGCGACGAAGTCATCGATTATCCCAAGTGCGAGGAACTGGATATCCTGCTCTGCCTCAATCAGAAGAGCCTTACGGAATACGGCGATGCGCTGAAAAAGAACGGCATCATGATTCTCGACGCCGAACTGTGCATCCCGCCGCCGGGCAGCGAATGCCTGATTTATAATATCCCTTTCACGCGCCTCGCGCGCGACGAAATCGGCAAAGTGTTCGTCGCCAACATCGTCTCGCTCGGCGCCATCGCCGGCCTCACCGACTGCGTCAGCCGACTGGCGCTGGAGCGCGCGGTGGTCGGCCGCGTCCCCAAGGGCACCGAGGAACTCAACCTGCACGCCCTGGCCGTCGGCTTCCGCGAGGCCGCCGTCCGCCGCGTCACTGCCCCCGTCCGCGCGGAAAACCAGTAATCGCAACAAATTGTGTGGCGCAGCCGCCCTTGGCCGTGCTTTCCCGGGAGCGCCGGCGTCCCGCCGGCAGTTTGGCTTTCACCGCCGAGATTTCGGGCATCCACCGATTGCACCGATTGCACAGATGTCGCGGAATTTCAGCCCTTCTCCATGTCAGGTCCGCGCCCGTCCGACGCCTGGCTTCCGGCTTCTGACTTCTGACTTCCGCCTCCCAGATTATTTTGATATCACTTATCACCCGCAAACACCGCTAAACGTCATTTTACCCGTCGCGATCGCAGATATATGTCAGCGCGCAACCGGCCAAATTAGGTAAAATTACGAAACAAAGCCAATTTCGGCGACCGCCGCAGACGGGATTCGGAGCTCGGGGTTCGGGATTCGGGATTCGGGGTTCGGAGGGCGGCCGACCACTGTTCACTGTTCACTGTTCGCTGACCACTGGCCACTGGCCACTACTGATTGAATCGAAACGGCACGACCACCGTCCGGGGGGCGCCGGCGAACGTGGGGAAGCGCATGAGGGCGACGCGGCGCAGCAGGCATTGCTCGATTTCACTATTGCCGAGCGTCGAGTCCGGCAGGGCGACATTGGAAACCGAGCCGTCGGGGTTGATGCTGAAGCGGATTGAGGCCACGCCCTTGGCGTCGGGGTTCTTGGCGAAGCAGAAGTTGACGCGGCCCATGTGCTCTTTGATGGTCGCCTTCATGGCGGCGACGGCGGCTTGATCCGGTTGGGCCGGCGTCTCCGGCGGGGCGTTCCATAGTTTGGCGGCGCCGGCCGCCGGCCGGATCGCGCTCTCGTTCGCCTGCTCGCGGATGAGCGTCTCCAACTGGTCCACCGCCAGTTCGGCCTCGGCGTCGTCGGCGTTGACCAGCAACGCCTTGCGGAAGCTCGCAATCGCCTGCTCATAGCGCTCGTTGCGCGCATAGCCGCGGCCGAGCGCCAGGTAGTATTCCTCGACCTTCTTGACGCCGGCCTGCGCGATTTCGTTGTCCGGGTCCAGCCCCAGCACAAACAGGTACATGCCGTAGGCGGAGTCTTCCGGCGGGTCGGCGACGCGGCCGGCCTGGAAGCACTCATCCGCCTTCGCCAGCAGCGCCGCCACGTTTTCGGGAATCGGGCGGCGCGCCGGCCGCTCCCACGTGAAGTTTTCAATGACCACGTCGACCATCGGCTCGGGCTTCAGAGGGGCATGCACGACCGGCGCGGCGGGATCTTGTTGGGTCGAGGAGGCGAACGCCGCCGGCGCGATGCAGCATAGCAGCAAGGCCGAGGCGACCGCCGCGACCGCCGCCACGCGGGGCAGCTTCGCCCTGATCGCTTGGATTTCGTATCCATCGAGGCTTTTCCGAGTTCGCGAAGCTTTCACAGCACCCTTCCTTTCCACGCATCGATAGTACTTTGCAGAAATGATGCCAACATTTCGGGGGCAACGCGTTTATCTGTCATTTCAACGGGTTGCGTCGATCAAATGGAAACGCGCGCGCCGCAAAAGGGCGAACTGCGCCGGCAAAAGCGCTGAAAACCCCGCGTCCCGCCGAAAAGTTCGCGCGAAAACCGGCGCCCGCCCCTGGCGCTGCGGCCCGCATCGTCGCGCAACAAAGTCGCCGCAAAAAAGCCGTCACACTTGACAGCAGCGTCCATAAAAAACTAGGGTAGCGCGTTTGCTCAAGAGAGAACTCACATGACTGAGGATACGAACAAGCTTATCGATCAGCGCAAGGAGAAGATCCGGGCGCTGCGGGAAATGGGCGTCAATCCGTTTCCGACGACAATCCCCGTGACGCACACGGCGCGCCAGACACAGGCGCTGTACGGCGAGAAGACGGCCGAGGATCTGGAAAGCTGTCCGGACCGGCTGGCCGTCGCCGGGCGCATCAAGGCGATCCGCGATTTCGGCAACGCGATCTTCCTCGATCTGTTCGACCGCACGGGCAAGCTTCAGATCCTGCTCAGCAAGAAGCTCGTCGGCCCGGAAAAACAGGCGTTTTTCAAGAAGTTCGCGGACGTCGGCGACATCTTCGGCTTTCGCGGCCAGCCGTTCAAGACGCGCACGGGCGAGTTGACCATCGCGGCGCACGAGCTGACGCTGCTGGGCAAGAACAGCCGGCCGCTGCCCGAAAAGTGGCACGGCCTGCAGGACCTCGAAACGCGGTTCCGCCAGCGCTACGCCGACCTGATCGCGAACCCCGAAGCGGTGGAAGTGTTTCGCAAGCGCAGCGAGATCATCCGCCTGATCCGCGCCTTTTTCGCCGAGCGCGACTTCATCGAAGTCGAAACGCCGATGATGCAGTCGATCGCCGGCGGGGCCAAGGCGCGGCCGTTTTGCACGCACCACAACGCGCTGGAGATGGACCTGTTCCTGCGCATCGCGCCGGAGCTTTATCTGAAGCGCCTGGTGGTCGGCGGCTTCGACCGCGTTTTCGAGATCAACCGCAATTTCCGCAACGAAGGCCTGAGCGCCCAGCACAATCCCGAATTCACGATGATCGAATTCTACTGGGCGTACGCGACATACGAACAATTGATGGACCTGACCGAAGAGTTGTTCCGGCATCTGGCCGAACAGATCTGCGGCAGCCCGTCGATCGTGTACCAGGGCCAGCCGCTCGATTTTTCCAGCCCGTGGAAGCGCCTGAAGCTGACGGAAGCCGTGCTGGAGCACACCGATTTGCAGGCGGCCGATCTGACCGACCGCCAAAAGCTGGTCGATTTTTGCAAGGCGCAGGAAATCGAAATCGTCGGCCATCCGAACGCGAGCGAACTGGTCACGCTCGTGTTCGAGGAACGCGTCGAGAGCAAGCTGATTCAGCCCACGTTCATTTATCACTACCCGACCGCGGTCAGCCCACTGGCGCGCCGCAACGACGAGAATCCGGACGTTGTCGACCGCTTCGAACTGTTCATTTTCGGGCGGGAACTCGCGAATGCGTTCAACGAGCTGGCCGATCCGGAGGACCAGCGGCAGCGGTTCCTGGCGCAGGTCGAGGCCAAGAAGGCCGGCGACGAAGAGGCCCACGACTACGACGCCGACTACATCCGCGCGCTCGAATACGGCTTGCCGCCGACCGCGGGGGAGGGCATCGGCATCGATCGCCTGACCATGCTGTTGACCGACCAGCCGAGCATTCGCGACGTGATCCTGTTCCCGCTGCTGAGAAAGGAACAGGTCTAGTCCGATGGGTTTCGCCCGCTTCGTCGGCCTGCGATTTTTACGCCCCAAGCGGCGCAAAGTGGCGCTCTCGATCATCACGATTATCGCCGTGACCGGCGTGGCCGTCGGCGTCGCGACGCTGATCGTGGTGCTGGCGGTCGTCACCGGCTTTCAGCAGGACATGACGACGAAGATTCTGGGCACGCTCAGCCACATGATGGTGATGTCGCACAACGGCGAACTGGAGCATTGGCAGGACGTCGCCGAGAAAGTGAAGCGCCTCGACGGCGTCGCGGCCGTCACGCCGTTCATCTTCCGCGAGGTGATGGCGGCCACTTCCGATCACGCGACGGGCGTGATTCTGCGCGGCATCGACCCGGCGTCGGCCGCGACGGTGACGAGCATCGCCAACAGCGTCAAAGGCGACGCGCTGGATCAACTGCGCGTCGAGCACAAGCCGCTGCGGCCGCCCTCGGAAAAGGCGCCGGACAACAAGACGTACCCCGGCATCCTGCTCGGCCACGATTTGATGGCGTCCCTGCGCGTGTTCCCGCAGGAAGAACTGACGATTGTCAATCCGATCGGCGAGGCCGGGCCGATGGGGCCGGCGCCGAAGAGCAAAACGTTCGTCGTCGTCGGCGAGTTCCAGAGCGGGTTGTACGAGTTCGACGCCAAATTCGGCTATCTCGATCTCAAGGTGGCGCAGGACTTCTTCAACGCCGACAATACGGTGACCGGCCTCGAAGTCCGCCTCACGGACATGTGGGAGACCGAAGCCGTGACCGAACGCATCCGCGCGGCGCTCGGCTGGCCGTATTACACCCGGGACTGGAAGGACATGAACCGCAACCTCTTCACGGCGCTGAAGTTGGAGAAGCTGGTCATGTTCATCATCCTGTGCCTGATCATTTTCGTCGCCGCGCTGAATGTTTTCTCGACGCTGTACATGGTGGTGATGGACAAGCAACGCAGCATCGCGATGATCGTTGCGATGGGTGCGTCGGCGAGTCAGATTCGCCGCATCTTCATGTTCCAAGGCTTGGTGACCGGCGTGCTCGGCACGGTGCTCGGCGCCGCGCTCGGCGTCGGCGTCTGCCTCGCGCAAATGAAATACAAGTTCGTGGCGCTCGATCCGCGCGTGTACTTTATCGACACGCTGCCGATTTCGTTCACGCTGTTCGATTTTTTTGTGATTTTCGCGGCGTCCCTGGGTCTGATCATGGTGGCGACGGCGATTCCCGCGGGCATCGCCAGCCGGTTGGACCCCGTGCGAACGCTTCGTTACGAATAAGGAACGTCATGCCGCTCGTTGAAGTTCGAGGGTTGGTCAAAACCTACACCGAGGTCGGCGCGCCGCTGGAAGTCCTGCGGGGCCTCGATTTCACGATGGAGCGCGGCGAAATGGTCGGCGTCGTCGGCGAATCCGGCGCCGGCAAATCGACCTTTCTGTATGTGCTCGGCGCGCTCGAGCGGCCGACGGCCGGCACGGTGGCCTTCGACGGCGAGCCGGTCTTTTCCGAGAAAACGCCGAACCGCGCGCTGGCCGCTTTTCGCAACCGGCGGGTCGGTTTCGTCTTCCAATTTCACGGCCTGATCCCCGAATTCGACACGCTCGAAAACGCGATGATGCCGGCGCTGATCGCCGGGATGTCGCGCGCCGACGCCGCCAAGAACGCCGCGGAGGCGCTGCGCGAACTCGGCCTCGGCGAGCGGCTGCGGCACAAGCCGGGCGAGTTGTCGGGCGGCGAACAGCAGCGCGTGGCCTTTGCCCGGGCGCTGGTGATGAACCCGGATCTGGTGCTGGCCGACGAGCCGACCGGCAACCTCGACGCGGCGATCGGCGAGAAGCTGTGGGACGTGATGTTCGACGTCAACCGCCGCCGCGGCGCCAGCTTCATCGTCGTCACGCACAACGACCGCCTCGCCCGGCGCATGCCGCGGCTGCTGCGCCTGGTCGCCGGCAAGCTGGAGAATCTCACGTGAGGCGCGCCGCGGGCTGGCTGCTGCTGGCGGCGCTGCTGGTCGCCGGCCTGGCGGCGACGGCGCACGCGACGCCCGTGGTCGTCGCCGGCGTGCGGGTCGAGGGCGCCAAACGCATCGAAGACGACGCCGTCCTGGCGGTCGTGACGACCAAGAAAGGCGACGCGCTGGACCCCGAGCGGCTGGACGCCGACCTGCGCGCGGTCTTCGCCCTGGCCTATTTCGCCGACGTGCGGATTGAGTTGCAGGATGCGCCGGAAGGCAAGATCGTCATCTTCGTCGTCGAGGAAAAGCCCGCGGTCAAGGAATTCGTGTACGAGGGCAACGACGAGGTCAAGAAAGACAAAATCGACCAGGCCGTCGACCTCAAGCCGAACACCATTTTGTCGGTCGCCAAGATCAAGGAGAACATCGAGAAGATCCGCCAATTGTACGAGGCGGAAGGCTTCTTCATGGTGGACATCACCTACGAGATCGAACCGCTGCCGAACAACCGCGTGAAGGTGGTCATCCGCATTCACGAATACCGCAAGATTTACATCAAGCGCGTCGATTTCGTCGGCAACCACGCCTTCACCGACGAAGAACTGCGCAAGGCGATTCAAACCAAAGCGGGCGACATCGGCAGCTACGTCACCTCGACCGGCGTCTACCGCGAAACGATGTTCGCCCAGGATCTCGAGTTGCTCCGGCGCTACTACGCCGACCGCGGCTATTTCGCGCAGATCGGCCGGCCGGTGGTCACGCTGTCGGCGGACAAGCGCTGGATGTACATCTCGGTCGCGGTCAACGAGGGGCCGCAGTTCTATATCGAAAGCGTGACGCTCGACGGCGATCTGCTTTTCAAAAAAGAAGACTTGACGAAGTTGATCACGATCAAAGTCGGCGAGGTCTTCTCGCGCGCGAAATTCGACGGCTCGCTGGAGGCGTTGAAGAACCGTTACACCGACGTCGGCTACGCGTTTGCCGACATCGAGCCGCAGATCGAGCCCGATCCGGAAACGCGGCGGGTGAAGACCGGCTTCAAGGTGGACAAAGGCAAGCTCGCCTACATCGAACGCATCGAAATTCACGGCAACGACCGCACGCGCGACAAGGTGATCCGGCGCGAGTTGCTGATCACCGAAGGCGACCTCTTCTCCGGCCCCGGCATTCGCGATTCGAAAGCGCGCCTGATGCGCAAGGGCTATTTTGACGAGGTGTCGATCAAGTGGCGCAAGGGCTCGTCCGACGAAATGGTGATCGTCACGATCGACGTGAAAGAGACGAATCAGGGCCAGTTCATCGTCGGCGTCGGGTTCTCCAGCCTCGAGAACTTCATCGGCACGGCGCAGGTCAGCCACAACAACCTCTTCGGCTACGGCTGGAAGGTGTCGTTGCAGGGCGAACTCGGCAAGTACCGCCGCAACATTCAGGCGCAATTCCAGGATCCGGGCTTCTTCGATACGCGCTGGATCTTCGGCCTGACGCTGGTCAACATGGAACGCGATTACTTCTCGTTCTGGCGGCGCGACCAGGCGGCGACGGTCAGTTTCGGCCACCCCCTGTATTTGGACATCGAAGCGCACGTCGCCTACAACTATTCCTACGTCGATATTTACGACGTGGCCAGCAGCGCGTCGCTGTTCCTGATTCAGCAGCAGGGGCAGAAAACCAAGACGAGCGTGACCTTGACGCTGCTGCGCGACACGGTCAACCACCCGTTCGATCCGACCGACGGCATGCGCCTGACGGCGTCGATCGAATATGCGACCCCGTACCTCGGCGGCTCGCTGAACTTCTTGAAATACACCGGACTCGCCCGGCGGTACGTGCCGATCTACTGGGGCGTCTCGGTGATGTTCAACGGCGAAATCGGCTACGCGCAGAACCTCGATCGCGGCATGCTGCCGGTTTCCGAGCGCTACTTCCTCGGCGGCCTCAACAGCGTCCGCGGCTTCCTCTCGCGCTCGCTGGGGCCGATCGAAACCAGCGACGTCATGCGCCACACCGACGACCCGGCGTCGATCACCGAGCAGGTCAGCGACGTCATCGGCGGCAACAAGTATTTGCAGGGCAATATCGAGCTATTGATTCCGATCGTGGAACAACTGAAGATAAAAGGGCTGTTGTTCTACGATGTGGGCAACGCCTTCATCGAGCAGAAGCCCTTCGACCTGACCTACCTGCGGCAGAGTTGGGGCTTTGGTTTGCGGTGGATCAGCCCGATCGGGCCGTTGCGGTTCGAGTGGGGCTTCCCGCTGCACAAACAGAAAGACGAACGTAACCAGGTGTTCGAATTCGGCATCGGCACCTTCTTCTAGGCGAAAGGAGCTTGCGCAATGCGCAAAACAATCATCATCGCGGCGTTCAGCCTCGCGGCGCTGGCGCTGGCGACCCCGGCGTTCGCCGGCAAAGTGGGCTTCGTCGATCTGCAACGCGTGTTGGATTTGACGACGATGGGCAAAGACGCCAGCAAAGAGATCGCGGCGAAGGCCGACGAGTTGACGATCAGCGGCAAGAAAAAAGAGCTCGAGCTGCGGACGATGGGCGACAACTACCAAAAGAGCGAAGCCGCCCTGTCCGACGCCGCCAAGCAGTCCAAGCGCGAAGAACTGCAGAAAAAGGCGAGCGAATTCTACCAATTTCAGCAGCAGGCCGGGTTCGAGATGGAGAACTTCAAGCTCGAACGCTTCAAGAAGGTCATCGCCAAGGTCAAGGAAATCTCGACTCGGCTGGCGACTTCCGGCGGCTACGACCTGGTGCTCCTGAAAGTGGAAGACCAGGCGACCGAAGGCTCCGTCGTGCTCTACGGTTCGTCGTCCGTCGATCTGACCGATCAGATTGTGCGCCAGATGAATCAGTAGCCGAGGCGCCCCGTCGCCGCGGCACGAAGCCCGCATAACGAATGGGCGCAGGGGCGCACCGTCGGCTGCGCCTCCGACCGGGGGGCAACCATGAAGCTTGCGGAATTGGCCGAGTTGCTGGGCGGCCGCGTCCACGGCGACAGCGCGCGCGAAATCCGCGGCGTGGCGCAGGCCGCCGACGTGCGCGACGACGAAGCGACCTTCATCGACGACCCGAAATACCTGCCGCTGCTGCAAGACCGCCATCCCGGCGCCGTGCTGGTGCGCGCCTTTTCGCCGGAGTTGCCGGCGCCGCAGATCGTCGTCGCCGAGCCGCGGCTGGCCGCGATTCAAGCGGCCGCGGTCTTCGCCGCCGAAACCGCGCCGGCCCCGGGCGTCGACCCGCGCGCCGTGGTCGATCCGACCGCGACGATCGACCCGACGGCGACCGTGATGGCGCTGGCGTACGTCGGCCCGGGCGCGACGATCGGCCCGCGCGCCGTGCTCGCGCCGCAGAGCTACGTGGGGCCGGATGCCGTCGTCGGCGCCGGCTGCGTGCTGCACCCAGGCGTCCGGGTCGGCCGGCGCTGCCGCTTGGGCGAGCGCGTCGTCTGCTGGCACAACGTCTCGATCGGCGCCGACGGCTTCGGCTTCACCCGCATCGGCGACCGCCACGTCAAGGTGCCGCAGAACGGCATCGCGGTCGTCGAGGACGACGTAGAAATCGGCGCCAACTCTTGCATCGACCGCGCGACGTTCGGCCGCACGGTGATCGGCGCGGGCACGAAAATCGACAATCTCGTCCAAATCGGCCACAACTGCCTGATCGGCAAACGCTGCTTGATTGTTTCGCAGGTGGGACTTTCCGGCTCGGTGACCGTCGGCGACGACGCCGTGCTGGCGGCCGGGGCCGGCGCCGTGCCGCATGTGCGCATCGGCCGCGGCAGCGTGGTCGGCGCGCGCGCCGCGGTGCGCCGCGACGTGCCCGACGGGGCGATGGTCGGCGGTTTCGTCGCCAAAGACCACATGGCCTGGAAACGCGAGACAGCGGCATTGACGCGGCTGCCCGAGGCGATCAAGGAACTGAAGCGCCTCGGCATGCGGGTGGATGAACTCGAGAAAAAATAGAAGTCGGAACGAACTGCAGGGGCGATGTTTGCCATCGCCCCAGTGAGAAGCCGGCCGGACCTCACACGGGGCATGTCGATCCCGAACCTCACTCGGAGCCACGGAGCCACGCAGAGACGGACAGCGATTCAATCGCGTCGCGGTTGATCGACTGCGGACACCCGCGGGTGTCCCCACCCGCATTCATATTGTGCTGTGTGGCGCAGCCGCCCTCGGCTGCACTACCTGAAAAATTGCCCTCACCCGGACCTCTCCCAAAGGGCGCATAGGCTTTAGGATAAAGAGCGGCGACGCTTGGAAAAGCGGATTTGCGTAATCCTTTCTCGGCGGGCGCAGACCTCTCCCCCGGCCACGCCCGGCGTGGCCGCGCCCCTCCCCGACGCAGGGAGGGGCGAGAAGACACCGTGGCGGACCCGCGTTGCGGAGAGATCCTGCA
>Ga0181520_10010253_pt1 | contig 12625 bp, 12 predicted proteins | sample PEATcosm2014_Bin_29_FD_132451 | JGI IMG/M metagenome (GOLD analysis project Ga0181520, IMG submission 132451) | Peatland microbial communities from MTU Mesocosm Facility, Houghton, MI, USA - PEATcosm2014_Bin02_30_metaG | ecosystem: Environmental > Terrestrial > Soil > Wetlands > Peat | place...
GACCGGCTTTCGCTCGAATGCGCCGCCAGGGATGTTGCAGGTCTGTGAGACGGCTGCCGTCATTTTTTTGGCCGGTGATGACGTAGGGATTGCCATCCAGCTTCTTGACGGCTCTCAGAATCTCGGCGGCGGTCTTGCCGAAATGCACGACTTTTGCCCCAGTCTTGGAATCCGGCAGGCGCAGTTCGCGGGCCTTGATGTCCACGTAGTCCCATTTCAACGTGGTGATTTCGCCCAAGCGGCAGCCGGTCAGCATCAGCAGGCGGATCGCGTTGACGGCGGATTGGGTTTCCGACCCATCCTGCTCGACATCGCGCAAGATCTTTCCGAGTGCGGCGAATTCCTCTGGGCTGAGGAAGCGGGCGCGTTTTTCCTCGGTAAACTTTTTGACATGCAGGCAAGGATTGCTGCCATCGGGGCGCAGGCCCCAGACCTCGGCGAGGTTGAACATTTTTGACAGCACGCCCAGCGTCCGGTTCGCCTGATAAGGAATGTGGCTCAGGCCGTGGTGCAGTTCGGAGATATCCTGGCGCTCGATGTCCGTCACTTTGCGCGCCCCGATCTTGGGGTTGATGAACAGTTCGACGGATCGCTTGTATTCCGCCTGGGTGCTCGGCTTGCACCGCGCGGCGACATGCTCCTTGAGGAACCGCTCGCCCAATCCCTTCATCGTCGGCGACTTGCGCGCCTGATCGAGTTCCTTGGCGGGGTCGCGGCCGGCCTTGGCCTCGGAGAGGATTTCATGCGCGCGGATGCGGGCCTGTTCCGGCGTGACGGGGCCATGCGGGCCGATGGTAATCCGGCGCAGGCGCCCCTTCACCCGGCTCATGACCATATAGACCTTGCGCCCGCTTGGCCAAACGCGAAGGCCGAAGCCTTTGAGTTCGTCGTCCCAATGCATGGCATCGGTTTCGCCGGGGACAATCTGGTCCACAACCCGCTTGGTCAATTTCGCCATCGAACCCTCCCGCGCTTGGCGTTCACTGCGGAACCTGATGATCGGTAACAGGTAACACATAGGTAACGGAAGAGCGCCAAAATCATGATAGGAGAGGGTACCATGAGGGTGTATTGTGTCAATAAATATTATTATAAAACAATATGTTATCGTATATCAGCGTAGATGATCGCAATTGGTTCGGTAGGGATTTTTCAAACTCATAACCTGAAGGCCGCAGGTTCAAATCCTGCCCCCGCAACCAAATCAACAAAAAACGCCGCCGCGCTTAAATGCCCGGCGGCGTTCGCGTATTCTGCATCACATTGCGATCTTGGTATCGATGACATCGTAATCTGCGCGCACTCCATCGTTCTCTGTGTCCAGGAGACCGGCGGCAGCCAACGCCTGGACGTCCGCATGGACGTTGCTGTAGTCGCGGCCAAGCGCCTTTGCCAGCGCACGGATGCTGGTCGAAGGCTGGCGGTGGACCTGACGAAGAAGGTCCAGTCGTTTGACGGTCAAGACACGCATGAGCGTGTCCCAGCTTTCAAACGCCAAATGACGCTCGCTAAAGCGCTCCCCGCTTTCGGCCCGATGCCAGGCATCGACGAATCTCCGGGCGGCGTCCTCCTCGAAGTTGCCGCCCACTGTGAGCTTTACGTCAGTCATTTCTCACCTCGCTTGGCTCGCACATCTGACCAAAAGTCGGCCATCAACTGTTCGACGGTGTTGAAGGCATATGGCAACTCGACATCTTGCAGATGTCGGTGGTCACCCTTTCCCCGTTCATTGTCATAGCCGATCTCCCGGACACCCGAACGACCATAGAACAGGGAGTATTTGAGGCCGTGCGTTGACGGCTCCACTGGGGCCGGCACACGCCAGATCACCATTTCAACGATGGCACCGTCGTCATAGTCGATGCGCTGATGGAACAGCAACTCGGCCTTCATCCGCGAATGATGGTGTGTGAGACCATATGGTGTCAATGGCTATATATGTTTGCGGCAAGGAATGGTGCGATCGATTGGGGGAAAGCGGGTTCGCCAAATTTGGTTGCGGGCCCCCGCAACCAAATCAATAAAAACGCCGCCGCGCTTAAATGCCCGGCGGCGTTCGGCGTTCTACGGCACAGTCAACGGCGGCGCACCAGCCGCCACAGGGCCGCCAGCAGGCGGTCCACGTCCTCGCAATTGTTGTAGAAGGCGAGCGACGGCCGCACCGTTGCCTCCAGCCCAAATCTCCTGAGGATCGGCTGGGCGCAGTGATGGCCAGAGCGGACGGCGATGCCCTCCGCGTCCAGGCTTTTTGCGACATCGTCCGGACGAAATCCGTCGAGGACGAATGACATGACGCTGGCTTTTTGCTCAGCGGTGCCGATCAGGCGCAGCCCGGAAATGGTGCGCAATCCCGCAGTGGCGTAATCGAGAAGGCCGTGCTCGTAGGTGCCGAGCGCATCAATCCCGAGGCGCTCGACATAGTCGATGGCGGCCCCCAACCCGATAGCATCGGCGATGTTACCGGTGCCGGCTTCGAACCGTGCCGGGGCATTCTGGTAAAGGGTGCGCTCGAAGGTCACGTCCGCAATCATGTTGCCGCCGCCCTGCCAAGGGGGCATGGATTCGAGTAGGTCCCGCTTGCCGTACAACACCCCAATGCCGGTGGGGCCAAAAACCTTATGTCCCGAGAAGACGTAGAAATCGGCGTCCATGGCCTGCACATTGACCCGCATGTGCGGCACCGCCTGGGCGCCGTCGACCAGGGCGCGAGCGCCGGCGGAATGCGCCAGGGCGACGATCTCCTGCACCGGGGTGACGGTCCCCAGGGCGTTTGACACCTGGGTGACTGTCACCAGGCGAGTCCGTTCGTTCAACAGTTTGGCATAGGCATCGAGCTCAATTTGGCCACTGTCATCGACCGGGATGACTCTGATGGTCGCTCCCTTCTCGGCGGCGAGCTGCTGCCAGGGGACAATGTTGGCATGGTGTTCGAGCAGCGAGACGACGATTTCGTCGCCCTGACCGACGTTCTGCCGTCCCCAACTCTGCGCCACCAGGTTGATGGCCTCGGTGGCGCCGCGCACGAAGACGATGCTGTCCGCCGATGGGGCGCCGAGGAATCGGGCGATCTTGCCGCGCGCCTCCTCGTAGGCGTCGGTGGCCCGCGCCGCCAACGTGTGGGCGCCGCGGTGGATGTTGGAGTTCTGGTGGGCGTAGAAGGCGGCCAGGCGGTCGATCACCGCTTGCGGCTTATGTGTCGTTGCCGCGTTGTCGAGCCAGACCAGTGGGTGGCCGTTGACCCGTTCCGACAGCATGGGAAAGTCCCGGCGCACGCCAGCGACATCGAAGGCCGGACGTCCATGCCAAGGTTCCTCGGGTGGTTTGGCGGCGCTTCCGAGAAAATAATAGGCCGGCTGGACGCTGCCAGCCGTCTCGATCGGAATGCCGGCGTATGCTGTCGGTTCGATCAGCGGCAAGGCCGCTGCATAGAGGGCAGGTGGCATGAAGTCGGGCAAACAGCTGCCAGCCGGTGGTTCGGCCGGCAGCGGGGCGGGCACTGACGTCAATTGCGGCGGCGAGGCGGCCGGATGTCCGGGCAGGGGGGCGCCGTGCACACCGCCCAGGCTGACCAGCATATCGGCAGCCATGCGGGACAAGGTCGCGTCGTCCACCGCCAGGAATTGCGCCTCGGGCACGCTATTCCTGGCCGTCGGCGTAGTCATGGTACTTGCCCACTTCGACATCTTCCAATACGGCCAGAGCATCTTCGGTCAGCACCGCCAGCGAGCAGTAGAGCGAAATCAGATAGGAAGCGATGGCGTTGCGGTTGATTCCCATGAAGCGGACCGACAGACCGGGGCTTTGTTCGCCGGCCAAGCCCGGTTGATAGAGACCGACCACGCCCTGGCGCTTCTCGCCGACGCGGAGCAGCAGGATCTTGGTCTTGCCGCCGTCCACCGCCACCTTGTCGGACGGAATCAGCGGCAGGCCGCGCCAGGTGAGGAATTGCGATCCGAACAGGCTGACGGTGGGCGGCGGCACGCCACGGCGCGTGCATTCGCGACCGAAGGCGGCGATGGCCAGTGGATGGGTGAGGAAAAAGGCCGGCTCCTTCCACACCTTGGTGATCAGTTCGTCAAGGTCGTCGGGGGTCGGCGCTCCGGTCAGGGTGGGGATGCGCTGAGCGTCGTCGACATTGGCCAGCAGGCCGTAATCGGGATTGTTGATCAGTTCGCTTTCCTGACGTTCCTTGATCGTCTCGATGGTCAGGCGCAGCTGTTCTTTGATCTGGTCATGCGGCGTGCTGTAAAGGTCGGAAATCCGCGTATGGATGTCGAGGATGGTGGCCACCGCATTGAGGAAATACTCGCGCGGATGTTCGTCGTAATCGACGAAGGTCTTGGGCAGTTCCGATTCGTCGCGCTGCGAGCAGGCGACATGGACCTGAGTCGGGTTAATCACCCTGTTCAGGCGGTAGATTCCCGACTCAACCGGCAACCACTGAAGCAACTGGACCAGCCAACGCGGCGAAATGGTGGAAAGTTGGGGAACCGTCTTGGTGGCGTTTGCCAATTGCCGTGCGGCATTGTCACCGAGTGCGGTCTGTACCTCCGGAGCATCGGCCATGGAGCAGTCCTTTCAAGTAAAAAAGTTTCAAATAAATCGGACAGATGACAAGAACGCGCTGTCAGAAAAGTAGAAACTTTTCCTTGGTTAATCATCGTCAGGTTATCGTTCTGCAGGATGATGAAGTCAAGGCGTGGGTTCCGTCGGTGATACTCCCCGTTTCTTGAGCCGTTTTTCTTTTGTCTCCAACCCGTTGCGCAGCCAGACATTGCGCACACCGAAGGGCGAAATGACAACTCCCTGGCTTTTCAGTTCCTGCGAAACGCGGGCCTGGCCCCAGGCCGGTTGTCGGATCGCCATGTCGACCACCGTCGCCTCGACTTCCGCCGGCACGCGGTTCTTCACCAAGGGACGTCCTTGCCGGGAAAGATCGGCTAAGGCTTCCTCGCCGCCTCGTTCAAACAGCTCCTTGTAACGGTAGAAACTGTCTCGGCTGAACCCCATGACCTTGCAGGCTTCACTGACGTTGCCGAGTTGCGCGGCTAGTTCCAGCAGTTGAACCCGACGCCGCGCCCCCGTTCCATCCGTGCTCATCGATGCACGCCTAGGTGACGAGGCGCAGGCAGTTCATATGGCGATACCGGTGGCGTCGAAGAATCCCTCGAACAACACCGAGCTCAGATAGCGTTCGCCCGAATCGGGGAGAATAACGACGATTGTCTTGCCGGCATTTTCCGTTTTCTTGGCCAACCGCACCGCCGCCGTCGCCGCCGCACCCGAGGAGATTCCCGAGAGGATGCCTTCCTCCCGTGCCAGACGGCGAGCGAACTGTACGGCATCGTCGTTGCTGACCTGTTCGATCTGGTCGACCAGCGAAAGATCGAGGACCTTCGGTACGAAGCCGGCGCCAATCCCCTGGATCTTGTGCGGGCCAGGCTTGAGCGGCTCGCCGGCGCGGGCCTGGGTCAACACTGGGCTGCCCTCCGGTTCGACGGCCACCGAAATTACCTTCTTGCCGCGGGTGTTCTTGAGGTAGCGGGAGACCCCGGTGATGGTGCCGCCGGTGCCGACCCCCGATACGAAGATGTCGACTTGGCCGTCCGTATCATTCCAGATTTCCGGCCCGGTGGTGGCTTCATGCACCGCCGGATTGGCAGGATTGTTGAACTGCTGCAGGAGGACATAGCGGTTGGGTGCAGATTCCTGGATTTCCGCCGCCTTGGCGATGGCTCCGCCCATTCCCTTGGCGCCTTCGGTGAGGACCAGCTTGGCCCCGAAGGCGACCAGCAGCTTGCGCCGTTCGATGCTCATGGTTTCGGGCATGGTCAGGGTGAGGGGAATGCCGCGGGCCGCCGCAACATAGGCCAGGGCAATGCCGGTATTGCCGCTAGTCGGCTCGATCAACTCCTTGCCGGGACCGAGAAGCCCCCGCTTCTCGGCGTCGAGAACCATCGCCGCACCGATCCGGCACTTCACCGAATAGGCCGGATTGCGCCCTTCGATCTTGGCCAGAACCGTTGCTCCGGCGCCATCGGTGACGCGGTTCAGCTTAATCAGGGGTGTGTTGCCGATCGAGGCGGCATTGTCCGAAAACCACGTTGTCATTGCTTGGCACTCGCTAATGTTTAGGGATTAGTCCTGAGTCCAGGGCAGGCGGCGGAAACGCCAGCCATCGGCGTTGCCGCGCTGGCCGTTGTCGTCCAATTCGCCCTCGAAGCCTTCCAGCACGTTGAAGACGGCGGTGAACCCCGCCTTGACCGCCGCCTCGGCCGCCGCCGCCGACCGTCTGGCGCTGCGGCAGAGAAGCAGCAGGACGTCGTCTTTTTTCGCTTTCTGCTCGAGTTCGCGAACAAAGCGCGGGTTTTTGAGCATGGAGGTCCCGGTCAGCCAGGGCAGGAGGATCGATTCGGGAACATGGCCGACGAACCGGTATTCCTCGGCGGTGCGCACATCGACGAGCAGCGCCGCTCGGGCCGAAAAGAGGGCCCAGGCCTGTTCAGGGGTCACACTGCCATGATAGTGGGCGCCATCCGGAGGTCCAACTTCCCTGGCCTTGTTGAGGATCGACACGGCGTCATTGTCTGCCGGACCGTGGTCATCCTGGTATGCCGGATGCGGGAAAGGAGACAAAACAACCGCTTGAGTCGCCACCATATTCTAACTCCAATGTGCCAATATGTTCACCCAGTCGATAGACTAAATTCCAGTGTCAGACATGTCAATTCCAATCGACGTAGTATGTCGTCGATTTTAACGCAGCCAAGGTGTAGGTTGTGACGCTACAAAATTCTGCCGGGGATACAGCAATGACAGGCCAGACATGGCGGCCGGAAACCGTGGCCGCGCAAGGAACGGGCGGCGTGGATGAACAGACCGGGGCGATCATACCGCCCATCCATCCCGCCACCACCTACGAGCGCGACGCCGATCTCGGTTATTCCCGCGGCCGCTGCTACTCCCGTGCCGACAACCCCACCTACGATGCCGCCGCAGCGACTCTGACGGCCCTGGAAGGCGGAGCGCAGACGCTGTTGTTTGCCTCCGGCATGGCGGCGGCCACGGCGGTTTTTCAGGCGCTCGAACCGGGCGACCATGTCATCGCGCCGAAAGTGATGTACTGGTCATTGCGGGCGTGGCTGCGGGGATTTGCCACACGGTGGGGGCTCGAAGTCGAGATGGTGGCCACCGACGACCTGGCGGACCTGCACAGGGCCATAAGGCCGGGCCGAACCAAATTGGTGTGGCTGGAGAACCCGGCCAATCCTCTTTGGACGGTTACCGATATCGCTGCCGCCGCCGCCATTGCCCATGATGCCGGGGCGAAACTTGCGGTCGATTCGACCGTCGCCACCCCGGTGCTGACCAGGCCTCTGACGCTGGGCGCCGACCTCGTCATGCACTCGGCGACCAAGTACCTCAACGGCCACTCCGACGTGGTGGCCGGCACCGTGACCACGGCGCGGGATGACGAGGCATGGGCCCGTATCCGGCAGGTGCAAGTGCAGAACGGCGCTGTGCTAGGGCCATTCGAGGCCTGGCTGCTGCAACGAGGCTTGCGCACCCTGTTTCCCCGCGTCCGCTGGCAGTCGGCCAGCGCCCTAGCCTTGGCCGAGCGACTAGCGGTCCATCCCGGCGTGGCAGAGGTTCTCTATCCCGGTCTTTCCGGTTTTGCCGGCCACGACGTGGCCCGGCGCCAGATGCAGGGCGGGTTCGGTGGCATGCTGTCGATCCGCCTCAAGGGTGGTCGGGATGCCGCCGTTGCCACCGCCGTCAAGGTCCGCCTGTGGAAGCGGGCGACCTCGCTGGGCGGCGTGGAGAGCTTGATCGAACACCGCGCCAGCATCGAAGGGGCCGGCTCGCCGGTGCCCGAGGACCTGCTGCGGTTGTCCGTCGGTCTGGAGGCAGCCGAGGATCTCGCCGCGGATTTGGAGCAGGCGCTGGAAGCCTAAATGTTCGCCGCCGGAAATGTTTCGTCGCCGGTCGGCCGGCGGCTGGCGCGGTCGAGTTCGGCCAGCAGCCTATATTTCCACTCGATGAATTCGGAGGCCAACCGGTCGCGGGGCCGTGCCAAGGCCGGCTTGACCTCGGCGCGCAGAGGGCCGGGGGTGGGCTGCATGACGACGATGCGGTCGGCCAGAAACAGCGCTTCCTCGATGTCGTGGGTGACCAGGATCATCGTCGGCCGATCATAGGCCCACAGATCGAGCAAATGGTCCTGCAGGTCGCTGCGAGTCAACGCATCCAGGGCGGAATAAGGTTCGTCGAGCAGCAACACCCGGGGGTGCCCGACCAGGGCGCGTGCCAGGGCGACCCGCTGGGCCTGGCCGCCGGACAATTCCCGTGGCCAGCGGTGGGCATTGGTCGCCAAGCCGACGCGCGACAGCGTTTCGCTGACCCGTGCCCATTGTTCGCCGGCGGCCAGGTGTCGAATGCCGAAGGCGACGTTGCGCTCGATGGTGAGCCAGGGCATCAGCCGGGGTTCCTGAAAAACCATACCGATTTCCGGTCGGGGAGCGCGGATAAGCGTGCCGTCGAGGCTGGCTGTGCCGGCCGTCGGGACATCAAGACCGGAAATCAGCCGCAACAGGGTGCTTTTGCCGCACCCCGATCCGCCGACGATGGCCACGATCTCGCCTTCGGCGACCGATAAATTGAGGCCGGCGAGGGCGAGGTGCCCGTTGGTATAGCGCTTCTCAACATTTATGATGTCAAGCAATGGGTTACTCCGCCGGCTTGAAGCTGTCTTGCCATTGGAGAAGTCTTCCCGAAAGTGTGGCCAGCAGCCAATCAGTCAGCTTGCCGAGGATGGCGAAGGCGACGATCGCTCCGAGGATGACCGCCGGACGGCCGGTCTGCTGGCCATCGACCAGCAGGAAGCCCAGACCCGACTCGGCGCCCATGAACTCGGCGGCGACGACGAACATCCAGCCGAGCCCCAGGCCGGAGCGCAAGGCGACCAGGTAGGTCGGCAGCGTCGCGGGGAGCAGCACGCAGGTGATCATCTCCCAATGGCTGAACCGGAAGACGCGCCCGACCTCCACCAGCTTGCGATCGACGCCGCGAATAGCGTCGGACAGGGAAAGGTAGATCGGAAAGAATACGCCAACGGCGATCAAGGCGACCTTCGATGTCTCGAAAATGCCGAACCACAGGATAAACATCGGGACCCAGGCGATCGACGGGATACTGCGCAACGCCTGCAGCGTGGGGTCAAAGAGACGGCGGGCGAGCGTCCAGTAGCCGGTCACCGATCCCAGCAGCGTACCGGACAGGACGCCGAAGACGAAACCGAGCGCGACGCGTTGCAGCGTGGCTTCCACATGCGCGGCCAATTCGCCCGAAGCCGCCAGTCTGGCCAGGGTGACGATGACCGTGCTGCCGCGCGGCAACAGGTGGTCGCGGGCCCACCCGAGGTCCACCATCACTTCCCATCCCACCGCGAGACCAACCGGCAGTAGCAGGCCAAGCAGCCAGTTTCCCCCGACTCGGTTCACTTGATTCCGAGCCTGGTGGTGAAGGAGGTGTCGATCAACTGGGCGACGCTGTCGGGAACATTCACCTCGGTGGGGACAACTCCGGCGTTCTGCAGGGCGAGACCGGCCCCGAGGATTGTCCTGCGTCGACCATCATCGATCACTGCTGATGACAGGTCGGTCCGCTCCAGCTGGCGGGCGGCGACCTCTTCCGACAATTTAGCTTGGGCAGCGACGATTTTTCGCAGCTCGACCGGATTGGCCAGGGCATAGGCACGGCCTTTCTCATAGACCTTGAGGACCCGTTCGACGATCTCAGGGTGCTGGGCGGCGAACGATTCGCGCGTGTCGAGAACGCCCAAGGTGTTGAGATCGGCGTTGCGATAGAACAGCCTGGCGCCGCTGTCAATTTCGGCTTGCGCCATCAGGGGATCCAGGCCGGCCCAGGCGTCAACGTCGCCCTTTTCCAGCGCCATGCGACCGTCCTGATGCTGCAAGAGCACGACGTGCACGTCCTTCTCGCTCAAGCCATGGTCGGCCAGGGCGCGGATGAGGAAGATATGGGGATCGGTGCCACGGGTGGCGGCAACGCGCTTGCCACGCAGGTCCTCAACCTTCTGGATGGTCGAGTCCTTGGCGGTAACCAGGGCGGTCCATTCCGGTTTGGAGTAGACGTAGATCGACTTCACCGGATTGCCGTTGATCCGCGCCAGGAGCGCCGCCGCCCCAGCCGACGAGCCAAAGTCGATGCTGTTACCGTTAAGGAATTCCAGCGCCTTGTTGGAGCCGAGGGACTGCACCCAGCGGACAGTGATGCCGTCCTTCTTGAACTCGTCCTCCATCCAGCCCTTGTCCTTCAGTACCAGACTGACCGGGTTGTAGTAGGCGTAGTCGATTGTGATCTGCTCGACCTTGTCGGCGGCATTGGCGCGCGCTGTCAAGTTGACCGCCATCGCCAGTGTGATCACCCCGACAAGGCGAGCAAAACTCAGTAACGCCATGATTGTTCTCCAAAAAGATTGTCTGCGAGGAGTCCCATTGGAAGGAACCCCATTAATGGACAATGCGGCGTATTCACACCATGTTTGCGGTAAATGTCTTATAGGCTTGCGGAATTCGTCGCGTCAAGTGTAGTATCCGGCAAAACAGCAAAAAAAAATGGAAAATTATCGATGGGCCAAGAGATCGTCATTCCCGTTCCTCCCGGCTTCGCCGAACAGGCGCACGTCGACGCCGCCGCCTACGAGCGGTTATACCGGTGGTCGCTCGACGATCCCGAAGGTTTCTGGCGCGAACAGGCCAAAGCAATCGACTGGATTCGCCCGCCGACGCTGATCAAGGACACCAGTTTCGCTCCCGACGACGTGCATATCCGCTGGTTCGAGGACGGCACGCTGAACGCCTCGGTCAATTGCCTGGACCGCCATTTGCCGGCCAAGGCCGACAAGCCGGCCATCTTGTGGGAGGGTGACGATCCGTCGGAAAGCCGCGTCGTCACTTGGGGCGAACTGTCCGACAAGGTCAACCGGCTGGCCAATGGGCTGAAGGCGCTGGGCGTCAGCAAGGGCGATTTTGTCACCGTCTATCTGCCGATCGTTCCCGAGGTGCTGGTCGCCATGCTGGCCTGCATCCGCATCGGCGCCGTGCATTCGGTAGTGTTCAGCGGCTTCTCGTCTGAATCGCTGGCCGGACGTGTCGAGGATTGCCGCGCCAAGGTGCTGATCACCGCCGACGAGGGCCATCGCGGCGGCAAGCGCTGGCCACTGAAGCGCCAAGCCGATGTTGCCCTGGCCAACATCGCCCACCAGGTCGAGCATGTTGTGGTGGTGCGCCGCTCGGGCGCCGCCATTCCGTTCACCCCGGGCCGTGACGTCTGGTACGACGAATTGACCGATGCCGCCGCGCCGTGGTGCCCGCCGGTGGAGGTGGGGGCGGAAGATCCGCTGTTCATTCTCTACACCTCCGGCTCGACCGGCAAGCCGAAGGGGCTGGTCCATACCACCGGCGGCTATCTGGTGCATGTCGCCACCAGTTGGAAGAACATTTTCGACTACAAAGACGGCGAAGTGCACTGGTGCACCGCCGACGTTGGCTGGGTGACGGCGCATTCCTACAAGATCTACGGACCGGTGCTGAACGGCGCCACCATCGTCATGTTCGAGGGCACGCCCACTTGGCCGGACAGCTCGCGCTGGTGGTCGATCGTCGAGAAGTTCAAGGTCAACATCTTCTACACGGCCCCCACTGCCATCCGCTCGCTGATGCGCGACGGTGAGGAGCCGGTCAAGAAACACGACCTCTCCTCCATCCGGGTGCTGGGCTCGGTCGGCGAGCCGATCAACCCCGACGCCTGGCTGTGGTACCACCGGGTGATCGGCGGCGGCCGCTGCCCGATCGTCGACAACTACTGGCAGACCGAGACCGGCGCGGTCATGCTGGTGCCGTTGCCCGGCGCCATGGAAAACAAGCCGGGCGCCGCCGCCAAACCCTATTTCGGTATCCGTCCGCAACTGGTCGACGCCGAGGGCCGGGTCGTCGAGGGACCGGGAACGGGCAACCTGTGCTTCACCGATTCCTGGCCGGCCCAGGCCCGCACCATCCTGCGCGACCGCGACCGCTTCGTGCGCACCTATTTCCTGCCCTATCCCGGCCGCTTTCTCAGTGGCGACGGGGCGCGACGCGACGCCGACGGTTTCTACTGGATTGCCGGGCGGGTGGATGACGTGATCAACGTCTCCGGCCACCGTCTGGGTACGGTCGAGTTGGAAAGCGCCATCGGTTCACACTCGGCCGTGGCCGAGTCAGCGGTGGTCGGCTTCCCGCACGCGGTCAAGGGACAAGGCGTCTTCGCCTACGTCACCCTGAAAGCCGAATTTCCCGAGACCGATGAGTTGCGCCACGAAATCGTCGCCTGGGTCCGTTCGCGCATCGGCCCGATCGCCACGCCGGACATTATCCAGTGGGCGCCGGCACTGCCTAAAAACCGGGCTGGCAAGATCCTGCGACGCATTCTGGCCAAGATCGCCGCCAGAGACTTCGAGAATTTTGGCGACACCACCACCCTTGCCGAGCCATCCGTGGTGGCCGACATAATCGATCGGCGCAAACAGGCGCTGGACGCCACCACCTGAAAGGATGTCATGGAC
>Ga0181520_10010254_pt1 | contig 12625 bp, 11 predicted proteins | sample PEATcosm2014_Bin_29_FD_132451 | JGI IMG/M metagenome (GOLD analysis project Ga0181520, IMG submission 132451) | Peatland microbial communities from MTU Mesocosm Facility, Houghton, MI, USA - PEATcosm2014_Bin02_30_metaG | ecosystem: Environmental > Terrestrial > Soil > Wetlands > Peat | place...
CGTCGATCTCATGCTGTCCAGCGGCATCGACATCAAGAGCGACTCCCAGTTGCAGGACGAGTTCGACCGCATCGTGGATGGCGTGAACGCGCTGGAGATGGAAGCTCTCAAGCAAGGCAACGGCTTCGTTCCCAAAGAAGAGCCCGCGCCCGCCGACGTTGCCGGCGACGTCACCTTCCAGGTGGACCCCAACATTGTGGCCAAGGCCCAGGCAGAGCTGGCCACCACCAAGTCCGATCTTCCACTGGTGGTCAACGACTACGTGGCCGTCTATATCAACTTCTTCGCCAATACCCAAAGGGGGCACAATACCCTGCTGCACTCTTTCCAGCGCGGCGGACGCTACAAGGCGATGATTCAGCGCGTCATGGCGGAAGAAGGCGTGCCCCAGGACTTGATCTATCTTGCCGTCGCCGAGTCGGGCTTCAATCCCCGCGCCATGAACGGCCACTCCGGCGCGGGCGGTATGTGGCAGTTCATGCCCCACGGCAACTACGGCCTGGAGCGCAACGCTTATGTGGACGAGCGCTTCGATCCCGAAAAATCCACCCGCGCCTACGCTCGCTACATGAAGTTCATCTACGACCAGTTGGGCGACTGGTATCTCTCCATGGCCGGCTACGACTGGGGCGCGAGCAATGTGCAGCGCGCCGTGCAGAAGACTGGCTACGCCGACTTCTGGGAGCTATACAAGCGCAACAATCTTCCCGCCGAGACCAAGAACTACGTGCCGGAGATTCTCGCCGCCATCATCATCGCCAATCATCCCGAGCAGTACGGCTTCGACGAGATCACTCTCGATCCGCCCGTGCTCACCGATACGGTGACCGTCAACTATCAAGTGGACCTGCATTTGGTTTCGGACATTGTGGGTGCGCCGATGGATGAACTCACCGCGCTGAACCCCAGCCTGCTGCATTCGGTCACGCCTCCCGACGCTCCCTTCGATCTGCATCTGCCCGCCGGCACAGCCACGCTTTACGACGAGCGCATCGCCGCCATTCCAGAGTCCAAGCGCGGAGCATGGCGCTATCATCGCCTTGCCGCCGAGGAGACGCTGGCCTCGGTGGCGCGCGAGTATCGCGTGAGCGTTGCCGACCTTGCCGACGCCAATCAATTGGACGAGAACGATTCCATCGCGGGCCGCGAAGCTCTTGCGGTGCCCACCTCTCCGGCAGCCGCGCCTTCGTCGCGCATGACGCTTTACACCGCGCGCAGTGGCGATACGCTCGTCACCATCGCCGATCGCTTCGGCGTCTCGCTCGATCAATTGCGCCGCTGGAACAAGATCGCCGGCATCAGGGTCGAACCGGGCCGCCGCTTGCGCATTGCCGATGCCGCCAACGTCTCCCATGCCTCGCGCGGCCGTCGCCGCGGATATTCCGCGCGCGGCGAGAGGACGCGGGAAGCCGTGCCGGCAAAGGGTTTGCGCGCTGAGCCATCGGCGGGCGCATCGCGCAATGCGCGCTCCTCGCACGAGAAGCATGGCGCATCGAGGCCGCGCGCGAATCGCTCGCAAAGCGCCGAGGCCGCCCCCAGAGCGGACAAGAAGGGATCAGCCGGCGCGACAAAATCTTCTCGCGGCGCGCGAAGGACGTATAAGAAAAGGTCCACTTCAAAATAAAAATTGCAAGAGACTGAATTACACTCTTGTCTTTTGTTGCTGTTTGTGTGCAAGCTATTGTTACAATGGCTTCCGTGAACGGAGCGCGATTCTCCGTTCGGCGAAGCGACAAACGCAACCGAGAGCAGCGACCACCGCTGGAGGCAATGGAATGGAAGAAGTGTTCAGGATGTGCGCGATCGGCGACGGCGAAACGAACGACGAGCCGGAAGAGTTGGACCCCGATTACGACGACGACTTTGAAGAGGACGAAGAGGACGACGAAGAAGAGGAAGAGGATGACGACGAACGGTTCAGCGGACACACCGCCTCGGAGAACGAGATAGGAGTGGTCGAGGAGACGATAGTCGTGATTGAGGAAGCGACCCCATCGAAGCCGGCCGCAAAGAAGGCCGCGAAAAAGAAGTCTTCCGCCAAGAAGGCCGCCAAGAAAGCCGCGGCCAAGAAGTCGACAGGGAAAAAAGTTGTGGCCAAGAAGGCCGCAAAGAAGTCCGCCGCCAAGAAGAGCAGCACTGGCGCGAAGGGCGGAAAGGCCGCGACCAAAAAGTCCGCGGCCGGAAAGAGCGCCAGCAAAACCACCAGACGAGGTAAGCCGTTGGCAGTTAAGAAAGCAGCAAAGAAGGCGCCCGCCAAGAAGGCAGCGAAAAAAGCAGTTGCCAAGAAGGCCCCGGCGAAGAAGGCGGCAGCCAAGAAGGCCGCCGCGAAGAAGAAAGCTGTGGCGAAAAAAGCCCCCGCCAAGAAGGCAGCGGCCAAGAAATCCGCAGCCAAGAAGTCCTCTGCAAAGAAGGCGACTCGGTAGCGGCGGCAATACGCAAGGCAAGCAAAAAAGCCCGGCACCGCGCCGGGCTTTTTTGCGTCCGTACAGGTGAATTGCCTACGTGGCGGCGATCTGCCGCAAATGCTCGCGCTGATGGTCGAGATAATCTTCAATCAGAAAACGCAGAGACACCGGCGCGTTCTTGCCGACGATGCAGCTTGCATCGAGCCGCTCTTCGGGAATGGCACTCACAACGGCCGCAAGAATCTCATGTTCCACTCTCCACCAGTCGAGCAGCGTGGCCCAGGGCTGGCCGGCGTAGCCATGCGCCGCTACCCATGCGTCCTGCGCGTAGTTCGGTCCCGCAAAGCTGCCGTCCGCCGCGGCGCGGACAAATCGCTGGCGGTTATTGGCCGCCGAATCGAGCAGATGGCCGACGATCTGCTTGCGCGTCCAGCCGCCATCCCGCCACGGAATATCCGCAGCCTCCTGTGGAATGGCAACGAGCGCGGCGTGAATGGCGTCGAGTTCGGCGCTGAATCTTTGCGCAAGCTGTGTTGGCATACGTTCCTCCGCGAGTGGACGATGCGACTTCTTCCCATCCTGAAACGGCAGACTGTTGCCTGGGCCGCGCGGTTCGATCTGCCGCCACGTCTTATTTCTTCAATTCAGAAAGAGCTGCCAGCACTTCTTCGGAGTGCCGCTCCACCTGCACCTTTGTCCACACCTTTGCGATCTTGCCCTGCGGATCGATCAGGAATGTGTTGCGGCTGGCTATCTTGATCCCCGCAAATCCGCCCAGCGAACCGTAAGCATCGACCGCCTTGTGCTCCGGGTCGGCGAGCAGCCGGAAGGTCAACCCTTCTTTCGTGCAAAACTGTTTGTGGCTGTCTGGTGTGTCCACGCTCACGCCCAGAATCACCGCATTCTGTTTCTCGAAGAGGGCCTGATCGCGTTGAAAGTTGTGCGCCTCGATGGTGCAGCCCCTGGTCATGTCCTTGGGATAGAAGTAAAGCACCACCCACTTGCCGCGAAAGCTGTCCAGCGAAATCTGTGTGCCGTCCTGCGAGGGAAGGGTGAAGTCGGGCGCGATTTGCCCGACCGCGGGCAGCGTTTGATCCGCCGCGCAAAAAGTGACCAAAGCGAACGCTGCCACTAGAACCGCGCCAACGACGAAGAGAATGGAATACCTCATTGGGAACCTCCAATAGGTTGGACGGCAACACGAACGGGTGGGACGCAGAGTTTTATTGGAGTCTGGCTTTGCGGCGAGAGTGCGGATGATGAAAAGCAGGCTGGTTGACTCCACCACGCAAGATGGCGAGTTGGCGGTTATCGCGCCCAGGCGCTAACTGGTCGGTTCAATTGACGTCAATGTCTCCGAAAAAACCGCCCTTACGTGAAACCGCCTCCTTTCCATTAAGTCGCTTTTGGATTCGCGCTCCGGCAAAAGTAATTAAAGCCTTCAACTGCAACCGCTGGTCGAGCCGCAGCTCATGCAGCGGTAGCAACTGCCGTTGCGAACCATGATGGCGCCGCAGGTTGGGCAACTGGGCGCGTCGCCCATCTCGTACATCTCGCGCATAGCGTCCGCGGCGTGGTAGATGCCACGATCCTTGAGGTTGGGGCCATAGGAAGGAGCGGCTGCGGCTTGAACTTCAGGGGCGATGCCGCCTCCGCTCACAGAGGAGCGTCCGCCTTGGCTGGCGCCGGGACCGCTGACCTGATTCAGCCGCTTGGCGACCTGCTCGGCCAGCTTGGCCAGGTGGTTCTGAGAGATGGAATCCTCCTCGTGATCGGAATCCTCGATCATGCTGGGCGAGGCGGGCAGTTGCGGCGCCTGTCCCCTCAGCCCTGCAAACAGCGACAGCTGCTCGCCGGAGAGGAAGCGCAGATTGAGCCAGCGAAAGATGTAGTCCATCAGGCTCTTGGCGTAACCGATCTGCTCGTTGCCGGTCCAGCCGGATGGCTCGAAGCGAGTGTGGGCGAATTTTTCGCAGAGCACCTTGAGCGGCACCCCGTGCTGCAAGGCCATGGAGACCGAGACGCCGAATGCGTCCATCAGCCCGGAGACGGTCGAGCCTTCCTTGGCCATCTTGATGAAGATTTCTCCCACCTGGCCTGTGGGGTAGAGGCCGACTGTGACGTAGCCCTCGTGGCCAGCGATGGAGAACTTGTGGGTAATCGAGGCGCGCTCGTCGGGCAGACGGTGACGGACGGCGCGGGGCGGGCCGTTGAGGTCTTGCTTGCCGGCATCGGGCGCGGCCGAGAGCGGCGCGAACTCCTGCGTCGGCTTGAGAACGGGCACGGCCGCGGCTTTGGCGATCTCCTCGATGGCCTTCTGGAAGGAAGCGGCGGCGGCGATTACCTGCTTGGCGGTAACTTCGATCTTCTCGCCGCTTTTGGCTTCTAGAGCCTTCACGTCAACCTCTGCGGCGACGCGGCCCGCAGCCAATTGCGCCAGTACGCGGCCGCCAGCGACATCGAGCGCCGTCGGCTCCTTTTTGGCATCCATGCTGACGTTCAACGGCTGGGTGCCCTTGGAGCCGTCGCGATAGATGGCCACTGCCTTGATGCCACGCCGCCAGCTTTCTGCGTAAGCCTCGGCCACGTCTTCCACGGTCGCTTCGTTAGGCAGGTTGACGGTCTTCGAGATGGCACCGGACAGAAACGGCTGTGTGGCGGCCATCATCTTGATGTGTCCCATGTAATTGATGGAGCGGGTTCCCTTGGACGGCTTGAAGCTGCAATCGAAGACCGCCAAGTGCTCGGAGCGGATTCCGGGCGCGCCTTCGATGGTGCCGGTGGCATCGATGTAACTGACGATGGCATCCACCTGATCGTTGTTATACCCGAGCTTGAAGAGCGCTGCGGGGACGGTGTTGTTGACGATCTTTATCATGCCGCCGCCGACCAGCTTCTTGTACTTGACCAGGGCCAGGTCCGGCTCGATGCCGGTGGTGTCGCAGTCCATCATGAAGCCGATGGTGCCGGTGGGGGCGAGCACGGTGGTCTGCGAGTTGCGATAGCCGTAACGTTCGCCGCAAACCAGCGCCGTATCCCAGCACTCTCGGCTGGCGTCGATGAGGGCATCGAGTTGCGGAACGCTGAACGGCTCGCCGCTCTGGCGCGAGTTGCCGATCTCGTTCACTTCGGCGCGGTGCATACGAATCACATCCAGGAATGGCTCACGGTTGACGTAGAAGCCGGGGCAGGCGCCGCCCTGGCGCTCGACGGAAGCGGTGAGCGGGGTGGCCGAGGCCAGCGACGGGCAGTTGGCGGCCACGATGGACGACTGCAGGTAAGCCTGGCCGCACATGATCGCAGTCAGAGCGGCGGCCAGATCGCGGCCGGCGGCCGAGTCGTAGGGCAATCCGAAAGACATCAGCAGCGCGCCCAGATTGGCGTAGCCCAGGCCCAGCGGGCGGTAATCGTGGGAGTTGCGGGCGATGGCCTGGGTGGGGTAACCCGATCGGTCCACCAGGATGTCCATGGCCGTGATGACCACCGAGATGGCGTGGCGGTAGGCGGGAGTGTCGAAGACGCCCGACGGAGTTATAAACTTCATCAGGTTGAAGCTGGCCAGATTGCAGGCCGAGTTATCCAAAAACATATATTCGGAGCACGGGTTGGAAGCGTTGATGCGCGCGGTGTTCTTGCTGGTGTGCCACTTGTTGACAGTGGTGTCGAACTGCATTCCAGGGTCGCCGCAGAGCCAGGTGGCCTCGGCGATCTTGCGCATGATCTCGCGCGCCTTGTATGTCTTCACCGGCTCGTGGTCCTTCACCGTATAAGTGGTGAAATCGCCGTCGCGCTCGTAGGCGCGCATGAACTCGTCGCTCACCCGCACCGAATTGTTGGCGTTCTGGAAGAAGATGGACGAGTAAGCCTCGGAGTCCGGTCCCGAACCGTCGTATCCCTCCTTGATCAAAGCGAAGGCCTTGGCTTCCTCCTTGGCCTTGCATTCGATGAACTCCACGATGTCCGGGTGATCCACATTCAGGATCACCATCTTGGCCGCGCGGCGCGTCTTGCCGCCGGATTTGATAACCCCGGCAAAGGCGTCGAATCCGCGCATGAAACTCAAGGGACCGGAGGCCTGGCCGCCGCCCGAAAGCGTCTCCTGCGAGCCGCGGATCGACGACAGGTTGGTGCCCGTGCCCGAACCCCACTTGAAGAGCATCCCCTCGGTTTTGGCCAGGGTCAGAATCGAGTCCAGCGAGTCGTCCACGGAGTTGATGAAGCAGGCCGAGCACTGCGGATTGCGATAGCCGGTAGCCGAATACCAGACCCCTCCGGTCGCCGGATCCCAGTGCCAGTTCTGCCCCGCCGCATCCGGCTCCAGACGGTCGCAGCCCACGTTGAACCACACCGGCGAGTTGAAGGCCACTTTCTGGGTCAGCAGCATCGCCGCCAGCTCGTCGTGGAAGACGTTGGCATCCTGGGAGGTGGCAAAGTAGCCGTCCTCCAGCCCCCAGTCGCGGATGGTCTCGGCCACCCGCGCCACCAACTGGCGCACTCCGGTCTCCCGTTCCGGTAAGCCGAGCTGCCCGTGCAGGTACTTCGAGGCCACGATGTTGGTGGCCGTCATCGACCAGTCGATCGGCGTCTCGACCTCCTTTTGCTCAAAGATCGTGTTGCCCTTCTGGTCGGTAATGGACGCGGTGCGGCGTTCCCATTGAACTTCGTCGTAGGGGGAGACGCCATCGGTGGAAAAGCGGCGTGAAAAAATCAGCCCCGCGTGAGCGGAAGGGGTCTGGAAGGCGGCGGACGTTTGCGGATAGGCTTCGTTCATAATCGATCCTCTCAAGGGGCAAAAAATCGGTGAATGCCTCGCCTCATCCGGCGCGGGGCAACCGGGAAAAGGGGAGTCGGAATTTCCGTCAACGAACGGGAAACGGGGGTAGCGCCTCGAAATCTCTTAATCTCAGCGGCTTGTCGGCGGGTCGTCACGCCGGAAATTTTTTACAGTCCGTTAACAGCCGCAGATGACAAAATACCGCTGTCCGTGGTGCGTGTCAACAATAAACCACAATATCTAGTATTTTCCGGCCGTTCCGCGCATCAACTTTCCAAATAAAGGCAGTTGCCTGTGGAAAGCGCAAAGTCGCCTTGCCGGGCGCGGCATTGAGCGTCGAATTTGCCCGGAGTTCGGGCATACAGCGACTTGCGTGTCTGCCGAGGCTTACAAACCAGGCTATTCCTCGCGGGAACCGCGCACAAGGCGCGAATGCGGTGCATATCGGGGCGCGATTGTGGGAGATGTGGAGATTCGAGTGAACAGGCAAACCCTGAATCCGGTCGAAATGGGCGTATGCGTGAGACAAGCGCGCGGCTGAAAAAGTTATGATGGAAGGCGGGGATCGGGAAGGCGGGGATCGCCGAACTGGACTCGGTTTCGGACTTCGATTCGAGAAGACGATGGCCGCGCCAGCGCATCTTACGAAAGGGAAGCCCATGAATCCGACCGATCAGGAGCGCGATCTGGCCTTCCGGAAGACGCTGCGAAGCGCTCGCGGCACCATGATGTTCAGCGATATCCTCAAGCTGGCGCTGGAGAGCTTCCGCTCGAACAAGATGCGCTTTGCGCTCACCGCGCTGGGCATGGTCATCGGCACCGCCTCGGTCATCCTGGTGGCCACCATCGGCCTCACCGGCAAGCAATACGTCCTTCAACTGATCCAGAAGTTCGGCACCAACTCGGTCGAGGTCGAGTATGCCGGCGGCGCGGCCACGGCCGCCGAAAGGGTTCTGTACAACGACTCGCTCACTCGCGACGACGAAAAGGCGGTGCTGGCGCAGTTGCCCGGCGTGATCTACTCCTCGCCGGTGCTCACCATGCACGACCGCATCGGCTTTGGCGGAGGGGTGGTGAAAGATACGCTGGTTCTGGGAGTCAGTCCGCAGTATCTCAACATTCACAGCCTGCTGGTGCCGGTGGGCCGCTTCCTCGACGATACCGACGACGCGGCTCATATCAAATGCGCCGTGGTCAGCGAACTCTTCGCCCGCGAACGCTTCGGCAGTTCGGACGCAGCCGTCGGACAGACCTTCGAGATCAGCGGCATTCCCTTCACCATCGTCGGTGTTTTCAGGATGAGCGTGGACGACTTCGGCCAATCGGAGATCGCCGACCAAACCATACTGATTCCCTTTTCGGTGGCCCGCTACTTCACCGGAACCGAAAACGTAAACCAACTTTACTTCTCGATGCGCGCCATGAGCGAGGTTCCCGACGCCGCAAAAGAGATCGTCCGCATCATTCACGCGCGCCACCGGCCGGACTCGGTCTACAAAGCCCAAACCCTCAAGTCGCTGCTGGACACGGCGGCCCAGATTGCCGACGCACTGACCGCAGTGCTGATGCTGGTGGCGGCCATTACCCTGGCCGTGGGCGGGGTGGGCATCCTGAACATCATGCTGGCCAATGTGCTGGCACGCACCCGCGAGATCGGCGTCCGCAAGGCCCTGGGCGCCACCTACCGCGAGATCAAGCTCCAGTTCCTCACCGAGGCGGCGTTCATTTCGCTGGCCGGGGGCATCGTCGGGTCAATGGTGGGCTTGGCCCCGCCGCTGGCTCTGCGTTTCTTCACCGACTACCGCCTTCCCATCTCGACCTGGTCGGTGCTCATTGCCCTTGCCGTCGCCACCCTGGTGGGAGTCGTCTTCGGCACCGTGCCGGCCACCCGCGCCGCCCAGATGGACCCCGTGGAGTCTCTGAAATATGAGTGACGCCGAGCGCCACGCCGCCGCCCCCGAAACAGATTTGAAGCCGGCTCATCCATCCCATGCTCCTCTTGCTGAATTCAAGACGGAAGAATCGCCCACCCAAGGGCCTAGCCTCGCGCTCCTCTGGGGATTGATCGCGCTGGCCCTGGCCGCCGCCATCGGCTTCGCCCTGCTTATTGTGCTGCCCTTTTATCGCCGGCGGTAGCGGATTGAGGCCTTTGCGATCTCTAACCGGAGGAGTGACGATTTGGAAAACGGAGCGATCTCAGGAGGCGCTGGTGGCCTCGCCAGGGTTCACCAAGTCGCGGAGTTCCTTGGAGGGCTTGAAATAGGGAACCTTCTTGGCTGGAACCTCGACCCGCTCTCCGGTCTTGGGATTGCGTCCAATGCGGGGATTGCGTTGGCGAATGCGGAACGATCCGAAGCCGCGAATCTCGATCTTGTCGCCGCTCTGCAAGGCGCCGATCACCGAATCGAAGATGCTCTCGACGATCGTCTCCCCGTCGCGGCGCGTCAGGTCGCCCAGCCGCGTCACCTTTTCCACCAAGTCTGCCTTTGTCATGCCCACTAGCCTCCGCTTACAGAATAACCGGATTCCCGGCGCGATGTCGTGAAAAAGAAGAGTCTCGTGTGGAAACGGTCTTTCCCGTCAGCAAGTTGGGAAAAAGCCAAGCGGAGACGGAATAGGCCAACACAGCCTTGCCGGGTTATCATGGCGTGAGTCCCTCGCCGCGGCAGGGTAACGGAGGCGCGAGGGCGCAAGGATCGGATTTGGCGTGACGCAATCGCGGCAATACAGCATCGTGATTCCGGCCTTCAACGAGAGCGCTCGCATTCCGGCGACGCTGGAGTCGGTCGTCTCCTGCATCCGTGGGCGCGGCTGGGATGCCGAGGTTATCGTGGTCAACGATGGCTCGCGCGACTCGACGGCGGCCGTGGTACGCGCCTTCGCCGCCAACGCGCCAGAACTCCGCTTGATCGATAACGCGGTCAATCGCGGCAAGGGCGCGAGTGTGCGCGCCGGGATGCTCGAGGCTTTGGGCGAGGTGGTCCTGTTTACGGATTCCGATCTCTCCGCGCCCATCGAGGAGGCTGAGCGTCTCTTTGCCGCCATCGCGCAGGGCGCGGATATCGCCATAGGGTCGCGCTGGCTGGAGACGGGCCGACAGACGCACCGGCAGCCGCTCTACCGGCAGTTCTTCGGCCGCTGCTTCAATGCCGTCACTCGCGCGGTCATGGGGCTGAGCTTCGCCGATACCCAGTGCGGCCTGAAAGCCTTCACCCGCGCCGCCGCGCAGACCGTCTTTCGGCTTCAGACCATCGAGCGCTGGGGCTTCGACCCGGAGATTCTCTTCATCGCCCTCAAGCGCGGCTACCGCATTGTCGAGGTGCCGGTGAGCTGGGCGCACGACGAGCGCTCCCGCATCAGCTACCTCAAGGATGGAATGAAGATGCTCGAGGAGATTCTCTCCATCCGGTGGAATGCCCTGCGCGGTCGCTACGACCGGTAGATCGAGGACGATTTCCTATAACTTCCTGTTCGCTCGGCGAAGGCCGTTACCGGAGCGGGTCGCGCCATATTACCGCGACGACCGCCAACCGTTACCTCTGACGAACGGCAACAGTTACCGTGACGGTTTGTCGTTGTTACCTGCGAAGTTTATAGCGGGCGGCGCCATCGAGTATTTCACGCCAAGATCGGGCGTACACGTATCTCACACCCCGCCCTATTCGTTAAAGCCCCAATTTGACGGGCACTTCGGCCCTCGGCGGCAAAACCGATCCACTGGATTAAGGTAACCTTTCCTCGAGCGGACTTTCGACCTGGCGATGCGAATCATAACTTGAAAAAAGTCAAAAATAGGACTTGCCGAGTCATTCATTATGTTGTTAATCTAACTTCAAGAGCCGGAGTCGGGCCAAGAATATCGACAAAAGACAAAATAGGAAAGGAACGAATATGAGCGATTTGCTTCTCAGACTCTGCGTCATGATGCAATCCCCGATGGCGCAAGAGGAAGGCCAGGATCTCGTCGAGTATGCCCTGGTCGTCGGTATCATTTCCATCGCCCTGGTTTTCGTCCTGCAAAACGTGGCCAGCGATGTCAACGCGGTCTTCAGCACCATAGCCAGCCAGCTCAGCGGAACCATCTGATCTCATCCCCGGCGGTTCCGAGACGGGGCAATGCAACAAATCAATTCTCCGACAGCGGAGAACGAAGGGAGTTGCAACGTCGCTGCTTTCTCTCTTCCGTCCTTGCTGGATTGGATGCGGCATTTTTCCACGGCGCAAATGGAATCCTGGCCGGTCTTCGGCGGTGTTTGGGCGAAGATTACACTTGGATTCCCGCTCCCCAGCGGTCCAGGGATCGCGTTTCTATTCGCAACATGGCCATTGCGAACGCTCGAATCCACAGTGACGCGATCCTGCCTTCAAGGCGCGCGGGAGGGTGGCTGCGCGTAATTGCATCTGGCGAATCGAACGATCCCAGTCTTTGATCGGCGCCTACGCATGAAGAGGAGCGAGATTTCTGGATCGAAGCTCTCCCAGGGCTGTACCGTGGGCTATTCTCGCCACCTTCCTTCTGTAGCTGCGGTTCTTTACGATGGGTTTATCTGGCTGCCCCGATGCGCCCCTCAATGCAAACTCCATCCGACCGCCGCGTCCTCTATAATCGAGGACGATGAAGGCTCATGTTTATGTAACGCCGAAGACGTCGGTCCTCGATCCGCAGGGCCAGGCCATTCACAACGCGCTGCGCAAGATCGGGTTCGAGGAGGTAACCGCGGTGCGCCAGGGGAAATACTTTATCCTGGCTCTGGCCGATGGGCTGAGCGCGGAAGCGGCGCGGGAGTGTGTGGAACGCATCGCCCGCGAGGTGCTGACCAACCCGGTGATCGAAGAGTTCACCTTCCGCATCGAGTAGCGGCAGTCCACCACATCACATATGCCGACGGATACATCTCAGTTATTCGGTGGGACCGGAGTGCGCCGGAGGAGAGGTTTTCTGCCAAGAGTGTGTTTTCCCAGATTCATGAGTTTCACCGATACCTGGAAAAGAGTACGCCAGACCAATCGAAGAGAATTGTGGCTGGTGCTTCGACACGCTTCCGGCGCATTATTTTAGGACGCTCATCTTGAGGCCAGCAGCCCTCTTAACCAGTGGCTTCGAGCTAGGCTACGGTACTCGCGCTCGCCCTGGCGCATCAGGATGTCTTCGCCGCGTATCTCGACGGGCACATCGCCCTGGCTCTCGACCCTGGGCGGCATGGGCAGGACTGACATAGAAGCAGCGGCTAAGGAAAAAACCTCTTCCGCGGGCACTGTCGCCGCGATTGGCTCCGGCGTTTCTTCCATGATGATTTTTTCTTTAGCTGCTGCTTTTGCTGCTGCTGGCTAACATCTACAAGAACCGCAAGCGACTGGCCAGAATCAATCAACAGTTGGCCCCTCAAGGGGCGTAGTGTGCCCGCCGGAGGCCCAAGCGGCCTCCGGCGGGCAAAAACAAGCGCCA
>Ga0181520_10010256_pt1 | contig 12623 bp, 10 predicted proteins | sample PEATcosm2014_Bin_29_FD_132451 | JGI IMG/M metagenome (GOLD analysis project Ga0181520, IMG submission 132451) | Peatland microbial communities from MTU Mesocosm Facility, Houghton, MI, USA - PEATcosm2014_Bin02_30_metaG | ecosystem: Environmental > Terrestrial > Soil > Wetlands > Peat | place...
CCTTCGATATAACAAATAAAAAATACGCTCAGAACTTTCTTGATTTAGTTCTGCATCCTATGGAAAAAGAAGGAATAGACTTTTGGTGGCTTGATTGGCAGCAATGGGGCAAGACGGCAATAAAAGGGGTTAATCCGACATTTTATCTTAACTATGTTTTGTTCAGCGATATGGAGAGAAGAAATGAAAAGCGGGCTTTATTATTTCACCGGTGGGGAGGATTGGGAAATCATCGCTACCAGATTGGATTTTCCGGTGATACGCATATAACATGGGCGTCACTCGATTATCAGCCTTACTTTACTTCAACCGCTGCAAATGTCGGTTATGGCTTTTGGAGCCACGATATAGGCGGACACATGAGCGGCGATCAGCAGAAGAATCCGGAACTCTATACCAGATGGGTTGAATGGGGTGCATTCAGCCCGATATTGAGAACGCACTCTACAAAGAACCCCAATATTGAAAGAAGAATTTGGGCTTATCCTGTGGATTATTTTTATGCAATGAGGAATGCAATAAAACTTCGATACTCTTTAATCCCTTATATTTATACTGCCGCCAGAGATGCTTATGATACAGGAATATCTATGCTGCGCCCAATGTATTATGATTATCCGAAAGAAAAAATTGCTTATGAATTGAAGAACCAATATATGTTTGGCAATGATATGATTGTTGCCCCGGTTACTAATCCTCTCGGCCAGGATAAAAAAGGCCGGGATAATTTATACACGATTCAAAAAGTCTGGTTGCCGGAAGGCAAATGGATTGAATGGTCGTCGGGTTCTATTATAACAGGCGATAAAATTATTGAAAGGCCGTATTGTCTTGAAGAAATTCCTGTTTATGTAAAAGCGGGAGCAATAATTCCCATGCAGCAGGATGTAAATAATACGACTGATGAAAAGAAAGATTTTCTGATATTAAATATTTTTCCTGGTGTTTCCGGCAAAACTAAAATATATGATGATGAAGGGAACAATGAGAATTTTAAAAACGGGAAATATAGTTTTACAAACGTCTCATTTTATAAACCTGATGAAAAAAGTTTGGAAATTAAAATTGAACCAATCGAGGGAGCTTATCCTGGAATGCCAGAGACAAGATCCTACGAGTTAAGATTGCTGATCTCTTATCCGCCGTCTAAGGTTAAAGTGAACGGGATAGAATATAAATATAATGATGAGGGAAAAATTTATTCATGGAATTACAACGGAAGTGAATTAACTACGTATATTTTGACTCCGGCAATAAACGTGCATGAAAAGGTTGACATTGAAATTAAATTTCCTGAAAATGATTTAAGTATACTTTCGGGTAAAAAGAAATTATTTAGTAATTTAATGAAAGTTGCAAAAGCAATCCAAATATCCGGCTGGAATGAAAGTAAAACCAATTCCGATTCGATTATAGCCGCAGCACAAACAGGAAATAGAATTACTCTAAATCCGTCGTCTGCAATAATTGAATTAAATATACTGGATAGTAAAATACCTGAGTTAATTAAGATGATTGAAGAGCAGGCGGGGGAACAAATAAAGTTGTACAAATCATTTGAATTGCTGAAGGCTTCTATTAATTAACTCTTGTTATAAATGTTTTATTAATTAACCCTGGCTTTTGGTATAGCCATCTGTATGTGATAAGTCGGGGTTTAGTAAAGTATTCAAAAAATTTGAACTTTAGTCCAATTCAATGTCCATATTTTTGCACATACGAAAATTAGAGTAACTATTTATCCTCGACATAAATGTGGGGGTTTTTAAAGTGTCTTTTTCGTTACATGAACCAATCAATTTATCCGAAATCATTGAGAGATGTTTTCCAAATTCGGCTGTATTAAGTTAATTGAATATCCTGGAGCTGATTTAACACATTTGGTAATCAATGTAAGTAATAAAGCAAAAGCTGAAGAATTAATCCTTAGTAAAAAAGAATCATTTTTGTTAAATTATCACATTTATTTTCTGAATTTATTAAGATGAGAATATTATGGAATTAATAAATAAAATAGATAATTGCTCAGCGATAATCGGAATAATCGGTCTTGGATATGTCGGCTTACCACTGGCCCTTGAATTTGCCGGCAAGGGATTCCTTGTATTGGGATTTGATATTGATGGGACAAAAATTCCTATTCTAAACAGCGGTAAAAGTTATATCAAACATATAAAAGCAGAAAAAATAAAAAATGCAGTTGAAAATAAAAAATTTTCAGCTACCTCCGATTTTTCGCGTTTATCATCATGTGACGCGGTAATTATTTGCGTCCCTACTCCGTTGGATGAACATAAAGAACCTGATTTAACTTATATAGTAAATTCGGGTAAGCTTGTCGCCGAAAATTTCAGAAAAGGACAGCTTGTAGTATTGGAGTCTTCCACTTATCCGGGTACAACAGAAGAAATTCTACTTCCCATGTTTCAAGAAAGTCATAACCTGGCTGATACGCAGAAGGAGAATAGCTCACAGTCAAAATTAGTTGTTGGAAAAGATTTTTATCTGGCTTTCAGCCCGGAACGTGAAGACCCTAATAACCATGATTTTTCAACTGCTACCATTCCCAAAATAGTCGGAGGAGTTACACCGGAATGTCTTAAAGTTGCTGTTGCATTATATAATAAGATAATTGTGAAAACAGTTCCGGTTTCATCACCAAAGGTTGCTGAAGCTGCAAAACTATTGGAAAACATATATCGTTCGGTAAATATTGCTCTGGTAAATGAGCTCAAAATAGTATTCGAAAGGATGAATATAAATATTTGGGAAGTAATTGAAGCTGCTAAAACCAAACCTTTCGGATTTCAGGCTTTCTATCCGGGACCAGGATTGGGAGGACACTGCATTCCCATTGATCCGTTTTATCTGACATGGAAAGCAAAGGAATACGACATTAATACACGGTTTATTGAATTAGCCGGAGAAGTTAATACAGCAATGCCTTATTATGTCGTTGAGAAAATAATTGAAGCCTTGAATAAAAATAAAAAATCTTTAAACGGAACAAAAATCTTAATTTTGGGCGCTTCTTATAAAAAAGATATTGATGATATAAGGGAATCACCAACATTAAAATTAATTGAAATTTTGAAGGAGAAAGGGGCACAGGTAGATTATAACGATCCCTTTATCCTAAAGCTTCCCCCTACAAGAAAATATAAATATAATATGTCTTGCGTTGAATTAACAAAAGAAAATCTATCTCAATATGATTTAATCCTTTTAAGTACAGATCATACTTATTATAAGGAAAATACAGAATTCATTTTTGAAAATTCAAAACTGATTGTTGATACAAGGAATGTTTTTTCCCTAAAAGATAGGAATTCAGCCGGTGATGTAATAAACAGCGGTAAATTATTTAAAGCTTAAAGGAATAAAATGAAAGTCCCACTACTTGATCTTAAAGCACAATATGCTGCCTTAAAAAATGAATTAGATAAAGCGCTGATTAAAGTTGCGGAGTCTCAGTACTTTATACTTGGACCTGAAGTCGAAAAATTAGAAGAATCAATTGCTTTGTACCTTAGAGCAAAAAAGGCTATAGGCGTATCATCTGGAACGGATGCATTGCTAATAGCTCTTATGGCTTTGGATATTCAAAAAGGTGACGAGGTGATTGTACCGGATTATTCTTTTTTTGCAACAGCCGGAGTTGTATCAAGATTAAATGCCGTTCCCATATTTGTGGATATTGATCCCATCACTTTTAACATTGATATTAAGAAGATTAAACAAAAAATTACTGCTAAAACGAAGGCTATTATCCCAGTTCATTTGTACGGTCAAAGCGCCGAGATGGACGGTCTTATGAATATTGCTAAAAAAAACAATCTGAAAGTAATTGAAGATTGTGCGCAGGCAATCGGTGTTCAGTATAAAGACGGCAGCTATGCAGGTACAATTGGTGATATTGGATGTTTTTCATTCTTTCCCAGTAAAAATTTAGGCGGGTACGGTGACGGAGGAATTGTTGTTACCAATAATCAGGAGTTAGGCGACAAGTTAAAAATACTTAGAAATCATGGCGCCAAACCAAAATATTATCATAAAATAATTGGTGGCAACTTTAGATTAGATGCTCTTCAGGCTGCTGTCCTAAATGTAAAGTTTCCTCATTTGCAAGAATGGTCTGAAAAAAGAAGGTCAAACGCTGAACTATATACAAAGTTGTTTAAAGAAGCTGGATTATCTACGGAAGAAGGGAAAATTAAATTTGATAAAAATAATTCGGTTCTCTTGCCAAAAGCTGTTTATAAACCGCCGGAAGGTTCTCAATTGCAAATAATAAATTACCATATTTATAATCAATATATTATCAGGACGGGGAAAAGAGATGAATTAATTAAATATCTTAAAGAAAAAGAAATCGGATGCGAAATATATTACCCGGTTCCTTTCCATAAACAGGAGTGCTTCAAACATCTCTATACTGAATCAAAAGAAGGTTTTGAGAATTCGGACTTTTCTGCAGATAAATCTTTAGCATTGCCTATTTATCCGGAATTAACGGTAGAGCAGATAAGTTATATAGTAAAGACGATAAAAAATTTCTTAAAAAAAACTTAAAGTAATAATTTGCGTTATAATAGCACCTAAAAAAATTGAAGATGTAATTTGCGTTAAATATATTATTATGGTTTAAGATATCAAGTGAATTAATTTGACTCAAAAAGAATTTAAAAATAAAATATAATGTTTGATTACGAAAGATTAAGACGAATTAAAATTATTGTCGCTGACCTTGATGGTACCCTTTTAACGAGTAATGCCGAAATTACCGAAAAAACCAAATACTTAATTAATGAATTAAAAAAGAAGGGTGTACGATTTACATTTGCTTCAGGAAGGCCTCAGAGTGCGCTTACTTATTATGCTGAAGAGCTTGATTTGGAAATCCCGATTATTTCACTTGACGGAAGTCTTATCAAAAATCATCATAATGGAATTGCTTTGTATGAATCATTTGTCCCTTCACGATATGTGAGGAAAGCGCTGAAATATTCCGAGCAATTCTTATTGAATATTGCTTTATGCCATGCTGATCGTATTTATTTTACGGAACAAAACTCAATAATACCAAGGATTATGGATAAGGGTGGTGCTGTATATGAAGAGGTTCCGGAATATGGCGGATTAGTTAATAATACGCTCGAAATAAGTATAGCCAGTGATTATAAAGATAATATTAAATATGTCCGTGATAGAATGTGCTTCCCATATTCCTTTGGGCTAAACATCTCATATTTTAAATCCCATAGTCATCCAGGCATATATTACCTTGAGATAAGAAAAAAAGGAACTAATAAAGGTAAAGCTTTAAGAATACTTCTTCGTAATCTTGGTATCATATATTCAGAAACGGCTGTAATTGGGGATTGGTATAATGACATTAGCCTTTTCCTGCCAAAAGTATTGAAAATATCTTTAAGCAACAGTTTACCTGAACTGAAGAATATGGCTGATATTAAAATATCTAAGGATAATAATAATGATGGGGTAGCTGAGTTTTTAGAAATGCTTCTAAAAGCTAAAAAATAATTCCGGGTAATGTCTTTCTTATAATAATCACATTGTTTTAACAAGAGTTACATCAGCTTATTTATAGTAATCCAAGTTGATGGCTTATTGTTTTATCCTTTTAAAAACTACGCCACTGGAGTACAATAAAATATAATTTGAATATAATAAAGCCTTCTCCGGGAGGAAGGCTTTATTAATAACATTTTTGTTTTATGTTATTGCTTTTTTAAACGGGTTTGTTTTTCTGAGGTAAAATACCTGCCAGATCTCCTATAATATTTACAAGCTGTTGATTTGCAGGGACAATTATCTTCGCATTGTTCTCAAGCGCTGCTTGAGCTGTTTCGAGTCTTTTTAAAAGTTGGGAATTTCCGACAAAATATTTATCTGCCGCTTCATTTACTAATCGAATTGCTTCGGCTTCACCTTCGGCATGTAAAATTCTTGCCTGCCTAACTCCTTCAGCCTGTTTAATTGCCGAGCGTTTGACACCGTCAGCGGTTGTCTCTGCCGCAGTGGCAAAATCTATTGCTGCAATTTTTTCATTTTCCGCTTTCACAATTTTGTTCATTGTATCCTGAACATCTTTTGGAGGGTCAATTTCTTTTAATTCAGCTCTTACAATATCGATGCCCCAGTGTGACGTTTCTTTGATTAAAATATTATGAAGTTCATCATTAATTTTCCCTCTTTCGCTGTTAGCAGATTTTAGAGACATAGTCCCGATAATGTTTCTAAGCGTGCTTCTGGAAAGATTAACAATTTGATAGTTGACGTCATTAACATTATACTGGGAACACTTGACGCTTTCTTCATCAGCTTTAACTTTGTAATAAATCTGTGCATCCACCATTGCATTCAAATTGTCATTTGTTATTATTTCTTGTGGGTTAGCATTTACCAGTAGTTCAGTAATGTTTACCCTGTACATTTTATCGATAAAAGGAGCAACCCAGTGAAAACCGGGATTAGCAAAGCGATGATACTTTCCCAGTCGTTCAATTAAACCCCTGCGTGTAGGCCGAATAATTCGTATCCCAATTACAAATAAAAAGACAATAATTATGCCTATTATTTCAAGCCAGATAAATACAGAATCTTGCATATAATTTCTCCTTGTGAAGTTTTATTAATTTAATATAATTCCTGCCGGCAAATTCAATATTAGAAATGTCCATTAATATTTAAGTAAGCTAAAAAGAAATATATACTAATTCTATAGTGCAAAGAAATGAAAAAGGAACTGCACTTTTTAGGTGAGCGAAATCCTTAATTTTACATATTAATAGTAAAGTAAAACGACAAAGGAAACTTGGGTTGAGTCTTTTATGCAATATCGGCAGATGCTTATCCGCCGCTGGCGGAAATTAACACTATTCTTGCGGTTAAAAAGTTTTACTACCACTTTGACTGTTGTGCTGTCTGCTTTGAATACGTTTACAGCTTCTTTAAGATTCTCAAAATCTAATACCTTACTTACGTAAGACTTTTCAAGATTAAGATTATCTATTTCTCTAAGTAGGTCATTGAATAATTCAACACTTCCGTATAGCCGGATTAAATTAAAACGCAAAACGGATTCATTTGATTCAATCAGCTTTAACGAATTATATCTGGGTACGGATAAATATTGAATAAGGAGGCTAAAGAAGTTAAGATGGATACCATGCGGTGAAAATAACAATACACCATAAGAACCATCCTGCCGGTAGGTGCAAGCAGATTTCCATAACATTTTTATAATCTGACAATTATTTGGACATTAATGCACTAAAATACCAATGTCTTTTATATCTGCATTTCGCATTCAATTTAAAGTTTTTTGTAATATTATCAGGGTTCTTTCCGAAATTCTAATAATAGTCTGTTTACTACTTTTATAAAAAGGACAATTATTTTTCTCGCTCTTCATCATACTGTGCCTCCTTCGTAGGAATCACTTGCTTTCCGCCCTCAATTCTTTTTAATTTTTATTAGCATTTAAATTCAAAAATTCAGAGACTATCAAAAAATATTATTGTCGTTTTTTAATTACTGTGAATTATTTCTATGTTTGTTGTAAGTAAGTGATATCTTTTAAATTTTTAAATAAAATTCATTCGGTTTGATTAATTTTGAAAACAATACTTATTCTAATTATGGAGAGACAATGAAACTAAAGACGTTTCCTATATTTTTAGTGTTTTTAGCGATGGGGTTTGGTGATGTAGTAGGTCCGCTTGTTGGGCTTGCTAAAGACACTTTTCAAATTTCTTATACAATGGCACAGCTTATTCCTTTCGCGGGATATATAATGTTTGGTGTATTATCTGTGCCTATGGGTATATACCAGGATAAAAAAGGGAAAAAACCTGTTCTGATACTTGGTCTTTTAATTGCTTTAATAGGATTGGTTTTGCCAATGCTAAATGGTATGTACGGGAAAACAGTAATATTTAATCCCGGTGAGTATTTTAGTTTTTATCTTCTTCTTCTAGCAATTCTTTTATTGAGTGCGGGCGCTACTATATTGCAGGTTGTCGGAAATCCTATTATGAGGGATGTATCGCCCGAAGGTACATATTCTAGAAACCTTTCTTTAGCCCAGTCTATAAAAGCGATAGGTACTTCTTTGGGATTTTTGCTTCCGCCTTTTGTAGCTTTGGTTTTTGGCGGAGATTGGAGTATTCTGTTTCCAGTATATGCAATTTTGGTCTTAATAACTTTATTCTTAGTAAGTTCCTTTAAAATTTCGGAACAGAAGAATCCGGATTCGAGACCCGCTACCGTTAAATCATGCTTATCTCTATTAAGAAATGGTTATGTCTTTCTTATGGTGATGGCAATATTCTTTTATGTAGGAGCAGAAATATCTATGAGTTCAGGCGTTCCGATTTTATTAAAAGTTAATTTCGGGATAAAGGGATTAAGCTTGTGGGTTAGTTGGGCAATATTCTTTCTTCCAATTTTAATAGGAAGATTCGGAGGCTCAATGGTTTTGAGCCGTATGCCGGCTAATAAATTTTTTATTGCTACTGTAATTACAGCTATTATCGGCATAATATTAATGTTTTTTCCAAATGAATTATTGGCTTTTGCCGGCGTTATACTTGTAGGTTTGGGATTTGCAAATATCTTCCCGCTTGTTTTCTCAATAACAATCGACCGTATGCCTGAACGGTCTAATGAATTATCTGGTTTAATGGTTACCGCAATAGCAGGAGGTGCAATTGTCCCGCTTATTATGGGAAAAGTCGCAGATCTTACTAATGTGCTTACAAGTTTTATTGTACCGTTTATATGTTTGTTATATATAGCGTTTACTTCTTATATATCAAATAAAACTGCCGCGGCTAAGGCATAGGGCAAAAGGAATAACAAATGAAATATAATAGTGATAAAAGAATAGTTATGACCCTTGATGCAGGGGGGACTAATTTTGTATTTTCAGCAATTCAAGCCTGTAAACAAATTGTTGAAGAAATAAGGCTTGATGCCATTGCTGATAATCTAGATAAATGTTTATCTAATTTAATCGAAGGATTTACTAGAGTAAGAAACATATTACCGCGTGAACCTGCTTCAATCAGTTTTGCTTTTCCAGGCCCTGCGGATTATCCAAACGGGATAATAGGAGACTTGCCGAATTTATCTGCATTCAGAGGCGGAGTTGCACTTGGTCCAATGCTCCATAGAAAATTCGGCTTGCCGGTTTATATAAATAATGATGGAGATTTGTATGCTTACGGCGAGGCTATTGCCGGATTCTTACCGTGCATTAACAGCCTTCTTGAAAAAGCTGGAAATCGAAAGAGATACAATAATCTAATAGGTTTAACGCTTGGCACGGGTTTTGGATGCGGTATTGTATCTAAAGGTGAGTTGTACTTAGGTGATAATTCAAATGCCGGTGAGATTTGGCTTTTAAGAAACAAGCTTATACCAGCGGTAAATATTGAAGAATCAGTGAGTATACGATGTATCCAGCGGGTATATGCAGAGAAAGCCGGACTTAAGAAAGAAGAAGTCCCTTCGCCAAAAGAAATATTTGAAATAGGAAGCGGCAAAGCGGAAGGGAATAAAGAAGCTGCATTAGCTGCATATAAGCACTTGGCAGAAGCCGCCGGAGACGCTATATCAAATGCAGTCACGTTATTAGACGGGCTTGTGGTTATAGGCGGCGGACTTGCAGGCGCTCATCCGTTGTTTTTGAAATATTTAATTAATGAAATGAACGGCTGCTTCGTAAAATCCGACGGAACTGAATTTAAAAGGTTAGTTGCGGATGTATATAATCTTGAAGATGAAACCGGCTTGCAAGAATTCCTGGAAAGTAATGCGAAGGAAATAAATATATATGGAACAGATGAAAAAGTCACTTATGATCCTTCGCAAAAAATTGGCGTCGGCATATCTAAAATCGGCACAAGTAAGGCAATTGCAATAGGCGCTTATGCCTTTGCTTTAAATAAAATGGATCAGAATAAATAATGTAGTATCATTTATAATTGATGCTATGATATTTCTTTTTATTTTTGGGAAATTGAAAAATGAGAGGAAATAAAATTGGAAAGTGTTTACGCCAGGCCATATAAGCTTTTAAATAAAATTCAGTATTATGAGTGGGGAACGAAAAACGAAAATGCGTATATCCCTAATCTTTTAGGGATTCCGGCTGTGCCAGATTTAACTTATGCAGAACTTTGGATAGGTGCACATCCCAAAGCCCCTTCAGAAATTGAAATTGACGGGAAATTGTACCCGCTTGATAAAGTAATTGAACAATTTCCGGTTGAAATACTTGGTAAATATGCTTCGGGAAAATTCGATAAGAAGTTACCTTTCCTGCTTAAGGTTCTTTCGGCAGCAAGAGCATTATCTATTCAGACTCATCCGGATAAAGAACAGGCTATAAAACTACATGCTTCCGATCCCGCTAATTATCCTGATGATAACCATAAACCGGAAATTGCAATTGCCTTAGACTCCCTTATAGCTATTGCGGGCTTCAAACCTGTTAATGAAATTGTGGCTAATCTAAAAAAATATCCGGAACTTCAAGAATTTGCCTCTGAAGAGTTTATAAAGGATATATTCGAATTAAAAGATCAAACTGAGTTATCTGTTCGTTTAAATATGCTTTATGGTAAAGTAATGAATAATTCTTCAGATAACCAAAAACTATCTGAAGTAATTGACGGTATAATTAAAAAATTATCAGGGAAAGCTGATTTAACACTTGAAGAACAGCAGTTTTTTAAACAACATGAATTATACGGACCGGATGTCGGGCTCATTTCATTCTTTTTCTTCAATATAATAAAATTAATGCCGGGACAGGCAATATATACAGGTGCAGGAATACCCCATGCTTACATAGAAGGGAACATTATTGAATGTATGGCTAATTCCGATAATGTTGTAAGAGCCGGGCTTACTAATAAATTCAAGGATGTTAATACATTGCTTGAAATATTAGACTATACTTTTTCAGATTATGAAATAATTAATAAAGAACAAAACACCGACCGTGTAAATTATATTACCAAAGCTGAAGAATTTGAAGTTACGGCTTATAAGAAAGATGCAGACTTTAGCAGGGATTTTTCAAATATTAACAAACTTTTAGTCATTTTAATAATGGAAGGTTTATTAAATATTGAATGGGTGGAAAACGGGAATGAACACTCTGAAAATTTTTCAAAAGGCGAATCCTTCCTGATACCGGCAATATTACATGAATATAAATTATCTTGTGACGAGACTACAAAATACTTCTTAGTCAAAATTCCATATATCCGGAAAAATAAATGAATTCAAGAAGCCGGTTTGCCTGATAAATACATTATTCGGAGAAATAATTCTGAAAGGCTATCATACAAAACCGCATTTATTGAATTAGTAATAATTGATTTTAATTTAGAAATTTGACTTGCCTTCCGGCAGGTTTGTCAAATTCAACAGAATTGCAAATATTTAATAATTATGGGCAATTCTTTGAATCGCCTTACAATTGTGTGATTTAAGTTATGCACTTTGTCGAATAAGTATTGACTTTTTGGATTAAAATCCTATTTTAAGAATTAGTTCATTTTATTTTCATGAAAAAAGGGAAGAAAGATATTTTTTATTTCAAATAAGATATTCATCCCTGATGATATGACTATATTGCAATTGAATATCGAAGTAGGAATTTGAGGAATTCTATATGAAAATTTTTATTGGTTTTGCAGTGCTGATTAGTCTTTTGTTCCTTTTTGGCGGTTTGTTTGCCGTTGATATAGTTGGTGACGATCTGTCTGATAAAACGGCTGCGATCAGAACTGCTCATGGCTATGTTTCAGAGCCTGTTACAGAAAAGTATTCGATGAAACAAATTGATAGCTTGACATCAAAATATAATTATTCTTTCACATCCTCTAATGCTGCGGGTTCTGGAGTTTATCCGTAAATCAAGAGAATGCTGATTAAAAAAACAACAATATGTTTTTTCCCATTTCCCTTATAGGCTAATCCACCGGAATTTGAAATCTCTCAGTTTTATTGCTTATCTTTTTTAGATGCTATATCCGCAAATTATTTAATCAGACATTAGGCAATAATTCTGAATCAACCATCTAAAGCATATCTTAGTAATATGCAAACACTTACTTATGCTTATACAAAATGAGTAAGTATCAGAATAATTTCATAATTTTGTAGTGATATAAATTTGAAAGAGAGAAGATTATCCCTTTTTCCCGACTTAATGAAGAAAATTATATCAAAAGATTGATCTTTTAATATTTTTATATTATTAACTCACATTACGCAAAATTTTATTAAATAACCCCGACTTTTAAGTCTGGATATAGTAAAGCATCTACAAATTTTGAACTTTAGACCATTATGAAGCTTATCTTTTGGCTAAAGCCGGATTTATTTTGTAATTGGTTTTTTGAGGCATGAACCTAACTACCGGCAGGCGTAAGGGTTATAAATAAATTTGTTTTGCGGGACATAAGTTAATAAAATATAGAAGTTTTAAATTAATACAGTAAGCTTTTATAAGCGGGCACGGAGTGAGGTTTTAACAAAATTGGAAACGATAATACTGTGATTTAAATCCGATTGGGTTA
>Ga0181520_10010257_pt1 | contig 12623 bp, 10 predicted proteins | sample PEATcosm2014_Bin_29_FD_132451 | JGI IMG/M metagenome (GOLD analysis project Ga0181520, IMG submission 132451) | Peatland microbial communities from MTU Mesocosm Facility, Houghton, MI, USA - PEATcosm2014_Bin02_30_metaG | ecosystem: Environmental > Terrestrial > Soil > Wetlands > Peat | place...
AGACCCGGGCCCGATCGACGTCCTGATGTGGATGAAGAAGCGCCTCAGCGGTGCCCGGGACGTCTAGTGCCGCCCGCCGCCCTGCCTCTGCTAGCCTGAAATGGGGCTTCGGCGGGTCTGTGGTTGCAAGTCGACGCCAGCCGCAGGCAAAACGACCCACGTAAGGCAACCTGTGGTTGCTGAGCATGGTGCGGCTTAGGAGTAAGTCCTGCCCGCCGGCGGGCCGACCCTCGGCCCGGGGTGGAGACGACGAGGAGCGGGGCGCCGGTGGTGTTGGGCATGTGCCGCCGCCGCCGGTCCGCCGAGCGACGCAGCAGGCGAGTGTGGGGGCAAAGACCAGGTCAGCCGCCGGGGCCCCGAAGAGACGGTGACGCAGCGGGCCGCCCCCAGGCGGCGCGCCCGGTTGAGTAGCGCGTTCGAGGCCTGGAGGAGCCCGGCGGGCTGAGTTCTCCGGAGCCTGCTGGTAGTTTGGAGAGAGCTATGAGCGTCCTGACCAAGTTCCTGCGGATGGGCGAGGGGAAGAAGCTGCGCGCACTGCAGTCCCTCGTGCCGGACATCAATGCTCTGGAGCCAGAGCTAGAAGCCCTTTCGGACGAGGATCTCGCCCACAAGACGATAGAGTTCCGCGAGCGCCTGGCCAACGGCCAAGACCTCAACGACCAGCTCACGGAGGCCTTTGCCGTCGTGCGCGAGGCGGCCAAGCGCACCATTGGCCAGCGCCACTACGACGTGCAGCTGATGGGCGGGGCCGCCTTGCACCTCGGCTGGATCGCCGAGATGAAGACTGGCGAAGGCAAGACGCTCGTGTCCACCCTTCCCGTCTATCTCAATGCCCTGGAAGCCAAGGGCGTGCACGTGGTCACGGTCAACGACTACCTGGCATCGCGCGACGCCGACTGGATGGGCAAGATCCACAGGTCCCTCGGGCTCACGGTGGGCCGGGTGTCGCCGGAGATGCCCGAGTGGCAGGACAAGAAGGACGCCTACAACTGCGACATCACCTACGGCACCAACACCGAGTTCGGCTTCGACTACCTGCGTGACAACATGGCCCGGAGCCTGGAGCACATGGTCCAGCGGGGCCACCCCTTTGCCATCGTCGACGAGGTTGACTCGATCCTGATCGACGAGGCCCGCACGCCGCTCATCATCTCGGGCCCCTCGAGCGAGTCCGCCCGCCTGTACTACCAGTTCGCCGGGGTGGCCCGCAGCCTGGCCCGGGAGACGGACTACGAGGTGGACGAGGAGAAGCGCACCGTCGCCCCCACCGAGGCCGGGATCGAAAAGGTCGAGAGCCTGCTCGGGATCGACAATCTCTACGACCTGGGCACGGCCAACCTGGTGCACCAACTGACCAAGGCGCTGCAGGCCAAGGAGCTGTACAAGAAGGACAAGGAGTACCTCGTAGCCGACGGTGAGGTGAAGATCGTTGACGAGTTCACGGGCCGCGTGCTCGAGGGCCGGCGCTGGTCCGACGGCCTGCACCAGGCGGTCGAAGCCAAAGAGCGGGTCCCGATCAAGGAAGAGAACCACACCTGGGCCACCGTGACCCTGCAGAACTACTTCCGCCTCTACAACAAGCTCTCGGGCATGACGGGCACGGCCCTTTCGGAGGCATCGGAGTTCGGCTCGACCTACAAGATCCAGGTCGTCCCCATCCCGACCAACCTGCCGATGGTGCGCAAGGACTACCCCGACTACGTCTACCGCACCGAGAAGGCGAAGTTCAACGCCGTGGTGGGCGACGTGGCCGAACGTTACGACAAGGGCCAGCCCGTGCTCGTAGGCACGGCCTCGGTGGAGAAATCAGAGGTCCTGTCGAGGTTGTTCGCCAAGCGAGGCATCCCTCATCAGGTCCTCAACGCCAAGCAGCACTTCCGGGAGGCGGCTGTGATCGCCCAGGCCGGCCGGCTGCACCAGGTCACCGTCGCCACCAACATGGCCGGCCGCGGCGTTGACATCCTGCTCGGCGGCAACCCCGAGGGCCTGGCCCAGGAGTCCGTCCGGGCCGAGGGCCTCGAGCTCACCAGCGAGGAGGGCATCGCTCGTTTCAACGAGCTTTTCGCCAAGTACAAAGAGGAATGCGGGGCCGAAGGCGACCAGGTACGGGAGCTGGGCGGGCTGTACGTCCTCGGCTCCGAGCGCCACGAGGCCCGACGGGTCGACGACCAGTTGCGCGGCCGCAGCGGTCGGCAGGGCGACCCCGGCGAGAGCCGGTTCTTCCTCTCCCTCGAGGACGAGCTCATGCGCCTGTTCGCCCAGGGCATGATGCAGTGGGCCATGGGGCGGTTCCCCGAGGACATCCCGATCGAGAACCGCATGGTGACCCGGGCCATCGAACGAGCCCAGCACAACGTCGAAGCCCGCAACGCCGAGGTGCGCAAGGACGTCCTTAAGTACGACGAGGTGATGAACGAGCAGCGCAAGGTGGTCTATGCGCGCCGCATCCAGGTCATGGAGGGCGAGGATCTCCGCCAGCGCACCATCGACGTGATCACGTCGGCCCTCGACTCGATGATCCGGGCGCACTGCCCGTCCGACTTCCACGAGGAATGGGACCTGGACGGCTTGTTGACCGAGGCCCGGCTGTACTTCCCCACCCAGCAGAGCGTGGAGACGTTGAAAGACCTGGTTGGCACGGACTCCCTCTACGAAGCCCTCGTAGGCGAGGCCATCGAGTTCTACGAGAAGAAGGAGCAGTCGATGCCCGCCCCACCTGAGGGGGACCCGGCCGACACCATGCGCCAGTTCGAGCGCGAGATCATGCTCCAGCTCATCGACCAGCGTTGGCGGGAGCACCTGTCCGAGATGGACTACTTGCGGGAGGGGATCAACCTGCGGGCCATGGGCCAGCGCGACCCCCTGGTCGAGTGGCAGCGTGACGGCTACGAGATGTTCGGCCAGATGATGTCGAGCATCGACGACGACTACGTGAAGTACGTCATGCATGCCCAGGTCCAAGTCATGGACCGGCCCGCCATCGACCCTGGTCTGGTCGGCGCCCAGTACCTCGCCCCCGAGGGCCCGGTGCTCGGGTCGCAGGCCATCGCCGGCGCCCTGGCGGCCGGCCCGGCCCCGGGCGAGGAAGTGGTATTCGCGGCCGAGGACGGCGCCGGCGCTCTCGGTGTGAGCGAAGTACGTGCCCGCGCCAACGGTGATGGCGCCGGCGACGTTCCCCCCGTAAGGGTGCCGGCAGGCCCGGCTTCGGAGTTCGACCGCGCCGGTCGCAACGACCCCTGCCCGTGCGGGAGCGGCAAGAAGTTCAAGTTCTGCCACGGGAAATAGTTGCGGGACCTTTCCGAGGACCTCTCGGCCCTGCGCCGGCGCCTGGACGAGGCGGCTGCCTATCTCGATATCGAGACGACCCGAAAGCGTCTGGTGGAGCTGGAGCCCGAGCTCGTGCGCCCCGACCTGTGGGATGACCCGGAGCGAGCTCAGGCGGTCGGCCGGGAGTACGCGGCGCTGAAGGACGACGTCGACCTCCTGGACGGGCTCGGGGCCAGGCTGGCGGACGCCGAGATCCTCCACCAGCTGGCGCAGGAGGAGGGCGACGACTCTGTTGCCGGTGAGCTGGAGGCGGCTGTCGCCGGCCTGGCTTCCGAGCTCAGCCTGCTCGAGCTCCGCTCCCTGTTCACCGGCGAGCACGACGAGCTCGACGCCGTGTGCGAGGTGCACGCCAAGGACGGGGGTACCGATGCCCAAGACTGGGCCGAGATGCTGCTGCGCATGTACCAGCGTTGGGTCGAGCGCCGGGGCTTCGCCATGGAGATAGACGAGGTCAACCTGGGCCAGGAAGCGGGCGTCCTGTCGGCCACGTTCATCATCAAGGGCCGTTACGCCACCGGCTTGATGGCTTCTGAGCGTGGCGTGCACCGCCTGGTGCGCATGTCCCCCTTCGATTCCCAGCACCGGCGCCAGACGAGCTTCGCGGCGGTGACGGTGGTGCCGTTCTTCGAGGACTTGACTGGCGAGGTCAACATCGACGAGAAGGAGCTCCGGGTCGACACTTACCGCAGTTCCAGCGCCGGCGGACAGCACGTCAATGTCACCGACTCCGCCGTGCGCCTCACCCACCTTCCCACCGGCCTGGTGGTCTCGTGCCAGAACGAGCGCTCACAGCACCAGAACAAGGCCCGGGCCATGCAGATCCTGGCCGCCCGCCTGGCCGAACGCGCCCGGGAAGAGCGGGCCGCCGAGATGTCGGCCATGGCCGGCCCCAAGGCCCAGATCGGCTGGGGCTCCCAGATCCGCAGCTACGTGCTCGCTCCCTTCCAGCTCGTGAAGGACCTGCGTACGGACTACGAGACGGGCAATGTCGCCGCCGTACTGGACGGCGAGCTAGACCCGTTCATGGAGGCCTACCTGCGCTGGCGGCGCACCTCCCGCCAGTGACACCGGGCCAATGACAGCGGGGCGGTGGCTACGCCGCGCTTCTGGCCGGGGGCAGACGGATGGGGGACCGGTTGACGCGGTAGCCGGTAGCGGCCGCGTCTTTGGCAAGATGGCGGATGAGATGCACGACGAACCGGAGCTGTCCACCGCTGCGCTGACTGATGAGGAAAAGTCGGCGCGCCTCGCCCAACTGACCGAGATCATCGAGATGGTGCGCCCCATCATCCAACAGGACGGCGGAGATCTGCTGCTGCTGAGCGCCGACGTGGAGACCGGCGTGGTCGAACTGCAGCTACAGGGCGCGTGCAGTTCGTGCGCCATCAGTTCCACCACCCTGCAGGCCGGCGTGGAGCGCATCCTAAAGGACCGTCTGGACTGGGTCACCGAGATCTCCGGCGGCGTCGACGAGGATATGGACTGGCAGGAGAGCGCCTCGATGGGCCGGGGCGGCTACGTTCCCAAGTGGTGACGCAGGCCGGCCAGGTGGTGGCCCGAGCCGGTTGTCGCTAGCCGCCGGGCGGCCGGCGCCGTCAGGGGCAGCCATCCTCGCCCGGCCCACGGTCGGCGGGATAACCTGCGCTTATATGTCGAGCCCATCGAAGCCCGCGACCTCTACGCCGGTGGCACTGCGGGACCGGGCGGTCACCGTAGCCACCGAGATCGGGGCTCGGGCACTGCACAGCACTGAGAGCTGGGTGCTCAAGCACTCGCTGGTGCCCACGACGCCTTTCCTGTCGCTCGATACCTTCCCCTGGGTCGGGCGTATGGAGGCGATGGTGCCCGTAGTGCGGGCCGAGCTCGACGAGGTGCTCAGCCATCGCGAAGAGCTGCCCAATTTTCAAGACATTTCCATAGACCAGGCTTCGATCAGCAACGACGACGGGTGGAAGACCTTCTTTTTCCTGGCCTACGGGTTCCGTTCGGAGGCCAATTGCCGCCGCTGCCCGAAGACGGCGGCGCTCCTCGACAGCATCCCGGGCCTGGTGACGGGGTTCTTCTCCATCCTTTCACCGGGTAAGCACATCCCGCCCCACCGGGGCCCGTGGCGAGGGGTGGTGCGCTACCACCTGGCCCTGAAGGTGCCCGAGCCCGCCCTGGCGTCAGGCATAACAGTGGGCGGGGAGGAAGCTCACTGGGAGGAGGGCAAAAGCCTTCTGTTCGACGACGGTTATACCCACGAGGCCTGGAACGGTACTGACGGGGTCCGGGTGGTGCTCTTCTGCGACATCCTGCGGCCTTTGCGGCCCCCCGCCGAGCAGGTCAACCGGGGCCTCATCAAGGCCATCAGCTGGTCCCCGTTCATACAGGACGCGCGCAACCGCCACGAGGCGTGGGAGAAGCGCGTCGAGAACCTGCGCTGGGGCAATGGCAGTTGAGTGATATCAATGGAGCCGCCGGGGCCCCCGTCCCGGTCCCGGCCGACATCTTCGAGAAGTGCACTGTCCCCGAGCAGTGGGCCGCCGCCGAGGCGCTGGGGCTCAACCCCTTTTACCGTGAGCTCTCGAGCGAGATCGGCCCGACGATCACCTACCGCGGGTCGGAGCTGGTCATGCTGGGCTCCAACAACTACCTCGGCCTCACGACCGACCTCCGGGTCAAAAAGGCGGCCATGGACGCCGTGGCCCGCTACGGCACCGGGCTCACAGGCAGCCGGTTGCTCAACGGCACCTTGCCGCTGCACACCGAGCTCGAAGAGTTCCTGGCCGACTGGGTGGGCATGGAGCAGGCGCTGGTCTTCACCACCGGTTACACGGCCAACCTGGGCCTTATAGCCACCCTCGTCCAGGTGGGCGACGCCGTCTTTTGCGACTCGGCCGCCCACGCGTCGCTGGTGGACGGGGCCCGGCTGGCCGACGGGGTGCTCCGGGCCTTCCGCCACAACCGCCCCAACAGCCTGCGCCGGGGCTTGCAGTCGTGGCGCTCGCAGCCCGGTTCGGGGGGAGTGCTCGTCGCCGTCGACGGTATCTACTCGATGGAGGGCGACTGGGCGCCTCTGGCGGAAGTAAGGGCCCTGTGCGACCAGCACCAGGCCCGCCTCTTGGTGGACGAGGCGCACGCTTTGGGAGTGGTGGGCCCGTCCGGTTCGGGCACCTCCGCGGCACGGGGGGTACGGGCCGACCTCATCATGGGCACTTTCTCCAAGTCCCTGGCCAGTTGCGGCGGTTTCATAGCCGGCCCGGCGGCAGTGATCGAGTACTTGCGCCTGTACTGTCGGCCCATCCTGTTCACGGCGTCCAACGTCCCCGCCTCCCTGGGGGCGGCTCTGGCCGCGGCCAAGATCGCCCGGGAAGAGGACTGGCGCCGCCAGACCGTACTGGCCCTGGCCGAGAGGCTGCGCCGCGGCTTGTCCGAGCTCGGCTTCCATGTGGGCGGCACCGAGAGCTGCATCGTGCCCGTGCACGTCGACGACCTGCTCGGGACGGGCATCCTCTGGCGAGCCCTGCTCGACCGGGGCGTGTACACCAACTGCTCCATCCCGCCGGCGGTGCAGCGCCCCATGCTGCGGACATCGGTCATGGCGACCCACACCGAGGAGCAGATAGACAGGGCGCTCGATGCCTTCGAAGAGATCGCCCGCGACGGCGTGGTCGAATCCGGGCGCGAACGCCTCCTCGGCCTGCTGGAGCTCGAAGGCAGCGTTTGAGCTCGGGCACTCCTGCCTCGGCGCCGGACGGCGGGTGGGCGGGTTGAGCTCGGGCGGGCTGGTGGTGGGCCTGACCGGCGCCACCGGGCATATTGGGGGGCTGCTCCTGACCGCCTTGGCCGCGAGCCCCGGGGTCGCCGAGGTGCGTTCGGTGGCCCGGCGCCCCCTGGGCCGGTCGCTCGCCGGGCTGCAAGGCGCCCGCTCGGTACACGTGTGCGCTGACGTCCGTGACCCCGCTGCCCGCCGGGCGTTGGAGGGGGTTGACGTCCTCTACCACCTGGCCGCCCAGGTCTGGCAGGGCGGCGGCACCGGCGGCTTGGCGACGATGGCCGAAGTGAACGTGGACGGCACCCGCAACATCCTGCGGGCCCGTCCCGGCGCCGTCGTGGTGGTGTCCTCGGCCGCCGTTTATGGCGCCTGGCCTGACAACCCCCTGCCCCTGGGCGAGGACCACCCCGCCCGCCCTAACCACGAATGCCCCTATGGAGGCCACAAGCTGCTGTCTGAGGCCATCTGCGCCCAGGAACACGGCAACTGGGCCATAGTGCGCCTGGCGGCCGTGCTCGGTCATCACGCCGATGCCAGGGTGGCCCGGGCTGTGCAGGGCTACCGCTTGGCCGTCCCGGCCGTACGGGGCGTGCGCCAGGCCGTGCAGTGGCTGGACGAAGGTGACGCCGTCGGCGGACTTCAGGCGGTCGGGCGAGCGCTGGCGGGCCCGGGGCGGGGCGTGGCCGGCGAGGTGTTCAACATTGCCCCGCAGGACTGGCTCAGCGCCCCGGAGGCGGCCGCCGTCGCCGCCAGCCGCGTCGTCACTGTGCCACGCCGGGCTCTGCTAGCCGGCTCGCGGCTGGGCCGGCGGTTGGGCATCACCCCGTTCGGTGTAGACCGCGCCATCCTCATAGGCGGGCCATTGGCCTTGTCGGTGGCCAAGGCGAACAACGTGCTCGGTTGGCGACCCGAACAGACCTCGGCGCAGGTGCTCCGGGACGCCTTGGCGCGTGGCTGGCATGGCTTGCCTTTGAACCGGGAGCGCTAAGCGCCTCACCGAGGCGCCGACGCGAGGCCCCGGATCAAAGGTCCTTTTGGTAGAGGCGCCATACCTTGTAGCGGCGGGCCCCCATGTCCTCCAGCTGGCTGTTTATCCGGTGGTTGATGGCGAGCGTCCAGGACGCCTCCGCCGTCTCGATGCCGTCGTCGTACAGGCGCTGCACGATCTCGGAGTAGAGCATTGGGCCCAGGCCCACGCTCATCACGTCGGCCCGGACCCCCAGGGCGATGACGCGCACCTGCTTCAGGCGCTTCATCCCGAACAGGAGGGGCAGCCAGCCGGTGGGCAGGAGCCGGCCACTGCGGATCTTCAACATGAGCTGGTTGACGTCGGGCAGCGCCAGGCAGACGGCCACCGGGTCCCCGTCGCGCTCCAGGGCGAAGGCCCAGCGTGGGTTGATCATCTGCTTGATCTGCTTGGCCAGGTGGCGGATTTCGGCTTCGGGCATGGGCGCGAAGCCCCAGTTGTGTTGCCAGATGGCGTTGTAAAGCTCGAAGAACCGGCCCACATCGGCGTCGTAGTCCTTCTTGTCGAGCTGACGCACCGTCACGTGGGCGCGCTCACGCAACCTCTGCAGGGTGCGGCGCTGGCGTTCGGACAGCGCCGTGGCGTCGCGCTTGAACATGTACCCGTAAAGGTCCATGGCTTGCTCCCAGCCGGCACCCGTCCACAGCTGCTCGTAGTAGGTAGGGTTCTCCAGGGTGAGCAGGGTGGCCGGGGTGTCGAAGCCTTCGACAAGGAGGCCGAGCTCATCGTTGGTGGTGAAATTGCCCGGCCCGACGGCCGTCTTGGCACCCTGGCGCCGGGACCAGTCGAGGGCGACGTCGAAAAGCGAGCCCGCCACCTCGGCGTCGTTGACGGCGTCGAAGAAACCCACCCACGCCCAGGACTCGCCTTGGACTTCGTTGAAACTGGAATCGATGCACGCCCCTATGCGGCCCACGGCTTTGCCGTCCCGGTGCGCCGTCCACAGCGCCCATCGCTGATGGGCCCGGGCCGGATGGCGCGGGGATAGGCGGTCGTAGACGCTGAGGCGCAGCGGCGGCACCCAGTGGGGGTCGTGGCCGTGCAGGCGGAAGGGCACGTCGATAAAGACGCGCTTGGCCGGCAGCTTGTCAGCGGGTCGGACCTCGGTCCCAGCCATGGCGGCTACGTTAGTCTCAGTCGGCCGCGCCGGCCCCTCTGCTCAGTTGGTGTCGGTAGCGTGACGGCGGTCCGCCACCGGCGGGGCCGGCCGGATCTCGGGCCTCTGCTTGGTGGGCGAGATCACGATCGTGGGAGCAGGCGGCGTGCCCTCCTCCTCGCCCGGGGTGTCCGACTTCGCGGGCACGGGGTTGGTGCGCACGCGAGTCGCTCGCTTCCCGTTGATGGTGACCTGTTCGGTGACGAGGGGCGCCTCTATCTCGCTTATCCCCGACATGCCGACCGGCCTCATATCGAGTTCTATGACCTTGGCATTGAACAGCTGGCGCATGGCCCGGCAGACTTCGAAGTCGGACAGGCTCAGCGCCCGCCCGATAGAACGCAGGTTGCGGCGGCCGTCCACCGCCGTGAGGACTCGCCACTGCTCCCGGTCGAGGGTCACCTGGCCCGGGTCGAGCTCGGAGACCAGACGCGGCTGCACCTCGAGCGAAGGGATCAGGGCTTGGAGCTCCTGCCATTCCGCCAAGCGCCGGCGAGCCTGCTCGAGTGCCTCCTCAACCGAGATGTTGGTGCCCCCGACAGGGGCGCTCGCCCGTCCCGGGTGGAACTCGAAGTTGCCCCGGTCCGTCCCCATGAGCTCGAAACAGGTCTCCTGGACGCGTTGGGCAGCATCCCCCGCCACCCCGGCGGCCTGGTGCTCGGACTGGTCGGCACCGACGATGACGCCGTCGACGAAGAACAGGTTGGCGGTGTAAGAACGGCCCCGGAGGTGCAGGCGCCCGCTCATGCGGCGGTCTGCCAAGAGCTCCATCACGGAGCTGAAATCGAGGACGTCGAAGGTACCGTGCAGCGGCATCGCGCCCATTCTGCCAGTCTCGGGCCCCTTGGGTGGCCCGTTCGCCGCTGGCCGCGGCGGTTCAGGACTCGAGGATGGCGGCGGTGACCCCCCAGCCGTCGGGGAAGGCGACGGTTGTGAGGGACAGGAGGTCGTTGCCCGAGCGGAAGACGCAATTGGACGGGGCGTTGCCCGGGGGCGCACTGCACCCCCGGTACTGAGGGCCGCCGGGTGGGTAGGGGTTGGCGAACAGAGCGGCGACCGCGGCGGGGCTGGCGTCGGCCAGCGCCGCCTTGGGGTCGTTGTCCGCCCACGCCCCGACCAGCTCGTAAGCGGCCTGTGACGCTGTCGGCTCCGGGGCCGGGGGCCGCCAGGCAGCCGGACTGGTAGTAGACGACGAGGGAGCGACGCTCCGGCGAGTCGCCGCTGTCGTGGTGGTGGTCGCCGTCGCGGTGGTCGCCGCCGTCGTGGTGGTGGTCGCCGTCGTCGAAGTCGTGATCGCCGCGGTGGTCGCCGTGGTCGCCACGGTCGACACGGTCGACACGCTCGACACGCTCGACACGGTCGACACGGTCGTGGGCGTCAGAGCCTTGGGGGTGGACCGGCCGCACCCGCCGGCCAGAACGGCCGGCACCAGAGCGATCAGGCCCGTGAGCGTCGCCAGCCGTCTGCGGTGCACCATTGCGATCATCGCAGGGCCGGGCCGGCTCACGCATGATGGCAAGGCCCTCACCCGAGGATGGCGCTCTCGGCCCGCGTGTGGCGCGCCGTGGCGGCGAGCGGACATATTAAGCACCGGTGGCGATGCTCAGACCCCTACTGGCTGCGGCCTCCGGCTCTTACGGGTTCTTTTACACGCTCCTGGTGCTGCACGTGGCGGCGGCGCTCACTGGTTTCGCCAGCATCGGGTTCGCCGGCACGTACGCCGGGCGTGCCACGCACGAAGCCTCCTCGGCGGCGCCGGCGGGCGTGACCACCGAGGAGCTGGTGCGTTATTTCAGGCGGCCGGCGGGGCTCTGGTGGGCGCTCCTGGCGGTGCCGTGGCTCGGGCTGGGGGCTCTGGCCGCCGAGCCCCACGGTGGGGGAGTGGCCCAGGCGTGGGACCTGGGCGCGTTCGGGCTGTGGGTAGCTGCGGCCCTGGTTGCCGCGCTGGTCGTGGTCCCCGCCCTGGGCCGGGTCGGCGCCGCTCTTGTCGCGCCGGGCGCCGGTCCGCCTGCAGCCGGGCCGGCCGGGCTCGATGGGGCCGCCCGGGCCCGGGTGGCACGCTCCGGCCTGGTGGCGAGCCGGGGAGCGATGGTCTGCGACGTCTTGTTCTTCATGGCGTTGGCGCTCATGATCTGGCAGCCGTAAAGCAAAGGTAGGCGGCCCTAGCCGCCTGGTGGCGACCGAATATTCAGGCGTTCATCAGTCGGACGCCATAATGTTTATTATTAGAGCTTTTACATGAATGTCACGCAGTTTGTTTCGCTGGCGCGAGCGCTAACGCTAAGCTTTTGGCTTGTGGCTCTCCTGACGCCGGGCACCGGTACGAACAGCGAGACGCCCACGACGGCGGGCTTGGCGGCGGGAAACCAGGTGACGGTGGTGGAGAGCCAGGTGGCGGTGGTGGCGATGCCTGCCGGCGACAGCCCGGAAATGTACCGGGGCGTCCCCGTGCCCGAGCTCATCAGTGATTACCGTCTGGCCCTGGTCTCCCGTTGCATCGACGACCGCGAAATTACTCTGCAGAAACAGAGCCGGGGTTTTTTCCATATTTCAGGGGCAGGTAACGAAGCGTTGTGCCTCGGTTTGGCCCGGTCCTTGCGGCCCGCTTATGACTGGTTTTTTCCCTATTACCGGGACCGGTCGCTCGTCTTGTCCCTCGGCGTCAGCCCTACCGACCTGCTTTTGCAGGCCGTCGGCGCGGCCAACGACCCGGCGTCAGCCGGCCGCCAAATGCCGAGCCATTTCGGAGCGCGCCACCTCAACATTGTCACCCAGTCGAGCCCCACCGGTTCACAGTGCCTGCCCGCGGTCGGTTGCGCCGAGGCTGGACGGTATATAACCGCTCATCGCCACGAGTTACCGGCCGGTTGCGTCGCTCACGACGGTGAGGTCACCTATGTCTCACTGGGCGAGGGGGCGACCTCTGAGGGCGAGTTCTGGGAGAGCCTCAATACCGCGTGCACCCTGCGCCTGCCCCTCTTGTACGTCGTAGCCGACAACGGTTATGCGATCTCGGTCCCGGCCTCCCAACAGTCTCCGGGACCGATTTCCGAGCTGGTGAGCTGCTTTCCTGGGCTGGCCGTCCACCGCATTGACGGTCGGGACTATTTCGAAGTCCGCAAAAATGCCCCCGGTATCGTGGCCGGCGTCCGCCAGGGCCTCGGCCCGGCCCTGGTCCACGCCACCGTGACGCGGCCGTATTCTCACTCGTCAGCCGACACCCAGAGCAAGTACCGGCCCAAGTCCGAGCTGGACGACGAGGTCCGGAACGACCCTATTGCCATCCTGGAGCGTGCCCTGTTCGAGGGGGGCTTGCTTTCCTCCGACGAAATGGCCGAGATGCGTGAAGAGGCCCG
>Ga0181520_10010258_pt1 | contig 12623 bp, 15 predicted proteins | sample PEATcosm2014_Bin_29_FD_132451 | JGI IMG/M metagenome (GOLD analysis project Ga0181520, IMG submission 132451) | Peatland microbial communities from MTU Mesocosm Facility, Houghton, MI, USA - PEATcosm2014_Bin02_30_metaG | ecosystem: Environmental > Terrestrial > Soil > Wetlands > Peat | place...
ATCGACCGGTAACGCCGGAATCGCCCGGAGCGCAGCAACGTCGACGGCAACCGCAGCGCGGGGATCGGTAACCGCTTTTCTCTTGAGTTCCCCTTCCTGTATCTGAAAATAGTGCGCCAGCATGGCTGGGTCTCCCACGAGACGCGTACTGCCGCAGTCCGTATGGTGAAGTACGATCAGGTGAAACTCCCCGCCTCCGCCCGGAATCGTTTTGGCAACTTCTCCGATTCGTCCGAGCAGACCCAACTCCTCCAACAAGCTCGGCGTGACTCGACCGCCGATGTTTCTTATGACGACGGCGTCACCCGGTTCGGTTCCAAGCACATGTGCAGGATCCACACGCATGTCGGCGCAACCGATGATTACCGCCTTCAAAGTCTGCAAGGACTGTGGAAGCGATGGCATGGGGGCAGCGAGCTCTTTGTTGCGTTTCAACATCAGGTCAAGACTATTCATATCGATTCCTCCTGAGGGGGTGCAGGATGTGGAACGGTCGTTGATGAAGGTGACCCCGTTTTAGAATCGGACTCGTAAACCGCTTTCTCACCCGCCGACTTGCTGGGACCCGCCCTGTTGTCGGGTCCCACACTTGCCGAGTCAGCACCTGAGGCGATTATGCGATCGAAGAGGTAATGAAGCAGTATCATGCCGCGATCCTCGCTCATGATGGAACCGCACTCTCCGGCTTGTTCTTGCCCGATGCTAACCTCTGGCTGAACGTTCTGACGGACTCCGCATACGCTCGGGCGCAGGCAAAGTCGGCCGCGGCCCAGAAAGTCCGCATCAGCAGCTATCGTGACTTCGCGAAGTTGCTCTCTACGACAACAAAGAGTTTCGACCCGGAACACAGCGGCGTCGTGATCCACACGGATAGTACTATCGCGGCTGTTTATTTCGATTTTGTCTTCAACGTCGACGGGAAGGCCAACAACCGCGGTAGCGAGACCTGGCAACTGGTCAAAGCAGCCGATGGCTGGCGGATTGCGTCCATCATCTACTCGTCAGAGCCGCCTATGCAGCAATAGAGACTGGCGACAAGACCCGACGCTCGATGTCTACCAGATTGATGACCACAGAGCTGCACACTGTGTTATTCGGCTGGGCGAGAACCGGCGATGAGGATGTCTACCAGTCTTCTGGCGCTTTGCTGCCAATCACCCCCGGAGCCCACATAAGATACGCCGATCACCGCCCGAAGCAGATCGGAGGCGTCAATATCTCTTCGCACATCGCCGCTCTTTTTCGCGCGTTTCACCAACTCTTCGATTGCTCCTTGGACCCGGCCGCGAGAACCCTCATAGAGCCTGGAAGGGCCTCCGGTGACGCTTTTGAGAGCGGGCGCAATGATGTGCTTTGCCGCGATGTAATCGACAAACAGCAGCAACCAGGAGCGCAGGGACTCGATCGGAGACATCGCGGCGGTGAATCCGCGCGCTGCCGCGACCAGCTTTTCCACCTCACTCCGATAGACCGCTTCGATCAGCACATCCCGTGTAGGGAAATGGCGATACAAGGTACCGGCTCCGACACCCGCCTGTTTCGCGATGTCGTCCAGACTGGCAGTCGCGCCGTGGCGCGTAAAAGCTCCCTTCGCCACTTCGAGAATTCGCTCCCGGTTGCGCAGAGCATCCGTTCGCGGCTTTCGCTTGGCAGGTTGGGATTTTGTCTTCTTCATTTCCAAAATTTTATGCAACCGGAGACAGTCTCCGGTTATCTACTTATTCGGAGACTGTCTCCGTTTTAATCGGGACGGCTGCCTTTCGTCAATTCTAGCTGTAGAGAGGTAAGGGAGATTCCCATGCGCGTTTTCGTGACAGGTGCAACAGGATTCATCGGTTCCAGGATTGTCCCGGAACTGATCGGCGCAGGTTACCAGGTGCTCGGGCTTGCGCGCAGCGATGCGGGCGCCCAGTCTCTGGCCGCCGCAGGGGCCCAGGTACAGCGCGGCGATCTGGAAGACTTGGAAAGCCTCCGCAGCGGCGCAGCTGCGTCCGATGCTGTCCTTCACGTCGCGTTTCGGCACGATTGGACGAAGTTTGCGGAAAGCTGTGAGCTCGACAAACGCGCCATTGAAACTATTGGAGATGTGTTTCAGGGTTCAAGCCGCCCGTTCATTGTTAGCTCCGGAGTCGGAGTAGCCCACGGGCGCGCCGCCACGGAGGACGATCCGCCGCTCTCTTCTCCATCCCTTCCCCGAGTATCCGAGGTGACCGCTATTGCGCTCTGGGAGCGCGGCGTGCACGCCTCGGTGATGCGCTTGCCGCAAGTCCACGACACAGTGAAACAGGGCCTGATCACCCCCTTGATTGCCATAGCGCGCGCGAAGGGAGTCTCAGCCTACATCGGCGATGGTCACAACCGCTGGCCTGCAGCGCACGTAACAGATGTTGCCCGTCTCTACCGGCTCGCTCTGGACAAGTTCACCGCGGGAGCCCGGTACCACGCGGTCGCCGAAGAAGGCGTGCCACTAAAAGACATTGCCACCGTCATCGGCCACGGGCTGAACGTGCCTGTCATTTCTATCTCACCGGAACAGGCCCAGGAGCATTTCGGCTTCCTCGGGTTCTTCGCTGGGCGGGATGCTCATATTTCCAGTGCGCAGACTCGAACAAAGCTGGGCTGGAACCCGACTGGTCCTGACCTTCTCACCGATCTTGGAAATATGCGTTATACGCAGGTCTGAACAAAGGCGTAAGGACACTGCGCACAAGCCAAACTCAACCAATTTGAGAGGAATCAATATGAAGAAGACATGGTTTATCACAGGCGCTTCTCGCGGTTTCGGCCGCATCTGGGCCGAGGCCGCGCTCACACGAGGCGATCAGGTTACAGCAACCGCGCGCAAACTGGCGGACGTCGCCGACCTCACGGAGCGCTTCGACGATGCCGTCCTTCCCCTGGCCCTCGACGTAACGAATTCAAACCAAGTGACGGAAGTTGTCAACCAGGCGTACACGCACTTCGGCAGGCTCGATGTTCTTGTCAACAACGCCGGCGCGAGCCTGCTCGCAGCTACTGAAGAGGCGAGCGACGACGAGATCCGCGACCTGTTCGACGCAAACTACATCGGGATGGTGCGGGTCCTGCGAGCCGCTCTGCCACTGCTGCGGCAACAAGGTAGCGGCCACATTCTCGGCGTCTCCAGCGGTCTTGGAATCACGTCGTTGCCGCTCATCGGCTTTTATAGCGCTACAAAGTGGGCAGTGGAAGCGCTGCACGAGGCGCTCGTGCAAGAGGTCAAAGCTTTCGGAATCAAAGTGACGCTGGTTGAGCCAGGGGCTTACGCAACCGACTTCGGCAAGTCCGCAGGGATCGCAGGTGCTTTGGGGCCATACGCGGAGTTCCGGAAGCAGTTTTTGACCCGATTGGCCGGAATGGAACGGGGCGACCCGGAGGCGACCTCAGATGCCGTCCTGAAGCTTGTGGACGCGGAGAATCCACCGCTGCGACTCGGACTGGGCAACTCGATTCTGCCGAGAGCGCGCGCCGCGTATGCAGAGCGACTTGCAGAATGGGAAGCGTGGGAGGAAGTGTCGAATGCGGCCATGGGCGAACCGAAGAAATCGGATCCAGAGTGGATCGAGCAGCTGGCTCACGGAACTTCAGATCGGGCATGATGCTGCGGATGAGTCCGTCTTCGCAGGAGGCGAGACGAAATGATCAGAGCTCGTCAGCGATGCAAACTGGCGGGATAACCAACGCTGAGTTGTAGCAAGCGTCGAAGGAGGTTGAATGGCAGACATCAAGACGATCATTGAGCAGGCGTACTCCGCATTCAACAAGCGGGACATAGACGGCGCATTAGCACTGATGACGGAAGACGTGAGCTGGCCCAAAGCTTCTGAGGGCGGCAGGGTTGTCGGAAAGGAAGAGATACGCGCCTATTGGACCCGACAATGGGGCGAGTTCGATGGCCATGTCGAACCGCTGGCAATCACCGAGGCAGTCGGTGGCAAAGTCCGCGTGAGGGTGCACCAAGTGGTCAAGAACCTTCAAGGGAGTATTCTTTCAGACAGCGAGGTTCTCCACCTATTTACCGTGAACAATGGTCTTATCGCAGCCATGGACCTTGGGGATGAGGCCGCTACGTCTGGTCCGACTGCCGCATTCTCACATCGATCCTAAAGGCGTTCTCTAAGGCATTCTCTTGCCCGGAGGCAGTTCATGCATGTGACTCACCCTACGTCGCCGATTGACTCCCGGAACGCACTCTCGGCTCCGCCAGTCATTCAAATTCGACCGCTCGCACCCGGCGATGATGCCACCGCATTCCGGACGCTGAATGAAGAGTGGATTACGCGGTATTTCACTCTTGAAGCGAAAGATCTCGAGACCCTGAACAACCCTGTACACTCCATCCTCCTGAAGGGTGGTCACATCTTTATGACTTACGCAGGCTCCGAAGCCGTCGGATGCGTCGCGCTGATCCCCATGCAGGATGGCGTCTACGAGCTTTCCAAAATGGCGGTCTCTCCTCATCTGCGCGGCAGAGGGCTCGGCCGCCGTTTGCTCCAGCATGCAATTGCTCATGCCAGAAGCATCGGCGCCAGTTCTCTGTTTCTCGGCAGCAATACCCGGCTCAAGGATGCTGTCCACTTGTATGAATCGGTCGGCTTTCGCCATGTAAAACCTGAAGCTCTTCGGCCAATGCCCTATAGCCGTGCCGATGTTTTCATGGAGATGCCTCTGGGCCCAGATTTACGATAAGGGCAGCCATTGCCACCGGAGGTTTGTTTCTCCTCTTGGGCTTGGAACAGCGTCTGTCGTGCCCTAAGCAGAGGTCGATGAGCCAAAACAGCCTAAAGCACTCATTGACATCCGGTTACGTGCGATGGTTGAGATTGCTCCCCCAAAACCTCGGGGTCTAGGAATGCTATTGCGCGAATTTCGCTGCTGCAGTCAACATGGCCGAAGAGTCGGCTTGTCGGACACATGTTTTTCCGTTCTCGATTGGGAATGATGGGCGCTCATCGACGGCCGGGTTACGCTAGGGCAGAATGGAGACTTGGAGCAGGGAAGTGAGGATTATCAGGACTGGGCAGCGATCAACAAGTTTCTAGAAGAGCGTGTGAGTCCGACATGCGCCTGGAGCGAACTGGCAGATGGGCGCCGGCGGAAACCGGTCCCCGAGTTCGAGAATCTTTTACAGGCTGCTCGCGCAAAATCCATCCAACTGAGCGCTCTGAAGGCCGGCCTGCTGCCTCGTGACGATGCTCCCGCTGTCGATGAGCCCGCACGTCTCACCATGAGCTCAGCCATCGACGATTACCTCGAATACATCCGCAAACACCGCAGCCTGAGAACCTACAGAACTTATCGGTCCACCTTGAATATACTGGGAGTACGGCTAGACTGCGAAGACGGCCTGATTGTGGAATTTTCGGACGGGACGATTGGCGCTTATATAGTGGAGGAATTGCTAGAGTTGAGACCGATTCGAGAATTGCGTCTGAACCCAAACGCGACAATCATCGCTGCTCTTTAGGCTGAAGACCCAAGTACGCTTGGCTCCTCGTCATCCTCCGTGACTTCGAAGAATTCGACGGCCTGTGGCAGAATTGCACGCAGCTGTGATGCCGAATAGACGGCACACTTGCCGTCTTCGAATTCCACGATGACGCCGCCATCCAATCTATCGACGCACACGACTTGGAATGTGGACTGAGTTGCCATTCTGAATCGTGGCATGGAGCCCAGCATTTTGTCTGTACGGCAAGTGACAAACACACAAAAGCCCCTCAACCTCTGAGAGGCTTTCGGGCAGAGATGGGTGTGCCTATGCTGTTCCTCAGGAGCCGGGAGAATGCATGGAACTAGCCAACCTGATTTATGAAATCGACGAAGAAATTGCTCGACTGCGACAATTCCGTGCCTTCATCACCGGTACGACAATCAAGAAGCGACCGGGACAGCCAAAGTCTCCAACGATGCCGGCTGACATGCCCGCACAAAAACGGAAACTGTCTCCAGAGGGACGCGCGAGGATATTGGCGGCACAGAAGGCGCGTTGGGCTAAGATTGGGGCTGCTCAAGAGAATGCTGCGAAGTAGGCTGGCGCAGAACGGCAGCGGATTGGGACGTTGTTATGTGGACGTGCTACGACCGTAGCCCGCAGACCAAATGACCGGGTGGAAGGTGGGCAGCGATGTCGGCAACGTGCGGAATAATCGACCGGAGTTGGTAGAGGAGTTCCCTTAGTTTCCATCCTGTTCGCTGATAACGCACATTCCGTCGATGGTCAGGCCAAGCGACTTGACAAGTCTGGGCAGGAGTTCGAGCAACAGGCTGTCTGCAACCTCAATTGCGAACTCAGCAGTTGGTGCGTCACATCCGATTCCTTGATGAAGAATTTTATTCCGCTCTTCGGCGACTCTGTTGATTTCGCTTCTCAGCAGTTCCGAACTGCCAGCCCGTTTGTATATCTTGAAGTCGATTGCGGCTGTTTCTCGCAAGACAACTGAAAGGAACTCCGCAAGTTGTGCCAACCCGCCAGACTTCGGAACGGCTCGGTTCACAATCTCATCTGCCAACGCCGGTACATGAACAACTCCTGCGACCAGAGGCTTGAGGATGGCCGTCTTCCAAGTTAGCTCTACGGAGGTCCCGGCAAAGACCAGAGCCGCTGCGGGAAAGCTTGGCAATAGCGTTCGTGCATATTCCACCGCGCTAATGGCAGGGTTTGCCAGCATGGGATTGGCGCGGTAGAACGCCTTCAGGCGTTGTTCCGTGAACCGCTTGGTGGCATCATCAAATACTTCCTTTGAGTGCTCGGCCAACCCCTGCGGGCCTGCCTCCTCAAACATCTTCTGGTATCTCTCATCCTCAAGGGCGTCTTGCAGGATGTCACGGACTAACTGTTCCGTTTCTGCATCGGTGATTAGAATTGCCATTCAGTCCTCCTCAACACAGATGTTTTCGCTTGCAATTGTATATGTGCGATAAACTATCCCGCATGGTCGCGGCGGGGGTTGGTGCGGCGCGGAAGGCTCTGTCTGAAATGGTGTAAAAGGGCTCAGGCGTAGACTTTGAGCATGGCAACGAAGAAACTTCAAGTACCAGACATCCTGCCCGTTAGTCCGATTTCTTTGATTTGCCCTCTTTGCAAGGCAAAGCCTAATCAGGATTGTTCTACCAGTTCAGGAGGTTTCTCGGTTCTCCACGTTGCGACAATCATAGCTGCGGCACGTCGCGGTCGGAGATTCAAGAAGGGTGTTTGAGCAAGTGTGCAAACTTCGTCCGCAAGGATTCCAGCCACCGGGGCAGTGTCTTCTTAGCGGGGACTTCGACCTCATCTGCCGGTTTAAAGCCATTGACCTGCAACGGGGCTGTCTGCTCTTCAAGTTTCCGAATGGCCTCTGCCACGACCCGCGCAGCGGCTTCAGCCACGCTCTCTATTCTTGGATTATTGCTAGGGTGCGAATACGCTACATGGATAGAGAAAATGAAAGCCATCTCTTCGGGATTCGGGCGGTGTGAGTTGAACTCCGCATTGCACAAAGAACATCTGTAATAGTTTGTGGATGCCCCCGTTGGGTCGTTGACGACCACGAGATAGGCATCTTCGTCCATGCACGAAGTCTACCCCGGAATTTGACCCTGAGGAAAAATAAGCTGGATAACAGAGTGCGCTTTTCAGAGTGAGCGTGCTGGCTTTCCTGCCAGACTGCACCAATGATAAGAAGGAATTTCTTTGCTACGCGCTTAGTCCACCACATTCAAGGTCAGCTTCATAGTGCCGTGTCTTGAGCCGCAGAAAACGGTACAGGGACTTACAAACGTACCGGTCTTATCGGGGGTGAAAGGAATCTCGACAGTCTGGCCTTTGGAAACCTTGCTGTCTATTCCGAGTTCTTTGAATCGAATTCCGTGCCCAACATCGGCGCTCGTCAATACGATGATGACAGGCTCGCCCTTTTTCAGCGTGATTTCGCTGGGACTGAAGTCGAACCGTTTGGCAGTCACCTCAATACGACGTGGGACAACCTGAGTGGGGGACGCTTGAATGAACGTTGTGGCCACCACCAACAAGGCGGCAAGCAGAGCGAAAACAGTTCGCTTGAATTTCATGCAACAAACCTCAACGCGAGTTCGCGGTGCCGGAACGCCGTGCCATTTCGCTCTGCCACCTTCCCACGACTCTAACGAGTGCTTGTTGGCCGATTGTCATGGCTCTGTAAGCCGATTGTCACCGCACTTCGAAAGAGAGAGTTTTTGGGTTAGTATGGCACCCTGATTGCGAAGTTCTGGACGACGGTTGACCTCCGTCGTGCCATACGCACGCAGGAGGCTCACTTGTATGTGCAAACGATACGGCAGACGGGGAGACAAACAGCGCATCGCGGAGTGGATGCAGGCGCACGATACAGGCGTATTCGACGATGCGTACTTCGCTCCATCGTTCAACATCGCACCGCAGAGTATGCAGCCAATTGTCAGACTCAACAGCGAAACAGGCCAAAGGGAGCTAACGGTGATGCGATGGGGTCTCGTTCACTTTTGGTCGAGGGAAGCCAAGATTGCCTATACCACCATCAATGCGAAGGCTGAGACAGTCGCTACCAGTCCGACATTTCGAGAGGCATTCAAGCGCCGTCGCTGTCTGGTTCCCGTCTCATGGTTTTATGAATGGAAGAATCTAGGTCTCAAGAAAACACAGCCGTATGCCATCGCTCTCAAGGATGACGAACTGTTCGCATTCGCTGGACTGTGGGAGGCGAGCAATAGCCTTGACATCTACACCATCATCACCACGAATCCGAATGAGTTGATGGAGCCGTTGCACACCCGGATGCCGGTGATACTTCATAGACAAGACTATCAGAGGTGGATGGCACCGGCATTCCCGGCACAACTGCCGGTTGACTTACTGCGACCGTACCCTGCTGAAGAAATGAAAGCGTGGAAGGTCAGTTTTGCGGTGGGAAACGTGCGGAATAACCGACCGGATTTGGTGGAGCCAATCGTCAGCTAACGCCCCGGCCTTCCTAATCTGAGGACGGTCGCGGCGATTTAGTTCACTTCCTGGGGCGAATGCTTTCGCTTTAGGTGAAGGTCGAATTAAGACTTGAACCACCTGAGCTTCTCCCCAATAAAGACAGTTCGGAGTTCTCCTTGCGGCATTTCCTCTCCGCAAGCCGAGCAGTTGGCCGACGTAGGAAAATTCTTTGCATCGTAGATGAGCCTCAGCGTCGGTTGATGTGTCGGACGTGCCATGTCCAGAGTCTACCCGAGACTTGCCACACGCCTTGTTCCAGAGTCTATTACAGCCTCATTCAAATGCCCAGATACAACCGCACCAACTCCAAGCCAATCGTGAGGAGTCCACTGACGTCGATTGCCCACCCAATGAGCGTCCATTTCGTTCTCTTGAGTGAAGAGATGTCCTCTTCGGCGTCTGCTAGTCGCCCTGGCTGACCGTATCGTGCTCAGATTCGTCCCGGATGGAACTGACACCTGTAGCGAGGTCACGCTGATATCACTCGCGGCCATTTCAAACATCTCGTTGGCCTGCCGGTTCTGTTTCATGGGTACCCACGGAATGAACGCAATCTGGTTCTTCTTGTAGTGGTCCAGGAGAAAGTCCCGTTTCGAGTGGTTTATATCGAGAGCAATGGTTCCAGACAGTGGTAGGGGACTTGCAGGCGAACTTCTGAGCATTGCTTTACCGTTTCCCCGTCGTTATAGTCGGTGCTCAAGGCGTCTCTATTTCCCAGTGCACAAGGAGTACAGCATGTCTGCCGCTCACTCTCGCATCGTTCCCGTGTCTCTTCTCCTGTTAGCTGCCGTCCTATCGATCCCATCGGTTCTGGCTGAACAGAATGCCTCCTCGACGGAGTTGAAGTACCAGGTCCCTCCCGAAGTCATGGTCAAGCTGGTAGACGCTCTGCCTCCACCAACCATCAGTCTTTCGCCCGCCCATGGAGTGGGTCCACGGAGCATTCTCATCCAGCAAAGCTCCTCGCTGCCAACCATCGCCGACCTGGCCGAACCGGAACTGCGCCTGGCGGGTCTGCGCTTCAATCCCAAAGTTAGTGCTCCCAGCCGCACACGCTACTTCGTCGCGCTCAAGCTTCAGGCCCTACCCGCTGCCGGAGCCAGCGCCCAGCCGGCAATTGCCATTGCTGGCCTGCCGGCGAAGCTTCATGTCCTATCGACGGAGTGGTCTCCTGACGGCCAGCACATCGCGCTCGTAAATGCTGATGGCGACTCCGGTGCGCAAGAATCCGATGGACTCAGCCTCTGGATCGTCGATGTTGCCAAGGCGAGTGCCGCACGGGTGCCCGGAGTGCGCCTCAACTCGGTGCTCGCCGAGCCGATCTCGTGGCTGAACAACCGGTCTCTTGCTGTGCTTACGGTTCCGACGAATCGTGGCTCCGTGGCGACACGCTCGGAGATTCCCAGCGGTCCCATCGTGCAGGAGAATGAGGGCCGGGCTACACCCGCACCCACTTATGAAGACCTGCTCAAGACTCCCACCGACGAACGAATCTTTGAGTACTATGCCACCTCACAGATCGCCGAAGTCACAATCAGTGGTGGCGCCGCCAAAAGGATAGGCACGCCTGGTGTCTTCGCCAGCCTGGAGTCCTCGCCCGACGGAAAATACGTTTTTGTGGAAGAACTGCATCGGCCATTCTCCTACCACCAACCGTATGATCGCTTCCCGCAACGCCGCGAAGTTTTTAACATCCAATCCGGCGATGCCAAGCTCCTTGACGATTCCCCTCTGATTGACAATCTGCCCATCGACCGAGACGCCGTCGAGGCGGGCCCCCGCGAATTCGGCTGGCGCAGTGACCAGCCCGCCACTATCTACTGGGTGCAGGCGGCGGACGGCGGCGACCCCAAGCGCGAAGCCATGGTGCGGGATCGCGTCTACACGCAAGACGCGCCCTTCACAGGCGAAGCCAAGTCGATCGCAGATGTTGCTCTTCGCTTCCGGAACATCGCCTGGGGCACCGACCATCTCGCTCTCGTCACCGAGAGCCGATGGAAGGACCGCAGGATGATTCTTGTCGCTTTGGACCCGGCGACGGGGAAACTCACTCAGCTCTATCAGGGCTCCGTGCAGGATCGCTACAAGGACCCCGGCCGCCCCATGCTGGAGCGCAACGCTCAGGGCCATCCAGTTCTTCAAACCACCCCTGACCGTCAGGGGATTTACTTCTCCGGCCTGGGTGCCTCTCCCAAAGGGGACACACCGTTTGTCGCCATCATGCCTTTGAACGCCGGGGAAGATCCCACCGAGAAGCGCATCTGGCAGTCGCAGGCTCCGTTCTTTGAAGTTGCGAATGCGGTCGTCGAGTCCGCCGCCGGCGCAGAGATCCTGGCCCGCCGCGAATCAATAGAACAGAGCCCGAACTACTTCCTGACTGCTCCTGTGGCGGACGGCCCGGCTGCCGCGGTTTCCTCGACGAGCCAATGGACGACCGTAACCAACTTCCCGAATCCCTATGCCGGGCTTCATATGCCATCGCACCAATTGCTGCACTACAAGCGTGCCGACGGAGTCGATCTCAGCGCGGACCTCTACTTGCCCGCCGGTTACGACAAATCTAAAGGTCCGCTTCCCACGCTGATGGAGGCTTATCCAGCGGAGTTCAAGAGCCGTGCCGCAGCGAGCCAGGTAAATGGCTCTCCCTTTGAATTCGTCCGCATCGCTGCGGGATCACCGGTCTTCTTCGCCATGACCGGCTATGCAGTGCTGGCAAACGCAGCCATCCCCATCATCGGCGAGGGATCAGCCGAACCGAACGATACCTACACGGAGCAACTGGTCAACGGAGCCCAGGCCGCCATCGATGCAGGAGCGGTGACAGGCGCGGTCGATCCGAAGCGCGTTGGCGTTATGGGGCACTCCTACGGAGCATTCATGACCGCCAACCTTCTTGCCCACAGCAACTTGTTCCGCGCTGGTATCGCCCGATCCGGAGCCTATAACCGCACTCTGACTCCCTTCGGATTCCAGAACGAAGAACGGACTTATTGGCAAGCCCCGGATGTCTACTACAAGATGAGCCCCTTCTCCTACGCCGACAAGGTCAAGACCCCGATCCTGCTCATCCACGGCGAGGCCGATAACAATACTGGCACCTTCCCAATCCAAAGCGAGCGTTTCTACGACGCGCTTAAGGGCGAGGGAGCAACCGTCCGCTTCGTCCTGCTCCCACTCGAAGCTCACGGATACCAGGGGCGCGAGAGCGTCCTGCACATGCTCTGGGAGATGGAGCACTGGCTCGACAAGTACGTCAAACCAGAGCAGCCAGTCATGGCCCAGAATCCATGAGGTGTTGGAAGAGGTTCTCTCGGTTGGCGGTGGAAACTTCGGTCACTTTGGTTGTGGCTAATGGCTGCGGTGGTAGCAAGGCGGCGTCCATATTCAGCGATGATGGACGATCTACCGGTCTTCTCCGTCACGCTCGCAAAGCCTATACCTTCCTTCGGTCCGTCCAAGTCCTTCCAGTATGGATAACGGATAGGTCTCTGTTTTGAATCTGCGCCTCTCTAGGAACTTGTTGAAATAGGTACCCGTTGAAGGTCGGAGGCTGGCTGCCATTCGTCTAACAGAGATGCGTGGCGACGAGCGAATTCAGGACGGGATGTTCAGCTATGTATCTTTGGAG
>Ga0181520_10010259_pt1 | contig 12621 bp, 10 predicted proteins | sample PEATcosm2014_Bin_29_FD_132451 | JGI IMG/M metagenome (GOLD analysis project Ga0181520, IMG submission 132451) | Peatland microbial communities from MTU Mesocosm Facility, Houghton, MI, USA - PEATcosm2014_Bin02_30_metaG | ecosystem: Environmental > Terrestrial > Soil > Wetlands > Peat | place...
ACGCTAACGATATCGAACTCTTGAAAGCGAAGCTGGCCGAGCAGCAAAAACAGATCGAGGTGCTACGCCAGTCGGTCGATGCGCAGCAGAAGCTGATTGAGCGATTGACCACGCCGGCTGCCAAGCCGGCCGAGCAGGCCGCAACCCAGCCGGCGGCGCAGGCGCCCGGCTTCACCTCCGTGGGCGGCGCAGTTGCCAGCGCCACCGGCGCTCTGCCCGACTTATCCCCCGTGGCTGCCAGCCCCAAGTATCCGGTGCAGGAACCTCCGCAGGGCGCGGCTACCAGTTCCCCGCTGCAAATCCAGCTCGGCAACGTGACCATTATGCCGCTGGGCTTTATGGATGCCACCGCCGTGTGGCGCAACGAAGCGCCTGGTTCGGGCATTGGCAGCAGCTTCGGCAGCATTCCTTACAGCAATGCGGTTCCCGGCGGCAAGCTCGACGAAATGCGCTTCAGCCCGCAGAACTCCCGGCTCGGCTTCCGCATCGACGGCGACTGGAAGGGCTACCGCTTCATCGGCTACAACGAGTTTGACTTCCTCGGAACCAGCGGCTCCAATGCGATCGGCGTCACCAACGGCGCGTTCGTTCCCCGGCTGCGCCTGTTCTGGGTGAACGTCCGAAAGGGCCCGTGGGAATTCCTCGGCGGCCAGAGCTGGAGCATGTTGACCCCGAACCGCAAGGGTATTTCGCCATTGCCGAGCGACATCTTCTTCAGCCAGGTCGTAGACGTGAACTACATGCTCGGGTTGCCGTGGACCCGCCAGCCGGGATTCCGCTTCCTGCTGCACGCGCCGAAAGACGTCGTGACGTGGGGCATCTCATTCGAGAACCCCAACCAGTACATGGGCGGCTCGGGCGGCGGTCCCCAGATTACCCTGCCGACTGCGCTTTCCGGTCTGTTGGGCACCCAGTTGGACAACACTTCGACCAGCTATCTGAGCACGCCAAACCCGATGCCGGATATCATCACCAAGCTGGCGTTCGATCCCGTGTCCAGAGTCCATTTCGAGCTCGCCGGTCTCGTGCGGGAGTTTAAGGTTTACAATTTGACTACCGGCGCGCCGACTTCGGGCCAGACCTTCTCGAAGACGGGCGTTGGCGGATCGGTCAACGGAAACTTCGAAGTCTTCAAGAACTTCCGCCTCATTACCAACAATTTCCTGAGCGATGGCGGCGGCCGTTACATCTTTGGCCAGGCTCCGGACCTGATTATCCGCGCCGACGGCAGCATCAGCCCGATTCACACGTTGAGCACGGTGGATGGTTTTGAAGCTACGCTTGCCAAGAAGACCTTGCTGTACGCCTATTTCGGCGGTCTCTGGATCGACAAGAACACAGCCCTCGACGCCAACGGCACCACCAAGATCGGTTACGGCTTCCTGGGTTCGGCGAACAGCCAGAATCACATTGAGCGCGAGTATACGTTCGGCATCAACCAGACCATCTGGAAGGATGCGAAGTACGGCGCCATCAACGTGATGGGCCAGTACGAGTTCCTGAGACGGAACCCGTGGTACATCGCCTTGGGCGCGCTGGATCATGCCAGCGACAGCACCATCTACTTCAACGTACGGTACACCCTTCCGGGCGCTCCGCCGGCCGCGAAGTAGCCGGGAATTCATCCAAGCTTAACCGATTTGTAACAGTCTGCATTCGAGAATAAGAGGAGTTATCATCCATGAAGACTTCGATTGCTTTAGTTGGACTTTGGCTGGCCGCCACCTCAATCGTGTCGGCGCAGGCCATCAACGGCGCGGGTGCGACATTTCCGTATCCGATTTACAGTAAGTGGTTCGAGGAATTCCGGCAGAAGAATCCTTCCATCGAGATCAATTACCAGTCCAAGGGTTCGGGCGCCGGCATCGCGCAGCTTACCGCAGGCACGGTGGATTTTGGCGCGTCCGACATGCCGATGACGGACGAGCAGATCGCGGCTCTGAAGGTGAAGGCGCTGCACTTTCCGACGGTGCTGGGCGGCGTGGTGCCGGTCTATAATCTGCCCGGCGTAAAGGAACTGAAGTTCTCGCCGGAGATGTTGGCCGGCATTTTCCTGCACAAGATCCTCAAGTGGAACGACCCGGTCATCGCGAAGGCTAATCCCGGCGTTAAACTACCGGCCACCGACATCCTGGTGGTGCACCGCGCCGATGGCAGCGGCACCACTTTTGTGTTCACCGATTACCTGTCGAAGATCAGCCCGGAATGGAAAGCCGGTCCGGGATCGAATTCTTCCATCAAGTGGCCGACCGGCGTCGGCCAGCAAGGAAGCGAAGGCGTGTCGGGCATGGTAAAGCAAACCCCGGGCGCCGTCAGTTACGTGGAGTTTTTCTATGCGTTCAAGGAAAACATGGAGTACGGATCCGTCCAGAACGCGGCGGGCGTGTTCCTCAAGGCTACCGTGGAGTCGGTGACTGCGGCGGCGGCGGGCGCGGCCAAGAGTATGCCCGCGGATTTCCGCGTTTCCATCACCAACGCGCCGGGCAAGAACGCGTATCCCATCGCGAGCTTCACCTGGCTGCTGATTCCCACCCAGATACAGGACGCTCCCAAGCGCACTGCCCTGGTGAGCTTTCTGAAGTGGATGCTCGCGGACGGCCAGAAAGACTGTGCGGCGCTCGGCTACGCGCCGCTGCCCAAGGAAGTGGTTGCGCAGGAGCTCAAGCAGATCGCGCAGATTCACTGATATGGCCGCGACGGCAACCGCCCCTGTTCCATACCGGCGTGTCTCCGGAACAATGGGTGACGAGATCGCGCGTCTCGTCACCCTTGCTTTCGGAGCCAGCGTGGTGCTTATAACCGTCCTGCTGATCTGGAACTTGTGGGGCACTTCCGCCGCTTCGCGCGCCAAGTTTGGTTTCGGTTTCCTGTGGGGCACCAACTGGGATCCGAACGCAAACGATTTTGGCGCCTTCCCATTCATCTACGGAACGGTGATGACTTCCATCATGGCGCTGGTGATCTCGGTACCCTTGGGTGTAGGGGCGGCGATTTTCCTGGCCGAGATGGCGCCGCCGGGGCTGTCTTCGGCCTGTACCTTCCTGGTGGAATTACTGGCCGCGGTGCCCAGCGTGATTTACGGATTACTGGCCATCTTCACCGTAGTGCCTTTGATGCGCGAATACATCGAACCGGCGTTGAAAGGCGCCTTCGGATACCTGCCGCAGTTTCAGGGACCGATGCTGGGCATAGGCTACCTGACGGCGGCGGTTGTGCTGTCCATCATGACGATTCCCTACATCATCGCTATTTCGCGCGAAGCCCTGCTCGAGGTGCCGCGCGATCAGCGCGAAGCTGCGCTGGCGCTGGGCGCCACGCGCTGGGAGACCACATTCAAGGTGGTGGTGCCCTATGCGCGGCTGGGAATCCTCGGGTCGATCTTTCTGGGCTTGGCGCGCGCACTCGGCGAAACCATGGCGATCACGATGGTGATCGGCAACGACCCCACCCTGCACGCTTCCTGGTTCGCGCCCGGCTACACCATCGCGGCGGTGATCGCCAACGAATTCGCCGAGGCGACCGGCAAGATCTACACCGGCGCCCTGGTGGAACTCGGCCTGGTGCTGTTCCTGGTTACCATCATCATCAACGCCCTGGCGCGGCTGCTGGTGTTAGCCACCACGCGGAAAGGAACCGCCAAGGTCGTATGAACCGCCTGACCTACCGCAAGGCCGTGAACAACGTGATGCTGACGATGACCGGCGTGTTCACGTTTCTCACTGTCGCCATACTATTCCTGATCCTCGGCTATCTGATATATAACGGTGGCAAGTCGCTGGACTGGGGGTTTTTCACCAAGCTTCCCCTGCCGCCCGGCGAAGACGGCGGCGGCATGGCCAACGCCATAATAGGCAGCGCGGAGATGGTCGGGCTAGCGGCGCTAATTGGGTTGCCGATCGGCTTTATGGGCGGCATCTACCTGTCCGAATTCAGCGGCAAAGCCACCGGCTTCGCTATTCGTTACACAGCGGACCTGTTGAACGGAGTGCCCTCGATCGTGATCGGCATTTTCGCCTGGGCCCTGGTAGTGGTGCCGCTGCACAATTTTTCGGCGCTGGCGGGCGCCATTGCGCTGGCCATCATGCTGATTCCCATTTCGCTGCGCAGCACCGAGCAATTTCTTTCCACCGTGCCAAACGCATTGCGGGAGGGCGCGCTGGCGCTGGGGGCGCCCAAGTGGAAGGTGCTGTCCACGGTGGTGGTGCCCGCTGCCATGAAGGGCATTCTCACCGGCATGATCCTGGGCGTCGCGCGCGTGGCGGGGGAAACCGCCCCGTTGCTGTTCACCGCGCTCAATAACCAATTCTGGCCGCGTAGCGTCAACCAGCCGACCGCGTCGCTGCCGGTGATGATCTACACGCACGCCATCGCGCCTTTCGACGACTGGCACCGCCAGGCGTGGGCGGCCGGCCTGGTGCTGCTGGCAATGGTGCTGGTCACCAACATTGCTGCCCGCTGGATCCTCTCGCGAGGAATCAGCGTCCAGAAGGGATAATCGATGGACGCCATGCCAGAATCGTTTGCGCCGGAACAACGGGCACAAATGCCCGCCGTGACGCCGGCAGCCTCCGAACACAAAGCCGTCGGGCGCACCAAGATCTCGGTCCAGAAGCTGGACTTTTTCTACGGTGGCTACAAGGCCCTGCACGATGTCAACATCGAGATCCCCGAGAAGCAGATCACCGCTTTGATCGGCCCGTCTGGTTGCGGCAAATCGACGTTTCTGCGCACCCTGAACCGCATCAACGACATGGTGCGGCATGCGCGTTTCGAAGGCGCAGTGACGCTGGATGGCGAGAATGTGCTCAATCTCGACCCGACCAACCTGCGGCGGCGCGTCGGCATGGTGTTCCAGCGGCCGAATCCGTTTCCCAAATCGATCTTCGACAACGTGGCCTATGGCATCCGCGTCAATGGGCTGAAGGGCCACAGCTCGATGCACGACAAAGTCGAGCACAGCCTGCGCCGCGCGGCGCTCTGGGAAGAGGTGAAGGATAAGTTGCACGAATCGGCCTACTCGCTTTCCGGTGGCCAACAGCAACGGCTGTGCATCGCGCGCGCCCTGGCGGTGGATCCGGAAGTGCTGCTGCTCGACGAGCCCTGTTCGGCGCTGGATCCGATCGCCACCGCCAAGATCGAAGACCTGATGTTCAGCCTGAAGGACCAGTGCACCCAGGTGATCGTCACCCACAACATGCAGCAGGCGGCGCGCGTGGCCGAGTTCACCGGATTTTTCCTGCTCGGCAAGCTGATCGAGTTCGATCGCACGGCGGTGATTTTCAAGCGGCCTGCGAAAAAAGAAACGGAAGATTACATAACCGGCCGCTTCGGGTAGACTAAATGCGAGCCGAAGACGCGGCGCAGGAACACACGATGCTTCATTTTCGCGAAGAGCTCGAAGAGCTGCAGAGCAAACTGCTCGAAATGGGCGGCCTGGTGGAGGCCGCGATCCACAACAGCGTTTTGGCGCTGGTGGATCGCGACGAAGACAGGGCCAAGGAAGTGATGTGGAACGAGGCTCTGGTCAACCAGAAGGAGATTGAGATCGACGAGCTGGCGACACGCATGCTGGCCCTGTTCCAGCCCATGGCGCGCGACCTCCGCTTCATCACCGCTGTCATCAAGATCAACAACGACCTGGAGCGCATGGGCGACCTGGCGGTCAACATCACCGAGCGCGCCCTCACCCTGATGCGCGAGCCGGCGGTGAAGCCTCTGATCGACATTCCCCGCATCGCCGACCTGGCCGAGAGCATGGTACACCGCGCGCTGGACGCGTTCGCCAAGCACGACGCGGACATGGCGCGCGACGTGCTTCTGTCCGACGATGCCGTCGACCGCCTGCGCGACGCCGTCTATGACGAACTGCTCAGCTTTATGCAGGAAGAGCGAAGCACCATCAATCGTGCCGTCTCGCTGATGTTCATCGCGCAAAACCTGGAGCGCATCGCCGACCATTCCACGAACATCGCCGAAGACGTCCTCTTCGCCGTGAAGGGCGTCGACGTCCGCCATCACAACGAAACCGGCGAATAAGGAAAACCATCCAGCCTCCGCGGCGCAGGCTGTCCAAGCCTGCTGAGTCGAGAGTCATCTCGACTCTTCTTCTTGGGCTGCGCCACGATTATTCGTACCGCAGCACTTCCGCTGGAGCGATCCGCGTGGCGTTGCGCGCGGGATACAACGTCGCCAGGAAACTGACCAGGATCGCCACCGCGGCGATCCACACCCCATCCACCCAATGCGCCTCAAAGGGGACAAAGCTCAACGAGTAGACCGCTTCGTCGAGCCGCACCCAGCGGTATTTATCGGCGAAATACGCCAGCGTGTAGCCGCCCACCAGCCCCATGGCGCTGCCCACTACACCGATCAGCACTCCCTGCAGCATGAAAATGCGCCGCACCTGAGCCGTGCGCGCGCCCATCGACATGAGTATGCCGATGTCGCGGTACTTTTCCATCACCATCATCACCAGCGTGATGAAAATATTAAGCGCAGCCACCATGAGAATCAGGCCGATCACGATCATGGCCACGATGCGTTCCATACGCAGCGCGCCCAGCAGTTGCTTGTTGCGCTCCTGCCAGGTGGTGGTGGTGTAGCGGTTGCCGGCCACGCGCTCCACGTCGCGGGCGATCTCCGGCGCGCGGTCCAGGTCGTCCACTTTGAGCTCGATCTGGTTGATGACGTCCTGAAGCGACAGCGCCTTCTGCGCGGCGTCGATGGAAGTGAAAGCCCAGGTGTCGTCGATATCGAAAAAGCCGGTCTCGTAAATGGCGCACACCTTGAAGCGCCGGATCGCCATCTGCGGCCCGAACGGCGTCAGTTCGCCTTCCGGGCTCACCAGCTTGATGTTGTCGTTGACGCGCATACCCAGGTCATCCGCCAGCCGCGAGCCGAGAATGATGCCCGGCGGCGAAGCATTTGGATCGAGCAGCCGCTTGGTCGAGCCAGCTTTGAGATGGCGCAGCGCATCGCTGATGGCCAGTTCGGAATCGACCTCGACCCCTTTCAGCACCGCGCCGTGCGACTGGATGGCGCCCTCCAGAAACACCGGTGTGTAGAGTGCGGGCGAAACCGCCGTGACGTGCGGCGTGGCCCGCAAGCGCGCGGAAAGATCGCGCCAGCCGTCGATGCCATTGTTCAGCTTCTCGGACACGTTGATGTGCGCCATCGCGCCCAGCAGGTTGCGCTCCAGCGTATTGCGGAAGCCGGTGGTGACGGCGATGGCGATCACCAGCGCCATCACTCCCACCGCCACGCCGAGCACCGAGATGGCGGTGATGACGGAGATGACCGATGCGCCGCGGTGCGCCCGTAAATAGCGCGCGGCGACGAAAAGTTCGAAGCGGGAACGGGTCATAATTCAGTCTAAATAACAACCGTACCAGCCGCTCCCTTACGGTCGCGGCTCAAAATGCATTCCGAGCCACGACCCGCAATCGGAGCGGCGACCGAAGGGAGCGGTCCCGCCGGGATTGAGCGATCAGTTTCCCAGCCGTCCCCTACGCCTGCGTGCCTCCCTCATCCAGCTCCCGCATCGCCCGCACCAGATCAATCGGGCCTTCCGGGCGCAGCAGCGGAAAGAGAATCACGTCGCGAATGGACCGTGACCCGGTCAGGATCATGGTGAGGCGGTCGATGCCGACGCCCTCGCCGCCGGCGGGCGGCATGGCGTAGGCGAGCGCGCGGACGTAATCTTCGTCCATCTGGTGCGCCTCTTCGTCGCCGCGCTCGCGCATCGCAATCTGCATTTCAAAGCGCCGCCGCTGTTCCTGCGGATCGTTGAGCTCGGTATAAGCGTTGCCGATTTCCATCCCTGCGGCGTATATCTCGAAGCGCTCGACAAACGCCGGATCGTCACGCTTATTTTTGGAAAGCGGCGACGTCTCGACCGGGTAATCGTAGATAATCGTCGGCTGGATGAGTTTGCTTTCCACGCGCTGCTCGAAGATGTCGGTCAGCGCGTCCCCGGCCGTGGGCCTGCCGGAATGGCGCCGCAGCCAGTCGGGATTGGCCACTTCCTCGATCGTCGGCCGGTCTTCGCCTTCCCAAAATCGGACCACGGCTTCACGCATGGTGTAGCGCTCCAAGTGGCTGAAGTCCAGCCGATGCCCGTCAAATTCCACTTCCGTCGAGCCGCCCGCATCGAGCGCCGCTTGCTTAAGCAACGCTTCCGAGAAGTCCATCAGGCCGAGGTAGTCTGTGTAGGCCTGGTAGAACTCCAGCATGGTGAACTCGGGGTTGTGATGCGTGGAGAGTCCTTCGTTGCGGAAGTTGCGATTGATTTCGTACACGCGCTCCAGGCCGCCCACCACCAGCCGCTTCAGGTACAGCTCCGGCGCGATCCGCAGGTACAGGTCGATATCGAGCGTGTTGTGGTGAGTGACGAACGGCCGCGCCGCAGCCCCACCGTACAGCGGCTGCATCATCGGCGTTTCCACTTCGATGAAGTCGCGCGCTTCCAGTTGCCGCCGTAGCGAGGCGATGATGCGCGCCCGCGTGACGAAAACCTTGCGCACTTCCGGATTGGCGATCAGGTCCAGGTAGCGCTGGCGGTAGCGCGTTTCCACGTCCTCCAGGCCGTGCCACTTTTCGGGCATCGAAAGCAGGGTCTTGGAAAGGAACTCCAGCTTTTCGGCGTGTATGCTCAGTTCGCCGGTGCGGGTGCGGAACAGGTAACCCGCCACGCCCACGATGTCGCCGATATCCAGCATCTTGAAGAGCTGGAAATCGCGCTCGCCCACCGCGTCTTTCTTGACGTAAATCTGCAGCCGCTCGCCGTTTTGCTGGAGGTGGGCGAATCCCGCCTTGCCCATGTGGCGAACCGTCATCATGCGTCCGGCGACGCGCACGCGCACTTCGGGTGTGAGTTCCTCGGCGGTCTTGGAGCCGTATGCGCCCAGGATCTCCGGAATGGTGTGGCTAAAATCGAAGCGCCGGCCGTAGGCCCGGTAGCCCAGTGCCTCAATTTCGCGAACGCGCGCCAGGCGCTGCTTGAGTAGGTCGTCTTCCAGTGACAAGAAAACTTCTCCTGTGAGCGAAAACACCTATTATACGGCTTCGGTTTCTTGGAATCCTCCAGCCGCGGCCTCATCCATTCCCCAAGTGCTAGAATGATAAGGTCCGCTCGGCAAGGTCAGTGGGCGGAATCCGTGTCCTTATATGTCCGGTCTTTATTGGGCCCTGCTGGTCAGTCCGTCTGCATCCGGCCGGCTGAGCCACATGTTCACCAAGACGCCGTTTGCCGGCATCCACCAACTGGCGTGGTTCGACTGGGCCATGCTCATCCCCTACTTCACCGTAATGGTGATTCTCTCGGTGTACGGGATTCACCGGTTCGAGATCATCCGCACCTATTTCAAGTACCGCAAGAAAGCCACCCAAGAGCCTGCCGACCGCCACTTTGAGAAGCTGCCGCCGGTGACGATCCAGTTGCCGCTCTTCAACGAGCGCTATGTGGTCGAACGCCTGGTGGAGGAAATCGTCAAGATCGAGTACCCCAAGGAGCTGCTGCAAATTCAGGTGCTGGACGATTCGACCGACGACACGGCACCCTTCGCCGGCGCGCTGGTGGAGCGCTACCGTGCGCTCGGCTACCCCATCGAATATCATCATCGCACCAACCGCCATGGGTTCAAGGCGGGAGCGTTGCAGGCAGGCCTGGAATGCGCCACCGGCGAATTCGTGGCCGTGTTCGACGCCGATTTTTGCCCGCCGGCCGACTTCCTGATGCGCACCATCCATCACTTCGCCGACCCCAAGGTGGGCGTGGTGCAGACTCGCTGGAGCTATATCAACCGCGATTACAACTTCCTCTCCGAAGTGGAAGCCATGCTGCTCGACGGGCATTTCATTCTGGAGCACGGTGCGCGGTCGCGGGCGGGCTACTTCTTCAATTTCAACGGCACCGCCGGCATGTTGCGGCGCGCCATGATCGACGATGCGGGAGGCTGGCAGCACGACACGCTGACGGAAGATTCCGACCTCAGCTACCGCGCGCAGCTTAAGGGCTGGCGGTTCGTGTATCTGCCCGGCCTCGATTGCCCGTCCGAGCTGCCGGTGGATATACACGGGTTCCAGGTGCAACAGTCGCGCTGGGCCAAAGGCCTGACGCAGGTGGCCAAGAAACTGCTGCCGCGGCTGCTGAGGGCCGACATACCCAAGCGCGTCAAGGCCGAGGCTATTCTTCATCTCACGCCCAACATCTCCTACCCGCTGATGATCGTGGTTTCGGCGCTGATGCTGCCGGTGATGATCGTCCGCTTTTATATGGGCGTCTGGCAGATGGTGTTCATCGACCTGCCTCTGATCGTGGCTTCGTTCTGGTCGCTTTCGGCGTTCTATGTGATCGCGCAGCGCGAACTGCACCCGAAGGCCTGGAAGCGGTCCATCCTGATGCTGCCCATGCTGCTGGGGGTGGGCGTGGGCCTGACGATCATCAACACGCGCGCCGTGCTGGAAGCGCTGTTTGGCGTGGAGACGGCGTTCGTCCGCACTCCGAAATACGCCATTGGCGACCAGCCGGTGAAACTGGAAATCAAGAAATACCGCCGCCGCAGCGGCTGGCTGCCCTATGCCGAGATCCTGGTGGGCACGTATTTCCTGGGCATGGTGGTCTTCGCCATCCAGACTTACAACCTCCTTGCGGTTCCTTTTTTGCTGCTCTTCGTCTGCGGCTATTATTGGGCCGGCTTTGGCACGCTCTATCAGGAGCAGCGGGGCCGCCTGCGGTGGATGAGACAGCAGCGCCTGGCGCTCAACGCCGCCCGGCAGGGATAACCCGTGAGGCGGGTCCCCGGCCTGCCAACCGGGCGAAGCCCGGCGTTTCTCACCCGTCTGCAGGCCGCGGCACTGTCCGGCCCGTGCTGGCATTGTGAAGTGAACCCCTGGGCTGAGACACGAAGTTAAGGGGGTTATCGCTCGGTGACCTGCCCCGCAAAATGAGACAGCCGATAAGTTGAGCCCCAGCCCTCGCGCGCCGCTTCGATTTCACAACGCGAGGCAAGGTTGCCGCCATCGTGGAGGCCACCCTGCAAACCAAACCGGCGGCGATGACGCACTGGAGTTGCCGGACCATGGCGCGGAGACAGGACGGCGACCGTCGAATCCATCCAGGAAAAGCTCACCCCGGTGTCGCCGCACCCTGGCAGATTAAGCTCGGCTGCACCGGCTCTAAGCCCAGGAGGCAAAAGCGATGAACTGTCTAGGTATTTCGAAGACACTACACTAGAGATACTTGTGGACCAGATCCGCGAGGTCGCCGGAATCCACCGAGCTCATCAGAAACTCCCGTAGGATGCCTTGACGGTCCACGATGCAGTTGATAGGCCTCTCCTCGAAGCCCGCAACATTCGGACCCTCGTTCGTGCCGGATACGTAGCCCTGTTCCGTCCGTGCCGGCGATCGCGCCAGAAACTTCCGGATCGCATCGGGATCTTGACTGGAAACCATGATCACCACGAGGCCCTGCGGCCCCAACTCCCGCTGGATTCGCTCCAGGCCCGGCACTTCGCCGCGACAGGGTGCGCACCACGTAGCCCAGACGTTGAGGAGCACTACCTTGCCCCGATACTCACTCAGGCTGTGCCAGGAATCATCCAGAGCGGATCGAAACCGGAACGCTGCCAGCGAGTGTCCATTCCGCTTTAGTTCCGGAGCGCGCGCTAGCAGTGTTCGCCAGGACTCGTCCTCAAGGGCTTGACGCTGGAATTCCGCCAGCGAGCGCCCGTTCTGCAAAACACCCGGAACGGAAGCAGGCTGCGCAACCAGAACCAGGAACGCGAGGCCGCCGAAGCCGGCCAGCGACGCGCCGGCGAGTGCGGCGCATGCCAGCCAGTCTCCAGTGCTCATGGATTCGCGCCTGCGCAGGATTCGCCAGACCAACCGAACCGCTGCCAGCGTCCCTATGGAACCGAGTAGCGCCTCAAAAACAGACAGCCACAACATGGGCATTCCGATCTGGCTTCGCGGCGCGCGCGTCAAGCCCGCAGTGACCACTCATGGGCATCGAATCCAGCCGCCGCTGGCCGCGCATGGGGCAAGCCTGCCGAATCGCGCGGCCCGCCCGCAGCGGTATCACGGGATCGCCCTGCCAATTGGTGGCGCGGATCGCAATCCGATCGAGCGCGGCAACTTGGAAGTCCTCTCCCGTTCAGCATAACAGCCGGGAAGCGGCGGGAGCGACTATTGCCATCGGGAGGCTCAGGCCGCGTCGACTTCCTGCCGGGCCAGTTCCTCGGCGTACTGCTTGAGCGCGGCCGGCGCGACAGTCACAATATCTTTTTCCATGTCCTCGCCGGTTTCCACCAGGTGAACCAGGTGCAGCGCCGCCAGGCGCGAGCACCACGCGTCATCCATCTGGCGGCCCGTTTCGCGACTCAGCGCCACCAGCAGCGGGTGTGGCAGAGCGACGGTCTTCTGCGCGCTGCCGGCCGGTTCGTTTTCGAGAACGAACTTGACGTCGACGGTATCGGAGCCGCGTATCGAAATGGCCGTCTGCAGCCATTTGAACCACACCTGGAACTTGCGGCCGAAGGGATCCGGCCCGGCCTCGAACTGGCGGAAGTTCTGCATCTACGGATATCTTATCAGTAGGGGAAAGCATGCTCATTGCCGAAT
>Ga0181520_10010261_pt1 | contig 12619 bp, 10 predicted proteins | sample PEATcosm2014_Bin_29_FD_132451 | JGI IMG/M metagenome (GOLD analysis project Ga0181520, IMG submission 132451) | Peatland microbial communities from MTU Mesocosm Facility, Houghton, MI, USA - PEATcosm2014_Bin02_30_metaG | ecosystem: Environmental > Terrestrial > Soil > Wetlands > Peat | place...
GAAATGGCCCCTGGAAAACGAGGGTCCGACCTCGTAGGGTAGGAAATACGCGATTTTATGATCACTATCCGTCGGCGCGGGACGGAAGGGAAGCCAGCCCGAGAGAGAGAGACGGAGGAAGCAGAGGACGGCCAGGCAGGCCGCGGACACGGGCAGGCCGGCAGCGAGAGGCAGCAGGCCCGAAGCGAGAGCGGCCGCGGCGACGAATGCCGCCCATGGAAAGAGTGCAGCCCTCCCGGCGACGACGCCTCCGCCCTCTCCCGCGACGAGCGCCGCTTTTCCCATGGCCTGGGCCAGAGCGGACTTGTCGGAGAGCACGAGGAGACCCGCCGAGGCGAGAATCCCTAGACTCAGAAAGACCAGGACGCGGGCAATGCGGCGAGAGCCCGCCCGTCCCGTCCTTGCGGGACTCGCCGGGGACGGAAAGAAGCATCGAATCGACTGCCCGGCGGCGAGGCCGGAGAATATGGCCGCCGCAGTCGCCCAAGTATAGGGATCCGTCTCAGAAACCATAGATCCGCGAATATTTTTCGTCGAGATAGGCCGTAAAATGCCCGGGATCGAGGCTCGTTCCGGTGACTCGTCGAACCAGCTCCCCCGGAAGGTGGATGCTCCCCGGCTCGTGGATATTGGAGCGGAGCCAACCGAGGATCGACGTCAGATCGCCCGACTCGATGCGCTCGTCCCTATCGGGCATGTCCCTCTTCATGGCCGACCAGAATTGGGCGGCGTAGAGGTTGCCGAGGGCGTAGCTGGGGAAGTAGCCGAAGAGGCCCGCCGACCAGTGGACGTCCTGCAGACAGCCGCGCGCGTCGTCGGGCGGAACCAGGCCGAGGAGTTCCTTCGTCTTCGCGTTCCAGGTTTCCGGGAGATCCTTCACCGCGAGACGCCCGGAGATGAGCTCCGACTCGAGCTCGAAGCGAAGGATGATGTGAAGGCCGTAAGTCACTTCGTCGGCCTCGGTCCGTATCAGGGAAGGCGCGACCTTGTTGATCGCCCTCACGAAGGCTTCGAGGCCGATGCCGTCGAGGGGGCTCGAGGCGCCGCCGCCGCTCGCGAGTTCGGTGAGACGGGCGTAGTTGGGCTTCCAGAACCTTTCGGAACGCCCTATCAGGTTCTCCCATATCCTGGATTGGGACTCGTGAACTGCCATGGAGGCGGCGGCGGCGAGCCTGGTGCGCGCGAACTCCCGGCCCGGCGCGATCCCGAGTTCGTAGAGCGCGTGCCCCGTCTCGTGGACGGTGGAAAAGATGCTCGATGCGAAGAAGTCCTCGATATACCTCGTCGTTATCCGTACGTCGTCTTCGCCCAAGGTCGTGGTGAAGGGATGGGCCACGACGTCCAGCCTGCCGCGACTGCGGTCGTAGCCGATGATCCCCGTGAGCCATTCGCATATGGCCGCCTGGCGACTGCGGGGACAGGGCTTGCGGAGAAAGGCATCGTCCACTTGCGGCCGTGACTCGATCTTCGAGAGGAGCGCGACCAGCTCCCTGCGCAGGACGGCGAAGATCGCGGCTATCGAGGACTCCGTGCCGCCCGGCTCGAAGAGGTCCAGGAGGGCGTCATATGGCTTGCCTTCGGGGGCGAGGCACGACGCCTGCAATTTCTTGAGTCCTACCAGGCGCTCCAGATGGGGAGCGAACGCCGGAAAGTCGCTCTCGGCTCGGGCCTCGATCCAGGCCGCCTGCGAAAGGCTGGTCGCGCGCGCGAGCTCGGCCACGAGATCGGCGGGAAGCTTCGTGTTCCGGTCGTATTCCCTCCGCAGGACGCGGAGGTAGGCCCTCTCTCTTGCGTCGAGGGGAGCGCCCATCGAGGTTTCGCCTCCCGGCGCGCCCATCGGGGACGCGGTCGTGGAGCCGAGGGCGGCGAGGAGATCGCCGATCTCCGGCGATACGGACTTCTCGTGCGCGACGGTTTCGATGAGGGCGATCTGCTCCGACCTCTCCGCGACCGCCTTGGCCGGCATGTAAGTCTCCTGGTCCCAGCCGAGGAGGGCGGCGACATGGCCGAGGAGGCTGAGCTCGCGGTCGATCTCTACGAGTCGCGTCAGTTCCTTTCGCATTCCTCCTCCTTGATCTCCGGGAATCCTAGCATCGCGCATCGCGGGGGGCAAGGCTTGCCCCGATGCATGCCGTACAACTATCATCCCGAGGTAAGGAGCCAGCGATGTTCCTCAGAGAGCTAGGCCAGTCGATAAGGGTCCTGAAGGGGGCAGGCGCCCAGGCGACGGCGCGCCTGGCCAGGCTGGGCGTCTATTCGATCGCCGACCTGCTCCTCGACTATCCCCGCGACTACGATGACCGCACGAGCTTCGTGCCCTTCGCGGCCTTCGCGAAGGAGCCGCGGGTGCGGAGCCTCGCCGAAGTCCTCGACCACCAGTGGTTCGGCTACGGGAGAATGAGGACCTTGAAGGTGAGGGTTCGCGACGAGACGGCGACCGCGGTCCTCGTCTGCTTCAACCGACCCTTCCTCGAGGCCCAGCTGCCGATAGGCGCCCGCATAGTCGTCACGGGAAAGTTCACCTACCGCTACGGAGACATCCAGTCCTCCTCCTTCGAGGTCGAGCTCATCGGCGAGGACAGGGCGCCCGTCTCCGGAATCCTGCCGATCTATCCGCTGACCGAGGGTCTCAACCAGGCTCAGGTCAGGCGGTTCGTAAAGGCCGCCCTGGCCGAATACGGATCGAAGGTCGAGGAGGAGCTGCCTTCGGACCTCCGCGAGCGCAGGTCCCTCATGTCGAAGCGCGAATCGTTGCGCGCGGTCCACTTCCCCGTCGGGCACGACGAGCTCGCCGCGGCGCGCGCGAGCCTCGTCTTCGAGGAGCTCTTCTACTTCCAGGTCGCGGTCGCGCGGCGGGCGATGCGCCGCCGCGAGGCGCAGGTCGAACGGCGCGCGCCGCGGGGACTCCTCAAGCGGCGCCTCGTGGAGCGCCTGCCCTTCGAGCTCACGAGCGGCCAGGTCGAGTCGGCCGCCGAGATCGCGGCCGACATGGCCTCTCCCCGGCCCATGGCCCGACTCCTCCAGGGCGACGTCGGTTCGGGCAAGACCCTCGTCGCCTTCCTGGCCTGCCTCGACGCCATAGAGGCGGGAGGGCAGGCGGCCATCATGGCGCCCACCGAGCTCCTCGCGAGGCAGCACGCCGCCACGGCCGCGCGTCTCCTCGAGCCCCTGGGCGTCCGTCTCGCCTTCCTTACGGGCAACGTCGAGGACGCGGCGCGGCCTCCGCTGCTCGCCGCCGTCAAGTCCGGCGAGGTGGACCTCGTCCTGGGTACCCAGGCCCTCTTTTCCGATGACGTCGAATACAAAAGCCTCAGGCTGACGGTGGTCGACGAGCAGCACCGCTTCGGCGTCCTTCAGCGACTCGCGCTGTCGCGCAAGGGGCCCGTACCCGATCTCCTCCTTATGACCGCCACGCCGATACCCCGGACATTGGCGCTGACAGTGTTCGGCGACCTGTCGGTCTCCGCGATCCGCACCATGCCGCCCGGCCGGAAGCCCATCGTCACTCATCTGGCCAAGGCGGGCAACGAGACCAAGGTCTACGACTTCGTCCGGCGTCTCCTCGCGGCGGGGCGACAGGCCTATTTCGTCTATCCTCTCATAGGCGAGTCGGACAGGCTCGAACTGAAGAACGCGATAGCGATGGAGGAGAAACTGAGGGCCGAGATCTATCCCGAGTTCAAGGTCGGCCTCATCCACTCGCGGCTCAAGGAGGACGAGAAGCGGGCCGCGATGGACGCGTTCTCGAAGGGCGAGCTCTCGGTCCTGGTGGCTACGAGCGTCGTGGAAGTCGGCGTCGACGTGCCCAACGCCGCGGCGATGGTGGTGGAGCACGCCGAGCGATTCGGCCTCGCGGCCCTTCATCAGCTCCGCGGCCGCGTAGGGCGAGGCGGCGATCAGTCCTATTGCTTCCTTGTCTACTCGGAAGACGCGACCGACGACGCCAAGTCCAGGCTCAAGGCCATGCTCGGAACCAGCGATGGATTCGCGCTCGCCGAAGAAGACCTTCGCATCCGCGGCCCGGGGGAGATAGCGGGCACGGCCCAGTCCGGGTACCTGAGGCTGACCATAGCCGAGCCCATCAGAGACGCCCTGGTCCTGGAAGAGGCGCGCGCCGAGGCTTTCGCGATGCTCGAATCCGACCCCGGGCTCCTGGATCCGCATAACGCGCCCGTACGGGAGGTTCTCGCCAGAGCCGATCCCTTCGGGGAAGCCCCCGACTCTTGAGGCTTCGCCCCGAACCGCGAGGCTATAGCCTGGGGCCTTAGCGCTTGGTTGCCTGCTTGGCGCCCTTCCTGGGAGCCTGCTTTCCGGTCGGGGCTCCGCCGTGAATGGCCTTGGGCCGCGCAGCGGTCGGCTTCGGTTTGGGTTTCGCCGCCGCCATGGATTTCGCGGGCGCCGGTCGCGCCGCGGACGGCCGCGCGGCTTTCGAAACGGAACCCGCTCGGGATCGCCTGAGCCCTTCGACGGCCTCTCGGCCGCGCGAGAGAACGGATTCGGCGCGCAGGAGGTACTCGACCATCTTACCCTGCGAAGCGCGGGCGCCGAGGAGAGACTCGACTCTGCTGAGCTTGCGTCTCATGTACTGGATCGACGGGATCGTGGCGCCGAACCGCTCGGCGAGCTGCCAGTCCTTCTGCTCGTAGCGTCCCTCGGGGTCTTTGCGGTTGAGGCCGAGGAATTCGGTCACCAGTGCCTGGTCCCAGCGCACCGAAGCGCCGCCGGAATAGTCGTGCGCGGCGAGGCGCTTCCGAGTGCGCTCGGCGGAGCCCTCCATTTTCTTGCGCTTCCAGTACGGATGGCGATTGCGCGCCCTCAGGATGTCCTCTTTCGTATAACCCGTCGCCTCCATCCAGCGCCTCGCGAGCTTCGCCTTGGCGGCGGGGCTCAGCCGGGCTTTGAGCGAGCGGTCGATGTAATCCTCGGGCGTCTTGGATTCGAGGATGGAGGTTTCGGTCTTGGTCATACCCCAATAATAGTGTCGGGCGGCCGTCAATGCAAATTCTCGGGGTGAAAACGGCGATCGGTTGCGCCCATCGCGTGGATCAGGCCTTGAGCCAGGCCGCGGCTGCGAAGCCCTTCTTCCGCTTCCGGCCGAGGAGCTTCCATGGAGCGGAGCCGGCGGGCCTGCTTTTCTCGAGGCGAGTCATTTCCGTGGGCGAGCAGTAGACTAGATAGAGGCCTCCGGGGCGTAGGAGGCGCCCCGCCAGGTCCCAGGCGGGGCCCGTCCAGTCGCGTTCGGGGACTAGGTCGGGGCTTTCGATCATGAGGTCGAAAGAACCCGCGGTCAGATCGCCCGCGATCAACGCATCGAGAGTCCTGTATTCCGGCCGCGACCGGTCCGGAAGCGAGGACAGATTGATTCCCGCGGCCCGGAGGGAAAGTTCGTCGCGCGAGGCGGCCGTCACGGTCTTCAGGCCGAGAGCGCGCGAGGCCCAGACCGCCAGGTGGCCGACTCCCGGTTCCAAGAACAGAGCGTCGCCGAAGGCGAGGCCCTCGCAGACCCGGGAGGCGAGCTCCGCGGCTACGGAGCTGCCATAGCCCGCCGTATCGAACTCGGGAAGGCCCCAGAAGCCTCTGGCGCGATAGCTGAGGTCGGCCAGCTTGAAGCGCGCCTCGCCGCGGATGTAGGTCGAGAGCTCGGGCCCCTCGGACGCCCCGTTCGTCGCGGCCGCTTCGTCGGGGGCGTCGCCGGCCCGGCCCGCGAGGCTTTCGGCTGGTCGCTCTACTACGACGGCCAGATGCATGCTTCCGCGCCCCGAGGCCACCGTAGCGAGTCCGGCCTCGGCGATCCAGGCGGCCGCGGCCTCGGCAAGGGGCTTGACGATGACGATTCCGGCCCTCCCGCCCGGGACGAGGAGGGGAGAGCCGCGCTTTCCGGAGAGACGATCGAAGAAATGGGCCAGGACCGGGGCGCCGGCCTTGGCCGGGAGATTCGAGAGGACGAAGTCATAAGGCCCCGCCTCGCGACCGTCGGCGAGGAGGCCCCATTCGACGCGCGGCGGGGTACGCTCCGTGCCGGTTTCCCCGGTGCGGGGCTCGGTTCGGGCGGCGGCGCCGCGGAGTCTGTTGGCGATGCGGTTGCGCTCCGCGAACGCGACGGCGAGGCTGTCCCTGTCCCGGAGCAGCACCTCGGCCTCGGGGAAGGCCTTGGCGGCGCAAAGGCCGATGACCCCCACTCCGCAACCCTCGTCCAGGATCCTTCGCGACGAGGCGAGGACCGGATCGCGCGCCACGGTCTTGAGGAGGAGCCGGGTCCCGGCATCGATGTCGAAGGACGAGAACAGGGCGTGGGAGAGATCGAAGCGAAGAGCGGCTCCGTTGAACTTGAAGTCGACCTTCTTGTTGACGTAACTGTCGAGATCGGTCACAGACGTAAGGATACCAAGAAACCGGCAAATAGATAAGAAACGAAGCGTGAAGGCAGGCGCTTTTCATAAAGGGGGCCGTGATGCGCGCATTGGTCTTTCGCGAGCCGGGCAGGTTGGAAATGACCGAAAGGGAAACGCCCCAGATCTCGGAAGACGAAGTCCTCGTCCGAATGAAGTATTGCGGCATCTGCGGCACCGACGTCCGCGGCTATCGCGACGGCCTGAACATACCTGGCGGCACGGTAATGGGCCACGAGATCGCGGGGACGATCGAAGCCGCAGGCCGTCGGGTGGGAGGTTTCGCGAAAGGCGAGCGCGTCATCGTGAACCCCATGCCCCGATGCGGAGCCTTTGGCGACGTCCCTGCACGCGGTAAGGCAATCGAGGCTCCGATCCCGCGACACGGCCCTCGTAATCGGGGCGGGAATGATCGGGCTCGGCGTAATACGCTTCTTGAGGCTTGCGGGGGCCGGTCGCATCATCGCAGTGGAGCCTTCGAAGAGAAAGGCCGAGCTGGCGGCGGCGATGGGCGCGGATATCCTGATCGAGCCTTCCGGCGACCGAGAGGAGACCATCAAGGCCATTCTCGACGAAACTGAAGGGATGGGCGCACCGATAGTCTTCGAATGCGCCGGCGTGCCGTCGGCTTTCCTGGACGCCCCCGACTACGCCAGCAAAGGCGGCCAAGTCATCCTCTCGTCGGATCCTGCGAGAAAGAAGCGCACGTACGGCCACGGTCTCTCCGGAAAGAGCCGAGGAGGATGGATCCCTCCGCATCATGAAGGACGGCAACGCGGTGAAGGTTCTCGTGGACCTGGAAAGGCGGGGCTAGCCCCCGGCTTCAGGCGTTCACGGTCTCCGGGGACTCCTCTTTCCCGGCGGCGAGGAAGTTGATCTCCTCCGCGTTGAAGACCAGGTCGATGTCGAGGATGATGATGAAGAGATCGTCTTTCTTGCCGACGCCTTTGATGAACTCGGCGGCGAGGCGCGTACCGAAACGGGGCGCCGGCTCTATCGCCTTTTCGTCTATATCGACCACTTCATGGACGGAATCGGCCAATGCGCCGACGATGACACTGCCGTCCTGGCCCTCGACCTCCATCACGATTATGCTCGTGTCTTTGGTGATGGGTGTTTCGGGCAGGCCGAATTTGAGCCTGAGGTCGATGACCGGCACGCCCATGCCGCGGAGATTGATTATTCCCTTCATGAAATTCGCCGTACGAGGGAGCTTGGTGATCTTCGTGTGCTCGAGGACTTCGCGCACTTTGGCGACGCCTACGGCATATTGTTCGTCATCCAGGGTAAAAGTCAGATACTGATTGGCGTTCGAGGCTTCCATCTGATCCTCCATTGTCCATATTGTAGGTGTAGAGGCAGCGACAGTCAAATCCCCATCCGCGTCTATTCGTGGCGAAGGGCCAGGCCGGCATTCCTCTTCAGCGCGTCTATGGCGATCCATCGCATCCCGAGGACCGTTCCTTTAAGTGCTTTCCTGATCTCGCTTTCTGGAGCCGAGATCAGCCAGGACGCGGGCAAGCCGGGGCCCAGCAGTCCCCGAAGAGTCCTCGCGGAAGCGTCGGGTCTATACTGCGGACAAGCTTCCTGGCAGGTGTCGCATCCGTAGAGCCTATCGCCCCATGCGGCCTCGATCTCGGGCGGCAGGGCTCCGGGAATCGAGCTCCAATGCTGAAGACAGCGCTCTCGATCGAATCCCCTCTCCGCGTCGAGCGCCCCCGTAGGGCAGGCCGCGATACAGGCTCCGCAGTCTTCGCAGAAGGGCGCGGCGAAACGCTCCGCATTCGGCGGATCGCGGGGCGGCGCGGGGAGAATTCCCGATCGACCAACGCGCGAGGGCAGCAGAAGCGCGCCGAGAACGACGGCGCTTCCCTGTTCCGGCAGGAGGACGAGACCGTTTCGCCCCAGCCTGCCCAAGCCTGCCTCGAGGGCGAGTCGTTTTTCGGGCAGGGCGGAGTTGACGAAATAGCGCCAGTCGCGGGCCGGCCCCGGATCCCCGCCCTCTTCGAGGATGCGCCGGCGGATCCGGGCCGCGGCATCCCTGAGCCTGGCTCCCAGCTCCGCGTACCAATCGGCCCGGGCGAAGCGAGCGAGGCGGGCCAGGGGGCCGGGGAAGGCGGCGAAGGGAGGCAGCGAAGCGGAGGGAGGAGCTGCGTCCGGCCCCTCGCCATAGGCGAGGGCCGCTACGACCGCGCAGGAGGCGCCGTCGATGCCCAGTCGGTCGCGAAGAGAGGCAGACATGCCGGAGCAGGCATACCGGAGCGGGGCTTCGCCGACTAATCCGCTGGTCGCTATCCCGGCCTCGAGGAAGGAATCGTGCAGGATCTTGGCTGACGACACTAGCGCGCGAGCTGGGCGTCTTTTCTCGCCTTCTCGATCTTTTGCATCTTGCGGTAGTACTCTGTCTGCTTCTCGATCTCGGTCACGTCCATCGCCATGATCTTGTTCTCCGCAAGGCGGACCTTGTTGTTCTCGAGGAGCTTGTGGAGGACGAGGGTGCCCTCGTTCAGGGGAAGGCCCACCATGCCGATGAGCTCCTTGGGCCCGAAGTCGAAGCTGTAGGCGGCGCCGGCCTTTATAGGTACGCGGTTTTTCTCGAGCTGGATGAGGAGGGCGTCGTAGAGCCTGCCCAGCGGATCCGTGAGAAGGGTATTCGCGAGCTGCTTGTAGATGAACCAGATGCGCTCCGCGAGGAGGGTGGTGAGCCGGGTCACTATCTGCGGCTGGGTGGAGACCATACGCTCGAAGTTGGCCTTGTTGACCGCGAGGAGGTAGGCATCCTCGAACGCGACCGCGTTGGCGGAGCGTGGCTTGTTCTCGAGGAGGGCCATCTCCCCGAATATGTCGCCGACCTTGAGCACGGCGAGGAGGACCTCGTTGTTGTCGACGATCTTCGTTATCTTCACCGAGCCCTTCTGGATGATGTAGAGCTCGGAGCCGGGCATGCCCTCGGAGAAGATCATCGTGTCCTTGGGGTAGTAGCGGTTGAATTCTTCGGTCGAGCCGTCGAGATAGACCGCCTTGGAGTAGGGCTTGATCTTCGCCAACCTCTCCTTGGCCACATCGACGTGCGCGCCGTGGGGGCAATGCTTGAGGTACTGATAATAGGCGTAGAAAGCCTGGTTGTAGAGGCTCTGCTTCGCGTAGTACTCGGCCACGCGGAAGAGGTGCGAGGGGTCCGCCTCGGCGGTGTTCTTGAGAGTCAGCCGGGTTAGGGCCTCGTCCAGGTAGCGCATGCGCTTGGAGAAAGCCATTATGATCTTCATGGCTACGGGGGTGTTCTTCTCGATGAGGGGGCCGTATTGGTCGCGATGGACGGAGATGAGGGTGCAATCGGTCATCGCCTGCGCGGTCTCGATGTGGCTGTGGTTGGACATCGTGGACACGACGCCGAAAGAATCTCCCGGGCCGAGGATGTTGCCGCCCTCCTCCTCGACCACTTCCACTTCCTTGGCTATGCGCACCTTGCCCGATCGTATGATGAAGAAGCGGTCCGCGTTCTGCTTCCCCTCCACGATGATATACGAGTCCTTCTTGAAGTTGACGAATGAGAGCTGGAGCGGACTATCCATCGTGTTCCCTGACCGTTCCTCGGTGGCCGACTTGGGCTAAGTATAGAATCGGCCTCCACGCGCTGTCAATTAAAGGTTCAGTTACGAAATCGCTCAGAAGTAAGATATCGCCGCGAGAGGAAATCGCAAAAAGGCTACGGCTCGAGTCGGGAAGCGCAGGAGGCGCCCCACGCGCTTTTTATCTCGCCAAACGTCTCTTTGTTCTGCAAGCATTTATGGCAAGGGGAACCTGCTCGTGAGCCTGAGGACGCTCTCCTTTACGCCCGCTACGACCCTAGGCTCGCCTTTGGCCTTCAAAACATCCATTATATACCCCGCTATCTCTTCCATTTCCGCGATCCCCATTCCCCTCGTCGTCAGGGCGGGAGTGCCGACCCTGATGCCCGAGGTTACGAAGGGACTTTTCTGGTCGAAGGGTATGCCGTTCTTGTTGACCGTGATATTCGCCTCGTCCAGCCATTTTTCGGCATCCTTGCCCGTGATTCCCAGACCGCATAGATCGACGAGCATGAGGTGGTTGTCGGTGCCGCCGGAGACGATGCGCGCGCCGCCCCGCTTGAGGGCCGCGGCCATAGCCTGGGCGTTCTTCACCACGCTCTGCACGTAGGTTTTGAATTCGGGGGCCTGGGCCTCCCTGAGAGCGACCGCTTTCGCCGCGATGACGTGCATGAGGGGCCCCCCCTGAATCCCGGGCATGATCGAGGCATCGACGAGCTCGGACCAGAGCTTCGGCCTATCGCCTTTTGGCGTCATCGCGCCGAGGGTGTTCTCGGCGTCCGTGCCTACGAATATCATCCCGCCGCGCGGACCCCGAAGGGTCTTGTGCGTAGTCGTCGTCGTAAAGTGGGCGAGCTTTATGGGACTGGGATGGAGGCCGACCGCGACGAGGCCCGCGATATGGGCCATGTCGACCATCAGGAAGGCTCCGACCTCGTCGGCCACTTCCCTGAAGCGCTTGAAGTCGATGAAGCGGGAATAGGCCGAGGCGCCGGCGACGATGATCTTAGGCTTGGACTCTCTGGCGACGCGGGCCAGCTCCTCGTAGTCGATCGTCTCCGTGTCCCTGCTTACGCCGTAGCTGACGACATTGTACATCCTGCCCGAGAATGAGACGGGGGAGCCGTGGGTGAGATGGCCTCCGTGGGAGAGATTCATCCCCAGTATGGTGTCTCCCGGCCTGATCGCGGCGAAATAGACTCCCATGTTGGCCTGGCTGCCCGAGTGGGGTTGCACGTTGGCGTGGTCGGAGCCGAAAAGCGCCTTGGCGCGGTCGCGGGCCAAGTTCTCGGCCATGTCCACGAACTCGCAGCCGCCATAGTAGCGCCTGCCGGGATACCCTTCGGCGTATTTGTTTGTGAGCACCGACCCCGCGGCCTCCATCACGGCTCTCGAGGCGTAGTTCTCGCTGGCGATGAGTTCGAGATTGTCGCGCTGCCTGGCGGATTCCAGCCTCATCGCCTCGAAAAGCTCCGGATCTTTCTGCTGGATCAAGGACATAGGGGCCTCCTAACGCGCGCTGCCGGGTGGAAGATGGGGCATGATACTTGAAAGAAGGATTCCGCTCAATAAGGCGCGTTCCGATCGCGGAGCCTCATTTGCCGGCTTTGTCGTTCGCTCCGGCACCCTCGGGGCTCGGGCTCGGGCTCGCGCCGGTATCGGCCGCGCGCACCACGGATATCTCCAGCCTCATCGGGGCCTTGCCGTCGGCCGCGAGGCCGAGCGGGAAGAAGAGGACAGTCTCGCCGTAGTCGACCGACAGGGATTCTATCGTCGTGTGATAGGAAAGCCCGCCCTCGGGCGGCCTGACCCAGACTTGCCCCTGCGCGATGAGCGTTACGCCCTTGCCGTCGTCCCGATCGAAAGGCGTGATCTGGACGATGACGGCGATGTTGGAACCGACCAGCTTGAAGGGAGCAGGCGTCCCGGGCACCGTGTATTTGGAGCTTTGGGCTATCCAGGGTTGACCTTTTTCGATCCCGTTACCGGGCGAGACTCCGAGGCTAGAGGGCGCCGCGCTCGAATCCGGGACCGCGGCGGGTATGATCGCGGTGACGCGGACTATAAGCGCCTTATCCTTCAGGGCATCTGGTATATCCTGGGCGGCGAGGGCGAGGGGATGGGCGGCGAGGCCGGTTAAGATAAGAAAGGCCAGAGCTTGTCTCAAGGCGAGCTTCCCCCTACCGTCGTCCCTCGGAGGACTCGGTCCGAGCGCATGATGACCGGTTTGCCCGCGCTGCCGAAAGTCGTTTCGTCGGGCAGCTTGATGGTCAAGGTGACCTGACCGCCCTGGGCGTCGAGGTAGCGCAACAGCTCGTCCATGCTCGCGGGCTGCGCCCGGGCCTGCGACGAAGCCGGGGCGATCTCGCCCGAGGCCACCGCCTGGATCGCGGGACCCCTGCTCGGCCGGAGCGCGATCATGGCGGCCGCGCCGCCGAGAAGCACGGCGAGAAGGGCGGCCGCGGCCGCCAGGGGCAGGGGGAGGCTGACCGAGCGGCGCCGGGACTTCCCCGAGACGTCGAAAACGGAGCCCTCCGCTTCGGCCTGGCTCGAGAGGAGGAGGTCGAGCTTCGCGCGGCCTCGAGCGAGGGACGCGGCATCGTCCGCTACGAGCTCGGCCCTGAGCCTTTCGCCCAGCGCGGTATAGCGCGCGGCGAGAGA
>Ga0181520_10010262_pt1 | contig 12619 bp, 12 predicted proteins | sample PEATcosm2014_Bin_29_FD_132451 | JGI IMG/M metagenome (GOLD analysis project Ga0181520, IMG submission 132451) | Peatland microbial communities from MTU Mesocosm Facility, Houghton, MI, USA - PEATcosm2014_Bin02_30_metaG | ecosystem: Environmental > Terrestrial > Soil > Wetlands > Peat | place...
AAAAACTGGCCGCAACCGGAGCTTCATGAAACCGAGCAAAATGATCCGTGCGCTGGCGCTCACCGCGTTGCTTCATTGCACGCTGCCGATTTGGGCAGTTCAGGAACCTGCGTGGACCGCGCCCTTTCCGCCCTTCCGCATCGCCGGCAATCTTTACTACGTGGGCAGCGCCGATCTAGCCTCGTACCTCATCGCCACGCCCAAAGGGCTCATCCTCATCGACAGCAATCTCGCGTCGTCTCCGCCCCTCATCCGCAAGAGCGTTGAGACGCTTGGCTTTCGTTTCAGCGACATCAAAATCCTGCTGATCAGCCACGCGCATGTCGATCACTGCGCGGGCAGCGCGGAGATTATCCGGGAGACCGGCGCGAAATATGAGGTGATGAAAGGCGACGTGTCCGTGGTGGAGTCGGGCGGCAAGAGCGACTTTGCGTACGGCGCGGAGAAAGACATGCAGTTTGTTCCGGCGCATGTGGATCGCGTGCTGCACGATGGCGACACCGTGCAGTTGGGCGGTACAGTGCTGACCGCGCACCTGACCGCCGGGCACACGCGCGGCACCACCACCTGGACGATGGACGAGACCGAAGGCGGACGCCTGCTGCACGTGGTGATCGTGGGCAGCCCCAATGTGAATCCGGGATACAAGCTGGTGAGCAACACTGTCTATCCAAAGATCGCCGCGGACTACGAGCACCAATTCGAAGTTTTGCGCGCGCTGCCCTGCGACATCTTTCTTGGTGCGCATGGCAGTTATTTTGACATGACGGAAAAATACGCGCGCTGGAAGGCCGGCAACAAAGATGCATTCATCGATCCCGCCGGATACAAAGCGTACGTGGCCGATCGCGAGCAGGCGTTTGAGACGGAACTGCAGAGGCAGCGGACGGCAAGGCACTAGATCAAAACTCAACCCACTTTGCCAGAACAGCCACCGCGTGTGCCAGACTCTTTCCTTCGAGCAGTACGACTTTGCTGCGCGACAGCTCTCCGGAAACAAGTTTGACTGCGTTTTTGGGCAGGCCGAAGGTCTGGGCGAGAAACGCGATCAACGCTTCATTGGCGCGGCCTTCGAGTGGGGGCGCCTGCACGGCGATCTTGAGCTGGGCAGTTGCGCCCTCGCCGTAGATGCCGATGATGGCGGTCTTTTTTGCGCCGGGCTGCGCGCGCACGGCAAGCGTGACTCCAGTTTGAGTGGTGCGCAGCATCAGTCCCGCTCCGATGCCGGCGAGGCGGGCGGCGGGCGTTTGCCGAAGAGCGCCGTACCGATGCGGATGCGCGTCGCGCCTTCTTGAATGGCCAGCGGGAAATCGCCGCTCATGCCCATCGAAAGCACATCGAGATGCAGGTTCGGGTGCGCCGCGGCCCAACGGTCGCGCCATGCGCGCAAACTGCGGAAACAGGCGCGGGTCGCATCGTCGGGCGCGCCCCACGGAGCAATCGTCATCAGGCCGCGCGGGTTCAGGTTCAAGAGATCAGGCAAACGCTCGAGGAGTTGCGCGGCCTCTTCCGACGCTGGCACCAAGCCAGTTTTGGTGGCTTCGGAACTGAGCTTCACTTCGATCAGCACCGGCAGCCGTTTGCCATAACGGCCTGCGGCTTCGTCCAGGCGCTCGGCCATCCGCACCGAGTCGAGAGAGTCGATGCCGTCAAAAAGCTCCGCCGCTCGCGCCGCCTTGTTCGATTGCAGATGGCCGATGAAATGGAAGCGCAGCGGCTCCCGCACTGCCCATGTGCCCTGCTCCGCTGCATGCAGTGCCTTGGCGCCAAATTCCTGCACGCGGTTCTCGCCAAAGAGTGTAAGCCCCAGCGCCGCGGCTTCGGCAACGGTCTCGGCGGGGAAGGTCTTCGAGACGGCCATCAGCTCGACTTCGCCGCGCGCACGCCCGGCCGCGCGGCACGCCGCGGAGATGGCGTCCTCCAGCCGTTCGAGATTTTCCTTGAGCGGCGTCACTTGCTCCTCAAACTTGAGAATCCGGGAAACTCAAAACGGATTCACAACTCCGTCCGTATTTCGCGCATCCAACAGCGAAATGTGGACTATTGTTCTTCTCACCATTTCCAACACCTTCATGACCATTGCCTGGTATGGACACCTCAAGTTCCGCCAGGATGCGCTCTGGAAGGTGATTCTTATCAGCTGGGGGATCGCCTTCTTCGAATACTGCTTCCAGGTTCCTGCCAACCGCATCGGCTATGAGCGCTTCAGTCCCGTCCAGCTCAAAGTGATCCAGGAAGTGATCACGCTGGTGGTCTTCGGCGTCTTCGTCACATATTACTTCGGCGAGCATCTGCGCTGGAACCACGGGGTCGCTGCGCTCTTTCTGGTCGGCGCGGTTTTCTTTGCGTTTCACGCCTGGTGAAATTATTCCAGCAGCGGCCTCAGCGCCCGCGCGCTTCGAGATACTTCTCCACTTCGAGCGCGGCCATGCAGCCGGAGCCAGCCGCGGTGATGGCCTGGCGGTAGCGGCGATCCTGCACGTCGCCGCAGGCGAATACGCCCGGAACAACGGCGCCATTGCGCGTGGTGAAGACGTTGTTCGTGGTCTTGATGTAGCCCTCGTCGTCGAGATCGATCAGTCCGGCCAGCATCCCGGTATTCGGCACGTGGCCGATGCCCAGAAACAGGCCGCTCACTGGCAGCTCGCTGCGCTCGCCGGTGCGCACGTCCCGCAGGACCAAGCCTTTTACTTCCTTCTCGTCCACACCCAGCACCTCTTCGACCACTGTGTTGCTGCGGAATTCGATCTTGGGATGCGCCATGGCGCGCTCCAGCATGATTTTGGAGGCGCGGAAGGCGTCGCGGCGGTGGAGCAGCGTGACTTTCGAGGCGAAGCGACTGAGGAAGATGGCCTCCTCCATCGCGGAATCGCCTCCGCCCACTACGGCGATCTCCTTGTCGCGGAAAAAGAAGCCGTCGCAGGTGGCGCAGCTCGACACGCCGTGGCCGATGAGCGCCTGTTCGCTGGGAAGGCCCAGCCAACGCGCGCTCGCACCCGAGGCCACAATCAGCGTGCGTGTGTGGATCTCGCCCATCGAGGTGTGCAGGCGGATGGGATGCGCGTCCACTTCCACGCGCGTCACCTGGGCGTGATCATACGTTGCACCGAAGCGCGCCGCCTGCTTCTTCATGTTTTCGATCAGCTCCGGCCCCTGGATACCGTCGGGCCAGCCGGGAAAGTTCTCGACCAATGTGGTAATCGAGAGTTGGCCGCCGGGCTCGTGGCCCTCCAGAACCAGCGGATTCATCCCGGCGCGCGCGGTGTAAAGCGCTGCCGTCAGTCCGGCGCAGCCGGAGCCTAAGATCACGGTATCGCGAATTTCGGTCATGAGTTATCCCGTGTTGATTTTAGCTGGAAGGGCCTTGAGCCAGCCCTCCCTGCCCTCGATTAGATGAGCGAGAGGACTCATTGGGCTCTTCGACTAGCCGGCGGGCAAGGATTCGCGCAGGAGCAATTAATCCATTCAAATGAGATGTCCTTGCGCCGTCCCAAAGGGTCTCCGAGCCAATTTATGCAATTCGCTGTCCCCACGAATCCACCCCAAGAAACCAAGACCATTTCCTGGGGACCCCGGTAAAGCGCGGGCTAACAAACACTGCACCTCCGGCGCGATCGCGACTACCTCAGAAACTTCTAAGGAGCACCTAATTCCTTTGGACCTTCCACTGCCCCTCGGTATTCCGTCTGGGGGATTCCGTGCCCATCACTGCTCCTGCGCCCGCACGCGCCGCTTTGCCAGATCGCCGTGTGTTCGGCCGCCTGCCGCTTGGCCTTCTCGGCTTTTTTCTGCTTAGCGCGCCCTCTACGCTGCTGGCGGGCGGGCCCAGGTACATTGCCGGAACCACCTACTTCAACGCCGCGGTACTGGGCCAGCCGCTGCGCTGGGCGGGCGGTCAGGTGAACTACTACGTGGACCAGGGCCCGCTCTCGAGCACGGTCACGAACGCGCAGGCCACCGCGATGGTAGACGCCGCAGCGGCGCTTTGGAGCGCGGTGCCAACGGCGGGCGTCACGCTCACCGACATGGGGCCGTTGAACGAGGATGTGAACGGGGCCGATATTCAGGTGAACTCGCCGGGACAAGTTAACCCGGCGGGCCAGATCATTGCGCCCGCCGACATCACGAGCGCGGCCACCAACTATCCCATTGCCGTGATCTACGACGCCGACGGCTCGGTGATCAACGCAATTTTCGGCGCCACGACGAGCCAGCCCGACGCCTGCCAGAACAACGGCGTTACCGTGTGGCTGGACAACTTCAATACCAACGGGACTTTTGCCCACGGCATCATCCTCCTGAACGGCCTGTGCGCCACCAACGCCAACATGATCGAGATGATGACCTTCGAGCTGGAGCGCGCTTTCGGGCGCATCCTGGGGCTCGACGATTCGCAGGTGAATCCGCAGGCGCTAAGCGACGACGAAACCGGGGGCGCGCTGGGCTGGCCGGTGATGGAACCCATGAGCGGCGCCTGTGGAGCGAGCGGCGGCGCCTGCATTCCCGACCCCACGGTTCTGCATTATGACGACATCGCCGCGATCAGCCGCCTCTATCCCATCACCGCCGCCAACCTCGCGAATTTTCCCGGCAAGCAACTTACCGCGCCCAACACCATCTCAATTCAGGGCACGATCAGCTTCCGCACCGGCTACGGCATGCAAGGCGTGAATGTGGTGGCGCGCCCGCTCGACGCCAACGGCAATCCGCTCTACGAGTACACGGTCACAGCCGTAACGGGCGCGCTCTTCAACGGCAATCACGGCAACCCCGTCACCGGCTGGGACGACGCGAACGGCAATCTGCTGACCAACTGGGGATCGAACGATGCTTCTCTCGAGGGATTCTTCGACCTGAGCGGCATTCCCCTGCCGCCCGGCGTGACCACAGCCAGTTACCAGGTCACGTTCGAGGCCATCGACCCTCTCTACATTCTGGAAAACTCTGTCGGCCCCTACAACCAGGGGCAAGTGGCGCCTTCGGGCACTCTCAATGCGGTCTTGCTCGCCAATCTCTCCGCGGGCGGGACGCGCACCCTCACCGTGACCTCGGCTAACTCCGCCGTGGGCGGATACTCCGATGCCATTGGGACCGAGGCTCAGCCGCGCACGATGCCCGAGGGCGGCCTGTGGTGCGGGCGGCTCAGCCAGGTAGGTCAGAGTGATTGGTTCAACTTTCCCGTCCGCGGGAATCGCATCTTCACCGTAGTCACGCAGGCGCTGGACGAAAGCGGCGCGCCGACGGAGTCCAAGGCCCTGCCATCGATCGGCGTGTGGGACGCGTTCGATCCCGTGGGCGCAACGGCAGTGGGCGCGGCACCCGGCCTGAATGGCGACGCCACGGGCGAGACCTGGCTGCGCGTGGCGACTAACGGCGACGACATGGTGCGCATCGGCATCGCCGACCTGCGCGGCGATGGCCGGCCCGATTATGCCTACAACGGCTGGGTGCTCTACGCCGACACTGTTTTACCCACGCGCCTGCCTGCATCGGGCGGCCCGATCACGATTCAGGGCATGGGCTTTCGCCTGGCCGATACGGTGACGGTGGGCGGGCAAGCGGCCACCGTCACCAGCATATCGCCCAATCAAATCACCGCCGTGGTGCCGCCGGCGCCCCAGGGCGTTACCGGATCGGTCGACGTCGAGGTCGACGATCAACCCGCCCTCTACGCGGCTGCGGTTATCCCTGGCGGCGTCAGCTACGACTCGGGCAGCGGCGACGCGCTCACTCTCAATACCGCGCCCGCCAATACCGTGCCCGTCGGCGAGCCGCTTGCCTTCACGGTCACGGCGCTGGGCTCGAATCTGACGCCCGCCGGCGGCGTCACCGTCATCTACACCGTGACCAGCGGCACGGCCACGCTGGCCTGCGGGTTGCCCGTCTGTTCAGTGGTGGCCACGGGCGACGGGCGCGCCACCATGAACGTGACGGCGACGAGCACCACGTGGTCCACCGTCACCGCCGCGCTTACCAATGGCTCGAGCCTGGAAGCCCAATTTGCGGGCGGAACACCTGCCGTGCTTTCCGCGCTCACCCGCCAGCTATCGCTTGCGGCCGGCGCAACCATCACGTGGACGGTGCAGGCGCTCGTCGAGAACGGCGGTGTCCCGCTTAGCGGCCAGACGGTGACGTGGCAAAATCCCACCTCCGGCATCGGGAGCCCAAGTCCGGCTTCGGTCACCTCCAACTCTTCCGGCATCGCCGCACAAACGCTCACCGTGGGCCCGCTCACGGAGGGCCAAACCGCGAGCGTCAATGCTTGTTTAAACGGCACCAGCCAGTGCGTCGCATTTAGCGCCTTCGGCGCACGGCCCGAGTACGCCGCGCTTGAAGCCATCTCCGGGACCAGCCAGAGCCTGGCCGCGTCGGGCACACCGAGCCAGATCGCCCTGCGCCTTCTGGACATGGATGGCAACCCCATGGCCGGCGGCACGGTGGCGCTTTACCAGGCACTCTACGCGTGGACGCCGCCTTGCTCGCCCGACGTGGTATGCCCGCCGGGAACGCTGCTTGCAAGGCAAGCCTCTGTGGGAATCACGGCCGTCGATGGCTCGGTGACCTTCGTGCCCGCTTCGCTGCCCGGTGTGGCCACGAATCTCATAGGCCTCGCCGCTTCGGGGAACACTTCGACAGTGAATGTTTCGATCGAGCAGCATCCGTAAGACAGGGAGCGAGGGAACAAGGGAGCAAGGGAGCAAGTCAGCGAGTTAGCAGGTTGGCAAGTTAGCGGGCGAGCGCGCGCATTAAACCTGCATTTCTCACACGCGGCCAGAACCTGTAGCGCCATTCTCCAGACCGGCTGTAGCGGGGGTCTCCAGACCCCCGCACGGCAGGCCGGCGGTTGAAAATGGGCCGTCTTACCTGCCGTCGACACGTCTGTGGGAAATGCGGGTTAGAGTCGTCGCAATGCGCGCGGGACAGCGAAAAACGGGCGGATCGCGGATTTGCGAAAGCCTTCCGGGAGTGTCCCGGGCTCGGTCCGGCACGGCAGATGAGCAATTCCGGATGGCGTCACAATCCATCGGCAGCATATTCTGGAAGTGTGCACGGTGAAGCGCTCGGCAACGCGCCGCAGACCGAGCAGATTCGAAGAGATCCCTGTATGAAACCGTCAGGTCAGATACGCAGATTGGGGGCCCGGAAAATTGGAGGCGCGGCCCTGTGGGGCGGGCTGGCGCTGGGTCTCGTGGCAGGGATCGGAGCAGTTTCCGTGGCCGGGCATCTGGCGACAGCGGGCCCCTGGAGCTGGCTGGTCGAGCACCTGACCGGCCGTTCAAACAGCTTCAACGTCAGCTCGCCGACCGTTGTGGAGAAGATCCGGCAGCTGTCGCGGCTGGAAACTGTGGAGTATTCGCTCGACAAGATCGTGGAAGGCGACCGCCAGAGTCCCGTTCTGCCCGATTTTCTCGCCGGGGACAAGCTGCTGCTGGTGGCGCACGGCGAAGTGATTGCCGGCATCGACCTGGGGCAGCTGAAAGCGAGCGACGTGGTTGTGAGCGGCGAGTCGGTGCGGATGCGGTTGCCGGCGGCACAGATTCTCACCACGCGCATCGACAACGCGCGCACGCGCGTCTACTCGAGATCGACGGGGCTGCTGGTGCCGGCGGACCCGAATCTGGAGTCACAGGTACGGCAGTTAGCGGAGCAGCAAATTACGCAGGCGGCGCTGGACGACGGCATCTTGAACAAGGCCCATCAAAACGCATGCGCCAGCATAACCACTCTGCTGTATGGGCTGGGGTTCCACCAGGTAGACGTGCAATAACCAGCAGTACGACGTTCCGCGGCGGGCGCCGCGGCTAGAACCCGGCTGAGCTTCGCGTCCCCTCAGCCCCACCACCTACAATGAGAACGGAACCCCAAATCCACGAGGAGAACTATGCCGCTTTCAGGAGAAGCCATCCGGCTGATGAACTACATTGACGACGTTGCCGTGACCCTGCGCCGGGTGCTGGCTGCCGCGCCCACGCTGTCCGCCGAGGAGCGGACCATCGTGTCCGAACATCTGCTCCGCGCGCGACCCAGCGCCGAAGAAGTGGCGACGGCCCTTGCCGCCAAGTAAGCCCTGGTGACCACAGTTGCCATCATCGGGGCAGGGCCGCTGGGGCGCTGGCTGGCGCTGGGCGCTGCCCGCGCCGGCTTTCGCGTGCTGCTTGAAGACGTGATGCCCGCGAATCTCCACCACGCGCGCGAGGCGATCCGCGAGAAACTTAACCCGCAGGCTCTGCCCGCGGTGGCCTTCGTCTCCACCATTGAAGACGCGGTTCGCGAAGCGGACCTGGCCATCGATTGCGTACCCGACGAACTGGAATCGAAGCTGGAGATTCTGTGGCTGGTGGACCGTATGGCACCGCCACGCACCGTGATTGCTACGCCGACCACCAACTTGTCGATTGCCGACCTGGCCAGTTGCACCAACCGGCCGGAAAAATGCATCGCCATCGCAATGGCGCCCAAGGATTTGACGGCAGGCGCGGGACCCGGCATTACGCTGCGCGCGGCCCCAGCCGCAAGTGAGGAAGCTGTGGCCCTGGTGTGCGAGTTCTGGCAGAAGCTGGGATTCAGGCCGGTGGTGGAGCGGAGCGCGGGGCTCTAGCCTCGTAATCTCGCAAGAATCCTCGGATGAATGCGGGCGTGGACGCCCGCAATACAGCCGGACTGGAGTCCGGCGCTACACAGGCCTGGAGACGGGCGGTACGATCCCGCTATTACAACCGGCAGATCAGCAGTTCGCGCTGGTAGATCATCTCCGGGGGCAGGTGGTCGTGCACGTCGATGAAGAGTTCCTCGTGGCCGAGGATCTCCTTGCGCCATGCGGCGCGACTCACCTCCTGCATCTTCTCGAACTGCTCGCGCGGGAAGTTGAGCCCTGCCCATTCCATGTCTTCGTAGTAAGGGGTCCAGCCGATGGGCGTTTCCTTGCCCTGAGCGCGACCGTGCACGCGGTCCACAATCCACTTGAGCACGCGCATGTTTTCGCTGAATCCCGGCCACAGGAACTTGCCGTCGTCGTCCTTGCGAAACCAGTTGACGTGGAAGATGCGCGGCGTCGAGCTCAAGGCGCGCTGCATCTTGAGCCAATGACGGAAGTAGTCGCCCATGTGATAGCCGCAGAAGGGCAGCATGGCCATGGGATCGCGGCGCACCAGTCCCACCGCGCCGGTGGCGGCGGCCGTGGTCTCAGAGCCCATGGTCGCGCCGACGTAAACCCCCGCGCTCCAGTTAAAAGCCTGGTAGATGAGCGGCATGGTCGTCGAGCGTCGCCCGCCGAAGACGAATGCGCCGATGGGCACGCCTTCGGGATTCTCCCACTCCGGATCGATCGAAGGGCACTGCGCAGCCGGCGCGGTAAAGCGTCCGTTGGGGTGCGCGGCCTTGGCGCCGGTCCGCTGGGCGATTTCGGGAGTCCACGGTTCGCCGCGCCAGTCAAGACATTTCGCGGGCGGCTCGTCGGTCATGCCCTCCCACCACACCCCACCGTCAGGCGTGAGCGCCACATTGGTAAAAATCGAGTTGCGGTTCAACGTGGCCATGGCGTTGGGATTGGTCTTATGGCTCGTCCCCGGCGCCACGCCGAAGAATCCCGCCTCGGGATTGATGGCGCGCAACTGGCCGTATGCGTCAGGCTTGATCCAGGCAATGTCATCGCCGACCGTTGTCACCTTCCAGCCCTTGAAGGCTGGCGGTGGAACCAGCATGGCGAGGTTGGTCTTGCCACAGGCTGAAGGAAACGCCGCGGCCACGTAGGTCTTCTCGCCCTGCGGCGACTCCACACCGAGGATCAGCATGTGCTCGGCCATCCAGCCTTCGTCGCGCGCAATGTTCGAAGCGATGCGCAGCGAGAAACACTTCTTGCCCAACAGCGCATTGCCGCCGTAACCCGAGCCGTAGCTCCAGATCTCGCGCGTCTCAGGGAAATGCACGATGTACTTGGTGTCGTTGCAGGGCCAGGGGACGTCCTTCTGCCCCGGCGCGAGCGGCGCGCCCACCGAATGCATGCAGGGCACCACGCGCTTCTCACCTTTGTCGATTTCGGCCAGCACCGGCAGGCCGATGCGCGTCATGATGCGCATGTTCGCCACCACGTACGGCGAATCGGTGAGTTGCACGCCGATCCTCGACAAAGGCGAGCCCACCGGCCCCATGCTGAAGGCGAGCACGTACATGGTGCGGCCGCGCATTGCGCCGTTGAACAGCCCCTTGAGCTTTTTGCGCATCTCGAACGGGTCGATCCAGTTGTTGGTGGGCCCGGCGTTGTCTTTTGAGAGCGAGCAGATGAATGTGCGGTCTTCGACGCGGGCCACATCGCGCGGGTCGGAGCGGGCATAGAAGCATCCCGGCCAGCGTTGCCGGTTGAGACGCGTGAATGTGCCCGATGCCACCAACTCGTCGCACAGCCCGTCGTATTCCTGCTGGCTGCCGTCGACCCAGTGAATCGCTGCCGGCTGCGTGAGGTCGGCCATCTTCTCCACCCAGCGGATCAGGTGCTTGTTGGTCGTCAGGGGCTTCGCAGTGCTGGTTCTTCCCTGCTTCATACTCGTTCCTCTTCTTCAGACGATGGTGGTCCGGCAGCAGAGTCAATGCGATTCAGGATACACATTCAGCTTTAGCCTGACCGTCACCCTCAAAAACCGGACAGGTCCGCATCAACCAGGTTTTTACTGGGCTTTTGACTTATTTATACGTGAATGTGCATCGGGCGGCAAGACGGCGACATAGCGCGGCCGGGGCTGGGGCGCGAATTTCGCTGGCAGCGCCATCCGTCCCCGCAACCTGAACGGGCCCTGGCGAGTTGATGGTGAGGGAATGTTTTCGCTGCAATCGCACGGCATCTCCACACGCATGACGCGCCGCATCGGACAATGATGGAGATCAAACAAAGGGGAAGAGTTTTGTCTTGGGATGGCTGTTCATGGTTCCTCCCCGGAAGGAAATCAACTTGGCCAATCGCAATGCTGCGAGAAGACAAAAGAGGTCCTGCCGGAGATTGCGCCAGGATTACCGATCCGCGGTGGCTTCTGCCAAAGCCCGGAAGGACCGAGGGAGATCTGTGCGATTGAATTCCACTCCGTCGGCAACCAGTTGCTTTGCCTTCTCCGCCAGAGTTGCCCGTTTCGCGAGCAACTTATTCTCGGCTCCCTCGCGGTCGGCTGTCGACGCGAACTGGGCAAATTTCTCCAGATAGGCGAGCTTGCGATCGTAGAGATCAATTTCCTGATGGAGCGATTTGAGGAAGTACTTGTCGTGCGGTACTTCCTTTTTCTGCGGCACTTCCTTTTTCATGGGCAACTCCTCGGAGAAAGCTGAAACGCTGCGAGTTTGAGCGCGAGAACGGGAAAGAACGGGGGAGTCCCGCCCGGTTCCGCTTTCCTGTGACGACGTCGTGAGCGAGCCCGAATAGGCGCATGTCGCCTGGAGGAATCCAAAAGCCGGCCCCATCCCTGAACGCCGAATCCCAGAAATCAGGGGGAGGGCCTTATCCACGCCGCAAACACGATGTACTAACGGCCTCTGCCGCCGCCAAAACCGCCGCCGCCGCCACGCCGGTTGCCGCCGCCGCCAGCGCCGCTGGTCTTCCGCGCCTGAAAGCAGTTCTGGCAATATACGGGACGATCCCCACGGGGCTCGAACGGAACTGTGGTCTGCTGTCCGCATCCGGCGCAGATCACGCTTGTGCCCTGAGACGTACCGCGGCTGTATCCGCCACCGCCGCCGCCACCCTGTTGTTCGTTCTTCTTGGCCTGACGGCACGGTTTGCAGCGCTTCGGCGACGAATAACCACGCTCGCGGAAAAATTCCTGGTCCTCCGCGGTAAACGTGAACGCCTGCCCGCAATCGCTGCACATGAGTTGCTGATCTTCAGCCATATTTCCCTTTCGTCCATCCTTCTGGTGTGTAGTGCGTTCTAAAAACCATCGAACTTTGCTGTTTTGCCTTGACCGCTCGCTTTCGCGGCCGATTCATCCGCAGCAAAGTTCGTTGAACTCATTGACCGGTTTCGTGCGATTGCAAAGTCAAATGAATTCCGCCTTGAGTTGCCAGACAGGGATGAACTCTGTTTGCGTGGAAGGCAGGGGGTGCAGAGAATTTCCGTGTCATTCGAGTTGTCCGGGAGACTCAGCACGCAAAGAACAGCAAGAGCGCTGCCGTCGAGTGCTGGAATCCTCAAGTAAACCGGCGAACACCGGGAAGATGTCGCAGACGACCTCTACCCGGCGATTCATTCAATTAGACAGCCCGGACGTTCTCGGCCTGAAGGCCTTTCGGACCCTTTACGACGTCGAACTCGACCGCCTGGCCTTCCTTGAGCGAGCGGAAACCCTCACTCTTGATGGCTGAATGATGCACAAACACGTCTTCGCCGTCTGCACGGCTAAGGAAGCCGAATCCCTTCGCATCGTTAAACCATTTTACTGTGCCCTGTTCCATGACTAATCCTTTGTTGCGTGATGTATCGCTGAACTCAAGTGGAATTGTTTGCGAGTTGAGCGGGAAAGCAGAACAGGCAAGAACGCCAAGTCGGATTCGACGACCAGCATCCAGTATATCACTCTTAGCAAATAAAACCCTGTCGGTAGAGAATTCTACCCAAAGGAGTTGCAAGCCGATTCAAACG
>Ga0181520_10010264_pt1 | contig 12616 bp, 12 predicted proteins | sample PEATcosm2014_Bin_29_FD_132451 | JGI IMG/M metagenome (GOLD analysis project Ga0181520, IMG submission 132451) | Peatland microbial communities from MTU Mesocosm Facility, Houghton, MI, USA - PEATcosm2014_Bin02_30_metaG | ecosystem: Environmental > Terrestrial > Soil > Wetlands > Peat | place...
GGGAGTTCGGGGGGTACTTCAGTCGCCATAGGTTTCCAATCGCGATGAGGCTCGTTTTCAGGCCTGTACCGAGGGTCTCCGCAGAGCGGGCGCAACACTTCCGACCGGGACTAAAGGCTTGAAAGACGTGGGCTTTAGCAGAAACTGCCTAGGTCTATTTTAGCACGGCGGGAGGGGACAGAAAGAGGGGTCGGCGAGGGGGGAAAAGGGTGGTCCTAACAGATTACCGAAGTTGTATATTACCACAGTAACCTCATTGATTACTAGTTAGATAACTATATGAAAATACTAGACTTAAATAAACAAATGCTCTATTCTATCCGTCATGCTGGAGAAGCAATTCCACGCATAGAGAGATTACCGAAAGAGGTTACCAATCATGAGACTCGCCATTCGCATCTTCGCACTTTCGATTGCCTTCGCCGGGGTTGCAGCCGCATCTGTTTCCTCCTCAACGCCTAAGCCCTTCGCAAGCCACCAGTCGGCAACGGTGACCGAGCCGGTTCCGCTGTGCGCGCCGGGACTGCCGACCTGCCCGCCCCCGCCGGACGCCCCAAAGCCCTAACCCATCTGTAGGGTCCGATAGCCCAAAAGTGGCATCGTGATTCAGGTGTTTTTCATTGAGCGGGCGTTGCATCGGCGCTATTCTGAGAATGTTCTTAGAAACGCTGAAGGGTGCAGATATGTCCTCTCAACTCGCGATGACGGCAATGACAGGCGTAGAGCTTCTGCTCGTCGCCGGGATCGCGTTCATGTTCTGGAGACGGGGCCTGCATCGCCGCTATCCGGCAATGGGCACTTATCTGGCACTCCGACTGGTGTCGGCGCCTGTTTCATCGCTGCTGCTCTTGGGCAAGGCGGGTGGGATCGTTGCGACGGCGGATTTCCGACTGCTTTGCGAACAGGTGTACTTCTTCGAGTTCTGGGCCGTGTACCTGGCCAGCGCGGTGATCCTGTACTTCATCTGCCTTGAGATTTTCAGGTCAGCGCTTTCGGCGGTACCCGGGCTGCTGAAGTTCGGCACCGTGATTTTCCGCTGGGCGGTGCTGGTATCGATCATCGTGACGTTTTCGACAGTGACGTTTTCGCACCGGGGCCTGATAGCGATCACGGATGTGGCCATGGCGCTCATGCGTTCAGTGAGCCTGCTGGAGATCTGCCTGCTGGCGTTCCTCTGCCTGAGCATGAATGCCTTGCGGCTTTCGGTGCGCGATATGGCGTTCGGGCTGGCGCTCGGCTTCGGAGTGATGGCCTCGAACGACTTTTTGTTGATGTCCCTGATCTCGCGGTTCGCGTCGCTGACCGCTCCGCTGCAGTTTGCGTATGAAGGGGTAATCCTGCTTTCGCTGGGCACGTGGGTTGCCTATTGCGTGATGCCGGAACCGGTGCGCAAACCGATTGTGGTACCGGTGAACTCGACGATCTATCGCTGGAATGAGATTGCTTCTGCGCTTGGCCACCCTGGTACTCAGGTTGCAGGGCCACAGCAGGCAAACAGCTTCTTCCTCACCGACGTGGAGAACGTGGTGGAGAAGGTGCTGAGCCGGAATCTGAAGAGGCGTCAGTCGGAGTTGTAGAGCAGGAATAGAAACGGGGAGGGGTGCAAGGGCCGGAGCCAGATGGGTTCCGGCCTTTTTGTTTCAAACAGGATGCGCGCCCAGCCTTGAATCTACTGGATCACTGAAGGCCGTTCCGTGAACTTGATTTCGTTCCCAGAGTTGTCGTTGACCCGAAAGTCGCGATTTCCCCAGGGCTTTTTCAGGATCCCCTGGGAAACACAAGCGCCTCGCTCCTGAAGCTCGGCATGAAGCTCATCGAGGCCTTCGGTGAAGATATGGATTGACCCAGGCGACGACTTAGGTGGATCTTCCTGGAAGAGATGAATCGCAATGTCGTCCCGCTCGACAATTGCGTAATCGCGATCGGGCATCAGCATCGCGGCCCGGAATCCGAGTTTCCGCTCGTAATAGACGAGGGACTCCTGCAGATTGGTAACCGGCAGTTCAGGAGCAATTCGTGAAAGCCTGACCATCCTTCGCCCCCAGGGTCGATCAAGATGATTGAGCTTTTATTCTGCGGCGACGGGCTCGATGGAGGCGAAGCGGCCGCGGCCGCCGCGGTCAGAGAACTTGACGCGCCCGGTGACCTTGGCGAAGAGCGTGTCGTCGGAGCCGATGCCGACATTGGTGCCAGGCTTAATCCTGGTTCCGCGCTGGCGCATGATGATGGAGCCGCCGGTGACGAGTTGGCCGTCTCCAGCCTTGACGCCGAGGCGCTGTGCGTTGGAATCGCGACCGTTTGTGGAGCTCCCTCCACCCTTTTTATGTGCCATTTCTGAATCCCCTTCTGAATTAAGCTTCTAGCTTCTAGCCGCTAGCCTCCAGCTAGTTAATTGTGGATCGCCCATCCTGGCGTAGCCCTGGCGAAAAAAGCTGAGAGCTGAGAGCTGGAAGCTACTGTGCGGCGGTGTAGGTGACGCCGTCAGCTTCGATGGCCTTGATGCGTACCTCGGTAAAGTTCTGGCGGTGTCCCTGCAGCTTCTTGTACTGCTTCTTGCGCTTAAGGTGGAACACCAGGATCTTGTCGCCGCGGCCCTCGCCGAGGATCTCGGCGGTGACCTTAGCGGTGGCCGGCCTGGCCACGGTGCCGGGCTCGCCGCTGACGGCGAGAACATCACTGAACTCGACGGTCTTGTCGCCGGAGGTGATGGATTCAATCTTGAGAACGTCGCCGGGAGCGACCCGGTACTGCTTACCGCCGGTGCGAATAACCGCGTACATAAACCCTCCAGCGCAGACCGCAAAGGATCGGAAGCGCTTCATGAAAATATCTATGGCCATGGATGGTACAGGCCAAAACGGCTCGGTCGGAAACTTCTGTGCCGCGGTACCGGCAGGCTCAAGCCCGGAAAACGGGGCGAGCATCCGCTTCGTGGCATCAGGCAGGAATCGCCAAACTAAGGTAGTTTACAGGTTTTTGAGGGCCTCGGTCAACAATGGTGATGTTCGGTGGAGGGCTGAGGTCCACATGCGCCAAGATAAGTTGCCAAGCCGGGGCCAAGGGCAGATATCCAGCTTGAAATGGACGGCAATTTCCGGATTTGCGACGACACGGACAGAACTCCAGATGAATCAGATATGCGCAAAGGTGGTCTTGCCGGTCCATTGATTTTCAGTGATGCATTCCCAGCCGGAATCACGCGCGCCGGATGAGCCACACAATCAGCACAATCACAATAATTGTTCCTACCAAACCCAAACCTAGCATCTCGCCTCCTAGCGGACAAATTGGGCATCAAGGTCACCCATGGAGACACGATAGGCCTGATTCCGGCTGTCGTCTGATCAAAACCAAACAATATCAACCATCATCGAAACGGGGTCTGTGATCTGTGCAATTTCCGACTTGTTTTGCCTGCATCACCGACTAACCGGAAGAAGCTACACTTCGAAATTGGCGCTTCTGCCGTGGCCGGGGCAGAAAGGGAGGGCCACATGGGTGAGCGGCTGACTTTCGCGTGGGAGGGCGAGAGTTGTAGGATTCGTACGCGCCCAGACAGAGGCAAAAGGAGCAAGTCCATGTCGTCTTATTCCGTTCCAGAGCTGGAAGCACCCACACCCGTAGGGGCGAATGAAGTCTTGCTGGTGGCAAGCGGCGATCTAAGGCAGTCGGCGAACGAGATGTGCTGGCCGGCGCAGGCGCAGATGGAGGCCAAGCTGACGGAGGCTTTCAAGGCGGAGGGGTTCACGCTGCGGCGGGCACACGCCTATGACGAGAGGCTGAAGCACGGGTTCATCTTCAACCAGCGGATGGGGATGGACGTGTTTGCCGGAATCGACTCGCACGCGCCGATTGTGGTGGCCGAGGCGGTTTGGCAGTACAGCAACCACGTGCTGGCGGGGCTGGCGAGCCACAAGGGACCGATCCTGACTGTGGCGAACTGGAGTGGGCAATGGCCGGGACTGGTGGGGATGCTGAATCTTAACGGCAGCCTATGGAAGGCGGGCGTGAAGTTCAGCACGCTGTGGAGCAAAGAGTTTGAGGACGAGATGTTCCGGCGGGGGCTACAGCAGTGGCTGACTGTGCACAGGGTGGATCACGACCTGAGCCACGTGCGGGGGCTGGACCTGGGCGCGCTGCCCCAGGCCGAACGCGAACTGGGAACCCAGTTGGCGCGGGTGATGCTGGCGAAGAAGGCGATTCTGGGCGTGTTCGATGAAGGGTGCATGGGGATGTACAACGCCATCATCGAAGACAACCTGCTGAACCCGCTGGGCGTGTACAAGGAGCGGCTGAGCCAGAGTGCGCTGGTGGCGGGAATGCGCGATGTGACGGACGAAGAGGCGCAGAAGGTGCGCGACTGGCTGGACGCACGCGGCATGACCTTCAGGACCGGAACGGTGGAGGAGACGGACCTGACCGATGCGCAGATTTTAGCGCAGTGCAAGATGTACATTGCCGCGATGCGGATTGCAGCGGAGTTTGGGTGCGACGCGATCGGGATTCAGTATCAGCAGGGGCTGAAGGACATGACGCCGGCGTCGGACCTGGTAGAGGGGCTGCTGAACAATGTGGAACGGCCGCCGGTGTTTGCGAAAGACGGGCGCGAGCTTTACGCGGAGAAGCCGCTGCCCCACTTTAACGAGGTGGACGAGTGCGCGGGACTGGATGCGCTGGTGACGAATCGCGTGTGGAGCGCGATGCACATGGATCCGGCAACGACGCTCCATGACGTGCGCTGGGGCGAGCACTACACGGGCGATGGCATCGACGACTTTGTGTGGGTGTTTCAGATTTCGGGCGCGGTGCCGGCGTCGCACATTCACGGGGGCTATGCAAAGGCGATCAGCGAACGGCAGCCGCCGATGTACTTCAGGCTGGGCGGCGGAACGCTGAAGGGCGTCTGCAAGGCGGGTCACGTGGTATGGAGCCGGGTATTTGTGGAGGGCGGTGCGGTTCACGCGGACATGGGACGCGCGACCGCAGTGGAGCTGCCGGCCGAGGAGACCGAGCGGCGCTGGAAGGCGACAACGTCGCAGTGGCCGATCATGCATACGCTGCTGCACGGAATCACGCGGGACCAGTTCATGGCGCGGCACCACGCGAACCACGTGAACGTGGCCTATGCGGGGACGGCGGAGAAGGCAGATCGGGCACTGGCGGCGAAGGCGGCGATGTTTGCCGAGCTAGGTGTGCAAGTGAATCTGTGCGGGGTGTAGGGTTGAGACGCCGCGCTCGGACAACGGGGAGTTGATAAGATTCGCACATGCTCGTACACACGCTTGCCTGCGAGGCGCATCTCAAGTTTGCGATTCCGTGCCTCAAGTCGCTGCTCGCCTGCAGTGAAGAGCCGGTTCGGCTGATCATCCACGACGACGGTTCGCTGACGGAGGAATCCTTCGCGGGGTTTGCCGCAGCCTTTCCCGACGCGGTGCTGGTGCGGCGTCGGGCGGCCGACGAGCAGTTGGCCGAAGCGCTGGCGCGCTTTCCGCATATGGCAGAGGCGCGGCGCCACCTGCCCCACGTGCTCAAGCTGTTCGACACCACGATGACGCATCCCGAGCCGATCATCTGCTACGCGGATACGGACGTTCTGTTCCAGAGGCGCTTTCGCGGACTGTTTCCGGATTCGGCGCAGGAGTCAGATTTGACGAAGGCGACCGCAGGTGCCTTCATGATGGATCACGCCAACAGCTTTGCCGCGCATCCGGGAGACTTTTGGCCGTTCGGGCCCCTTCGGGTGCCACGGCAGCTCAACTCCGGGCTGTTCTGGGTGCAGCGCGCCCGCATCGACTACGAACGCATGGAGTATCTCTTCAAGCGATGGGGGCCTGCGCGGATCAAAAAGTATCACGGGTGGTTCGAGCAGACGGTCTGGGCCGACCACGCATGGCGAACGCGCTGTTCGCTCTTCGACCCCGATCAGTTTGGGACCGCCAGTGCCGATGGCAATCGCAACGGCAAGTTGGTCGGCGTTCACTATGTGACACCGGCGAGAAGTCTGCTGAAGGCGAAGCTTGAATCCGGGCTCGCAACGCCGGTGGGCGCGGTCGAGGAGATTCGGCTGCAGACATCGAGGCCGTTTGGCGTGTTGGGCGCAGCACTCGTTGCAGTGCGTGCGGTGGTTTCGCGAGACACGACTGGATGAGCTGCGGCTTATAGGCAAAGCACTAGATGGGGTTTCGGAGCCACTTATCCAGCTCGCTCATTCTCCAAGCCGGCTAGGGCGCGGCCCAAATGGCAAAGTCGCCGTTGCCGAAACGCTGCTGCAAGGAGAGGTCGGCGGGAGGCCTCCACGCAGCCGGCGAAACATAAAAGACGCCATGCCTTCTCCATTCCGGCAGAGCCTTCCCTTGGTTGAACACCTGCTCTATCTCATGGTATCGGCGTTCCATCCAAGGAGTGTTGTGCTCGTGGCCCTGCCAAGCGAGCGCAGGTGAATACGTGGGAACCAAATAACTCAACAGCTGATCCTGGCAAACGACCAAATCTCCAGGTTTAAGGTTCTGACTAAGCCAACTAAGCGTGGCGGCTTCGTTCTTCGTCAGAGATACGACATACTCGTTCTGTATCGCAATCTTGATGAGCCAGGCAGCATTATCCAAAAGAAATAGGCCCAACAGCAGGGCCAGAGCGCCGTACCGAGCCATTGGCCTGGATAACTTCAGGATGGAGTCGAGGATTGCGATGAGTACCGGAGCGCCCAGGAAGAAAAGCGCAGTCCAGTCGTAGCCGTGGGCGAAGTGAATGGGCTCAATAGGCCGCATCACCAGATTGTGCTGCGTGAGCGCAAACTCTACCACGAACCAAACTAAGAAAAGGCGGACTCGAGAGTCGCGCAGGCACCTAAATGAAGAACTGGCCAATCGCCAGATCGCCAGGCACCCAACCAAAATCAGCGCGCCGACGAAGGCCTTTGGTGGATAGAGCCAGGCTTTCGCGATTTGATTTTGCACGGCCCGGTGGTCCGTGAATCGATTGAGCCAGACCAAGTAGTAAGCAATATGCAGAGCCCCGATCACCATGGCGCCGATCATGAACCTCAGGTTCACCGCACCGCTTCGCAACACAAGTTCAACCCCGGAGTAGGCAATCAGCGTGAGGGCAATTGGTACGCCCGTATAAGGGTGACTTATACACAGAAGTGCTGCGAGAGCGAGTGAGAGGGCTAGCCGTCTGCGCATGAGCGCTAAGAGGGAAAGCAGAAATAAGCCGTGGTAGAGAGCCTCTGTTGGGTACACAAGGTTGCGGCCAAAGTTGAGCATCCACCAGCCGTAAGTCGGCTCGACCTCCCAAATAGCTGAGAAACGGTGCATCCTGAATAAGGCTCGCCCAACGCCCCACAAGGTAAAGATGCCGCCGCCCCAAAAGAAGCAGAGCAGTCCGATCTTCTTCGCGGTCGTCTGCACTCCGACGACTTCGATGTAAAAAAATACGGCTACGGCCGACGCGAAGAAGAGCGCCGCCAGTCCGAAAAGATTGAAGGTAACTCCGGGATCGAGCCCAAGTTTGTGCAGGAGCCCGAGGAGAAAGGTCTGGGGCTGGAAATAGATGGCGGGGGAATTATAGCCGGCATATGGATTGCTATAAGCCAGATGAAAGCCACGGTCAAAGTAGGCTCTGCCTTCCGCGTAATAGGAGGGCATATCGTATTCGATAAACCCGGTCGGCACCATGCCATTGAGATACGGAACAACCAGGGCGCCCGCAAGGGGAAGTAGAGCCGGAAGAGGAAGGAGCAATATCGCCCAGAAAACCCACTTGGACTTCCTGGTCGCGGGCGCCGGCACAGTTCGCTGCAGCGGGACCTCTATTTCAGGCATGACATTCCCATCTCGGCACACTCAGTTTTTGCCCCAGGCAAATACCCTTGAGGCGATTCTATAACGGTTGATATCGAATTAAGCGCGAACACATACGGACCGGCTCCGGAGATTGTGTGGCCGGCGGAAGAACGCCGCAGGACTGGTGCGGAGAGGTCTCTTCGGCGAGAGCACAGAGGTCGGCGAGGGCGGTGGAGGAAACGCGGACCAGAGGTCCTCCTGGAAGCTCTGGGTGGATCGAATTCAAAAGGACATTTGACCATTGTGGCCTAGTCGACTAGAGGACAACGAGTCCGAGGAGGGTTCTCGCTGGATGAGACCTAACGACCCATATGCATAAGCAGTACTATTCTGATTCTATCATATTGAATAATAACGACTTGCAACAACAGCCGTGAAATCCTGGATTTGGGAGTGTCGCCGATGCTGAAAACTGCGTCTAACCCACTATTGTTCATTGTTTGTTCAATCTGGATCTTCCGGGAGAAGAGATGAGAATTGCCATACTTGGTGGCGATGGTTACTGCGGTTGGGCCACGGCCCTCTACCTTTCGAGCAAAGGGCACTCGATCGCGATTATTGACAACTTTGTGCGCCGCCAGTGGGATTTTGAACTTGGAGTGCAAACGCTGACACCGATCCGGCCCCTCCCCGAGCGACTGATGGTCTGGCAGGAGCTAACCGGCCGAACCATTGAGACATTCGTAGGCGACATTACCGACTACGAATTCCTTGCGTCGACGATCAGCACGTTCAAGCCGGAGGCGGTCGTTCACTTTGCTGAACAGCGCTCGGCTCCCTACTCGATGATCGACCGGAAGCACGCCGTTTTCACGCAGGTGAACAACGTGGTCGGCAACCTGAATCTGCTTTTCGCAATCCGTGAATTGGCGCCGGACTGTCACATTGTGAAGTTGGGAACTATGGGCGAATACGGGACGCCGAACATCGACATCGAAGAGGGATTCATCACGATCGAGCACAATGGCCGGAAGGACAGGTTGCCTTTTCCCAAACAGCCAGGCTCCTTCTACCACCTGTCCAAGGTCCATGACAGCCACAACATCATGTTCGCCTGCAAGATCTGGGGACTGCGCGCCACCGATCTGAATCAAGGCGTGGTGTATGGCACGGTCACCGACGAAGTGGAGATGGACGAAGCGTTGATCAACCGATTCGACTACGACGACGTGTTTGGGACAGTTCTGAACCGATTCTGCGCACAGGCGGCCATCGGCGTTCCTCTCACCGTGTATGGAAAGGGGGGCCAGACGCGCGGTTTTCTCGATATCCGCGATACCGTTCGATGTATTGAGATCGTCTGCAACAACCCTGCCGATTGGGGCGAGTTCCGCGTTTTCAACCAATTCACCGAGCAGTTCTCGGTGCTGGAGCTTGCACGGTTGATCAAGGAAGCAGGACGCGACCTTGGCCTCAATGTCGAGATCGACCATTTGCCCGATCCGCGGGTCGAAGCTGAATCGCATTATTACAACGCCAAGCATTCAAAATTGGCCGACCTTGGGCTCGAGCCCCACCTACTCTCGGACTCTCTTGTGAATTCGCTGATCAATGTCGCGATTCGCTACAGGGACCGCATCGATCCTGCGATGTTTACTCCGCAGGTGAACTGGCGCGCAGGGAACAACGAGCGGCGCGTGGTGAATGCGCTCCGCCCTGAGTTGCTGGCCGAGAAGGTACCCGGATAACCGGAGACAGCAGCGCCGAAGCCTCCCTCCCGCGGTTCGCGTGACGCGGAGAAGTGTGCGGGAAGGTCTGACGAAGAGCCTGGAGAAATGACCGAGGGAGGGGCGCGTGCTTCCCAATGGAATGTACGCGTCTACACTTTCGCTGTTGTTTCGGATGTCGCCGGCCGAACCGGAACCAGGTTTCCATTGACGATCCGATAGTCCTGGCCTCGCCACCGGATCGACCTGCGCGTGAAGCTAGTCAACCAGATGATGGTGGCGACCCCATCCCACGCGGGAATGAGAAGTAGTTTTGCCCAAACGCCCCGCTGCTTAAGACCTGCGGAACCAACCAGAAGGGTCAACACCGAACGGAAGACGAAGTATCCGCCGAGATACGCGGCGACCACGACGGCAGTGGGCTGCGTGGCAACCGCAAGCAAGCACCAAGGGAGGCCTAGCGTAAAGACCAGGCCCATATGTCCCCATGGCCTCATCTGGCGCATAACTGTAATCCAGCGCAGGCGCTTGAAGAACAGTTCGCGCACGGAATGGTAATCGGGAACCGTGGAGACTGAATAGTTGAGCAAGACAACTTCGTGCCCTCGCTCCGCGATCCGGCGGCCGACCTGCAGATCGTCGGCAGGCTGGTTCTCAAGCACGGGATAGCCGCCGAACTCCTGAAGGCGCTGGCGCGTGGTGCAGATGGTCGGCCCCAGGGCAAATTTGATTCCTTCGAGCTGCCAGTCGACAAGGATCCCCGGGTAGAAGTCGGACAACATGCCAACTTCCTGCAGGCGCTGCACAAAGGTGGTCTCGCTCGAAGGCACATAGAAGCATGTGACTGCGCCGACATGCGGATCTTCGAGTGGGGCGACGAGGCGGCGCAGGTAATCCGGCTCAACCCGCACATCGCTATCGCTAATGACCAAATGCTCGCAGGAGGCTTCCTCCACCAGCCGGGCAAGCCTGGAGACTTTATCATTGGTTCCCTTGCGCCCGGACCCAATCAAGATGCGGATTTGCGTTTTGGGAAAGTCGTGCTTCAGCTTCTGGAGGACGGGCAGCGCGGTATCGCTTGCATCAACACAGAACAGGATCTCGTAGTTGGGATAGTCCTGGCGGCAAAAGCTTGCGAAGTTCTCATAGGCCTCAGGATCGAGGCCGAAGACAGGCTTGAGATTACTGATGGGGGGCAGGAAGCTGGACGGCTTGAGGCGCGACAAACGGAAATACCGAAGACTGCTGAAGATGGCGATGCAATAGTAAACGGACGGGATCGCAGAAATCGCGAGGAGTGCCGTTCGCATTGTGGAATAGATCAACTGGACAACACCCTCAACCAGCTTACGGCCTGAACTCGGCTCTCGCGACGAAGAGATACTACCGTCAGGGTGAAGTATTTGTCATTTCCAATCCGACCTCGCTACGCCGAATGATTCATGGTCGAATTGCGAAGAAGTTGATTCTATACAATAGGAAGGTGTCCATTGAACCGGTTGTCGATAAGGGCCCTGGGTCGGGTATGGCAGCGCACAAGCCGCTTCAATTGAAGACGTTTTTGATGATTCTGGTCATGGTGCTGGCCGGTCCCGTGGGGAACGTCTTGCTCGGGATGGGAATGAAGGCGGCCAGCCCCGTGAGCTTTTGGCCTCCCGTGCAATTGCTTCAATCCGGCCTCAGGGTGTTCGCCAGCGTTCCGATCTGGCTGGGAATTCTGTCGCTCATCACGTTCTTTGTCGCGTACATGCTGGTGTTGTCGTGGGCCGACTATAGCTTTGTGCAGCCTGTATCGTCCGTGGCATACGGTGTTGTGGCCCTTTTGGGATGGCTGGTGCTGGGCGAAAAGGTTTCGGCATTGCGCTGGGCGGGAATCGCGGTGATCTGTTTGGGCGTCTTTGTGGTGAGCCGGACTGGTGCTCAAACGACAAGCCAGCTGCCTGCCGGGAACGGATAGGATGCTGGTTTTTATTCTGTTCACGATCATTGTTGCGGCGGGGACCGGCGGCGAGCTCTGCGTTTCGCGAGCAATGAAACGCGTGGGCGAGGCGCAGAGCTTTCACCCAATGGAGATCGCCAGGGTGACGCTGCGCGCACTCCGCCAGCCCTGGATGTGGGCCGGCGTGGCGATGATGGCGTTCGCGTTCTTCGCGCTGCTCGGGGCCCTCTCGATGTACAACGTGAGCTTTGTCGTTCCGGTGACAGCGTTAAGCTATGTGGCCGGGGCGTTCGGAGGAGCCGCGTTCCTGGGTGAGCGGGTGACATGGCGGCGCTGGGTGGGGGTGTTGCTAGTGACCATCGGAGTAACGCTTGTGTTTTTTGGCAAGAGCTAACCGAAAGAGCTTCCTCGCATCCAGAAGGCGCCGACATATCAGGAACCGCAGGATCGCAGTGAGGGAGTCCAGGCCGGGTTGGTCACCCTCGTGGTTCCGGAATGAACCCAGACAGAGTGCGTCAATTTTGTAAGGTATTTGTTTGATTGGCGTCCCCGACGGGATTTGAACCCGTGTTATCGCCGTGAAAGGGCGGTGTCCTAGGCCGGGCTAGACGACGGGGACGGAATTATGAGAGGCGAGATGGACTCGAATTGGCCGCAAGCGCCCTTATAGAGGCTACCAACTCAGTGGGGGCGTGTCAAAAGAGGAGCGGCTGGCCGGCAAAGTGAGCTGAGCCATATTTGGGGGCTAGGCCATGAGTTTTTTGCGTCGAGAGGAGGGCCGGAAGCGTCAGAATGGTAAAGACGCTTAGCAAAGAACAGTTGATCGGATGGGCTTGATCGGACAGGCTTAATCAGGCAGGAACCGCAGTCGAGAAGCATGCCGAAATGTATGCAAGGAGCACGGCCTTGAAACGGATTCAACTCGGAGTGTGTTGTGGGTTGTTGGGATTGGCGGCGGTGGGCTGCCAGAAGAAGCAAGCTGCGCCGGCTGGCGGCGGAGCGGGGATGCAGGGGATGCCGGTGCAGACCGCCGCGGTGACGATGGCGCCTGTGCCGCAGACGAGCGAGTACGTGGCGACGATCAAGTCGCGGCGGTCGGCGACCCTGATGCCGCAGGTGATGGGAGCGATCACCAAGATAGGCGTCCACTCCGGAGACCACGTAAA
>Ga0181520_10010267_pt1 | contig 12615 bp, 7 predicted proteins | sample PEATcosm2014_Bin_29_FD_132451 | JGI IMG/M metagenome (GOLD analysis project Ga0181520, IMG submission 132451) | Peatland microbial communities from MTU Mesocosm Facility, Houghton, MI, USA - PEATcosm2014_Bin02_30_metaG | ecosystem: Environmental > Terrestrial > Soil > Wetlands > Peat | place...
CGGGTCCAGGTAGTCGATCAGCGAGTAGGTCGCATCCTTGGCCCGCGTCCCGTCTGCCCGATTGTCGTTGCGCGTAGGCGAACTCAGGTACACATGACGCAAGAATGTTACCTGCCAGCTATAGCGCGGCTCATTCGGCGTGGTGCCCTCGGCCGGCGTCAGGTACTTCAGTTGCAAGTCCGCTGGCACAGGGATCGGAATTACCTGCTTGATTGCCCCGGTCTGGTCCGTCTCGGTCGACCATATCGCCAACGTGTCCGGTGGCACCGGCATCTGCAGCGTCTGCCCAGGAGCAACATGCACCGTGATGTCGGCTGTGATGTCCTGCATCCCAAGCTCCGGGTAGCGTTGCTGGATGTAGCCGCCCGCAAAGCCGCTGGGGTAGTTCGACTCATCCTGGATCCAGAACCGCATGTTGCGCTTCGCCGCCTCCTGGACGATGAACTTCACCTCGTCCATGTGTCCCGGCGATAGGTACGGCGCTTCACCCGGAGCTTTTCGTCCCGACGAAAGATTGAACAGGAACATCCCATTGGCCGACATACGGTCCAAATCGGCCGTAATCCGCGGCTTGAGCGCCTCCAGGTCCGCGCCGCCCCAACCGGTAAACGGAGAGATCGCCCCGTACTCATGCGGCGGAGACTTGAGGTTCGCCGCAACCTCGCTGGTCGACGGAACCGTCACCTGCTGCCACGGGCGTGGAGCCTGTGCCTGTGCCTGCGCCTGTGCAACCGTTGCCATGCAGGGAGGGAACAAAATTGATAGGAGGAACAGCGGGGCGAGGAAATACCTTAGGGCAGCCTTCATGGCGTCGACTCCGAATCTCGGAAATTCGTTCGCAACGGAGTATACTCACCCGGCTTGGCAAGTAGCAATTAGCCGCCTCCGGCCTGAACAGGAACACCCTATTGCGCCTTCACATCGAGTTCTTTGCCACAGGACCATGGCCGCATTGCTCGCGATCCGGGCGCGATCAGGAGTGGGAGACGCCGTATGCGTCCAAAACGTCCGCGAGCGTCACGATGCCCATCAGTTGGTGTACATCGGCGCGGCTAACTACCGGCAGCACATCGATCTGGTTGCTGCCCATCCGCTCCAGCGCCAGATCCAGCCCCTGATCGGCGTGCATGTGGGGAAAGACTGGCCCGGCCATCAAATCGTCCAGAATCCTGCCCGAGTCTTCGTCCACTTCGATCTCCATTTGAGACTGAGTGATGACGCCAATCACGCCGCGCTGGTCCGTCACCAGGGCCGTTCGAAGGCCGCTGGCCCGAATGCGTCCCAACGCCTCGCGCACCGTCGTCCCGGACTCCAGCAGAAACGCAGGTACCTTCATGATCTCCGTAACCGTGCGCTGATCCAGCCGTTGCCGCGTCCTGGCGCTGGGCAGATGGATGCCGTCCTGCACCGCCAGAGCCTCGTAGATCGGCTCATGCTGTAGCAGGGAGGCGACGAACAGGCTGACCAGATTGGCGATCATCAGGGGGACGATGACGGCGTAATCCTGGGTCATCTCAAAGATAATTAGCACCGATGTCATGGGCGTGCGCACCACGCCGGCAAAGACCGCTCCCATGCCCACCAGCGCGTACGCTCCCGGCGTGGCCGTCGCCAGCGGAAAGAGATGATGCGCGGCGGTACCCACTACACCTCCCACCATGGCACCGAGGAAAAGCGATGGGCCAAAGATGCCGCCCGCATTGCCCGACGCATAACTGGTAGTGACGGCGATCAGCTTCAGCAGCAGGAGTAGAAGCATCAGGTGGAATGCCATGCGTCCGTTCAGAGCGTCGCCGACAAAGCCGTAGCCCACTCCCAGTACCTGGGGCACAAACCAGCCCATCGCTCCCACCAGCAATCCGCCCGCCACCGGCTGGAACCAGACCGTCTTGCGCGGCAGGCGCAGAAACCACACACGCATCCCCAGCAGCAGCCTGGCAAAGGCCGCCGAAACCACTCCGCCGGCCACGCCAAGCACCGCATAGACGGCGAACTCAGCCGAACTAACCAGGTGATATTGGGGTACCGTGAAGAGCGGATAATCGCCGAGGGAGATGCGCAACACCATCCACGCGGTTGCGGAGGCCAGCACCACGCCGCCCATCATGGGTGCGTTGAGGTCGCCCATGATCTCTTCTAGGGCAAAAACCACCGCGGCTAGAGGGGTGTTGAACGCGGCCGCAATGGCCGCAGCCGCACCCACCGGAATCAGGTTCTTCACCCGCTCGGGGCTGAGCCCCAGCGCGCGTCCCAGCACCGAACCGATGCCCGCGCCCACCTGCACCGAAGGACCTTCGCGTCCCAGGGGGATTCCGCTGGCCAGCGTCGCCGAGGTACAGAAGAACTTTCCCAGCACGGTGCGTAGCGTGATGCGCCCGTCGCGCGCGAACAGCGCGGCCTTGGTCTGCGGTACGCCGCTGCCGCGCGCATTGGGGAAGAAGCGATACAGTAGATATCCGATGCCGAGCGATCCCGCAACCGGGAACGAGAGACGCCGCCAGGGCGCACCCTCCACCGGGTACAGCCGCATCCCCATGCGTTCCGTCAGCACAATGAAGGCGACCACGGCAAGGCCGGTCAACGCGCCAATCACCAGCGATAGCGCCATAAAAACCTGGCTTTCGCTATGCCGCAGCGGGGCCATGCGTTCCGCAAACGGAACCTGCCACCAGCTTCTGCGCGCCGCAGGCATGGGTTCTGTCATCTCGTGGAACGCTCCTCCAATTCAGATTATTCCACGTCAATTGCTCTAAGAAATCTATGCACAAGTCCACGTCTTGAAAGGGTGGAACTTTTAGTCCCGCCGCAAACCGCTTGCTTTGAACGTGGCTTTAGCCACCGAGGGAATCTTGAGAATTTGTTCAGACCTTCCCTAAACCGGAATCGCCTTTTCGGCGCCGATACATTCAACCCACACCGCTCATGAATATTTTGCGAGAGCGCAATAAATCATTGGAGTTAAACCGCAACCAACAGGTTCTCCGCGAATCCCCATTCCTCGTCCACCCATTGCATAACACACTCGAACCCTGTGCGGCTGGCCATCTTTACAGCTTCGTATCTTCCGTACTTATAGCAGCTCTCGGTCCAGATGGTCTCATCGCTGCGAAACGTGAAACTCGACTCTTCGAGGTTGACTGTCTGGGCCTCTACGGAACGAAGATGCATTTCGATTCTGCGCTCGTGAGTGTTGTAAAGCGCAACATGCTCGAAGCGGGAGAGATCGAAATCTCCTCCCAGCTCACGGTTGATGCGTGCCAGCAGATTGCGATTGAACGCCTCGGTCACGCCTAGCGAGTCAGCGTAGGCAGGGACCAGTTGCGCCAGCGGTTTTTCAATGTCCGTGCCCAGCAGCAATGTGTCGCCCGGCTCAATCGTCTGGCGAATCCTGCGTAGGAAATCCTCGGCGGGCGCGCGATCGAAGTTACCGATAGAGCTGCCCAGAAAGAGCACCATTACCGAGGCCCCATATTTGCGGCGGGCCACGGCTCGGCTAAGACCATCCAGATACTCCGCTTCGAACCCGAGTATGCTGACATGGGCCAAATCGTCAAGCTCGCGCTCGCAGCTTACCAGCGCCGCGGAAGAGATTTCGATGGGGCAGTACGTCATCGACTGATGATGGGCAAGGGATTCCAGTATCTGGCGCGTCTTGCGCCCACTGCCGCTGCCCAGCTCCACGACCATGCCATGCGCTGTGAGCCACTCGGCGATATCGCGCGAATGCTTCCTTAGAATCCGCTCCTCCGCCCTCGTCAGTCCGTACTCGGGAAGCCGCGTAATGGCCTCAAACAAGGCGGAGCCGATGTCGTCGTAAAGATACTTCGACGGTAAAGTTTTTTGTCCAGCGCGACCCAGTCCATCGCGTACGTCTTCGCCGAAGGTGTTGACACTCTGGATTGCGCCATCGCGGATCAGCATCGTGGTTCCCTTCAGTTCTGCACGCAGCGAAACGAGGCGTAGATATAGGGATAATGCGGCTGGAACCAGTTGCGAAACGAACGCCGCGCCATACATGCCGCTGTTCTGGACGAGGCGCCCTTGACTACGAAATGCTTTCCATCGAAGAAGTCTGCCGAGTAGCCGGAGTAAAACGGAAACGGCTCAAATCCGGGGAGAGGCGCAAAAGGAGTGGAGGTCCACTCCCATCCATTGCCCACCGCGTCCTCCAATCCAAAGGCGCTGCGTCCACCTGGAGTGCTGCCCACCGCGACCGGGTCCCAATGTTGAAAGTCGAAGTTGCCGCGAGTCGCGTCGGGCAACTCATCGCCCCAGGGATACGCCTGCTCCGTACCCTCCTGCGTGCCGTAAGCCGCACGATGGAACTGCGCCTCAGTGGGAAGCGACCCACCCACGAATCGCGCGTAGGCCGATGCCTCCGCATGGCTGACGTAGACAGGCCAGTCCAGCGGCAACGGGATCTCTTCAAACATCGCGCGATAGAACCACTGGTCCTGACGCGCGAGCCAGAGATGCGGATGACTGACGTTGTGAGCTTTGATCCAGGCCCAGTCGACATCGCTCCAGAAGCTTTGATCGTCGTAACCGCCTCCGCGCACGAATCGTAGAAACTCTGCGTTGGTGACCTTATGCGGGCCAATCGCGAACGCAGGCACTCGCACGGAATATTCCTCAAACTCGTTGTCCCAGCCGAATGCCTCCCCATCGCGAGGAATACCCAGCGTCGCGGTCCCTTCCGGGACGTCGATCATCCAGGAAATGGCTCGCGACCCGGTCCGATGCGAATTTACCGATACATAATCGTGCGGCACCATCTTCCGCTCCGGACTCAACTGGTGCAGCATGTAGGTCAGCGTCTCTGCATGCATCAATCTGTGTTCGATGGCCACGTTCAGGATGACATCCCGAGGGAACTGCCAATCGCTCTCCGCCACCCGCGAGCGGCCGTTAAGAAGATCGTCCAACACCTTGCGCACTCGATGGGCGTAGCTCTCGATCTGGGCCAGCGGAGGCCAATCCGACGGCTGGTCCTGTGGCAATCCGTCACCCAGCGGGTCGATGCCGAAGGCAAAGAGGCGGTCGAACTCCGTGTCCGCGGGGCCCAGGCCTAGCGCATGACCGGCAATAAGGTTCCAGTCGAACGCGTCCAGGTGGCCAATGTAAAAGACAATGCGATGGCGTTCGGCAATGGGCCGGTCGTACAGCGCGTCGGTGCGCACCCGGCGAAACAAATCATCGGTCGCCGATCGCGCCTGGGCCAGTCGCGCCAGAAGCTGTGCCTGATTGTCGAGCTGCGTTGCCGATGCACTCATCGCAGGCTTTCTTTCTTTCGACTCGTTGCTGTAGCTCGCGGAAACGGCTCCAGCATCACCTCTTCGATGTAACACCATCCCCAGTCTTCGCCCGGCTCAATGGAACGCATAATGGGGTGTTTCGTCTTGTGGAAGTGCTTGGTGGCGTGACGATTTTTGGAGGAGTCGCAGCAACCGACGTGTCCGCAAATCTCGCACAGGCGCAGATGGACCCACGTATCGCCCATCTTCAGGCACTCCTCGCATCCATCGCTGTTAGGCGACGGGTTTTTTATCTCGTCCAGGTGCGAACAGTTTCCCTGCATCGTCTCCCTCCTCCGTCATGCTAGTGGCTGTGCCTTTCGGCTGTGTTACAGGCAAGTAAACCTGGAAGCGCGTATCGCCTGGGTGCGACGTGACGCGGATCTCGCCATGATGGTTGCGTAGGATGCGGCAGACCGTATCCAGTCCCAGGCCAGTTCCCTCGCCAACTTCTTTAGTGGTATAGAAGGGCTCGAAGATGTGGGGCAGCGCCTCCGGCGGAATGCCGGGTCCGTTGTCGCCAATCTCCACCAGAACGCGGTCGAGCTCGCGCGCCGTCCGCACCCGCAACTCACCCTTCCCATGCATGGCCTCAATCGCGTTGGACATCAGGTTGGTCCATATCTGGTTGAGCTCGCCGCCATAGGCGCAGATGTGCGGCAGGCCCGCCTCGTACTGACGAACCACCTTGATTCCGCCTTTGAGCTTGTGCTGCAGAATCGTGAGCGTGTTCTCAATCCCCTGATGTAGGTCGATCTCCTTCATCGCAGCCTGGTCCATATACGAGTATTCTTTGATCGCCTGGACCAGGTCTGATATGCGTTTGGTGCTTATTTCAATCTCGCTGATCAACTTGGCGATCGTCAGCAGCGACGCGATGCGGGTAAGGGCATCGCCCAACACCTCATCGCTAATCTGGCTGACTAGCTCTTCCAGCTTGGGGATCTCCACGCCGGCATCGGCGATGGTCGGCGCTATCTTCCATGCATCCGGAACATGGCGCGCTTCCAACCAGTTGGTGATGCGTTCTTCACGGTCGCTCTGCGCCAGCGGGTCTGCGGAGATTGTGGGGGCCTGGCCGGCCTTGCGCTCGAACTGTAGGATGGTCTCTCGTTGCTCTGATGTGAGCACATGGCGTGAGAGCCGGATACTGGCATCGCGCACCGTCTCCAGCGTCTCGCGCAGGCTTGCCGTTGCCCGTTGGGCGGCTGCGGCGGGATTGTTCAGTTCATGCGCCAACCCTGCGGAGAGCTTGCCCAACGCCATCATCTTGTCGCGCTGCGTCTCGGTCCGTGTCGTCTCCCGAATGCGGTCGGCCATGATCGAGACCAATCGCTGGCCCAACAGCGGTATGCGCTCCAGCATCTCCGGAAAATCGCTTCTGTGCAGCGCGGCTACGCGCGTGGGAAGTACGGCCCGGGTCGTGCCACCGTAATGCGTTAGCCGAGAGTAAGGCAGCAGGCCGGTAACCTCACCCGCCATCCCTCGTATCACGATCTCCTCCGAGCCGCTTCCCCGCTGAATGCGAATCTCGCCCTCCAGAATCACGATGAGGTTGTCCAGAGGCTCACCCTCCCGGCCCATGATCTCTCCCGGCTGGAAGCGCGTTTCCTCAAAATGTTCCACCAGCCAGTCAAGCTGGTCCTGGGACAGACCCGCAAAGACCTCGATCCTACGCAGATCGTCGATCAAGCTGCTGTCCGCCGTACTGTCATGCTTCTCCGACAAGTCACACCTCGCTGAGATACTGATGGGTGAACTGCACGGCGATGGAGCCTTCGCCCACGCCCGACGCAACCCGCTTTACGGAACCATGACGAACATCGCCGGCAGCGAAGATTCCCGGCACGCTGCTCTCCACCCAGTATGGGTTGCGCTCCAGTTGCCATCCCGCGGGCCGCTTTCCGTCGCGCACTAGGTCTGCACCGGTCAGGATAAATCCGCGCTCATCGCGCTCCACCACGCCGGTGAGCCAGTCTGTGTTTGGCTCCGCGCCGATAAAGATCGAGAGTAGGTTTGTCGGGACCGTTGTTGCTTGGCCGTTGTCCCCGCCACGAATGGAAATGGCTTCCAGGTGCGCGTCTCCGTGAACTTCGACCACCTGCGAACGGGTCTGCACCTGAATGTTCGCTGTCTTGTTGATCTGGTCGATCAAGTACTGCGACATGGTGGAAGAGAGCGATGCGCCGCGCACCAGCATCACCACCTTGCGTGCAAACTTGGAGAAGTACATTGCCGCCTGACCGGCCGAGTTCGCACCCCCCACTATATATACATCCTCCCCCTCGCAGGAGATGGCCTCCGTCATTGCCGCGCCATAGTACACGCCGCATCCCTGCAGTCGCTCCGCCCCGGGGACATCCAGCTTGCGGTAGGCAACGCCGGTCGCGATCAGCAACACTTTACATCCGATGTCCGATCCCGCAACCAGCTTCACCACCCGCGACGGGCCCTCCACGCTGACCCCGGTCACCTGTTGCGGAGACAGAATCTCCACTCCAAAGCGCCGCGCCTGGGCCACGGCGCGCCGTGCCAGGTCGCCGCCGCTCAAGCCGGATGGAAAACCAAGATAATTTTCGATGCGCGAGCTCATCCCCGCCTGGCCGCCGGGTGCTTCCATCTCGATCAGCAGCGTACTCAGCCCCTCCGACGCACCGTATACAGCCGCAGCCAACCCCGCCGGTCCGCCGCCGACGATCACCAGATCGTAGAACGCCACTTCGGGTCGCATGCGCAGCCCAAGCTTCTCCGCCAATTCCCCAAGACTTGGGTCCGCCAACGATGTGCCATCCGGAAACAGCACCTTGGGCAGGCTGGAACTCTCCGCCCCCGCTGCCTCCACCAGGCGGCGCACCTCGGCAACCTGCCCCGCCGTCTCCACATCGATCCACTGATACGGCGCCTGGTTGCGGGCAAGGAAGTCGCGTATCGCGTAGGAGTGAGGAGACCAGCGTGTCCCTAGAACGCGGATCCCCTCGAATGGAGGCCGGAACGAACCCATCCAGTCATCCAGAAGGTCGTCCAGCACAGGGTAGAGCTGTTCTTCCGGAGGGTCCCATGGCTTCAGCAGATAGTGATGGATTCTAGCGTCATTGATCGCGCCGATCGCCGCATCGGTGTCGGCGTACGCGGTCAGCAGGACGCGCTTGGCGTTGGGGAAGAGTTCCATCGCCTGTCCCAGAAACTCCACGCCCGTCATCTGCGGCATCCGCTGGTCGACCAGAAGCAGCGCCACCGAATCTCCCCGCCGCTTGAGTCCGCGCAATGCCTCCAGCGCAGTCGCTCCGGAGTCCGCGCGCAGTACACGGTAATGCTCCGCATACCGGCGGCGCAGGTCGCGCTCCACCGCGCGCAATACCTCCGGATCGTCATCCACAGTCAGCAATACGGGCTTCGCCATTCATCTTCCTTGACAATCCTTAGCACAGTGTCACAAAGGCGCAATGCGAGGATCAGCTTTGCCCAATTCCGTTGGCCCTCAGGCTTCGGCACTCTTTGGATGTACCAAGCCCCCGGCTGGCTTCAGTCATCTTCTACTCAAGCGGCGGATCGATTGGGATGGATGGAAAAGGGTGGACTATACCCGGTCTAGGAGGGCATGAGTTAAAACTCGTAAAGTGGCACAATCGACTGCTCTGGAGAATCGAGAAAGCAGGTCGCATAATATGGTGATCCGTTGTCCAGATCGGCCAGGCAAGTCGTTCAGTTCGTACCGGGAACCTTCCCCGTCCGCGTTCCTCCCAATACCGCTCAGGATGGTCTTGAAAAGAGTGCCCATATCCAACTGGGTCGTAATTTGCATGGGTAGGAGTTTCTTAGTTCTTAAGAGAAGTGCCTAAATCGGGCTTCGATGACCCAGTCGGAGATAAGACCATGGTTCGTACTTGGTTCTCTTGACTGCCTTATTTGCGGCAGAATAGCGATAAGAATCTCGCTGCTCTCGTAGTTATATCGATGTGTTCAATATGACCACTAAATATGGTCAATATTGAACGCTATATATTTTAAATTATTTTTTTCACAACCATCCATAGTTACCTTGCATCGCAACTCATGTGCACCGGTAACTCAAGCGCAACGGCAAGCGCAGCAAAAATGGGTCTGCACGTCCATATTTGTATTCAACCCGCGAACAGGGGTTCCCCGGCAATACAGACTTTGTCCAACTGTGCACCACAGTTGGAGAGGGAACACCTATGTTTATGCATAAGCGCGCAGTTTACGGCACTTGGTTCTTATCGGCACTGACACTCCTGTCCATTTCAATCGCAGGCTGCGGTCGAGAAACCATCAGTGTCCCAGACACCACGCCCCCCCATGTGCTCTCCACGGTTCCCTCTCTAGGCGCGGCAGGCGTGGCCCTGGGTGCGCCCGTCAGCGTGATATTCAGCAAGCCGGTCAACTGCTCCACCCTCACTACATCCACCTTTATGGTTACATCTGGCGGGTCTGCCATCGGCGGAGCAGTCACCTGCTCCGGGTCCACTGCGACCTTTACCCCTAGCAGCGTTCTTGTGCTGCATACGCTCTATACGGGCTTGATTACGACAGGGGTCACAGACCTGGTCGGTAATGTCATGGTGCAAAACTATTCCTGGAACTTTGAAGCAGTGGCAGGCCCTTCCGTGCTTTCCACCACCCCTATTACTTCGACTCCTGGCCCAACCGGCGTGGCATTCAACCAGGTGATCAGCGCTACCTTCCTGCAACTCCCAACGCTAGACCCTGACAGCGCCGGTGCGGCCTTGAACTGCTCCACCCTGACTGCAACAACCTTTACGGTAACAGCCCCAGCCCCTATCGGTACCCTAGGCGGAACCGTCACCTGTTCGGGCGCAACCGCCACGTTCACACCAACTGCGCCTCTGGCAGCAGGCATCACCTACACGGCCGCTCTCTCCCCAGGGGTCCAGGACGTAGCTGGCACTGGCTTGGCAACTGGTTATTCGTGGAGTTTCTCCACCGACACGCTCCCCACCGTACTCGCCACCACTCCAGCCAATAGCGCGACAGGTATCCTGCTCAATCAGGCCATCGGAGTGACGTTCAGCAAGGCGATGACTTGTTCCACTCTGTACTCGCCCGCAACCGCGTTTACTGTAACTGGCCCGGGCACCACCACCGTCGCGGGAGCTGTGAGCTGCACAGGTAACGGCGCGATCTTCGTACCATCCAATCTGCTTGCGACCAACACCTTGTACACGGCCACGATTTCGACCGGGGCCTTAGACGCGCAAGGCGAACCGTTGGCAGGCAATTATTCATGGAACTTCAGAACGGTTCCAGCCCCCACCGTACCCGCTGTGATTGCAACAAACCCTGCTGCAGGTGCCACAGGCGTGCCCACCAACCAGGCAATAGCAGCGACCTTCAACGAGGCAATGAATCCGGCCACAATTAATACAATCACCTTCACGCTGAAAGCTACCCTTAGCGGTGCTGCGGTGACCGGAATCGTCTCCTATGATGTCTCCGGCTCGGTCGCAACTTTTACACCGACCGCACCCTCGCCTCTTGCAATAAACACCTCCTACTCAGCCACCATTACAACCGGGGCGCAGGACCTGGCAGGCAATGTCATGACCGGCAACTATGTCTGGACATTTACGACCGGCGCGGCACCAAACACCACAAAACCAACCGTGATCTCCACCATTCCCACCCCCAGCGGGATCACCGGCGTGCCAACCAACCAGACCGTCAGTGCAACCTTCAGCGAGGCCATGAACCCGCTCACCATCAGCGGCACCACGTTCACGCTGACCGCAGCGCCCGGCGCAACGGCCGTCGCAGGCCTTGTTACCTATGCTGGAATTGGAAATACAGCGACCTTTACCCCAACCGCTGCCCTTACAACGGGCATTACATACACGGCCACCATCACGACGGGGGTTCAAGACCTATCGGGCAATGCATTGGCCAGCAACTATAGCTGGACGTTTACTGTGGGCGCGGCAAACACCACGGCTCCGACGATCACCCTCACCTCACCTGTCAATGGGGCCACCAGTGTGGCGATCAACCAGACCGTCAGTGCAACCTTCAGCAAGGCCATGAATCCCCTGTCGATCAATACAACGACCTTCACGCTGACAGGCCCTAGCGGGACCGCGGTCATCGGAACCATAAGCTATAACGCGGCCACTTTCATCGCAACCTTTACTCCTACGTCCAATCTCGTGTCCAACACAATCTATACGGCGGACATCACGACCGGAGTGACGGACTCCACCGGTAATTCGCTGGGATCAGGCGCTGCACCAAACCCGTGGAGTTTTACAACAGTAGGTGTCGTTGGTTCGGTGCCGGTGACTCTGGGAACGGCTGCTCTCTTTGGAGACGTTGGCGGCACGGCGGGAATGACCAATTCGGGGAACCTGACGGTCATCAATGGAAATATCGCTACCACCGGTGTATCCACTCTCGTCGTCGATATGCACGATAACAGCGTAGTAGTAGGGGGAGTGGATGAATGCTCTTATTCAGAGACTCCCATCGATACAGGTGGACTGGTCAACGGAACCATCTACACGGCCCCCGGAACATCGATTCCTACGGTGGCATGCCCCAATGAAGGGACCGCTGTTACGTCGGCGATAGCAGCCAAGGCGGAAGCTGATGCACTGGTCGCTTATAACCAACTGGTTGCCTTCCCCAACGGCCAGGCCGTAGAAACCTGCGCGGGATGTGGAGGCGGCAACGCGGGCGAGCTCGGCAATCGAACCCTGCCCCCCGGCATCTATAAGTCCACGCCAGGCTTCTACAACATATCGCAGGGACCGCTTACTCTCGACGCACAGGGCAACCCCAACGCCTTCTGGGTATTCCAGATGGGAACTTATCTGACGGTAGGCACCCCGACCGCCAATCAAAGTATCGTCCTGGTCAATGGTGCCAAAGCCTCGAACGTCTTCTGGCAGGTTGGTAGCTTCGCGACAATCAATGGGATTCTGGGAGGCGGGACGTTCAACGGAACCGTCATATCTCAGACGGGAGCCTCGGTCTCGACCGCTGGAGTCGCACAAGTAACAACCATCAATGGCAGAGTGATCTCTTTGGTTGGCTCGGTCACCATCGTAAACACCGTCATCAATGTGCAGTAAATACCAGCGGGGGCCGTCCTCGGGGATGGTCTCCGCGCTTGCTTAAGAAACGAATGTGTAAGCTTACGCACGCAAGTAGAGCGGGCCTGAGGGTGAGGGCGGATGATTTTAGCGTGCGGCAATTCAGGAGAATGACGATGAAATTCAGGACGTGGATGATTGCCACAACAGCGGTGGTTGCATTGCTGGCGCCGCCATTCTTATTTGCTGCGGAAGAC
>Ga0181520_10010268_pt1 | contig 12615 bp, 6 predicted proteins | sample PEATcosm2014_Bin_29_FD_132451 | JGI IMG/M metagenome (GOLD analysis project Ga0181520, IMG submission 132451) | Peatland microbial communities from MTU Mesocosm Facility, Houghton, MI, USA - PEATcosm2014_Bin02_30_metaG | ecosystem: Environmental > Terrestrial > Soil > Wetlands > Peat | place...
GCTCCGTAGCAGCATAGCCCCGACGGCCTGTCCTCTGGCTGTTGAATACGGCCCGAATACCGTCGATTACCTACGATTACTACGCCACTTTGACAACCGGCAGACGAAGCGCTCGGAGTGTTGTCGGAGGCTGACCGTATCCCCAGATGAAGGGCGAACGGCGTTGAACCACAGAGACACAGAGGGCACAGAGAACGACTGGGAAACGGCCCGCCTGCCCCACGATAGGCGTTAAAGGACGTTGCCGTTCTCTGTGTTCTCTGTGTCTCTGTGGTCCATCGCCGTCCATCTCTGCGCAGGGCATCTCATCGCCAAGCAGGGCCGCACACCTGACGTCGGGACGGCCGTCGTTTCCAGGACAGCTTTTCTTGCTCACCGGGAAGGGAACTTGGTGCCGCATGGGGAAGGGAATCGCCGGCGAAAAAAGGAACACAACAAAGCTCGTTTGGGGGAGGACAACCGAAAGCCGCTGACGAAATGACCCGTCACGCCGGGGAACGGGGCCTGGTGCGCTTGACGGTCACATAGGGTCGTGCTACGATAACCGCCCCATTATGACAGCCCCTTGTCGGGCCACGGACAGCTTGTTGTCGCGGCTGGTCCTTGGCGCGACAGGGTTTTTTGGTCGCCGAGCGCTCGACTACACTCTGCCACTGGAGCCGTGATCCGTATGGATGTCAAGAAGCTCGCGCAACTCGCCTCCGAAGGCCAAGCGGGGACGGAGATCCAAAAGCTGATCGCCCTCCCTTGGGCGGATGCTTTCCGCATCAGCCTCCGCAACGTCACCCTGCGCATCGGCAGAGCCGCCATCACGGCCGCGGGCATCATTCTTGGCATCGCCTTCCTGATGTCCGTGTTGACCTCCAAAGTGGCGCAGGAGGGCATCGACCGCAGCGAAGCCAACAAGTTTAGCCACAGCGTCGAGACGATCCAGAGCGTAGACCAGGGCACGCCGGAATCCAAAAAGGAAGCCGACGACGCGAAAGCGCAAAGGGCCGGGAAACAGGACTGGCTTGTCGTCATGTCGCTGCTCGTCTGCGGCGTCGGGATCACCAATTCAATGCTCATGTCCGTCACCGAGCGTTTCCGCGAGATCGGCACCATGAAATGCCTGGGAGCCCTCGATGGCTTCATCGTCCGGCTGTTCCTGATCGAGTCGGCGCTCTTGGGCTTCATCGGCTCGATTGTCGGAGTGCTCATCGGGCACCTGTTCATATTGCTTTCGGTCTGCATCAAGTCCGGTTTCTCCACTCCGGCGAAAATGGACTGGAAAGAGATGGGGTTCTACATCCTCATCTCACTGGTCGTCGGGACCCTGCTCTCCCTGCTGGCGGCTATCATCCCGGCGCGTGCGGCCGCACGGATGCCCGCCGCGGCGGCTCTGTCCACCGAAGTTTAGCGAGATTTCGACTGAGGCGAGTTTCGCCTAAGGCGAGGGCGGCATCGCACGCCGCACCCGGCCAGGAGGATCGATATGGCAGTCATCAAGTGCCCGAACTGCGGAGCTGAGACCGAGCCGACAAGCGCCGGGATATTGAGCGTTTGCCCTCAGTGCCAGCACGATCTGCGCGACGAGGCCGAGAAGCAGATGCGCGAGGCCCGCAAGGAGCGCGCGAAGACGATCGCGCGAGACGATTCGGTGACCACGCACGAGTACATCGTCCGCACCAAAGGCCTCAAGAAGGAGTACCGCATGGGCGAGGAGATCGTCCACGCGCTTCGCGGGGTCGATCTGGACGTGCGCCGCGGGGAATACCTGTCGATCATGGGGCCGTCAGGCTCGGGCAAGTCGACCCTGTTCAACATGGTCGGCGGCCTCGACAAACCCAGCTCAGGCACCTGCTTCATCGAGGAAGTCGATATGGCGCAGCTCGATGCCTTCGAGCTGGCGTGGCTGCGGTGTCGGAAACTTGGCTACATCTTCCAGACCTTCAACCTCATCCCGGTCATGACGGCTCTCGAGAACGTCACGCTGCCGATGATCTTCGCCGGGATGAGCACGGACGAGATGATGGACCGCGGCAGAGAGCTTCTGGATTTGGTCGGCCTGGGCGAGCGCCTGCACCACAAGCCCTACGAGTTGTCCGGCGGACAGCAGCAGCGCGTTGCCGTGGCGCGATCCCTGGCGAACGCCCCTGCGATCATCCTCGCAGACGAGCCCACGGGTAACCTCGACCTGCAGACGGGCCGCGAGATCATCGACCTCCTCAAGGAACTCAACATGGAGAGCGGCGTCACAATCATCTCGGCCACCCACGACCTGAAGATGATTGACGTCTCCGACCGTGTCGTGCACATCCGAGACGGGCAGGTCGAGCGCGTCGAGAAGCGCGCTGACCTCAAACTCGAGATCGGCACGATGGGCGAGCACTGAGGAACGCTTCCTGTCCCCTCGTCGCACTCCCCCCCGAGGGAGGGAGCATCAACCCTGTTCGATGCCCGAACGCCGTAGCCAGGCGCAAGCAGTCGGGACGACCGCATACAGTCGGAACGAGTGCATTCGCTCCGAAAGGAGCGCCCATGTACCGCGAGGCGGTGACACTTTTGACGGCGAACAATGCGCATACCAAAGTGACGCGGGCGGCCCTGGTGGCCGGCCTTATCTTCGCCCTGGCGTTTGCGGCGTTCGGCCAGACGGAAGAGCCCGAGATCGTTCTGAAGTCGGATACCGACTACCAGAAGGTCTCCTCTCTCATCAATGCCGATGAGATGCGCGACACCGTGGAGTGGATGGCGAAGCAAGGGTCTCGCGTCACAGGGTACCCCGGCTGCGAAAACGCGGCCAAATACGTTGAGCAGAAGTTCCGCGATCTCGATCTCGGCGAAATCACCACCGAGGAGTTCCCGGTACTGGTCCCCTCGGTTGTGCCTGACGCCCTGGGCCGGGCAGCCTCGCTGGACATCCCCGGCGACCGCAGCTTCGAGATATTGCCGCTTTGGCCCAACCTCGTGCGCATGCCCAAAACCCCCCCGGAAGGCATCAGCGGAAAGCTGATCTATGCCGGGAACGGCGACCTGCGCGCCTTCACCCGCCTCGAAGTCAGCAACAGCATCGTCCTCGTCGATTTCAATTCCGGAGCCGCATGGTTCAACGCCCCGCTGCTCGGCGCCAAAGCCGTGCTCTTCATCGAGCCGGAGGAGACGCTTCGCGGCGAAGCGGAGCAGAAGTTCCTCTCCATCCCCGTCGACATCCCCCGTTACTGGGTGCCGAAAGAGAGCGCCGACTACCTGCAGGGAATGCTGAAGCTGCGCGGCAATGTGCCCATCAACATCAAGTGCAACATGCAGTGGAAGCAGGTCATCGGCAAAAACATCGTCTGCCGGGTCAAGGGCACCGATTCGAGGCTCAGCAAGCAGCAAGTCGTGCTCCAGGCCTACTATGACTCGATGTCCATCGCCCCGACCCTCTCTCCCGGAGCCGAAAACGCCTGCAGCATCGCCGCGCTTCTGCAGATCGCCAAGACACTCAAAGCGCAGCCGCCGAAACGAACGGTCCTGTTGTTGGCCACCGCCGGGCATTTCGAGGGAATGAAGGGTGAGAAGTCGTTCGTCAGGCAACGCATTCGGGGCGCGCGCAGCGAGCGCCGCGTCAGGCAGTTGTTCGACGTGACGGACCTCGCTCGACGCGACATCGAAGACGCTGCCGATCGAGTCTGGGAAGAGCAGAAGACGACCGCCAAGATCAAGAACCAGCCCGAGAAGACGGACGACGAAATCGCGGACGAGCGCATGAGGGCCCTGGGCCGGATCAGCAAAGCGATCTACGGCGCGCGCAAGAAGATGAGGACGATTCGGAAGGTCATCTCCATCACTCGGAGCGATGATCCGAACCATGGGAAGCTTGAGGAGCGCAAGCTCACAGATAAGGAGCTAGACCAGCGCAAGATATTCGTGGACAAGTTCGAAGCGGCCCTCCCGGCCATCGACAAGGCCATCGAAGACGCCCAGAACGTTGCCAAAGAGGCCCGCAAGGTCCCGCGCGACGCCGATCTCCAGCAGAAAACTGCAGCGCTCGATACCGTGAAGAAGGCCGTCGAAAACCTCACGGACGCCCTTGACTTCTCAGCGGAGGGCCTCAGCGCCTGGTTCGCGGTCGATCTCTCCAGCCACAACAACGTCTTCGGCGTCTTCTACAAGGCCTATTTCTACAACTACAACGAGAGCATCCAGTGGAAATTCTCGGACATCGGCAAGAAGTCCCGCGAATACGGCGATCTGATCGCCAACTCGCTCTCGGTGTCCAAAGATGCCCGGATGGTCGATGGCATCAACGCGATCCAGGGCAAGAACTGGCAGACGTACATGGCCGGCAAGCTCGCCCTCTCCAACGAGGTGGCCACTCTCGGCGGTATCCCCGGAATCGGTTTCGCGACCGTCAACGATTCCCGCCCCTGGGTCGATACCCCGATGGACAAGCCCGAATATGTTCAGTTCGGCAATCTCAACGATCAGGCGAAGTTTCTCTCCTGTCTGTTGGCCGATTTGATCTCGATCGGAGGCCCGGACAAGGAAGGCAAGGTCGACCCGAAGGATCGGAAGATCTACGACCTGCGGCTCGACGACAACTTCGTCGAAGTTAAAGGCCGCCTTGTCGAGTTCGATCCCCAGGTCAGCACCTTCCCCGACGAGCCTGTCGAGAACGCCGTCGCCGTCGCGCGTGTGGGCACAAAGTCCTGCATGGGTGTGCGAGCCGAGATGTTCGATCTCAGCACCCCCTACCCCCCGGGCACCGACCTCAAAGCGCTGCGGAAGATGCCGACCAAAGACCGCGAGAAGATCATCAAGAGCGCCGGGCGCATCAACATGATCGGACTGCCCAATGTCCGTGCCACAGGCGCGCCCGTGCCGGTTGAGGGCTACCTGCTCGACCCCAAGGACGGCCACGTGTCGATGGCCCCGGACATGGGCATCAACGGCGCGGAAGCCTACCCAATCGCCCTGACGCTGGATCAGGAGATCAAGCCCATCACCTGCGTCATGTTCTCCTGCAAGCCAATGACGATCTACGACATGGTGGATCAGCGCTTCTTCCAACTGCTGCAAACCATCGATGTCTACGACGCCACTACCGACGCGGCTCCCTACGAATTCGGCTACTGCCTGCCGCTGCCCCCGCAGCAGTTCGTCTCATACTACGAGCCGGTCGCCGTGGTGTTCGCCCCCTCCGGGACAAAGGTGAAGATCACGATGGGGGCCAGTGTCCTCGGCAACCGCTTCGTGCTCATCAATCCCTCCGCAGCGAACAAAGAGGGTGACGGCTACCTCATCGACGACTATCCGTCGATGTACGCCACTCCCTACCGCGTCGCCGTCGACATGTGGAAGCTGGACGAAACCCGCATCAACCGCCTCAAGGCCCACGGGATCGAGAACAGCCGCGTCAACACGGCGCACGCGAGAGCCCGTGCGGACCTGACGGATGCCGCCAAGTACCTGCGCAGTCAGGAATATGACAAGTTTTTCACCTCCGCCCGCTCGGCATGGAGCTTCGAGTGCCGGGCGTATCCGGATGTGCGCACCACCGAGAACGATGTTGTCAAGGGCATCCTTTTCTATCTGTTCCTGTTGCTCCCGTTTGCTTTCTTCGCGGAGCGCCTTCTGATCGCCTCACCGGACATCCGCTACCAGATCGTCTGGTCGTTCGTCGTCTTCCTGGGGATTTTCACCCTTATCGCCCTGGTGCACCCGGCCTTCGCGATCACCTTCACTCCGGTCATCATCCTCCTCGCCTTCGTCATCCTCGCCCTGACGGCGATCGTCATCGCGATCATCGTGCAGAAGTTCGAGGATCAGATGAAGGAGGTCAAGTACGAGCAGACCGGCATCAAGACAGCGGACGTGGGCCGTTTGAGCGCCTCGGGCGCCGCCTTCAGTCTCGGGATCGCGAACCTCCGCCGGCGCAAGACGCGCACCCTGCTGACGTGCCTTACGCTGATCCTGCTGACCTTCACGGTCCTGTCATGCACCTCCGTCGTTGAGAGTGTGCGCTCGAACCGCATCCGCCTCCCCAAATCGGCTCCTTACCAGGGCATCCTTATTCGCGATAAGACCTGGGCGCCCATCGGAGAGCCGACGGCTCGCGTCATGCAAAACGAGTTCGGTGATCGCTTCCCCGTTGCGCCGCGGGCATGGTACATGTCCAGTAATCCCGGCGAGCAGTCGTTCGTCACCGTGTCGCGCGCCGGTAACGCCTATGCGGCGACAGCCCTGGTGGGTCTCACGCCGGAAGAGGATAAGATCACCAATCCCAGCCGCTTCCTGCGCCAAACCGAGAAAGGCCCCAAGAGCCGCTGGTTCCAGCCCGGCGATAACCTCGTCTGCATCATCCCGGATGCGATGGCCCAGAAACTCGGAGTCACTCCGGATGATGTGGGTGCCGCGAAGGTCTCGGTCTTCGGGAATCAACTGCGCGTCATCGGCATCGTTGACGAGAACAAGTTCAAGCAAGCCATCGACCTCGACGGCGAGCAGATCACCCCGGTCGACTACCTGCTGATGCAAGAGCAGCAAGCTCAGCAGCAGTCGCAGTCCAGCGGCAGCAAGATGAGCGAGGACCAGTTGCGCGAGTACATCCACCTCGCCCCCAGCGCCACCATCTTCGTGCCCTACGACTACCTCATCAGCAACAACGGCACTCTGCGCTCGGTCGCCATCGCCATGACCGATTCCAAGCAGGTTCAAACCAACCTTGACAACCTGATGTCTCGCATCGAGTTGAACATTTATGCCGGCATCTTTGCTGTCACCGCGAACGGCGAGACCGAAAAGCAGACCTTCCTGTGCAGCGCCGTGGGCAGCACCTCGTTCAAGGGCGCGCAGGACCTCATCATCCCCATCCTCATCGCCGCAGCCATCGTGCTCAATACGATGCTCGGCTCGGTCTACGAGCGCGTCAAGGAGATCTACATCTACAGCTCGCTGGGCCTGGCCCCCACCCACGTTGCGGCCCTGTTCATCGCCGAAGCCTGCGTATACGCCGTGCTCGGGGCCATAGCCGGCTATCTCGTGGGCCAGGTCGGAGCCAAGGTCCTTCTAACCACGAACATGCTGCACGGGCTGAACCTCAACTACTCATCGCTCTCGGCCGTGATGACGACCTTGATCATCATGTTCACCACGCTGATCTCGGTCATCTACCCGGCGAAGAAAGCCTCGAGCATGGCCATGCCGGGCATCGAGCGCCGTTGGACGCTGCCGGAGCCTGAGAACGACCAGATCAGCATGGACCTGCCCTTCACCGTCACCGGCGATCAGGCCCTCGGCGTGAACGTCTTCCTGCGCGAGTACCTCGGCGCGCACGCCGACTACTCGCTCGGCCACTTCTCAACTGCGGACATCACCCTCGGAACCAAGCCCGGCGAGCGCGGCGAGGGGTACGAGCTCGAGCTGATGGTCTGGCTTGCCCCGTACGACCTGGGTGTCTCCGAGCGCATGTACCTGCAGACTGTGGCCACCGAAGACGAAGAGGTCTACCAGATCCACGTCGTCATTGCGCGCGAGAGCGGCGACGAGGCCTCGTGGATACGGGTGACCCGCAACTTCATCAACATGCTGCGCAAGCAATACCTGCTGTGGCGCACGTTCCCGGCCGGGCTTAAGGGAGACTATGGACAGAGGGGCCTGAAGATACTCGCCGGAGAGGTCGACGACGTGACTGCGGGCTAGCGCCGCTGAGCGTGCCCGAAGACTTGCCGTCGCTGGCTCCCTGATCCCTGACCCCGCCCCGAAAATGGAGTGGGCGCGACAATCCTGTCACGCGTGGGGCGGGCGTCTCGCCCGCCATCGCCGTCATTCCCATCGTCTCAGAGTGCCGGAATCCGGCATGACGACTGCCTCGAAAATGGAGTGGGCGCGACAATCTTGTCGCGCGTGGGGCGGGCGTCTCGCCCGCCATCGCTGTCATTCCCATCGTCTCAGAGTGCCGGAACCCGGCATGACGACTGCCCCGAAAATGGAGTGGGCGCGACAATCCTGTCACGCGTGGGGCGGGCGTCTCGCCCGCCATCGCCGTCATTCTCATCGTTCCAGAGTGCCGGAACCCGGCATGACGACTGCCGTTCCTGTACTTCGTACTTGTCTCGGAGGTGTCATGTGGCACGGATAGACCCCGAACTTGAGCTGTACCGCGGGCTGATCGACTACCCAGACAAGTTCGAAGAGGGTTTCGACATTAAGGCCATCATAGGCGCGCTCTTTGTGGGCTTCGTTATGATGCCCGGCGCGATCTACTTGGGCCTGCTGGCCGGCGCCTCGCTCGGCCCCGCCGCGACGTGGACCACGGTCATCCTCTTCACCGAGGTCGCTCGCCGGTCCTTCGTCACCCTCAAGAAGCAGGAGATCTACATTCTCGTTTATATCGCCGGCGCCGTCGGCGGCAACGGCGGAGCTTTCGCGCCGATGATCTGGAATCAGTATTTCGTGCGTTCTCCTGCCGCGCGCGGCATGGGCATCGCCAGCCAGATACCCTACTGGGTCGTCCCGCCCCCAAACTCCGAAGCGCTCCTGAAGCGCACTTTTTTCCATCCGGACTGGGTCTGGCCCATCATTCTGATGCTCATTGGCTCGATCATCGGACGCATGAACTGGTTTGGTCTGGGCTATTTCCTGTTCCGGGTGACCTCCGACTTTGAGAAGCTCCCCTTCCCCTTCGCGGCGGTGTCCGCTCAGGGGTCGCTCGCTCTGGCCGAGGCCAGCTCCAAGGCCGAGACCTGGCGCTGGCGTACCTTTTCCATCGGAGCGATGGTCGGTCTCGTCTTCGGTGCCTTCTATGTCGGCATCCCCACCATCACCGGCACGATGATGAGCAAACCTCTCATGCTCCTGCCGATCCCGTGGGTCGACCTCACCACCCACACCGAGAACATCCTGCCCGCTGTGCCTACCGGCTTCTACACCGAACTTGGCAACATCGGCGCAGGCTTCGTCGCGCCTTTCTGGGCGGTCATGGGAAGCGTCGCCTCCGCCGTCATCACCATGTTCCTCAACCCGGCGCTCTACCGGGCGGGCGTCCTGACCACCTGGAAGCCCGGCATGGACACCATCGCCACGAGCTTCGCAAACACGATCGACTTCTACTTCAGCGTCACCATCGGTGTCGCGGTGGCCGTGGCCGTCATCGGCTTCTACACCGTCTTCACCTCTTTGCGGCAGGCCAGCAGGGAGCGCGCTGCCGGCGCAACCGTGGTCCGCACGTGGGCGGTCCCCGAGGGGCGCGGCGATGTCCCAATCTGGCTCGCGCTTGGGCTGTGGGTCGTCTCCACTCTGGCTTTCGTCATCCTGTGTCGCGTGTTCGTGAAAGATTTCCCCTGGCCGATTGTCGTCTTTTTCGGCTTCATCCTCACACCGATCAACTCATACATCGACGCTCGTATGCTCGGCCTCACCGGACAGTGGGTCAGCATCCCCATGGTGAAGCAGGCGGCGATCATCTTCAGCCACTACAAGGGAATCGACATCTGGTTTGCGCCAATTCCTGACTTCCAGCACGGCCCTCAGGCGCAGGCGTTCCGCATCGTCGAGCTAACGGGCACCAAGATCACCAGCACAATCAAGGCCGAGCTGCTGATCCTGCCCATTACGATTGTCTGCAGCCTGATCTTCTGGCAGTTCATCTGGCATCTCGCGCCGATTCCGTCTGTCGTCTATCCGTGGGCGCAGAAGATGTGGCACCTTCAGGCCTTGCAGCAGGGGCTTTGGCTCACCGCCACCATGAACCCGGCGCGCAGCCTCTTCTATCAGGCATGGAACCCCTCACGCGCTATCGGCGGGCTCGCATTCGGACTTGGCGCCTACGTCACGCTGTCCTGGCTGAGGTTGCCGATCATGCTGGTGTACGGGGTGGTGCAGGGCCTGGGCACGACCATCCACGGTGTGATCCCTACGCTTATTGGCGCTCTGCTCAGCCAGTACTATTTCGGCCCCAAGTTCGGCATGAGGCGCTGGAAGCAGTACGCCACCGTTCTCATGGCCGGGTACGCCTGCGGCATGGGGTTGGTTGGAATGGGAACCGTCGCGATCGCCATGATCGCCAAGTCGGTGTCGCAAGCGCCGTTCTGAGCGCAACACCCCGCGTGGGCGCAACAATCTGGTCGCGCGCGTGCCGTTTGCTGTCTGTTATTCCCCCCTCTCCACGTGTGGAGAGGGGTCGGGGGTGAGGTCGCCGTTCTCCCCTCTCCGCTTGCGGAGAGGGGTCGGGGGTGAGGTCGCCGTTCTCCCCTCTCCGCTTGCGGAGAGGGGCTGGGGGTGAGGTCGCCGTTCCCCCCTCTCCACGTGCGGAGAGGGGCCGGGGGTGAGGTGCCGTCCACTCCGGGAATGATCGGTCGTGGAACGGATGAACCCTTCCCGTGTCTAATTCGTTAGACAAGTGGTTCGTCGATACGACAAACCCACTAATTCACGACCAGGGAGACACCGCACGATGCGAACACACAGACTTCACGGAGGGTTCACCCTCATAGAACTGCTCGTCGTCATCGCGATCATTGCCATCCTGGCAGCGATCCTGTTCCCCGTTTTCTCTCGCGCGCGGGCCAAAGCGCGCCAGACAACGTGCCTGTCGAACATGAAGCAACTCGCTCTCGGCATGAACATGTACGCCCAGGACTACGACGATACGTTCCCGTACTACAGCCTCTGGCCCGGCACAGCCCCTCCGTCTAATCCGGCCACAGCCTATACGTGGGACACCGAAATCGGGCCCTATGTCAAGAATATGCAGATATTCATCTGCCCCGACAACTACTTCAACGGGCAGAGCAACGACCTCAACCAGACCGGCCCCAAGCGTGGCTACGCGTTGCCTCGCTATATCAGCGGCCAGTCGATGGCCGGACCTCAGTACACGGCATCGACCGTGCTTCTGCTCGAAAAGGGCGCGTACTTGACTGGCACATGGCAGGACAGCGCCGCCGAGTTCCCGACTCAGGCAGGTTACAACCAGACTTACGGCACACAGGTTACCTATCGACATAACGGCGGCAATAACTTCGCCTTCGTAGACGGGCACGCCAAGTGGGTCCCGCCCGGCAAGGGGCCGTGGACTGACCCTGGCACAGGTGTGAACCCGCCCGGTGAGTGCGAATACGCGCCGCAGGACTGGCCGCAGCAGTAGGCCCGCGCCGCTTGTCGCGAACTCTTCAGGTTAGCTCGCCGCTGACTGGGGTATAATAGGGGCGTATGGGCAGCCCTCTTCCGCAGGGCTGCCCTGGGGTTACTCCGTGGGGAAAGTTGCGACGCTGCCGCGATCGACAAGTCCGAGACGATCTGCCCAAACCCGGCGCGTGGGAGAGTTCGCCTGAGAAAGCGAGGAGAGACGATGGGGCGTAAACGCTGTCAGGGTTTTACCCTAATCGAAATGCTCGTGGTGATCGCCATTATCGCAGTTCTGGCGGCTATCCTGTTCCCCGTCTTCAGCCGGGTTCGCGAAAACGGCAGAAGGGTGGTTTGCGCCGCCAACCTCCAGCAGATAGGGACCGCCATCACCATGTACGAGCAAGATTATGGCGGCTTCCTGCCGACGTGGTGTCTTGCGCCCTATTCGGCGTCCTCGCCGAACCCCGCCGCATCGCCTGCGGGGACGTGGGACGTCAGCATATCGTCATACCTGAGGTCCACGCAGGTCCTGTCCTGCCCCTCGAACCCGTACGGGAGAGACCCCACAACCCAGAAGCCCTTCCGGGCATACGCCATGGCTCAGTATACCCAGGTAGTCATCGGCACTGGCGCCACCGCTGTGGTCATGGGGTGTTACAAAGACCAGATACCTGCCCCCGTTCAGACGGTTCTCTTGTTCGAAAAGGGCCAGCAGTTGCCGGGCATCTGGGCGGATGCTCTCGGCCAGAACGTCTTCCAAAGCCACAACGACGACTTCAAGGCTAATGTCAAGGACGGACAGCCGTTTCACTTCCAGGGGAAGAACATCCTGTATGTCGATGGCCACGTGAAGTTCGCGACCACAGGTCAGTATCCGTTCACTTATGACTCCGGTCGCACGGCAGGGGTCGCAGGCGACATCTGGACGAGCAGCTTCGCAAACTGGCAAGGCCCCGGCATCTGCGCTGTCGCAGCCCGGTCGGACAAGGGCGGCGACTGGCCTTTGCCTCAGTAGGCGCATTCAATGCAAGCGTTCGACAAGGAGGCGACCACCGTCGCCTCCTTGTCGTTTCTGGTCACCGGTCGCCTTCGAAATGGCCGGGTCAGGATGCCGTTCTCCCCTCTCTACTGGGCGCGCGGGCGGCGTGGAGGGGCCGGACTACGAGCGCAGCGAAGTATCCGGCCCCTGCCGTTCCTCGCGCCCCGCGCGACGCTGGGGCCGGGGGTGAAGTGCCGTTCGCCCCGTCACCGAGAGGGCTGCCTGGCGAAACAGTGTGGGTCAGGGCGTCGTTTTTCTCTCTGCTTGCGGAGAAGGGCCGGGAGTAAGGTGCCGTTCGCCGTTCCCCCTCCCTACAAGGGAGGGGTGCCCGCGAAGCGGGCGGGGTAGGGGGCTGTTGCCGTTCTCCCTCCACTTGCGGAGAGGGGCCGGGGGTGAGGTGTCGTTTCCCCTCCTTACAAGGGAGGGGTGCCCGCGAAGCGGGCGGGGTAGGGGGCCGTTGCCGTTCTCCCTCCACTTGCGGAGAA
>Ga0181520_10010271_pt1 | contig 12613 bp, 13 predicted proteins | sample PEATcosm2014_Bin_29_FD_132451 | JGI IMG/M metagenome (GOLD analysis project Ga0181520, IMG submission 132451) | Peatland microbial communities from MTU Mesocosm Facility, Houghton, MI, USA - PEATcosm2014_Bin02_30_metaG | ecosystem: Environmental > Terrestrial > Soil > Wetlands > Peat | place...
ACCCCCTTTACCTCGTCCACCATAGATCCCCACCCAAAGACGCTCACCACATGAAATGCGATTCCTAGCCCCTGGGCCATGAGTCACATGTTCTCCATGACGCATCCAAGGCCCATGGATCCCAAGGCATCTCCCTCCGGCAGGAGAAGCCCTCTTTCTGGGATCATAGGTCACCACCAGCAGTACAGGGCTGCCCATGATTGTGTAGTTCAGAGGATTAGGCTCGCTCTCCTGCGCGATCTTTCCCCAGTCGTCGGGTGCCCTCCAGGATGGCGGAAAGACGGCGCCAAGAATTCCGACTTTCTTTGAGAGCAGCTCCTCCTCGGAAAACGATAGCTGATCATAGTTTTACCTGATGGAATCCTCTGAAATCTTGGGCTCGATCCTTTCAATCTCCTCCAGGAGATTTTTGTCATCGACCACGATGAGATCGTAGTTCTGCCTGTTGTGGGCGGCGGGAGCCCACCTTGCGGCCTCCAGTATCCGACGCAGGCCCTCCTTGGACGGAGGGCGATCGGGATCAAAGGGAACTCTATCGAAAAGCCTCTCCCATGTGACTTTGGGACTGCTCCAAAAAGAACCTTTGCAGATCAGCGGCTTGAAAAGGGAATTTGTTTAAACTTGTATAAAAAAAGTGATTGGTGGGAGGTTTCAGCTGGGAAACGCTCCCATTTATTGCCTAGCTCCCACCTATGAGGCTTATCACAAAGTAGGCTAGGGCTGTCCCTACCACTGCCGTTACAGCGAAGGCGCTGTATATCAAGGAGTCTGCTATTATGAACTCGGCTGCCATGGAATCATCTCACTACTAGCACTGGGATGGAAGCCCAGTACAGGACCTTCTGGACTACGCTGCCTATCAGGAGCTTGGAAACGCCCGACTCGCCGTGGCTTCCTATGACGATGAGATCGGCATTCTCAGATCCGGCAGTGCTCACTATTATCTCTGCCGGAGCACCAATCCTCACAATAGGCTCGACGTTCACGCTTAACTGGTCGCCCCTCTTCTTAATGCTTTCGACAGCTTTCTGGCCGGCTTCCTGAAGTTTGCCCTCTACTTCCTTCCTGTCCGACCCAAGCTGTCTCACGGCGCTGGCGATAACTACCTCATTCACTACGTAGAGCGCGATCACCTGTGCTCCCAGGGATTTAGCAAGCTCTATACCCTTGTTGGCGGCTACGTTGGACTTCGCGGAGCCATCCGTAGCGATCAGAATCTTCTGAAACATCCTATCCCACCCTAGGGCTAATATAGCACCGGATGGTATAAAAAACTATCTTAAGTTTAACATACGCAGGGCTAACAGTGCCGCATTCTCACCGGCATCTATGCCCATGCAGGCCACTGGCACCCCAGGAGGCATCTGGACTATGGATAGGAGGGCATCTATTCCCCCGAGCTTGGCGCTCACGGGCACGCCGATGACCGGCCTTTTGGTCCTTGAAGCGATGTACCCCGGCAGGGCGGCAGACATGCCAGCTACACCTATAAAAACCTTGGCATCGGTCTTGGCTATGAATTCCTCCAGATCCTTGGGATTCCTGTGGGCCGAGAGGATCACATGCTGGTAGCTTGCCTTCTTCTCTTCCAACGTCGATACGATCTTGTCAACTATGGCCTGGTCCGACTTGGACCCGGATATCACGGCAATATCAGGCATAAATCTACCTTTAATCCTTAAATTATCTTTTTTCTCCAAATTCCGTTTTAAATTTTACTAAAGACCCAGAAATAATCCCTTAAAATTGGCTGTAGACCATTTAAATCCAGATAAATCCATATTAGCCATTATTTTTGCCTAAAAGCTCCTGCTGCTTCTGGAGGCTCATCCCTATGAGGATCTGAAAGATCTCCCTGACCGCCCCTGCATCCAAATCCAGCTCCTCAGCCAGGCCGGTTACCCTATCTAAAACCTGCCGCTCCCTCGCGGGGTCTTTTATGGGCCTGCACTCTGCGCTTTTGGCCTCGAAGATCTTCTTGGCCAGGCAGACTCTCTGACCTATCAGCCTTATGATCCCCTCGTCGATCAGCTCAACCTCTCTCCGGTGCTCCTCCAGGCCCATTCAGATCTCCCTTCCCATAGACGCTGCTTGGTTATTCACTGCTGTCCTTATCACCCTTCCGCCCAGGTTCTCCCAGGCAAAAGAGACCTTCTCAACCTTATCATCGGGGACCAGGGCAGCGTAGGCAGGACCTGTTCCAGAAAGGCTGGCACCCAAGGCCCCGGCATTTAGGGCGGCCATTATAGGCTCGGCGGAGAAGCCGAGAGCTGCGCAGTACATGATGCCGTTGAGGGTCATGGCCCTGCCGTAGTCGCCATTCAGGGCCAGGTCAAAGGCCACGTCGGCCAGGGGAGCCACGAGCCTGGATCTTCCCACATCGGTGTCCTTGCTCAGGACCTTTTTGTCGGGGACCAAGAGAATCACGGCTGAATCCATCTTCTCCCTTCTAAGAAGCTTCATCTCCCGGTTATCGGTGACCACGACGCCCCCGAGCATGGAGGCCAAGGCATCATCCAGGGCTCCGGTGATGGTCACTCCTACCTCCCTGGCAGCAGAAACGCCTATCACCGCTGCCTCAAAGAGGTCCATTTCCTCTCCTAAGGCATCCAGGGCCGCCAGCACTGAGGCATTGGCGGCTGTGCTGCTGCTTTTAAGGCCGCTGGCCACTGGAACCTCACTTCTGGTCCTGACGATAGCACCGAGATCTCTACCGAATCTCTCCAGGACCATCTCCACGCACCTTACCACGAGCCTGGTGTCAACCCCCGGGACGTCGCCCTTCACTTTACCTGAAGGATCCAGGATCACCTCGGCCTCGGTCCTCATGTCCACGCCGAAGGCCGAGCCCCTCCAATTGGCCACGGCATTGAGAATCGTGGCCGCGCCGCACGCAACTGCCTTTCCCTTCAAGAGGTCTCCATCTCCATAATCTTCTTCAGCTTCTCCAGCTCCTTCACAAAATCCTCCTGGCCCTCCCTGGTGTACTTGCCTATCATCTTATCCAAGTAATCCATCTCAGTTACCGTGGAGACGAAGGCCGGCTGGTAGCTGCCCAGAGAATAGAGGGGCAAAACTTCTACACCGCCCTTATTGGTGGCCTCCTCCAAATCCTTCACCACGGCGATGAAGGAATATTTCTTATAGCCCAAACCTCTGGCGATGTTCTTAGCATAGCTGTTCATCTGCTGAACCCTTCTAGAAGAGAGATTTTTGTAAGCGGCTACGGAGTCCTTGTACTCGATGAACATCACTGCATCGTCGGACCAGAGAAGGGCATCGTACTCCACAATGGCTATGGAGTTCTTCATGGCCACGACGTTGAAGAGAACACCCCTGCACCAGCCGATGTTCAGGTGGATCCTGAAGTCGGCCTCAGTTATGGGAGCCACCCTCGGCTTAAGGACGTAGGGGTCGCTGGTGAGCTCTATCATGATCGGCTATATGCCGAGGGGACTTATGGCCTTTTCTATCTTGAATTATTCCTTTCGCCAAAGATTGTAGGCCATAGATGCAGCCGCCGAGGGTGAGGCCAGGGCCACCTTCAAGCCCGCAAGCATCGATTTCTTGTACAAAGGTCCCTCGCAAAGGAGATTCTTTCCAGATAGCGTCTTAATCAATTCATCGATACTGCTATCGCTCATTTTTCTGAGAGTCTCCAGGCTGGCCCTGGCCATGCGATACTCCCAGTAGAACTCCGACCTCCACAGGCGCGTATATCTGGAAAGGGCTTCTTTGGAGGTGTCACCACATATGGCGGCCTCCGCTGCCACCTTTCCGCATATGGTGCCTGCCCTCATGGAGTAGGCCAGGCCGCTCTGGCCCGCTGCCCCTCCGGTGACCATGAACGCATCCGCCACCAGCTCTCCTGGAAGAGTAGCTATGGGATCGCCGCCCCTCCTTGTAGCAGTTATTTTGAGGCATTCGGATCTGTTAAGGTTGGGGTAAGTCCCAGCCTTATGCTTCGCGAATCTCTTGATGAAGGCATTCAAGAATGGACTGAGGCTCCTTCCGTGCCCCCTCACAAAGACTCCCAAGGTCGCCCTATCCCCTCCTGCTGGGGAGAAGGTGGCCTTCCATCCGGGAGATATGCTTCCCACGAAATACTCGAAGTGCTCCTCCTCGCCCAGGCCGGGATGCTGGACGTCCACCTCCATCGCCCAGGCGATATCCGCGGGGTAGGTCATGGGAAAGATGCCGACCTCGCCGCCGAAGGAAGAGTAGACCCCTGAGGCATCCACTACCACACCCTTGGTGAGGGTGTACTTGCTGGTCTTTATGGAGCGCTTAGATCCACTGAGTTCGGTGCTAGAAGCCTCGTCTTTCAAAAGAACGACACCCTGATCTTCGGCGATCTTAAGGTAATGATCATCAAACCTCTTCCTGTCCAGGAAGTACCCTTTGGTGGGTATGGTCAGGCTGTGTCCCGATGGCGAGACTATCCTCATGCCAGGGAGGGTTTTCTTGATAAAGGAGCTCTCCAGCCGAATCCCTTCCCGGGAGGCCATGCCCTCAAAGAGGGTGTTGGCGTGGTGAATATCTTGGCCAAGGTCCCTGTCCACCAGGACAACCTCAGCCCCGGACCTGGCAGCGGAGATGGCTGCAGCCAGGCCGGCGGAGGATGCGCCGAGGACGAGCACGTCGAACTTCATGCTTTTTGTGATGGCATAAGCCTCAGATGAACCTTTTCACGGTGGAAGGCTGGGATTTCCAAGATCAGAATGAATTAGATCAAAAAGAGGTTAGAGCATAGAGGTGAGGTCGCTTAGACTGTCGCCTTGCTCTTGGCTATGAACTTGATGAGATCTGGACCGAGCCTGGCCTTCTTCTGTATCTGGGTGGCGAGCTCGTCGACGTTGACACCGGTTGAAGCCATGGAGCGGATCTCCTCCAGGGTGGCATCATCCACAGTGAAGTACTCGTCGAGGTCCTTTCTGTGGCCCCAGACATCGCCCTCCAGGAGATCTATGCCCTGCATCTCCAGGAAGACCTGGATGGCATTGGACATGGTCTTACGGTAAGAGGGAGGCACCTGTATCATCCTGAGCCTCGGGCACCTCTGCATGAGGTTTAGGAAATCAACATTGGAGGCCCTGAAGGCCAGGTGAACCATCTTCTCGTTTGAGTTCAGACTAGTGATCTCATTTTTTGAGCTGACAACTCTAAGTCTCATATACACTCCAAAGAACTAAGAGTGTACCATATTATTAATAGACACTTGCTGTGTACGCTATCGTATAAACCACGGGTTGTAAAACATAGACCTCAGATGAATAAAACCAATGTCGGAAACCAAGGGATGAAATTTAGCAATAATCCTCATGCCGCGCCCTAATTCCAAGGAGTCGAAAGGGAGCATCACATAGGCAACCCTTGTCGGGAAAAAGACTTCAACTGCTGCCTTTATCAGCCTTCTTCCGCATCAAGTTCTGCATTCAGGCCTTGATGTCAAGAAGCATATGGTTTTGAGGGCTTATGTGACTGACGACTATTATTTGCCAACCGCCGCTGCCAATGTATAAAGTATCTGGGCCCGCTCCGGAGAAGAGCTGCTTCAACCCAGGATTGGATAACAGACCTCATTTCCGGGCATTTTGGCTACAGATACGGATCAGGGCTCTGGAAGGGGCCTGCAAAATTCCAGCCCCAAAGGCATCGCGAGGGTCCCTGATAGGATTTATCTGAGTTCCAGAGCTGCAATAGCAACCACGGAAAGCCCGAGTGAAGCTCAGCAAGGCTCGAGGTAAGTACGGCAAGCACACTAAAAGAGATAGAATACTTTTAAGAGAAAAGACGAAGAGTAAAAGGATACTTAAGCTTGAGCTCTGCGCTCAAGCCATGGCCTTGCTCTTAGCTATGTACTTGATGAGATCTGGACCGAGCCTGGCCTTCTTCTGTATCTGAGTGGTGACATCATCCAGGTTGGCGCCGGTTGAAGCCAGGGAGCGGATCTCCTCCAGGGTGGTGGCGTCCACGGTGAAGTACTCGTCAAGGTCCTTTCTGTGGCCCCAGACATCGCCCTCCAGGAGATCTATGCCCTGCATCTCCAGGAAGCCGTGAATGGCATCGGACATGGTCTTCAGATAGGACTTGGGTACCTGAATGGCCCTAAGCCTCGGACACCTCTGCATGAGGCATAGGAAATCCACGTTGGAGGCCCTAAAAGCCAGGTGGACCATCTTCTCGTTCGAGTTCAGATTAGTTATTTCATTTCTTGAGCTGACTACTCTAATTCTCATAACAACTCTCCATTCCCTTACACGTTACTATATTATTAATAGACACTTCTGCTGTACACATCTGTATAAAACAGTTGCTGCATATCATAAACATGGGCCAAATTAAATTGGAGTGTGCCTTTACATACAAAATAAGATTCCCACAGGCCTGCCTTTAGCGCCTCCTCCCTCAGATTACCCTGCGGTATCTCCCTTAAGAAGGATGAAGGATTGACCTGAGAACGACTCTACTATCCTCACATATTTCCCGAGTTTCTATGGCTTTTTTAAGATCTGGATCAGCGAAAGAATCACTACTCCAGGCATATATTTTTCCGACTTTTCCGCTATTATAGGGTTGTTAAAACGGATACTTGCGCAGCCGGGGATACATCTCAGAAATCATCCAGAGAGTGAAGTATATCATACACTTTGAGCATGTATATTCCATTAATTGACTATCAATTGCCAAATTTAGCTCGTTAAATACACAAATAGCTAAAACTCTCCTAAAGTTTAGTTTCAGTACAACCCCTCAAATAAAGGCAGCGAGGTGAGACAGCGCCCGACCCAGAACGGCTCTGAGGCCCACCCCCATACCCCGCGATGAATCTCACCAACTATTCCATGTCTTGAGATGAGCACTCCGGGTTTCTGTCGCGAAGGACTGAAGAGGGATAGGAAAACATCCCGGCGAAGAAGGCAGAAGATAGGTCGCTAGATTACCACTAAATATTCGACCGATCTGCTTAGGTATACGGCGGATTCTGCTAGAAGATGCCATCCAAGGGAAGGCCGGAAACTATCATGAAGAACCAGAGCCCGTCCGATCCCCTTATCTAGGCGGCTTTGATTCATTAGCTTTATATAACAGGTATTGAGCTTTGCAGGAGAATTAATATTTAATGAACCGAGACCTAAGGCACCCGGAGGTTCCGGGGGAACGCTGTAAATCCGGCCCAGGGTATTCAAAAGGGAGCTATGATAGCGCAGTGGGCTTGAGGGGCGAAGGGGTTTTAAAGCTAGGGAGCAGTCATCGGAGAAGATTTCCATGGGCAGGGTAATGCTTACTGACACGGTTTTCAGGGACGCTCACCAGTCGCTTCTGGCCACTAGGATGAGGACCAGGGATATGCTACCCATCGCTGAGACAATGGATCAGGTTGGGTTCTTCTCCCTGGAGGTGTGGGGTGGCGCCACCTTCGACACCTGCATCAGGTATCTGAACGAGGACCCCTGGGAGAGGCTCAGGGCTTTGAAGAAAGCCATGCCCAATACCCCTCTCCAGATGCTCCTTAGAGGTCAGAACCTGGTGGGATACAGGCACTATGCCGACGACGTGGTGGAGAAGTTCGTGGAGAGATCGGCTGCCAACGGCGTGGACATCTTCAGGATCTTCGATGCCGTCAACGACATTAGGAACATGCAGAAATCCATAGAGGTGGCAAAGCGCTCCGGAGCCCATGTCCAGGGCGGCATAAGTTACACCACCAGCCCTGTCCACACCATAGAGCAGTTCACCGCCTTCGCAGTGAACCTGGCCGAGCTTGGCTGCGATTCCCTCTGCATCAAAGACATGGCCGGTCTTATTACTCCAAAGGACGCCTTCGACCTAATAAGCGCCATTAAAAAGGAGGTCAAAATCACCGTGAACCTCCACACCCACTGCACCAGTGGCATGGCCCAGATGAGCTACTTCCACGCCTGCCAGGCTGGAGTGGATATCCTGGACACCGCTATGTCACCTCTCTCGGGCGGCACCTCCCAGCCCTCCACAGAGAGCATAGTGGCAGCCCTGGAAGGCACCCCCTACGCCACTGGCCTGGACCTCAACCTTCTTACTGAGATCAAGAGGTACTTCGAGAGGATCATGGAGGTCTACGCTCCCATCTTCAACCCCATAGTGGCGAGGGTGGACACCAACGTCCTGAAGTACCAGGTGCCAGGCGGCATGCTCTCCAACCTTGTCTCCCAGCTCACCGAGCAGAAGGCCATGGATAAGTACGAAGAGGTTTTAGCCGAGGTGCCCAGGGTCAGGAAGGACCTCGGATACCCGCCTCTGGTAACGCCAACCAGCCAGATCGTGGGAACCCAAGCAGTCCTGAACGTCATCACCGGGGACAGGTACAAGATGGTGCCCAAGGAGGTCAAGGACTATGTAAAGGGCCTCTACGGCAAGTCCCCGGCTATGATAGACCCGAAGGTCAGAATCAAGGTCCTCTGCGATGAGGAGCCCATAACAGTCAGGCCGGCAGATCTTCTCAAGCCCGAGTACGCCGAGGCCGTAAAGCAGCTCGACTCCCAGAACCTGGCCAGGAAGGAAGAGGACTATGTGACCTATGCCCTCTATCCCCAGGTGGCCCTCAAGTTCTTACAGGGCCTGGCCATCGAGGAGCCTATGGTCAAGAAGGATGCAGCCATCCCCTCGGCTCCGGCGGTAGCCCTCAAGGCCGAGCCCTTGGCATTTAACGTGGAGGTGGATGGTGAGGCCTACCTGGTCAAGGTGGCCCCGGCAAGAATATCCATCCAAGAGGCTCAGCCCAAGGACCCCAGCGGCGATGGTGTTACCGTACCCATGCAGGGCGTCATCATCAGGTACAAGGTAAAGAAGGGCGACAAGGTATCCAAGGGAGAGATCGTGGCCGTCTTAGAGGCCATGAAGATGGAGAACAATATCCTGGCGAACAAAGAAGGCTCCATAAGGGAGATATACGTGAAGGAAGGCACCACTGTTGCACCAGGCGATGTCCTGATGTCCATAGATTAAGAGGAGATATGTCCATAAGCAAAGAGCAGGTCCTCATAGAGGCCCTGCCTTACATCAAGGAGTTCCACGATTCCATCATGGTCTTCAAGATAGGCGGGTCCATCATGTCCAACCGCGAGGTTCTGGAGGATTTCATCCAGGACGTCGTGCTTCTGAGATACATAGGCGTTCATCCGGTGGTCGTCCACGGAGGCGGCCCCGAGATCTCCCTGGCCATGGAGAGGTTTGGAAAGAAGGCCGAGTTCGTGGGAGGCCTTAGGATCACCGATAAGGAGACCCTCTCCATTGCCCGCATGGTTCTCCTGGGCAATATAAACGCAGAGCTGGTCTCCCTAGTAGGGAAGTACGGTGGAAAGGGCCTGGGTCTCTCGGGCCAGGACGGCATGTTCCTCATGGCCAAAAAGAAGGCCCCGGTGAAGGTCGAGGGAAAGGAGCCCGTGGACCTGGGATTCGTGGGTGAAGTTACCCGCGTGAACCCCGAGATCATCCTGGTCAATGCCGGCAAAGGCTACATTCCCGTCATTTCTCCCATAGCCGTGGATGAGGATGGCAGCAACCTCAATGTTAACGCCGATACAGCCGCAGGCGCCATAGCCATTTCTCTCAGAGCCAAGAAGTTCGTCTCCATAACCGATGTGGAAGGGGTAAGAGCGAGACCTGATGATCCAAGCTCGGTCATATCCCAGTTCCCGGCAGCGGAGTTCGAGAGCATGGTAAAGCAGGGCATCATCAATGGTGGCATGATCCCCAAGGTGGAGGCCTGCGTCAAGGTGGTCAAAGAGGGCGTGGAGAAGGCCCACATCATCGATGGCAGAGTGCCCCATGCCATACTCCTAGAGCTTCTGACGGATAAAGGAGTAGGGACCATGATCAGCAGGAAGTAAATGGCGGAACTAAATCCGTTTCACCGCCTATTCTATCCTATTTTATATTTCCATTTATTATCTCGCATTCCCTGCCTTTCCTGCCTTACAGAGCGGATCCTCCACATCCCAGAAAGGCTTATGGTCAAGGCAGACCATTATTTATCCTGTGACCTTGGAGATTCGGGAGAAGGAAACGTACGATCCTGGAGATGATACATTCCTTCTGCTAAGAGCGGCCCTTAAGGAGGTAAAGCCCTCGGACTACGTCCTGGAGGTCGGCTGTGGACGGGCTGTTATCTCCGGAGAGATGGCTAAAATCGCCCGAAGGGTTATAGCTGTGGATATCAACCCTCACGCCATGGGGATAGCAAGGAGTAAGGGCCTGGAGGCCATAAGGACGGATCTGTTCAAAGGACTCAAGGGCAAATTCGACCTGATTCTATTCAATCCGCCCTATCTACCCACATTTGAGGAGGAAAAGGTGGATGGTTGGATCAACTATGCCTACGACGGTGGTCCTACCGGCAGAGATACCATTAATAGGTTTCTGGAAGGTTTGAAGGATCACTTGAAGACAGAGGGCCGGGCCCTTCTCCTGGTCTCCAGCGCCGACGACATAGAGGAGGTCCTATCCAAGGCTTCCGCAGAGGGATTTGAGGCTACAGAGGCCGATGATGAGCCTGAGAAGTTCTTCTTTGAACAGCTTTACGTATTTAAATTGAGGATCGCCCAACAGGGACGGCCCTCGTGCACAATCTAAGGAAATTCTTGCTGGGTTATAAGACAGGTTAAAGTTTAACGGGTGTTTGTCTGGAGTCATTTCCCCGGACAATTCCCCTGGAGAGGGGCATGAGATGATGGGTCAGTAATATTATTATAGGCATTCTATGAAATCTTTGTGGAGGAGCTTTTATATACTAACGAAGAGCAATTCGTATTGCTCCACGGGCTTGAGTTCTAACAAGACAATGGAGCTTGTCATGCTCTCTTTTTACAAACCGATAACACATAGAGAGAGATAACTTTGCTTAAGTTGAGAGAATTTGTTCTAATACCATAACCTTATATGTAAGAAGCAATAATTCATCAACTGTATAATACCGTAAAGAATATTCTTGAAGGTGAGGCTTAGAGTAATCAGTTCAAAGAGTGAGATCGAAGAGCTCAACAGGAATGAGCAGATGTTTCGCTTTGCATTCAGGGCATCCAACAAGGACCTATTCAATCTGTTGCAGAATTGTCCCATGATTAGTGCCATCCAAGTCCCTGGCTCTTATCGCAAGACTCTCTCCAAGGCAAGGGGGGAGATGTTTCTGGTGATGCAGGGCATAGAAGTGATAGAGGGATGTATGGGATGAGAATGCATCTAATAGAATCGAGCAGCTCAAGGCCAATGGCTTGGACAACAACGAGATGGCTGGAACCATATCCAGAGAAGCCAGGCTTTCCCCAGAGCTCGTAAAATATGTTATAAAGCAGAGCTCGTAGAATTAGAGCTGAGAAGATCGATAAGCTTATCCAATACCTCTGGGACCCCCCGGCAGGTAAGGGTGGACATATTCAGAACCCCTTGATATTCCATGATATCGGCCTTATTGGCCACCACGAGGATTGGAAGCTTGACCCAGCTCTTTACATCATCTGCCAGTTTTAATTGAGAATCGAGGGGATAGCCCGAGTGCTCGCTTGGGTCCAGAATGAAGAGGACCACACCATTCAAATATCTAAGAGCAGCTAGGGCTTGGCGCTCTATATAATTTTTCTGAGAAAGAGGCCTGTCCAGGAGCCCCGGAGTATCCACTACCTGATATGTTTTTCCATCTTTGGTAAAATGACCAACGTAGATCCCTTTGGTGGTAAAAGGGTAGCTGGCAATTTCAGGCCTGGCCCCAGTAACGTCTACTATAAAGCTCGACTTGCCTACATTGGGATAACCGGCGATGAGAATCGTGGGGATATCGGGATTTATGCTCGGTATGTCCCTGAGAATATTTCTGACCGCTCCCAGGAAGTCAAGGTCCTTTTCTATGGAGTTTATCACCGAGGACATGCGGCCGAAGGCCTCACGCCTGATTGCTACGCGGCTGTCACCCTTGTTCATCCTGGACAGGTACTCCCTGGTGATCTCCCTTGTCTGATTGGAGGCCCACTGGAGCCTTGAGAGGCTGACCCTGACCTTGTCTATGCCCACGGTTACATCCGCCATCTCCCTGTAGAAAGGAGGCAGGTTCTCGAAGGAGGGGAACTTCCTTATCAGGTTGGCCAGGTTATCGGAAAGGATATTTCCGGCGATCTTGACCATAGCGTCCTCATTTCCAGGAGTGGTGCCAGCCTTGGAAGCTCGTCTAAAAGCCTTATCTAGCAGCTCCTGAGAGCGGGGTACAGTCGGCAGCCTCTCGAACATCCGTGACTACTTAGGGGGTGAAGAAAGATAAACCTTTAGGCGCGGGGGTAAGGTGATATAATAAATGGTTTGCGGAAGATTTAAATAATACTTCTATATCTATATAGATGAGGTGACATCGTGAAGAGGCTGGGCACGGCGCTTCACCTAGTTCAGAAGCGAATTATAGTACGCAGCGAGCCAGTTGATGGGAGCGATACGAAGATTCCTAGGGTTAATTCTGCAGTCATTGATGGGAAAGGGACCAAGATCGGTCGGGTTTTAGACGTGTTCGGCCCTGTGAAGCAACCATACATCGTCGTCCGGCTTAATAAAGGAATCGACGCGTCAGTCCACGTCGGCAAGAAGCTCTACGTTG